>Ga0065720_1019633_pt1 | contig 22096 bp, 15 predicted proteins | sample Thericmetagenome_FD_59107 | JGI IMG/M metagenome (GOLD analysis project Ga0065720, IMG submission 59107) | Thermophilic microbial communities from the Joint Bioenergy Institute, California, USA of rice/straw/compost enrichment - eDNA_2 v2... | ecosystem: Engineered > Solid waste > Grass >...
AAGATGGCCTTGCTACCCGTGACATCCCCGCTCACAAGCCAGACTCTCAGTAAGGCATGGTGCTGATGCCACTGTCAGCGCCACTTCCAGACCCACCCTTCTTCGAAGACGATCCCGAACCCGAAGCGCCACCCTTGCTGCGAGAGCTGCTGTTCGCCCCAGAAGCGTTGTTGCGACGCTTGCCGACACTGCTGGAGTTGCTGCTAGACCCACCACCGCTGTTCCGGTTGCCAGAGTTGCGCTTTTTGTAATAGGACTTGCCCTTGCCGCCACCGTTCTTGTTCCAGTTGTTGCCGGGGCCGCCGCCTCGCCGGCTATTGTTGTTATTGTTGTAATTGGACTTGTTCGCGTTCGACGATGATTTCTTGGCACTCTGAGCCTGGAGCTGCTGGAAGCGTCGGTGCCAGGCATCAACGCTCTTAGCTTCAGCCTGTGTCATCGACGGTCCTGAAGGATCAGTGTCCGGCGCGGCAAAGTAGCGAGATGACTCAAGTTGCTCCTCCTCCTCGTCATCTTCAATCTCGTCTAAGTCCTCATCATCCTCGAAGAACTCATCGCCTATCTCTTCTACCTGGTCATGGACCACACCGCGCCTGGCATCATCGGGGGGTATTTCAAACTCTTCATCGTCGCTGACAAGGTCCACAAACTCACGAGGCTTGTGGTGCGAGGAAATAATATCGGCCCCAGCCCAAGGGCCAGTGGCCTTGTGACCCATCATCTCCATGTACTGGTCATGGAAACGCTGAACCAGGGGGGCAAATTTCGCACCATACATGTCCACTTTGGTTTTGTCGATGCCCCTGATGGTGTACATCTTCGCAACGCTGGTGGTCCAACGCATGGCCATCTCGCGGTACTGAAGATCCGTGAAAATGGGTCGGCGCAACCCGTTTCGGTTGCGGAGGGTCTCATCAACTTCCTTCGCCTTCTCAACAAAGGCTTGAACGACATCTCGGTGGACATCGTCGATGCCGGCTTCACTGAGCCTCTCATCGCGGGCGATGGGCGGACCAAGTTCATCCAGTGTTTGCTGCCGTTGTTTCGAAGGGGCCCGATGACGAGAAGGACCCGGTTCATAGGAGACATCATCCGCCTCTTCATCGGAAACGACAAAGCCATCTCTCTGGTAACCCGAGCTGTGCCGCCGAAGGGCCACGTGTTCTTCGAAAGCTTCTTCGTCATCATCCTCGGAAGTCCTTGTTGTCGATTTTGCTTTTCTCTTTCTCGACGTAGCTGTGACAGGGGAAGAGACATTAGTTGACGGAGGAGGTCGTTTGGCCCGTGAATTTTTCGAAGTAGTAGATCTACGATCGTCTTCCGACTCCGCAGCGGTGCGGCCCTTAGGCGCAGCAGCTTTGACTCCACGGCTAGGTACCTCCAGCTCTAGTCGACGCTTGCCAGCGAAATACTCTTTGGCATTTTTGCCAAGCTGCAAGTCACACGTCAGCAATCTCGCTTAGACATTGACAAAAAATGCACTTACAGTGAAAAGCGTGATAGGGACGTTGTTGGTTTGGCTGACCCGGGTAAAGTCCGACAGGGATTCCTCTGCATGAAGAGCCATGACGATCCGATGGACATCGTAAGAATGCATGCCCTTGCACACACCTGCACCCTCAATGTGTTGATTTGCCCTCACATTCCTGTTTAGGGTGACAATCTCGGTGATGCGGCCTAAAGTTGCCTCCTTGGTATGTTTAACGGCTTTAAGGATGGCTAGAGCAGACTCGGTCACATCGACCTTCTCAAAACCGCCAGCACCAGTTCGGCCCTCCCTACAATTGTCACAAAGGTTGTTGCAATCAGCCGGATCAAACTGCTCGCCAAAGTATCGCAGGATCTGGACCCTACGACAAGCGTATTTGCTCTCGCAGTACATGATCATGTTGTTCAGCAGGTCACGCTGCCGAGCCTTCTCTTCGGGCAGCTTCTCTGGGTCGTTGTTGATCAGCCGTCTGAGAATGGGAACGTCTTGCCAGCAAAAGTAGAGGTAACAGTCTGAGCCCTGTCCGTCTCGACCAGCTCTACCTGTCTCCTGGTAGTAACCCTCAAGGCTTTTCGGGATATTCTGATGGATGACAAAGCGGACATCCGGTTTGTCAATTCCCATACCAAAAGCGATGGTGGCAACGACGACTTGGATTTCGCCGCTTTGCCATTCATTCTGTATCTCTACCTTCAGGCTTGGGTCGATCTGAGCGTGATAATGACGGACTTTAAGGTGAAACTTCTCCTTGAGTGTGGCAGCTGTCGATTCTGCTGCGTGCCGCGAGAGGGTGTAAATGATGCCGCTCTGTCCAGGATACTTGTTGATGATCATTTCCCCAATATCCCTAACGTAGTGTGGGCCCTTATGGCGGACCTCATAGTAAAGGTTGGGGCGGTTGAAGCTCTGTGAGAAAACCTCACAGTTCTCCATTGAAAGGTTGTGCTTGATGTCTGCAATGACATTGCGGGTGGCGGTTGCGGTCAAGGCCATGACGGGCACTCCCGGAAACTTGCGTCGAAGCTCTCCCAACTGTTTGTAGTCAGGGCGGAAATCATGACCCCATTGGCTCACGCAATGAGCTTCGTCGATGACGAGGCGGGCGAATTTCTTCTTCCGGTACAGCGATTCTAAGGCTTTCCTGAACGCGACGCTGTTGACAACCATCTCGGGAGTGACATATAGCAGCTGGATGTAATGCTCTGGGTTTTCCTCATTGAACACGTTCAGGATATGAGAGCGTAGATCCGATCTCAGTTCACCGTTGAATGTGTTGGCCCTGATGTTGAGCGCCTTCAAGTGTTCGACCTGATCGTGCATCAAACTGATAAGAGGAGAGACGACGATGGTCATCCCTCGGGTCTTACCGCTGTTTACCATGGCCGGGAGCTGGTAGCAGAGTGACTTCCCACCTCCAGTAGGCATAAGGACGAAGGCATCCTTGCCCGCCAGCGTAGCGTTGATGGCTTCGAGTTGGTTGTGGCGGAACCCCGACATCCTGAACCGGTCTTTGAGCGCACGGCGAACATCTTCTGACCAAGGATAAACCATTAACGCAGGATTGATGCTTAGAGCCTTTCGCTGGAGAGGAACAGTGTTTGCTGCAGGTCGTCGTCTTGCAACAATACCGGCGTTCCCCGATGACTCTGATAAAACCGATCGTTCCCGGATACTTCCAGGGCCAGTTGCGAGAGCAGAGCGATGGTGCTGTTGCTCCAGTCTATTAACGGCTGCAATCATCTCTTCATCGTCATCGTCATCAAAATAGTCCTCTTCATCATCCATTTGGGGAGCCTTTTCAGCAGCGTTTACGGAAGTTTTCGCAGAGCTCCTAGCCGGAGTTCTCGCAACAGGACTAGACTGTGACACCTGAACTGGAGGCTGGAAAGCACCATCACTGTCTGAGGGTGCCACATTTTCAGTGCCGATGGGGGTTGAAAGACCGGCGTCAAAGTCATCGTCGTCAATAATTTCGATAACGGTTGGCTGTTTCGTGGAGATGAAAGCTCCAGCCCGGTCGTTCGTTGCTGGGGTTTGCGTCCCTGAAAAAGCGCGAGCTGATGGGAGAACAGGTGTGTCGACGGTACCCTGGGCACTTCCAGTTGGCTGAGCACGTAGGCGACTGGGCTGCACCTGATGTGTAGGCTCGGCCTGTTGAGGTCGGATCGGCGGCGAATGCTGCGTTTGAGAAACGACCTCAGAATTGTATTCTGGAATGGAGATGCATTTGTTGGGGCCAGTTTTGTGAGATGGTTGTGTAGCAAGAACTACGGGAACATTATGCGGCGAGTCAAGGGCAGCAATGGAATCATTGGGGTCCTGAAGAAAGTCAAGGTCGTTGAAGCCAGCGGCGATAAGATTCTGGAGTATGTCGATTTCTTTGGCCTTGATAACCTCACTCAAAGAGTCCAGTCGCTCTTCATCCGTCATGAGGTCCTTACCCTCTGCAAAGGCTTCGACCATCTGGGTGACGAGGGCCTCTCGCTGGGCAAGAAGGTCCTTGTGAGCTTGAAGAAGGTCCGGAATGGCCTCCAGTGCTCTTTGCTTCTCCATCCATACTGTCCGAGCATTGCGGGCTTTTTCGCGCTCTTCCTTTGATGTGCGCTTTTGTAAGCTTTGCATATAATCCTCCTGAGTCTTGCGTAGCTGCTCCTTGATGAAAAGCCGCTTGATCTCCAAGACAGATGGTCTTTCGAGGAAGAGCTCCAATAGTTTGCTATTATGTTTGATCTCTGGGTTCAAAGAGCTTTGCGAGCTCTTTTTTTGCCCATCTACCCCGGGATGGACTATTTCAGGAGGGTCTGTATCTTCACTCTTGTCGGTTGGCAGCACACTCTCACTTGACATTGTCTGCTTATCTGACGCAGCACCTTGACAAACAGCGTGATAAGTATTCAAGAGCCGTGAGGTCTTCACTGGAGTTTCTGCGATGGATAAGGAAGCCTCATCAATATCCATGCGATGGTCCATGCTTGTGGTCTCCGGGCTTGGGTCAATCACCATGGTTGATCGGATTGTCGGTGGGCTTGCAAAGTCATCCTCTGAGTCCCAGACAATATCATGCCTGCTCCTCTTAGTTTTATTGCTTGCTTGAACTGAAGCAGAGTTCTCTGAATCGGCTTCTGCAATCCTATCCGGAACAGGAGATGAAGGGCTCTTTCGCTTCCGCCCGATATGTTCTGGCTGTGGAGAGGGAGTCCTAGTCATGCTAGCCCGAGACCTCCCGGCAACCGAGCCAAAATCTTGACCTTGGTGAGTGACCGAGTCCATGGAAATAGAGGACTTATTGGCCAACGATGTAACGGTTGCAGAGACTGGAGATGATGAGACATCGGAGAAAACAAAACTCGAGTATTTCGGCCTTGAGGTCGGCTTTGGGACTGCTGATGGGGAAATCAAATCCTCAATATCCGGAAACTCTTCTTGCATGGATAAGCTGGGCTTTGTTGCTGTAGTGTCCAACCTGGGACTGTCGCGTTTCGCCTTAAGTGTCCGGCTGGAGATAGACTCAGGTCGTTCAGCATAATCCTCTTTCCACATTGTCCTCTCTTCCCCAAATGCCGCCACTGAACTGGAATCAAATGCATCGGCATCGGTCAGGTCCAGAGCATCCTCGAAGATATCGTCGCCCACGGAGATGTCGGCAGCGATACCGGATTGGGCAGCAGGAAAGGCACGCCTTGTAGAACCAGTGGCGAAAGGCGATTCAGATCTAAACTTTGATGGGTTCTGGGTGATGATCATGTCGGAGTAAGCTCTCTGCAAAGGCCCAGGACCAATTGGCGTGGTTGTGCTAGTAGTCGGTGCCGGGGTCGGCATGGGTTGCTGTTGTTTAACACCTGGTGCTAGTGTTGAGCGATCGAAGCTGGTGTTTAGAGGTCGGCTCTCCATCTTTTGTTTAAGCAATTTCTCGTTAGCATCTTGCAACCTAGTGTTGGATGCGGCTTGATTTGGCTCTGGACGTGTGGTGGAGAGTGTGGCATTAGAGTGAGTATCGGAAAAAGAGGTAGGGCGAGTGTTGGGAAACGATTTGGAGGTGTTGGAGGGCAGGTTCGAGTGAGAGCCAGACTGGAAGGATAAAGCAGATGCGGCGCGAGAAGGCTGGTGGTCAGTCCTGCGATGTTGTTGGGATGACTGTTGCCCCGTCAAAGACTCGGCGGAGGCTGCGGGCTCGGTGGTGTTGTGAGACCTCGCAGCAGGCCGAGCGATGCGGTTTCCCACGCCAGACGCACCAAGTGCGCTGGAGGAGTTCGTCGAGACATCAGGGGCATTGGGCTCGAAGGTGTCGCCCGCATCAAGCACTGTAGGAAACTCGGGACCCGACGGCGGTGACCGCGACACGCTCTGCAGCAACCAGCCAAGATGCTCGCGGAGATTGTTTTTCGTCATCAAGTCGAGTCCGAACGGCGGTCCCAGCCTGCAACCGCGCGCCGTCGCAAGTCGGGCATGCAAATGTCCAGTGAGCGTGACGACAAAACCCAGGAAGAGGTTCTGGAGCCAAGGGGCTTGGGATGTGATACGAGCTTGCGCGGGGATCTTTCCATGCAAACCGGGAAATCCACCGCGAGACGCGTCCTGCTCCAACGTGAGACGCGTTGTCAGGTGCTGGCCCAGCTTCCAAGGTGGGGAAGAGAAATGCGAGCTTGGCGGCTGTTGCCGGTTGCGCGATATGATTGGTGGATGATGGCAAAGGGCCAACGGGACCAGCCGCTCCAAGAAAAGGGTCCCAACCAAGACGCCGCGTCTAGTACGTACCTTGTGCAAGTATTACCAATTCTGTGGCTGATAGGGGATGATCCAGCCCGATTGTGTACTTCTTGGAGTGTCCTGTTCTTATACAAAGTGGATCCGTAGATATGATTGGGCGTCTTAAGGCATACATTTAAGATTAGTAACTTGAGCTCTGTCAGCAGGAGTTATAACTGAGGGACGTGGTGCCTATAGACTTACGGTCTGCCCCTGGTGGGATGGTCTAATGTTTCCAGGTGCCAGCAGCTGTTTGACTCGTGTTTTGTTAGTAGTAAAATTTGTTATGAATGTTGAAGGTTGAATTGTTACTGAATAAGAAGATCAGTGCATAAATCGGTCGCGAAGCTAAGAGAATTAGAGCTGTAAATGGGCCGAGGAGAGTCGACATCGGGACGAAGATAAGTGTTGAGGTTGTCTAATGGTAACATTGAATACATATCTCTATTGGGTATGTCGTAACTAGTAATTGTGTTTGCTGCAGCACGTATATGCCAGTCATTCCACGGCTCATGTGTCAAAAAAAGCCAGCCGAATATTGCCACCACCAGGGTTTAGTCAACAACTAGTGATATACCATCCCAAGCACCAGACTTATAAGAGGAATAGATATTGACTTCCAAAGGAGAATGTTCGGTTTTTCAGTAGCTGTCAACAGTCGACATCGCTAGTTTGGTCATTATGAGTAGTGCATACTTGTGAGATAGAAAGGGGGATGCGATCATCAGCTACTGATCATTTTGATGAAACAAGATAGGATGGCAACCGCACAAGTTTAATCCCATGAGTGCTCTAAGAAATATTCACTAATCCAAAGAGCGCGGTACGGCTCAGCCTTTGATTTCGTCCAACCAAAGTCTCTCGAATAACAGTTAAAACGGACCTCAAGAATGCCAAGTTTATTAGGTTCGGGTACGGTACCCGACTCAGCTGAGAACTCAAAGCAGATGTTAAAACAGCCGAGTTTCCAAGCATTTTCCATTGACACTCTCGGGACTCAGAGTAGGTCTAACTAACTTACATAATTATATATTTACACTCTTGAAATCGACTATTTACATAGGTACTGTTTGCAAGCGTCAAACCTGATCCGTGCAATATTCAGCGTTGTCTCTATTGCTTCAAATAACGAACGTTCTATTCCTGCAGTTACTTCTGATGTATCCATGACGACCTAAGATGAAATCGAGATTATAAAGCCCCCGTAACCCCCCTGGTATATCCCGTGAACGCCATGCTAGTTTATCCAACGCAATGTAGCAATCCTTCTTAGACGTATATCTTAAAAATACCATCCCTCTCCCTATCATGATGGAGGGGTGTCGGGCAACCAACGGAAGCTGTCTGTGACTGCGTTCCCTCCTTTCAGCCCAGAGGTGAACAGATACATTCTCCCACTCAACCCCATGCAAAATTCTGCTGTGGCTGGCCCTGCCTCTTACCCCTAACAGCTCATCCACAGTATTGTTCAACCCAGAGGCCGGTCAAGCCAACCCTCCTCATCACCGCTCTTTGGCTTTTCCGCAGAATTGAAGAAGAACATTAGCGTCACCAAGGCCTTCCCAGAACCGGACACCACAAGGGCAGCCGGCGAGCTGTGTCTCTTGAAGATGTAAGCACCAGCCAAGATACCCAGAATGAAGATGATTAAGAACCCAGCCCTCCTGTTCCTCGGGCGGTTGTGGAGCTTGAACAGCTTCGGATCGATCACCAGGTCCAGCCACGCGGCGGTGGCCATGGCAGTGGTGATCTCCTGCAGGCGAAGAGATCGCGAGAGCACGACCTGGCTTCCCGCGGCGCTGGCCAAGAAACCGATGGCAAGGAGAGTGCGAGTTCCTTTCACAGGCAGTTCGTTGTTCTCATCCAATTGAGAATATTGGACTCCAGCTGCCGCGAAGACCAGACCAGTCTGCACAAGGTTGCTGAAGATAAGCCATGCACGGCGACGAGGCCCGACGAGATGTCCAAGCTGGCCAGTAATGTAAGCCGAAAGAAGGAAGAACCCAAGGGCAACACCGATGTTGGGAGTCTCGAAGATGTCACCATCCAAATTGGGGAAGACGAGGGCCAAAATGAGGAAGACCGTGTTGCCAGTTTGATTAGAGGCGAAGCAATGGAAGTCAGGGAAAGAAACAGCATCTAGGCGATGTCAGGAACCGACATAGACTTTGTGACCAAGGGGCAAATATTTAACTTACCTTGAAGACCAATGCAGAAGGTGAGAATAAGGAGCTGGATTTCAGCCAAGATGGTAGGGCGAACGTTTCCGGTCAGATACACCCATAGTTTATCCTTGGTTGACATCGGAGCTGTCGAAACGTTGCTGCGTTGCTCTTCAGTCACTCCCTCAGTGGATGAGCCGCTGCTAGTTGGCAACTGTTTGTCTGTTGGCGGCATGATGACGAAGTAGAGAGAATAGCGTCTCTTATGATCCTCAACGAAGGTACTAGGCCTCACGAAGACCAGAGTAGGCTGAAATCTGCAGTCTTATAGGGAATGACTTAATATTCTGATACAGAAGACAACTGGAGGGTACTTGGAAGGGGATAGGACAACGAAGTCATGGGATGAACATGGGGAGGGAACGGTTGAGAAATGGAAATGGGGACGTGTTTATGTATCGTCCCAAAGAAACAAAATTGAGTGTGAGCCACCGATGAGCCAGCCGTTCCGAGAGAGTTTTCGTTCGCTCAGCCCTGTGAGACGTCTCATCCGGCAGACTTGGCTGCAGTGGCGGATCCACGCCGAGGCCCGGGACGAGGGAAAAGGGTCTGAGAGGTGATCTCCGACGGCGGTGTGCCTGTCAAGAGCCCCATCCTGCCAAAACGGTTCGTGGAGCAGCCCCTCCCAGATCCCTGTACAAAGAATAAACTACTGTACGTTGCTGCCGAACATGTCAGGAACGGGAATCCCTGCCGCGATCCCAGGAATGAGATCAGTCTAGGGGCGGCAACAAACCTGGACGCATAGCTCATCCGGCATGATGCGCTAGACATGGTGACAACGACCCGCCGGTCTGGAACCGGTGACTGACATGATGACAGAGATATGCAAAAATTCTCCGGTAACCCAGATTAATGGGTCCCATTGTGACATCACTCTTCGGACGTGGGACGGGTCGAGGCGGAAGCGGCGCCGGCACGGTCGGTTAAAGTGGGTCAGTCCGGGGGTCGCATGTCGGCAGTCGGCATGCAGCCCGGTGTTGGCGATCCGGCCGATGAGCCTTGGCAGACCCCAGATCTCGGCGGAGACAACTCGGGGAGGTGGACAACTTTCCGCCGAGGACACGTCTTCGCCTTCAGACTCGTAAATCTTTAGAATTTTTAGGATGTTTCCAGCATATCTTCGACCGAATCAACATTGTAAACGAAATGCTGCTGCTTTGCGCTCTTTGTCCAACACCCGCATGCCGACAGCCGCCGACAGCCGGACATACAGAAGCGCAGAAAGCGGCCAGCATGAACGACAGTCGGGATCCATATTTTCGGTGTCGGGTTGTAAGACTGGTCGAGTGCGTTGTCCAGCCGCCGAGGCGGTCAGAAGGATGGAATCAAAAAGATGGATTTGGCTAGCCCCGGTTTGCAGTTTTGTGGCGGCCTACGGCTCGATGTTGCAGTTGAAGAAGGGTTAGGGTTGTGTTAGAATGGGCACACAAACACAACTTTATTCCCGGTTACTCTTTGGCTGAAAAGATAGTATATGTTTCGTCCAATAAGTCCTGAAGGTTGAGGTGGATGACTCCAGTTCGAGAAGACGCGGCTTAGCTTCTGTGTCCTTCGTCTCACACACGAGCACGGGAGTCCTGGGATCTATGCTTCCCGGGCTCGTGCTTGCCGAAAATCTGCTATGGTGGGACAAACAAGGATGATTTGTCAAATTCGACACTCTTCGGGGAGCTGTCATGCTGTCATCCCACTCTTCCGGCTCCCGAAAACCAAGCCCTTGCTTTCGGGCCGGTTCACACACACACAACCGGCTGCGCGAGAAGTCGACGAGTTAATTTTCCAAAGTGACTCTATCGCCTGTAGTGATGTGTGCGTCGCATATATGATTAACAGCCACTCCTTCCAATAGAACCTCACAAGTTTCTCTGGGAACCTGTCGTTTTGCTCCGCGGAAATTGCAAGAGGACCCACAGCCATCGGGGTTAGGTTTTGTCACTCCAGCGTTCCTTATCGTCGCTATCAATCAGGTACAATCAGATAACCCCCCATCTTCCCCAAACGTCCGTGCCTTCCGTGGAAACAGCGTGTTGATTGTTCATGTCTGGGAAAGATCGTCTGAGTTATTCCTCAATGATGTCATCCCGAGAACTTGAGAAGGACTTAGCTGTAACTAATCCGGTTCCATCAACTCCTAACTGCAAGCATTGCTCATTACTCTGTGAAGATTATTACCCAGATTGCCTTTGTCAGAAAGCTGGCCGACTCTGCAACCTATCACTCGTAAGTTGTGACATTTCCGAGGATGTTGTGCGAAGTTCCCTCCTTGTCTCCATCCCCCGGTTTCTTATCGTCTGCTTAAGGACCTGGCCCTTTATCAGATATCAACGGGTATGAGACCCCCATACTCGTCTCGCACAATCCTAGACTCCTAATCTAGTCAACATAGTTGATGGTATTGATCTCTCCTGTGCAGTGGATAGCATGCAGCTTTACAAAGACGATGGAAAACGTCAATACGATAGTGACATAAGGAATACCATCCCAGCTGTGTGGTGGTTAGCAAATGCACCCCTTGTCTCATCTAGAAAAACTGATATGTAGCCATGGTTTGGATATTAATGCTCTGGCAAACTTGTAACAGCCCTCATTGCAACTAAGACTGCTCTAGCAATGGCAAGTAGGTGACAAGCTGCCATGAGCTTTAAATTGAGATACCTTTATGCCTCTCCCGAGGTCAACCCTGTTACACTCAAAGCCCGGTCAATCCCATTCCTCAACCCGTTGGACATCTATGGGCGGGTGTTCTTTTTCTCCTGGTTTGGTTTTATGATAGCCTTTTGGGCATGGTATACATTTCCGCCGCTGGTATGGTATTCTGATATTAATTGAACAATCCCGCTAGCTGAGGGATACTGACGCGGACACACAGTTATCCCATGTCATCAAGTACGACCTCCATTTGTCTCCTGTCCAGGTTGCCAACTCCAATATTGTTTCTTTGTGCGCAACGTAAGTCACTCAGCCACAATAACACCATGACTTGGTTTACTTGCTAACACTACTAGACTTCTTGTTCGATTAATATCTGGACCCTTATGTGACCGATTTGGTCCTCGCAAAGTGTTTGGCGGGCTTCTACTCGTCGGTTCAATTCCTCTTGGCCTAGCCCCTCTTGTCCACGATGCTACAAGTCTGTACATCAGCCGATTTTTCATCGGTATATTGGGAGGATCTTTTGTTCCATGCCAGGTCTGGTCAACCAGTTTCTTCGATGTCAATATTGTGGGTACCGCCAATGCCATCACAGGGGGCTTCGGCAATGCTGGCGGTGGGATCACTTACTTCATCATGCCGGCTGTCTACGACGCCCTTGTTTCTTATGGTTACGCTCCTGCTCAAGCTTGGCGTCTTACCTTTCTAGTCCCTCTCTGCATGGTCATTACAACCGGTGTGGCACTCCTGCTTCTGTGCCCCGACACTCCCGCCGGAAAATGGAACAAGTGCCCCTTAAAGGAAACCAGCATCACTGCCAGCAGCACAGCCACCGACATACCTAACTTGTTATCCGACAAGCCACTCACCTCTCCTGAACTGTCTCGCTTTCCCTCAATCGAGAGACAACTAGACCTCGAGAAACCCCTTTCTCATATCCCAACTACACCGACGCGCTCACCAGCATCAGCATCAAATACTCTAGCAGTGCTACTTTCCCCGCAAACTTTCTTCCACACCCTAACTTACCTCGCCTCCTTCGGTTCAGAGCTCGCAATCAACTCAATTCTCTCCTCCTTCTACCTCGCGACCTTCCCTTCCTCTTTAATCCCATCCAAAGCCGCCAACCTAGCCGCCATTTTCGGCTTCCTTAACTTCATCACTCGTCCCCTGGGGGGAGCCATCAGCGACTTCCTCTACGCGCACCCGCCAACGTCCAAGATCCAACCTCTCTGGTACAAAAAAGCTTGGATCCTTTCATGTGGACTACTCAGCGGCACAATTCTTCTTATTCTCAGCCGCTTCGCTTCCGTGTCCAGCCCCAGCCAAGCAACAATCGTGGTGCTTGTCGTGTTAGCAGCTGTCTTCCTCGAAGCTGGGAATGGCGCCAACTTCAGCCTGCTCCCTCACGTCCACCCGGAAGCTAATGGTTTAGTTTCTGGGTTTACTGGGGCAGCAGGGAACCTTGGTGGTGTATTGTTTGCAATAGTTTTTCGATCTGTTGGCAAGAGTGGTCCCTCGACAGGTTATGCAAATGGGTTTCGAGTGCTTGGTTTTGTTAATCTTGCAATATGTGTGGCGGTTGGATGGACTAGGCCCGTCCCTAAACTCTATGGGTCATGATATGAGGAATTGTAATCAATGACAATATACTTTACTGGCTCAAAAACTCGGCGTCATGTCCCTACCTTGAACTCAATTCTCTTTGGCAGCTATGCAAAAGCAAGTGAGTCACATTTTTCCCTGGACAGTGTCTCTTTGGATCACAGGCAGTAGGTATTCCAAGATGTGCTAAGCATGGTTTCACCGACAGAACCACGTTGGCTTGAAATCAGCTTTCTGAGTGAACACGATAAAGCATACCATTGAGCGAACTCTCTGTCTATGACCAACAGACCACCAATAATAATGTTTTCTCACCAGGACTATTCCTGAACACTTGAACACCTGATGCTAGCCGTGTCCAGCCTGGACGCTTGACTAGCAACAAGTCTCACAAATAACTTGAGTATAACTAGACTCCAGCAAAGACGAGTCAACAAAATAACAGGAAGTTAACTCTAATCCCTGAGACCCTCCTCAGCCACCTTCCTCTCCCATTCTTCTCTCAAATTATGTTTCTCCTGGCCACCCCGTGAACTTGTCTGTTTGCCCATCATTGCCTTGGCTTCCTTCTTCACAACTGCCAACAACTCTTCTTTGTGCTGGCCGATTGTCTCCATGACCAACTTAGGGTTGAACCACCCCAATCGATCTTTGATCTCGTCCTTCTCCAACTCATACGGAGACGAGAGCTGTAGCAAATTGCCATTTGCACCAACGCGCCACTTCTCCCAAAATCCCTCGAACCCTTCTTTTGACGGTGTTTCGGCGCGGCTGAACACATCTTGCATATAGTTATCGAAGCAAAGCAGGTGGGCTATGTCAAGCGGTTTCCCCGAGCCATGCAGAACGATCATGCTTCCGATGAATCTGCCTGGAATAAAGGACGGGCGACCAAATGGCCGAACTGGGTTGACGAAAGTGCTGTCGCCGGTGGCACCCTGTACCTGTCGTCCGTGGTCCGTTTTCTTGACGTTGGCATAAAACTGCTGGTCGACGACTGCAGTGATTCCAAGGTAGAACAACTTCAAGTCGGACCACATGTTGGCACCGTATTCCCGAGACAGATAGTTGCAGTCCCGCAGATACCATCGCAGACCAAGTAAAAAGGCGAGGGCGATGGGTGAGTCGATCTGCTTTATGGGCTGGAGAGGGACATAGACTGGCTCATACGGCTGTTGGATGCCCATTGCAACATTGAGGCCAAGCCGCAAATCGGAGACCTTGATGCCACTGATCACTTCAGATGGCCACTGCTTAGGGTCCTTGAGACAAGGGCAATCGAGCGTCTCAAAGAAACGCACGGCCGTATGGACTTCTCGAGGTGTAATGTCTCGAATCTCCTGGTCTCTCGGGTCGCTTTTTCCCTCATCGGAAAAGACGAGGACAGGTCCGAAAAACGGTCTATTTACCAAATCACAATCAGCTCATTGTGTCGTTTCCATCAAGAAAGTGTGAGCACATTAATTGTATTGGCACCTTACCGCAAGTATCCCGGTTCCGAAATGGCATTGATAGACCTGTTGACATGAACAAAAGACTTTGGCCTTGGAAACTTGATGCCGTAGTATTGCACCAATAATGTGGTGCCGATGCGGCTAGAATCATCGCAAGGCTTTGTGTCAACCCTTGTATATATTCGGAATTAATTTAGGTAGATGGGCTTACCGGCTCTTGAACGGAGGATGGAGGTTGATTCTGGCGATTTGGATCCATTTATCAAGGAGATCATTTTCGCTCTCGCGAACAGCGTTCCAGAACTTTTCGATGTCAGGATGCTCAACCCTGATAACATTGCGTTCCCCCACGAGTTCTGGAACAGCCCACAGAAGCTTAGGTTTCGGATCGTAGGCCGGGAAAAAAAGTATACGGCGATGTTTGGGACTTGGTCGTGCATTATCAGCCGTCTCAACTGCGAAGCCCTTGCAGACTTTCTTGTGCATGGGCCAATCGGCGGTCTGACACTCTTTGGAGCAGTATCGTGCGAGTTTGCATAAGTTGCATTGCTTCAGGCCCTGATTCTCGCAAGAAACACACAAATTGTCGACGACGCGGTGGTTCTGATAGGCGTCGTCGATATCAGCCTTTACCCTCTTCAAGTCCTCCTCTGGGTCGGATGATGCAAGCTCATTGACAAAAGCCTCAAAGTCAGGATTGATGTAGGATACCATGCCGATGCTTTCACCAGGGATCCGCCCTAAATGAGCAGATTCTGGTTCGACTGCATTCCAATACCACACATTCGCGACTGGCTTGCCATTTTCGCTTTGGAGCTGCTTCCCTTTGTTCTTCGCGAGGTATGCTTCCGTAACAGATGGTCCCAACATGAGATCTGACAAAGAGGCGGTCGGGACAGTTGGTGGGCTAGGTGGCCGAAATTCCCGTACCTCCCATTCCTCCTTAATTCGTGTCAACTTCCATTTTGTCGAGAAGAGCTCACGCTTCTCCTTGGGTTTGGATGGCGTTTGGGCAGGGCTTGTGTTTTCGCTCTCACGTTTGCCTTCGAGGGAAACTGGGAGGTCTGGAAGCACTGGGACGTCCTCAATCAGTTTCGGTTTTGGATCCTTGGGTATATCCAAGATCTTTTCGCCCTCAAACGGGGCTTTCTCTTCCTGGCGCATTCCGACGAACGGCTAATGGAGCTGGCAAAGATAAGACGGGTCTATGACCATACAAAAAACTGTACAGGTGTGTATGTCTGATGACGAGGAAAGATTTGTTGTTGATCCCGAAGGGACTGGATAAGCCGATCATGTCAAGTTCTGACAAAAAAAAGGTTTGTCCACGGCCAAGTGATGAAAGTCCTGCCTGCTCTCGTTAAGCGCAGTTTCTACATGGCAAAGCAGGCGAACTCCAATGGCCTAGACCTCAGGCAACAGAATATCGCATTAGATAGCAGGCACATGGGAGACGTAATTGCTTAAAGTAGGTGAGAACCTGGTTATGTTGATTCAGGTGGCGGCCCTTGGTTGTTGTTTCCTGGGCAAGATCATCCAAGATGTGAGTCACGAACCACAAGACATATTGTTAGTCGGAACTAATCAACAAATCATCAAAGTAGAAAAGACTGTATTACTATGGGGTAATGTAAGTTTACATGCTCTTTTCAGGGGGTTTCCACCGATCAGGTGCATGCCGAGTACGTAATGCGGTGCCGGATTGTAAGGGGCGCGATGAAAGTAAACAGTCTTGGCATTCGCACTAGTAACGGCCGATAGGCAGGAACACGTGATCAAACCAATCAACAGTTCCCACACCAGCTTGCAATATCTTATCGATAAGGAACCCTGTCTGGAATTTCTTTGCGCATTACATCGCATTGGAAAAGCGGCTGGCGCAACAGCTAGGAGTCTCCAGACAAGACTACTGTCGTAAAGATGCTCCGTCAAATGTACGCTCTGATCCAATTCTGGTTTCCTCCACATGATTGACCATTATCTGACGATTCTGGACACAGAAAACCCCGGAATGCGCGCTCCAAGCGCGCGCTCGAGAAGCGGGCACCGAAGATCGTCGAGAATCCCAAGACTTGTCTGTTCCTCCGCGGCACCACTTGCAGTCAGATTGTATGGTCCCCAATGGCATCACACCATATCGATACTTTGAAGTTTTAGCTAACTCTACGGTTTTTTTAGACCCAAGATGCCATGAACGACCTGTATGCTATGCGGCAGGTGCATGCGAAGCGCTTCCACAAGAAAAATGCAATCCACCCATTCGAGGACGCCACTTCGCTGTGCTTCTTTTCCGAGAAGAACGACTGCAGTTTGATGGTCTTTGGCAGCAGCAATAAGAAGCGGCCACATACTCTGACGTTTGTGCGTATGTTTGATTATAAGGTTCTGGACATGCTGGAGTTCTATCTCGACCCCGACACGTATCGGAGCATATCCCAATTCAAAACCAGCAAGATCCCGATCGGGATGCGCCCGATGATGGTATTCGCGGGAACTGCATTGTATGGCTCCCCTTCAAGACTTCCCGAACTCTAGCACTCCTCGTTAACCGGATGTCCCTAGTGAATCCCCCGTACCGAACGCCTTTACCATGGCCAAGTCCATGCTAATCGATTTCTTCCGCGGCGAGCCCTCCGACAAGATTGACGTGGAAGGCCTGCGCTTCGTCGTCGTCGTCACAGCCGATGAGCCCACATCCTCGACCTCGACCAACAATGACGGCGAGAACCCGGCCCCTCTCCCGGGAATGACCGACCCCCGAAGCATTGACCCCTCCCAAAAACCGATCCTGCGCCTGCGCGTCTACGGCATCCGCACCAAGCGCTCGGGGACTCGCCTGCCGCGCGTGGAGGTCGAGGAGCACGGTCCGCGGATGGACTTCCGCCTGGGCCGGATGCGCGAGCCCGATCCGGCCATGCTCAAGGAGGCCATGAAGAAAGCCAAAACGCCGCAGGAGGAGCGGACCAAGAAGAACATCTCGATGGATTTGCTGGGCGACAAGATTGGTCGTATCCATATGGGCAAGACCGATCTGAGCAAGCTGCAGACGAGGAAAATGAAGGGTTTGAAGAGAGGGAGGGATGAGGATGAGGGCGGTGAAGATGATAGAACGGACGTCGTGGAAGCTGGAAGCGGGGAGAAGAAGAAAAAGAAGAAGGTCAAGGGTTGAGGGGGAAGTGATGTCCAAAGTAATTAGATTGATGTCCTTTTATTTGTGGAGTAAGAGGCGTTCTTTGGGGGATGTTATCTTTACTTCAGATAATGAAAATGGCGTCATTTGCTGGTTGGATTTTGATTTGTTATTCCTCTCTTTGGATGGATAACTCACTGCGTTTGCGTGCCCTTTGTATTAAAACTTTATACACTCCCTAATCTCCGTTTTGGAGACTGCCATCGAACATCCGGGGTTATTACCATTACCCTCCCATAACTTGTGTTCCGAGTATTCACACATATCAGTATCTGTAGTATCCGTCAAAAGTTCAGATCTTCTTCAGCCCTCTGGATTCTCCATTCCTATATAATCTACTATTGGCGGGAAACTCTGCAAGGCGCTGCTCATCTGGCTCAACAGCTCAATATGCCTCACATAACCACCATGTTGTGCCTGCCCTCTCGCCAAGGCCTGCTCCTCTGCATACCAATCGGCTCCCCATATCTCAGGAGGGATCACGACACCTCCCGGAGGAGAATCGGGGGTAGGCTGAGACCCAGGTGGCGGCTCCCACAATGCGATTCTCATGGCCCATTCGAGATGAGGCCACCATGTGCGATATGCATCTGGTCCAAAATAATCACTATTGAACAGGGAAACCACTCCGAGAACCTCGCGGCGGGCCATGCCCTGTAACCACCAAACGGAATCAAGGGACTTGAGCAGGGCGAAGAAACAAGCCAGGATGGCAAGTGCACGCGGACGGCGTTCTTCAAGCAATTCGATGTAGCGACGAGAGACAGTAGCTGGGAAGGCAAGAGGGGCGCCCTTATGTGGGATCTTGTGAGCCCAATTAAGGACAGCTACAGCGTGCTGGTACGCTTGACGAGTTGAGGCAATGAGTTCGGGGGTGGGGGGTCGGCGTTTGCGTGGTGGGTGTTGTGGTTGTTGGTCGTTTGTGGAATCTGTGTTCGCAGAGGAGTATTCGGAGGCCATGGCCGCAAGTTCTTCTTCCATACCTTCAAGCAGGTGACCGAAAAAGGTCTCGGGATCAGTGCGGAAGTCAAGTTGAAGCGCTGCCTGCGAGTTGATAACCTGGGTTACAACGGGGCTGACACGCAGATATTGCCACGAGGCAGCAGTGATGGCCTTAACGCCTTGGAATGAATGGAACCAGGAGAACGGGATTGTATAACATCCCGATGGGCCCCGCTTGTCGCTCTCTTCCGAACCAACCTGTGGCTCATCCTTACTGAAGACACGGGTGGCGGTAGACTGAAAGGCTATCAGAGCAGCAGTCAAGAAAAGAGCTTCGGCATTGGTATGGTCAATGCCCTTAGTGAGGGCCGCGCTGTACTCGGAAAGAGAGGCAGCCATATAAGCGTGAGATGCGCGGACCATCTCCTTGTCATCCGGCCGCATGCTCCGGAGATGGAGAGCAGCCACGGCAAGGATGGCATCCGCAAGATGTTGGGACCCAGAGAAGGCGAGGTTCGGGACTGTTATCTTCCATATGTCCTCGGTCACTGGGGCCGTAAAAGTGAAGGTCTTGCAGGTCATGGCGGTGTAATGATGCATCAGCCGGAGCTCAAGAAGACGCTGGCCCGGAGGAGTAGTCTGTGATAACGCTGGTGTTGGTGGCGGACGGCACAGGGGAGTGGCAGTGCTGCGGGCCGAGCTCGGCCCGGCGGCGGGAGATGCATAACCAGACGCTGCCGAAGGCGTGGATGGGGACTGAGAGGCGGCTTGAGCAGCCTGGAGTTCGGCCAGGACCTCTGGATACTCAAAGTCACATTTGACGCCATGCTTCACGCAATTACCACATCGTGGATGGACCTCATCGCACTGTCACCGAGATGCGGTCAGCATGTCGGAATGAATCCGAGGGCCATGGCTTGATGGCTCGAAGACAAGGTGCACACCTTGATCTTGCGCGTCTTGCAGCGCCGGCAACCGGTCCTGGACTTCTTGTGGGAACGACGCGGTGGCATGCTCTGCTTGTACGGCTGTGGTTCTTCAGTATGTCGCCGACACCTGGACTTGGGGAGAGTGGTAAGGTTGGCGTGGTGTTGGGTCGTCTAGCGCTGTCTGCCGTCTGCCGTATGCGCTGGGACGGGAACATGCAACCCGCAGTGTGGAATCACGCAGTCGGGGTCAGTGGCTTGTATGATACCGTGCGGCTCTCTCAGGCGGCCTGGTGCACTCCTGATGCTCTGCTTTCCTTTCCATGCTCGTTGCGCCGCGAAACAGGCACAATTGAGGGTCAATTGCCGGGCACGCAGTGTATCGGCAGCTTGCGTCGTTGAAGGAAGGCGGCGTCTGCTCAGGGGAATGGATATGATTGATTCACGAGTAGACAGAGAAAAAAGGAAGGTTGCGTTCGTGCCTGCGTCCACACAGGTTGTGCTCTGCTTGGTGCTTGGATCCCTCTTTCTCGCCGGGCACCTCAGCCAGGACAGTCAGGAGCTGGCCCAGTCAGTGAACTTGAATTCTGACTGGACCCTCCCATAGCCTTGCCCCAGCTCTTGGCAGGTCTCGGGGCGCTGTGGATGCCGTCCCGGTGAGGTTCCGCTAGAGGGGAGCCAATTAGAGGACGTTGTCGATTGGATGGAACCACTGAAAGCGGGCAACGACACCACGCTGGCACACAGTGAGCATGTGCTAGAATGGATGCAAACAAATGTTTTTAAGTTACTGTTTGGGAATTGTGTATTGCGTATTTTACACAAGCATAGGAAGCCCAAACCTGTCTCCATAGAGAGACAAAAGGGGATCTGGGAGTGAACCTTGCGAGAAGACCACTCAAAAAGGGGAACTTGGACCGAAAAGAAGCCAAAACTGGAGCCCTGGAACGGAAACACAGAGATTGTCTCGCATAGGGGTTGATAGGTGAGTGGGCTGACGTATTACCAGATGCGGCCGTGTTGAAAAATTGAACCCAAAAATTACCGGGGAGAACGATCTCCGGCGCCGCAGAGTGGATCGCCGATCGCCGATAGTGTTGTCGGCGATGACCCCGGCCGTAAGCAGCTTGAACATGGGCTGGCATCGGAACCTTCGGAGAGGGGAACATTAGGAGCTGGGTATTCGACGATCTGAACTGTCGGAGAAAGGTGTATGAAGATCTCATCTCCCGTTTTCACACTAGACTTGTACCTATCATATCCAACCGAATGTCGCATCCATCTGGGTCCGCGGCGTCAACGATGCGAACTCATCACTGTTATCATGGTCGGCAGGTCAGCGGCCCCTCTCCGGGTCACTTTCGTGTATTACAGATGGATTGTTCTTGCTTATCTGCACCCCGCGCGGCACATTTTCTGTTAGCGAGAGTCCGCGGGTGGTTCGATCCGGCGTCCCAACATCTCCCGAGACAGAACGAAGACCGGCGCCCTGTTGTGGACTCGCATTTGTTTGGCGGGGTTACGCGGCCTGATTTTAGGTTCTTGGCCTGTAACTTACTAGGTGCTGTGTAGGGCGCACATTTTGAGTTTGTCAGCATCCCCGCTGAATCCAGCCGATTGGGAGCACAGTCCTGCTGCGCTTCGTTGACACTCAAGGACACCATGATGCAAGCGGCATGTGCGCCCAAACATGGCAGGTCCCCTGCCTAGCATTGCAAACTTTCCTTGGCCCTGCTACCATTGAGTCTAATCTCAGGGATCCATCGCTGTCCGGGCATGGCCGGAGAAGCGCGGCTTACAACGGCCTCCAAATATGAATAATCAAGGCATGCCATGGCGAAGTAGGGCCCGTTTTCTGTGTTCAATGGACTTGGTTCTCATCCAAGCCATGGCTTCCGGAGTTCGGACGCATGAAGGTAGGCAGTGGTAACACAAGGCCAACGAAGACAGCAGGATTGCTGCAGCGCTACTGCGAACGCATGGCAGACGGGCCGGTGTCGCTCTTCCGGCTGCAGCCACGGGGCCATGGGATCATGGACTGCTCACCTCTGTCCGGTCGGAGGTTAAGAAGTGTAGAAAGTTGACTAACAAAGATGAACTGTAACCTAGCGCCCCGACTGGCCGGCAGCAAAAACACTGCCATGTCATGATGGGCAAAGGTGTGTCGGTGTCGACGTAGATGGTGGCTGGTTGGCTGGACGGCTATCGGCGACTCGGCGGCCGTTGCTGACCTTTGAATCGTGGATGGGATTGGCGCTGGGCGCAGCCCTCGGGCGTCGATTTCAAATCATTCTTGCTGAGCAATCAACGAAGGAGTAGCCAGAACAGAGCAGAGCAGAGCAAAATAGTCCACACATGGAGCGGTCATCTTAATCCGATTTTAGGGGCCGCGGTAGACCGGACGCTCGGCATCTGGGTCCCTGACGCCCTGGGGCGAGATCCAACTGGACGCAAGCGATTAACAGAGCAACGGACATGCCGTCACTACATCGACGTACATCTCACTTAACCCTGGCGGTGATGGATCAGATCCGCAAATCCACTTGGTGTTGGGCTGTTCGGGCTGGGCTGCAGCAGCGCAGCAAAAATTGATGAAGCGCAAGGAAAAATCCATCACGCCGAATGGTCAGCGGCGCGGCCTTAAAAAGCTGGCCCGGCGCATGTGGCCACCTGTTCTCGAGGCTTTCCCCATCGATCCGTTTCATCGTTTTCATGGCCATGTGGTAGTGTTGCGGAGACAAAGAGTCAGCGCCATCTGAAGTACGGCCGTTTTGCATCCGCGGATTGCACCATCGTTGGCAAATTTCGCACAATCAAGGGACTGGAACCCTGCTGCACCATCCCGCCTTTTTTAAAATTCAAAACCC
>Ga0065720_1003163_pt1 | contig 22081 bp, 24 predicted proteins | sample Thericmetagenome_FD_59107 | JGI IMG/M metagenome (GOLD analysis project Ga0065720, IMG submission 59107) | Thermophilic microbial communities from the Joint Bioenergy Institute, California, USA of rice/straw/compost enrichment - eDNA_2 v2... | ecosystem: Engineered > Solid waste > Grass >...
CGCTGATATGGTCCGCGATCGCGCGGATCAGCCCGTGCCGGACCGCGTCGCGCGCCTGGCGGATGCCGTTGCGGAACGCCCGCGCGTCTGACGAGCCGTGGCATTTGACGACGACGCCGCTCAGGCCGAGGAGCGGCGCGCCGCCGTATTCCTTGTAATCCATCTTGCGCCGGAGCCCGCGCAGCCCCGGCATCATGACGGCCGCGGCCAGCTTGGTCAGAACGTTCCGCGTGAACGCCTGCCTCACCTCGCCCATGATGAGCGCGGCCGCGCCTTCAAACGATTTCAGCATCACATTGCCCGAAAATCCGTCGCATACGAGCACGTCGCACTCCCGCTGCAGCACGTCCCGCGCCTCGACATTGCCGGTGAAGTTGACGGACGCCTCGCCGCTCAGCAGGGCGAACGCCTCCTTCGCCAGCTCGCTGCCTTTGCCGTCTTCCGTGCCGACGTTGAGCAGGCCGACGCGCGGCCGCTCCATCCCGTGCACGAGCTGCCGGTACAGGCTGCCCATCACCGCGTACATGTGCAGATGCTCGGGGCGCGCGTCCACGTTGGCGCCGAGGTCGAGGGCGAGCACGCCGACATCGTCCGCCGACGGAATCGTCTGCGCGAGCGCCGGCCGGTCGACGCCGGGAATCCGTCCGACGACGAGCAGCCCGGCCGCCATGAGCGCGCCGGTGTTGCCGGCGGACAGCATCGCGTCGGCTTCGCCCTCCTTCACCATGCGGGCCGCGACGACCATGGAGGCGTCCTTCTTGCGCCGCACCGCGCGCACCGGCTCCTCGCCGGCTTCGATCGTCTCGGCCGCGTGGCGCAGCTCCACGTTCGGCGGCGTCCGGCCCTGAAGAAGCGGCTTCACCCGCCCTTCGTCGCCGACGAGCACGATCGCCGTGTCCGGCCACTCGGCCGCCGCTTCCAACGCGCCCTTCACCGCTTCCTCCGGCGCAAGGTCTCCTCCCATGGCATCAATCGCGATCCGCAAGCCGATCCCCTCCTCCATCCTGCAGCGCTCCGGCAGATCGAACGATCAGAAATTCGCCCTGGAAAACCGTCTCTTCCCCGACGTAGGTGAACACTTCCACCCTCGCCTTCCGCTTGCCCGAGGAACGCACGTACGCTTTCGCGATGCATTTTTCCCCCAGCCTGACCTGCCGGATGAAGCGGATGTCGGCCGTCGCCGTCAAGGCCACTTCGTCGTTGATGACGGCCACGGCGAGCGAGTTCGCCTGCGCGAACAGGTGATGGCCGCGCGCGATGCCGGTGCGGGAGAAGACGTGCTCCTCGCGGATCTCGAAGATCGAGATGCCGCTCTTGTCGAGCTGGAGATCGACGATTTCGCCGATCACTTCGTGCAGCGGCAGCGAGCGGACGGCGTCGAACGACCGCTCGGCCATCAGCTTCATCCGCTCGCGCAGCTCGGGGATGCCGAGCTCCAGCCGGTCGAGGCGGATCGTCTGGATGCTGACCTTCAGCAGCCGCGTCAGCTCGCGGTCCGTAATGAACGGATTGTCCTCGATGAGACGGGCCAGCCGCTGATGCCGCTCCTTCTTCGGCAGACGTTCCACAGGGAAGCACCGCCTTTTGTCTGTGTTGAACTGTGGGCCCCTCTTAAAACCAGGTACTAAATCAGTATAATGAAAAGCCGCGCCGGAAGCAATCACCGCCGGTCCGATTCAAAAAAACAGCACCTCACCGGCCGATGAAGTGCTTGCTTGACGCGTTATTGCTTGATGATCTCTTTCGTCTTGTAGTAGCCGCACACTTTGCAGACGTGGTGCGCGAGCTTCAGCTCTCCGCATTGGTCGCATTTGACCATGCCCGGGACCGCCAGCTTGAAATGCGTGCGGCGTTTGTCGCGGCGAGCCTTGGACGTTTTCCTGAATGGTACTGCCATCTGTCCCACCTCCTTCGAATGACGCGCGAATCGGGGCGATCCGCCTGCGGCGGCGAAAACCGGTCCCGTCAGCGCGGGAACAGGTCTTTCAGCGCGGCCAGCCGCGGATCGACGGGCGTGCGGTCGCATCCGCACTCCCCTTCGTTCAAATCCGTGCCGCATTCGGGACAGAGGCCTTTGCAGTCTTCCGCGCAGAGCGGAACGAGCGGCAGCTCGAGCTGCACGGCTTCCTCCACGTACGGCGTCAAATCGACATCGTTGTCCTTGACCGCGATGAACCGGTCCGCTTCCTCCTCGGTCTGCGGCTCCTGGCTCACCTTGAAGTGCTCCCGAAACGGAACGTCGACGCTGACCCGAACCGGCTTCAGACAGCGCGAGCAGGGCATCGTGACTTCGATCGCCAGCCCGCCCNCGACGACGACCATCCCTTCGCCGACGCCCCGCGCCGCGAGATCGACCCGGAGCGGACCGGCGGACAGCACGTCCCGCCTTCCTGCGAACAGGGCTGAAGCGTCCAGCGTCTCGCGGATCGTCCGTGAAGCGCCGCTTGTGATCAGCTCATGCAAATGGATTCTCACAGGATCACTCCAAACAAACAAAAGTTATTATAGCGATCCGCTTCGCGTTTTGTCAACATTTTCAGCGCGTGATATTGTAATAGGAGGTTAAGTCTTGTTATGCGTCACGAGGGGGAAAACGATGCGGACCGTCGGCGTCATCGTCGAATACAATCCGTTCCACAACGGCCACCGGCACCATCTCGCCGAATCCGTGCGCGCGACCGGCGCGGACGCGGTCGTCGCGGTGATGAGCGGCCATTTCCTGCAGCGGGGCGAGCCCGCGCTGATGGACAAATGGGCCCGCGCCGAGACGGCGCTGCGCGGCGGCTGCGACCTCGTCATCGAGCTGCCCGCCGCCTACGCCACGAGCGCGGCCGAATGGTTCGCGTACGGCGCCGTCGGGCTGCTCGACGCGACGGGAGTCGTCGACGCGTTCTGCTTCGGCAGCGAAAGCGGCGACATCGGGACGCTGCTGCGCATCGCGGCGCTCGCGGCGGACGAGCCCGCGGATCTGCGCGAGCGGATCGCGGAGGGCTTGGGCGCCGGCATGAGCTTCCCGGACGCGTACAGCGCCGCGCTGCGCTCCTGTCTTGCGGCCCGCGGCGACGCCGGGGCGGCCGCCTTCCCGCTGGAGCAGCCGAACAACACGCTCGGCCTCCATTACCTGATCGCGTTGAGGCGGTTGGGCAGCCGCATGGCGCCCTGTACGATCCGCCGCGTGCAGGCCGGCTATCACGATGAGCATGCGCCGGACGGCTCGATCGCGAGCGCGACGGCGCTGCGCCGGCTGATCTTCGGGCGCGGCCGGCCGGAGGCGATCGCGCCGTACGTGCCGCCGGTCACGCTGGACGTGCTCCGGCGCGAATGGGCGGCCGGCCGGGCGCCGGTCGGCTGGCCGGCGTTCGCGGCGCAGCTGTTCCACCAGCTGCTGCGCCTGGACGCGGCGGAGCTGGCGGGCTGCCGCGACGTCGGCGAGGGGCTGGAATATCGCATCCGGCGCGCATTGCCCGCCCTCGAGCGGCTCGACATCGACGAGCTGATCGGCCGGCTCAAGACGAAGCGCTACACCCGGACCCGGCTGCAGCGCGCGCTCACCGCCGTCCTGCTCGGCATCCGCAAGGACGACTGGCATCCCGCGGCGCTGCGGGAAGGGCTCGCCTACATCCGCGTGCTCGGCTTCACGCCGAAGGGACAGGAGCTGCTCAAGCGGATGCGGAAGACCGCGAAACTGCCCGTCCTGCTCAGCGCGGCCGGCGGCGGCGACGCGGGGCTGACCGGCGCGGGAGCGCGCTACCTGGAGCTGGACGCGCGGGCGACGGGCGTCTACGCCCTCGCCGCCGGCGCCGCGGACCCGCGGGCGCTGCTGCGCGACTATTACGAGCCGCCGATCATCGTGCGGCCTTCCTGAACGTGGAGCGCGCGGAGCAGGCTGACCGCTTCTTCCAGCGATTTTACCCCGGCGACGGCCATGCCGCCGCCCGCCGCTTCGGCCGCCGCGGCGGCTTCCGCCGCGCTTGACTCCGGCACGAGGAACAGGCCGGCGCCGGCGCGCGAGGCGGCGATCGCCTTCATCTTGACGCCGCCGACCGCGCCGACGGCGCCTGAAGGCTCGATCGTGCCGGTGGCGGCGATGCGGCGACCGCCGGTCAGCGGTTCGCCGGTCAGCCGCTCGTAGAGATGGAGCGCGAGCGCCAGGCCCGCCGACGGGCCGGCGAAGCCGCCGTCATCGATCGCCACGCTCACGGCGGAATCCGCCGGCCGGATGGCGAAGATCCCGATCAGCTCCGCGCCGCCGAGCCGGCCGGCCGCCGCATCCGTGCCGGCCTCGTCCGCGGCCAGCCGCACGGCGATCTCCCGTCCGCCGCGCCTTACGGTCAGCTCCGCTTCGCGGCCTCCGCGGCCGCTCAATGCCTCTGCCAGTTCGTCCAGCCCGCGGACGGGCGCGCCGTCCACGGCCAAGATCCGGTCGCCGGCCTTGAGCGGTCCGGCGCTCCGGACCGCATACACCCCGTCCGGCTCCCGCTCGTACGGCACTCCGGCCGCCCGGAAGGCCGCCTCCATCGCCTTGCGCTGCGATTCCTCCATCAGTACGTCCATCCGCGCCGCGTATTCCTCCGCGCTCATGCCCTGAAACACCGACCGCCTCGGGTGCGCCTCGCGGTCCGTCCGCCACGCGGACGCGATGACCGGCCACAGCGCGGTCCGCGGCTCAAGATACACCGTCGTCAGCAGCCACTCGCCTTGCCCGTCCGACTGACCGCCTTCCGGCCGGCCCGGCTGACGCGCCGCATCTTGCCGATCCGGTGGAACGGTCCGGTCCGGACGGTCCGTTTTGCCCACGGTCACCAGATCGCCGACGGGCACGACCTTCCCCGGCTCATAGAGCACATAAGGCACCGGCATGGCAAACAGCAGCAGCGCGGCCGCGGCCGCCGCCAGCCCCCGGCGAAGCGCCGTCTTCACCGCGCCCGCCGCATCCGAAACCGGCATCCCGCTCCCCCTCTCCGCATGGTCTAATCGCCGGCCTGTCCGCGTACATTGAACTAATCTTGTCTTGCCTCCGGCCGCACGATCCGGCGCGCCTGCACACCCGGCAAACACCGTGCACCCGGCAAACACCGTGCACCCGGCAAACACCCGCGAAGCATCCCCGAAGGAGGAAGGGACGCATGTACCGATCCGCCGCGCTCGGCGCCGCCCTGCTGGCGCTTGCCCTGCTGATCGTCCGCTACCCCGGCGACTCGTTTCAGGCCGCGCTGCAGGGACTGTCCATCTGGTGGAACCTCGTCTTCCCCGGCCTGCTGCCGTTTCTGGCGCTGTCGGAGCTGCTGCTCGCGCTCGGCGCCGTCCACGCGGCCGGCGTGCTGCTCGAGCCGGTCATGCGCCGCGTCTTCCGGCTGCCGGGCAGCGCGGGCTGGGCTGCGGCGGTCGGCTGGTCGAGCGGCTTCCCCGCCGGCGCCGGCGCGGCCGCGCGGCTCCATCGGGAAGGCGCCGTGACCGACCGCGAATGCCAGCGCCTGCTGGCGCTGTCCCATATGCCCAATCCGATGCTGATGCTGATCGTCGTCGGGGCGGGCTTCCTCGGGCGCCCCGAATTCGGCGCGGCCATCGCCGCCTCCGTCTGGCTGTCCGCCCTGGCCGCGGGATGGCTGCTGGCCAGGCTCGACCGGGCGGCGGGATCGGCCGCCGCCGTCCGCGCCGCGGGAGACGGCCGGAGCGTCCTCGTCCGGGCCGCCGCCGCGATGCGCGAGGCGCGCCGGCGGGACGGCCGCGGATTCGGGCAGGCGATGGGCGAATCGATCGCACTGTGCGTGCAGCAGCTGATGACCGTCGGCGGGCTCGTCATCCTCGGCTCGGTGCTGATCCGCCTGCTCGAGCGGGTGCTGCCGGATCTGCTCCGGTTCGCCGCGTTCCCGGGCATCTACGAAGCGCATCTCGGCGCGTTCGCGGCCGCCGGGCTGATCGAGCGGTTCGGCGCGCCGGCGGGCGCCGCGGTGATCGCCGCCGTCCTGAGCTGGACCGGGCTCACCGGCCTGCTCGCCTCCCACGGCATCGCCGCCGCGGCCGGCCTCCGCTTCGCGCACCTGGCCGCGGCGAAGCTGCTGCACGCGGCGCTCGCCTTCCTGACCGCCGCGCTCGCGTGGAAACCGCTCGTCTGGCTGGCCGGATTCGGCGCGCAGGAGGCGGCGGAAGCGTTCCGCCGGCTGGCCGAACCGGCCGGCGCGGCCGGCCGGATGCCGCTGCTCTGGCAGGCCGTCCCCGCCGGCGCCTTCGTCCTCGCGCTCATCCTGCTGCTGATGCTGGCCGCCTCCCTGCTGGCGGCGCGAAGGCCAGGCCGCTGACGGCCTGGCCCACCTGCAAACGCCTCCTTCGGTTCAGAGCGGCTTGTCCGCCGCCGGCCGGCCGGCGAACTTCGCCTTCAGCGCCGTCTCCACTTCGGGCGGCACCAGGTCGCCGACATCGCCGTGGAACATCGCGATCTCCTTGACGATGCTCGAACTCAGATACGAATACTTCGGATTCGTCATCATGAAAATCGTCTCGATGCTGCTGTCGAGCTGATGGTTGGTCGACGCCAGCTGCAGCTCGTACTCGAAATCCGACACCGACCGGATGCCCCGGATGATGACGTCGGCGTTCCGCGTTTTCATGTAGCGGACGAGCAGGTCGCGGAAACTGTCGATCTCGACGTTCGGCAGATCCGCCGTCGCCGCTTCGAGCAGCGCCTTGCGCTCCTCGACCGAGAACAGCGGATTTTTGCTCGTGTTGTTCAGCACCGCGACGATCAGCTTGTCAAACTGCTTCGCCGCGCGCCGGATAATATCCATGTGGCCGAGCGTCACCGGATCGAAACTGCCGGGATAGACGGCAATCCGCCGGGTCGGTTCATGATCCTTCATCGGACTCCTCCTCGGCCGCGTCCGCAGCCTTCATGTAGTGGTAGATCGAGACGGCGGTCTCGCCGTACGACGCCAGCCGGCGGCGCCTCATGCCGCCGACGGTTTCCGGATATTGGTGGTCCGCATCGTGCTCGACGACGATGACGGCGCCGTCCTCGAGCATCCCGCGCGCCTCCATTTCGGCCATCAGCGCGTCGGCGTTCTTCATCCGGTACGGCGGATCGAGAAACACGTAGCGGAACGACGCCCCGCGCTTCGCGAGCGCGCGCAGCGCCCGCTCCGCCGTGTTGCAGTAGATTTCGGCCCGCTCCGCCATGCGCGCCGCCTCGACATTGCGGCGGACGACGGCGACGGCCTGCCGGTCCGCGTCGACGAATACGGCCCGGTCCGCGCCGCGGCTCAGCGCCTCGATGCCGAGCCCGCCGGTGCCCGCGAACAGGTCCAGCGCGGCCCCGCCGTCGAAATACGGACCGATCATGCTGAAGATGGCTTCCTTCACCTTGTCAGTCGTCGGGCGCGTGTTCATGCCGGGCACCGCCTTGAGCGGCGTCCCCTTCGCCGTGCCCGCTATGACCCTCACGTCTGATGTCCCCCCGAAAATCCGCAGTCTGTCCTAATCGTACCATAAAATCACTCCCGCGCAAGGGAACCGGAAACGCCGGGGATTTCCGCCGCGGATAAAAATTTTTTGCCCGGCATGTATATTTTCTCCCGTACGGGACATCATGTAGACAGCGGCGTCGAGAGATGCCGCGAACCGCGGAGAAGACTTACGTTTCCCCATAAGCTCTTCGTCCGGTTTCTCCTCTCCCATGCTGGGGCTCCCGTGAGGGAGCCCCGATTTTTTTTCGCTTTTCCGGTCGGCCGCCCGTTTTCCGTCGACCGCGCTTCCCGTCCGTTCCGCTCCCGCCCGATCCGGAGGGCCGCCGCCCGCCCCCTTGCGCCTTAACGGCACGACAAAACCCCGCGGCCTTCCGCCGCGGGGTTCGGGATTGATGGACTCGCTGTGCTGTTCGTCAGTCAAACGCTTTCCTATTCGGTTTCGCCGGAATCGCCGTCGGCGGACGCCGCTTCCGCGCCGCCAGCCTCCCCGTCAGCCGATTCGCCGCCGTCCGCTTCTTCCGCCGCAGCCTGCTCGGCTTCCGCCGCAGCCTGTTCGGCTTCGGCGGCGGCTTGTCCGGCTTCCGCCGCTTCTTCCGCGGCGCCTTCGAGCTCGAGGTCGTTCTTTGCCAGTTCTTGTTCGCCCATCGCAATCCCTCCATCATTTTATCCATCGATTTCCTGCACCTTCATTATAAATAGGCGCTTGTGCAGATGTTGTCGCCCCGTGGAATCGAAGGTTACGGATGGATAACAATTGCGTTACAAATTGTTGCAAAACGCCTCGCCATAGGCCGATCGCCCGCGAATCCCGGCGCAGCCCGTCGAATTGCAACCGTGCCGGCCATCCGCTATGCTGATAGCAAAAGCAACCATCTGCAACCGTCGGGAGGGAGGGAATTGCGATGCCGTCCATGCCCAAGCTGCTGATGGCCGCCGGCGCCGTGCTGTTCCTCGTCGGGCTCGTCTGGATGCTCGTCGGCAAATCGATCCCGCTCGGCCGGCTGCCCGGCGACATCGCGATCGAGAAAGAGAACGTCCGCTTCTATTTTCCGATCGTCACGTGCATCCTCATCAGCGTCGTGCTGTCGGCGGTCATGTACCTCGTGCGCCTGTTCATGAAATGACGGCCGCGGCCGGCGCCCGCCGGCTCTGATCCCGTCAAATGCCGTAGAACCGCTTCGTGGCCGCAAGCATCGCCGCAGCCGTCTCGTCCGCGCCGAGCCCTTTCAGCTCCGCGACGGCCCGGATCACATCCCGCACCATCGCGGGAGTCGTCGGCCGGCCGGAGAACGGCCCTTCATGGGGCCAGGGACCGTCGGTCTCGGCCATGAGCAGTTCCAGCGGCCAAGCGCGCGCCAGCGCCTGAATCTCCGGCTCGTACACGACGTCCGGCGTCACGGAAATGTGCCAGCCGCGCGCGATCATCCGGCGGACCGCCGCCTCCGGACCCTTGAACCAGTGAAAATGCGCCCGCTTCACGCCGTGCCGCTCCAGAATGTCGCACGCTTTCTCCGCATCCTCGTAGACGGCGTGCAGCACGATCGGCCGGTCCAGCTCCGCCGCGAGCGCCGCGAACCGGTCGAGCAGCGCGAGGTGGGGGCGCTCGTCGAACGGCCGGCCGGCCGCCTCCGCTTCGGTCCGCGTGTAGTACGGCAAGCCGACTTCGCCGATCGCAAAGCGCTCGCCCGCCGCGTGGAGACGGCGGATCCAGGCGAACAGTTCCGCTTCCTCGTCCGGCTGCGGCAGCGGGATTTCCGGATGGTGGCCGTAAGCCGGCATGTACCGGCCGGCGTGCCGGAGCGCCAGCTCGCGGTTCTCGCGGCACGACGCGAGGTTCATCGACACGCCCACCACGGCCTCTCCGCCCGCCGCATAGGCTTCGGCCAGCAGCCGCTCCCGCTCCTCCGGCTCGTACTTGTCCACATGGATATGGGCGTCAATCCAACCGAACGCCGTTTGCTCCTTCGCCATGTCCCCGCCTCCTGTCACCTTGTGCGCCGTAAAAACGCCAGATCTTTTCACCCTTCGACCGCTCCGTCCGCCCCGGCCGGCTTCAGCAGATCGTAGATCGCATCCCGCAGCTCGGCGAACTCCGGTGTCTTCCACAGCTTCGCATCGCGCGGCCGCCCGAACGGCACGGCGAACTCGCGCAGCACGGCCGCCGGCCGCGCCGACAGGACGACGATCCGGTCCGACAGGAGCAGCGCCTCCTCGATGCTGTGCGTCACAAGCAGCACCGCGCGCCGGTTCGCTTCCCAGATCGACAGCAGCCACTCCTGCATATGCTGCCGCGTCAGCGCGTCCAGCGCGCCGAACGGCTCGTCCAGGCACATCAGCTTCTGCGGGCTGAGCAGCGCGCGGATGAACGAGACGCGCTGCTGCATGCCGCCGGACAGCATGTGCGGCCAGGCGTCCGCATATTCGGCGAGACCGACCCGGCCGAGCCACTCCCGCGTGAGGCTCCGCGCCTCTCCGCGCGGCACGCCGGCGATGCCGAGCGCCAGCTCGATGTTGCCGGCGACCGTCCGCCACGGCAGGAGCGACGCCTGCTGCGGCATGTAGGCGATCAGCCCGCGCCGCCCGCCCGCCGGGCGGCCGCCGATCAAGATCTCCCCGCGCTCCGCCGGCTCCAGCCCGCCGATCACCTTGAACAGCGTGCTCTTGCCGCTACCGGACGGCCCGATCAGCGAGACGAATTCGCCGTCTTCGACCGTCAGCGAAACGCCGGCCAGCACGTCCTTGTCCCCGTACCGCTTCGCGACATCGCGCACTTCAAGCGCCGGAGGCATGGTCGTTCCTCCTCTCCGTCCGCGGCCGCCACCGGACGACCAGCCGCTCGGCGAGCGCGGCAAGGCCGAACATCAGCATGCTGAACGCGATGATGATGATCGTGCCGGCGAAGATGCGGGCCGTCTCGAAACCGGCGTAGGACAGCTTGATGTAATAGCCGAGTCCGCTGCTCGCGCCGAGCCATTCCGCCGCGACGGTCGTCGTCACGCTGTAGGCGGCCGCGATGCGGAAGCCCGAGAACAGGTAGGGCACCGCGTTCGGCAGCTCCAGCCGCGTGAAGATCGTCCACCTGCCGGCGCCGATCATCGCGAGGTAGCTGCGCAGCGCCGGGTCGCTCTCGCGCAGCCCGGTCAGCATCGCGACCGTCACGGGGAAGAAGCAGACGAGCATGATGAGAACGATTTTCGGCTCTTCGCCGAACCCGAGCCAGATGAGAAGCAGCGGCCCGAGCACGATGACCGGCACGCTCTGCGACAGGACGAGCAGCGGCGCCGTTGCCCGGCGGGCGCCGGGGATCAGATGGATCGCCGCCGACAGCACGATGCCGCCGAGGACGCCGAGCGCAAGGCCGGTCAGCGTCCGCCAGACGGTGGCCAGCGTGTGCATTTCCAGCCGCGGCCGGACGTTCGGCTGCAGCGCTTCCCGCACGATCGCCGACGGGCTCGGCAGAATGTACGGCTCGACCGCAAACAGATGCACCGCCGCTTCCCATGCGGCGACGAATACAGCGATGACCGCCAGCGGCGGCCATCCTTTGAGCCATTTATTGTCCATCGGGATACTTCTCCAGCAGGCGCGCCATCGACGCGCCTTCGGTCGGATTGTAGTAAATCTTCACCTGCGAAACGATGGACGGGCACCCCGCCTCGATCAGCGCGTCGTTCATCGCCTTCACGAGCGGCAGCAGCCGGTCCAGATCGCCCTCGATCGTCGTCTCGAGCGGCCCCACCCGATAGGGCAGCCCCGAGGCCTTGATGACGTCGATCGCCCGGTCCACGTAAGGAATGACGCTCTCCCCGCCGGGTGTATGAGGCAAAATTTGAATGCTCAACAGCGCATCAGCCATGCCGGTTTCCCCGCTTTCATCACAGACTGCGGAAGCTCAGGCGCCGGCTCATTCCGGCAGGAACTCGTTCGTGAACGCCGCTTCCGGATCAAACTCGCCTTCCAGCACGCCGTGGTCGGCCATCCATTCGGCGTAATTTTTCCATACTTCCAGCTTCTGCTCGCCCCAGCGCGGCGCATCGTCCTGATACTTCGCGCTGAGCCACTTCTGGCTCGCCTTGACAAGCTCCGCGTCCAGATCCGGCTCGGCGGCGATCAGCACGTCGGCCGCTTCCTCCGGATGGCCGATCGCGAACTGGTACCCCGCGGCCGCGCCGGCGACGAACTTTTTCACCAGATCCGGCTTCTCCCGGATCAGCTTCTCGCTCGTCGCGAGCACCGGCGTATAATAGTCGAGCTTCTCGCTGTAATCGGTCAGATAGATCATGTTCAGCTCTTCGCCGCGCAGCTCCGCCTCGATGCCGGTCCAGCCGTAGAAAATCCAGAAGAAATCGACGTCCCGCTTCACCGCGGTGAAGAAATCGGTGTCGCCGACGTTGACGAACTCCACCTTGCTCACGTCGCCGCCGTCTTCCTGCATGATCGAATCGATGACCGCTTCCTCGACCGGCGAACCCCAGCCGCCGTATTTCTTGCCCTCGAAATCCTTCGGCGTCTTGATGTTCTTCGCCGCAGGCGACGCGAAGCCGGACGTGTTGTGCTGGATGACGGCCGCGATCGACACGATCGGCACGCCGTTCGTCCGCGCCAGGGTCACCGCTTCCTGGTAGCTGACGCCGAATTCGACTTCGCCGGAGGCGACCATCTGGTCGGCGCCCGCTTCGCCGGGCTGGATGATTTCGACATCAAGACCCTGCTCCGCGAAAAATCCTTTGTCCCGCGCGACATACAGCCCCGTATGGTTCGTATTCGGCGACCAGTCGAGCACGACCCGCACCTTCTCGAGCGGCTTGTCCGCTCCGCCTGCGGAGCCGTTCGCATCGCCCGCATTCCCCGCGTTGCCGCCGCTGCCGCCTTTGCCGCCGTTTCCGCCGCAGCCGGCTGCGAAGAGCAGCAGCGCGAGCGCGAGCAGACCCCATCTTCTTCTCCATTTTCTGCGCATGGTGGCTCTCTCCCGTCCTTGCATCTGTTGTCGCGACAACATGCGACAGGCGCCCCCCTGACCGGAAGGCGCCTTACGATGCGGTGCGCATGGCGGCGCGGCATGCGGTCTGACGCATGCGGCGCGCTGCAGTACGATTCCCTACGCTGGCATTATCCAGATCAGGTTACAGGGTCGGTATCGCATCCGGATACCCTCTCAGCCGGCTGTCCCAGCTCCCCGGGGCTTCTGTTCGGTTGTCGTTCACGCTCATTATAACAGACGGGCGCGAATGCGCAAGTGCGAATGCGGGTCATGCTCACGCGCCTTCCCGCAGCTTCGCCTCCAGAATGCGCTTGTTGGCCTTCAGCCCCTCGTCGTCCGGCAGCCATCCGAGCGCGGCCTCATTGTGCCTTGCCGCATCCGCCCAGCGGCCCAGCTGCCCGCAGCAGATGGTGAGCCGCGCATGCGGCAGCCAGGTGCGGCAAGCGTTGTTGACGACGCCAAGCCAGCCTTCGGCGAGCGGCGCGTCCAGCGCCCGCTCATACCAGTAGGCGGCCGTCCGCCAGTCCCCCGCCTCCTCGAACCAGCCGCCGAGCGCGCAGCACACCTCCGCATGGGGCGTATCAAAAAGGAACGATTTCAGCAATGCGTCGATCCGCCCGGCCGCATCGCCCAGCTTCAGGCAGCAGTCCGACAGCCGCAGACAGGCCGTCACCTTGTCTTCCCGGTAGCCGGCCGGCTCCCGCAGAAAATCCCGGTAGGCGTCCGCCGCTTCGCGGAAGCGTCCGGCATCCGCCAGCTCGTTCGCGTAATAATACAGATCGCGTCCCTTGAGTCCGCCGGTTTCGGCCGCGATCCGCTCGTAGATGCGCAGGTTCCGGTCCGAGTGGTCCCGGGTGGTGCGGTAATGCGCGATGCCGATGTCGACGGCGACGGCGTGCGCGCCGGTGATGTCCAGATACTCGTGCACCCGGCCCTGCCAGCGGAATCCCCGGCCCCGCCGGACGAGCCGGCAGCGCCGCGCCGCGACCGTCGGCCTGCCCGCCTCGTCGAACGCAAGCCAGTACGGCATGAGCACGGCGTCGGCGTGATCCGGTATCCGGGCCTTGAATCGCCGCGAATTTTTCCCGTTCCGCCTCGGGCATCACATCGTCCGCATCCAGCCACATGACAAAATCGCACGCCGCCTGATCGAAAGCGTAGTTGCGCGCCGCCGCGAAATCGTCGATCCATTCGAAATCGAAGATGCGCGCGCCATAAGCGGCGGCGATCGCTTTCGTCCCGTCCGTCGAACCGGTGTCGACGATGACGATCTCGTCGACGACGGGAGCGACCGATGCGAGGCACCGGTCGAGCACCGCCTCCTCGTCGCGGACGATCATGCACAGACTGACCGTCGTCACGGCTTCCCTCCTTTCCCGGATTCGGGCCGTTTCCGCGCTTCCGCAAGCTGCCGCTGCAGCCCTTTCAGCTGGCGGACGAGCCTTTCGTTCCGGTCGTCCTTCTGCTTGAGCTGCGCCTCCAGCGCCTGGATGCGCATGTTCTGGTTCCGGATCATGCCGCGCAATTTTTCCGCACCCTCCTGATACTGCCGCTCATAGGCGAGAAAATGCTCCTCGTCCAACCGGATCAGCCGCTTCAGCCGATCGGCGTTGTCCGGCCGGCGCAGCCGGAACGACCGCTTGCGGCCGGCGTAGCAGAGGTAGCGGTGATGCACTTCCATCGTGATTTCATCAAAGTACGGATCGGTGAGCTCCGCCAGCCGTCCCGCGTAGAACGTCTGCTTGTGGTCGTGGAACGCGTGCAGGCCGAACGGCACGGTGATGACGCAGACGCCGCCGTCCGCCAGCCAGCCCGCGACATTGGCGAGCACCCGCTCCGGCTGCGTGAAATGCTCGAGCACTTCGCCGAGCAGCACCGTGTCGAACGGGCCCCAGTCGTGCGGCTTCGTCGCGTCCGCCGCCATGAACCGGACGTTCGACCGGACAATGGCGGGTTCCTTCGCCAGCTCCGCCCGCGCGTAGCGGATCGCCCCGTCTTCCAGATCGATGCCGAGCACCTCGAACCCTTCGCGGCCGAGCAAAATCGACGCGATCCCCTGGCTGCAGCCGACGTCCAGCACTCTGCTGCGGCGGGCGTGCCTGCACATCCAATGGATGCGGGCGCGCGTCGCTTCCTGCGACGCGCCCGACCCCGATTGACCATAGTAGCGCTGGTTGACTTGATCTTCATTGACCATGGGTCATCCCCCCTCTGCGGCGGAAGGCGCCGCGGACGGCTCCCCCAGCCGGGCGATGCGTCCCCCCTCGAAGCCGTCGAGCGCGTTCCGCGTATCCAGCACGAGCGGCGCGTGCTCGGCGATCATGCGGACATCGACCGCCGAATGGCGCGTCAGGATGACCGCGAGGTCGAGACCGGCCAGCAGCTCCGGCGTAAGCGCCGCCGTCCGAAACGTCCGTCCGCGATGCCGGAACGACGGCACGAGCGGATCGCAGCAGACGACGTCCGCCTGCCGGGCGGCCAATTCGTCCAGAATGTCCAGGGCGGGCGATTCCCGCACGTCGTCGACATCCGGCTTGTACGCGATGCCGATCAGCGCGATCCGCGCGCCGCGCACCGGCTTCCCTTCCCGGTTCAGAAGATCCGCTACCCGGTCGACGACGTGCCGCGGCATCCGCCGATTCACCTCGTCCGCCAGCTCGATCAGCTTCATCGGCCGGCCGAAGCGTCGGGCCGTCCAGTTCAGGTAGAGCGGATCGACCGGGATGCAGTGGCCGCCGATGCCCGGCCCCGGCCAGAACGGCAGAAAGCCGAACGGCTTCGTCGCCGCCGCCCGCACCACTTCCCACACGCTGATGCCGAGCTTCTCGCAGAGCAGCGCGAACTCGTTCACGAGCGCGATGTTGACGTTGCGGAACGTGTTCTCGAACAGCTTGGCGGCTTCGGCTGCCGCCGTCGAACTGACGGGCACGACCTGCTGCACGATCGAGCGGTAGAACTTCACGCCCGCCTCCAGGCAGGCCGGCGTCGCGCCGCCGATAATCTTCGGCGAATTGTCCAGCCGATAGACGCGGTTGCCCGGATCGATCCGCTCGGGCGAATAGCAGAGATGGAAATCTTCGCCGACCCGCCAGCCGCGCGCCTCTTCGACGACGCGCCGGATGAGCTCATCCGTCGTGCCCGGATACGTCGTGCTCTCGAGCACGATCAGCGTTCCCCGCTTCAGATGCGGCACCATGGCGCCGACCGCCGAGCGGATATACGTCAGATCCGGCTCGCGTTCCGCCGTGAGCGGCGTCGGCACGCAAATCACGACGGCGTCCGCCCGGGATACGGCAGCGTAATCGCTGCCGGCCGTAAACCTGCCCCGGACGGAGCGGATCTCCTCGTCGTCGATGCCGATTGCCGTCGACCGTCCCGCGTTCAGCCGGTTGATTTTCTCCTCGTCGACATCCAGTCCGTAAACCCGGTATCCGGCTTTCGCCAGCGCAACGGCCATCGGAAGCCCGACATAGCCGAGCCCGGCCACGGCCGCCGACGGCCGATCATGAGCTTCCATATCGCGCCTCCTCTCCGCCATGATGGCGCCGCCGTCCCATGCCGCCTCAGAACCCGCCGGCGTCGAGCAGCCGGGCGATGCCCGCCTTGTCCAGCAGCTCATCGTCCGAGCGGTACGGCGTCGGCTTCGCCGGCCGGCAGCCGGCGTACCGGCGCTCCAGTTCGGGTTCGGGGGACGGCGGCAGAATGACGATCACATCGTCGTCGTAATGCCGCGCATGCACCGCTTCACGTGCGGATACGAGCGTCTCGTGCAGTTTCTCGCCCTCCCGGATGCCGATCTCCCGGATTCCCGCGGACGCGCCCGACCGCTCGATCATCACCTCCGCCAGATCGCGGATGCGGCAGGCCGGCATGCGGATGACGAACGTCTCGCCGCCAAGCGCCGCTTCCGCCGCGCGCAGCAGCAGGCCGATCGCTTCGGGCAGCGTCATGAAGTAGCGGGTCATCTCCGGATGGGTGATCGGCAGATCTTCGCCGCGCCGGAGACGCTCCAGGAAGAACGGCACGACGCTGCCGTTCGTGCCGAGCACGTTGCCGCCGCGGATGCAGACGAACCGCGTCGCGTCGGTCAGCTTGTTCGCCCGGAGCGTCAGCTTCTCGGCGATCGCCTTCGTCATGCCGTACACGTTCACCGGGTCGACCGCCTTGTCCGTCGACACGTCCACGACCTTCTTCACCCGCTGCGCGATGGCGGCCCGGATGACGTTCTCGGTCCCGAGCACGTTCGTCCGGAACGCTTCGTCCGGCTGCCGCTCGCAGATCGGCACATGCTTCAGCGCAGCCAGATGGAAGACGATGTCGACGCCGCGGCAGGCTTCATGCACGGCTTCGTAATCCCGCACATCGCCGATGATGAACTTGACGCGTCCGTCCGCGCCGAGTTCCCGTTCCATCTCGACTTGCCGATGCTCGCCGCGGGAGAAAACCCGGATTTCCCGCGGATCATGATGCTCAAGCAGCGTGCGGACGAGATGGCGTCCCCAGGACCCCGTCCCGCCCGTCACCAGGATGTTGCTGCCGCTGTACATGTCCTCGTCTCCCTTCCCGGCCGGCGGGCGGCCTACATGAATTCGCTCAGCACGGCTTTGATCTGCTGCTCGTTCAGCCTGCCGTGCGCCGGCACTTTTTTCTTCGACGCGTTGCCGCCGTGCACGATGTTCACGTAATTCCGTCCCGGCAGCAGCTCATGGGGCAGCTTGATGACATGCCCGTGGCCTTTGGCGGGCGGCTTGATGCGGTAACCGTCCAGATAGTCCTTCGTCTTGTAGATGTACGTGTAGAACTGCGGGGAAAAATGGTACACCTCGGCCATCGCGTTTTCGATCGTGTCCCACATGTAGCCGTATTGATTGATCAGGGCGACGGCGCCCGGCTTCGGCTTCCAGTCCATGAGCAGCTGCACGAACGTCCGGCGGTACAGATCGTCGGAATCAAGCCGCGCCACGAACAGCTCGTCGTATCCGGAAGCAAACGCGCGGATCGCCTCGACGCAGGTGCGCTCCGAGCCGAACCGCACATTCGGCGGGAAGTCTTCCCAGTCCTTGCGCATCGGTCCGTTCAGCAGCGGCTCGGATTCGTCCGCGACCTTCAGCAGCGCGAGAAAGTCGGGGTACGTCTGGCGCCGCAGACAGCGGAGCGTATATCGCCGGAAGATCGCGATCCGGTTGCGGATCCATGCCGGCTTGAGCCGATCCGGGACGATGCCGTAGTTGTTGAAATTGATCTCGATGACGACTCGCCTGGCCATGTTCAACCTCCCTTGCTTGTTCCTTCGTTAATGTATGAACAAGCGGCATCGGCCGCATGGTTGATTGATCTCGTCCATTCGTCCATTTCCGGCCGGCGGCCTTGCGTGACGGCGGACATCCATGCCCTGCGCGGGGCCGCACATATACTGAAAAATAAATCCCGCACCATCTCTGTCCATCGGGAGGAATGATACATTGTGGATCGATCGCAGCTGACGCAAGCGCAGGTGCTGCAGCGCATCGCGCATGCGCTCAAGACGAAAACACCCCTTTCGCTCGTCCGCGTGGGGGACGGCGAAAACCTCGTGCTCGCGCAGCAGACGGTGTGGCCGCTCAACGCCGTGCTGAAAGAACCGTGGGCCGTGAAAGCGAACGAAGGCAAAAAAGGGCTTCGGCTGCCGAACCTGCCCTTGCGCGACGCCGTCGCCGAGTCGATCCGCAAGGCCGACATCGTCGGCATTCTGCCCTTCGGCGACCGGACGATCCACGCGCCGGACTACCTGAAGCGCAAGCTGACGGAGCGGGTGTTCCGCCATTTCCGCATCGTGCCGAAGGCGGTCTGCCACGCCTGCGTGAACCGGATGCTGGCGACGGATCCGATGTTCTGGAAGACGCTCGCCGGCAGGCGGCTCGCCGTCGTGACGCACCATGCGGACGAGGCGAAGCGGATCATCGAGAGCCGCTTCCGCGGCATCCGCGTCACGCTGACCTATCCGTTCTCCGACTATTCGCAGATGCAGCAGGCGCTCAAGGTGCTTTCCGACGGCCGGAATTCGTACGATATCGCGCTGTTCTCCTGCGGCGTCAACGCCGTCGTGCTGGCCCAGCGCACCGCCGAGCAGACCGGCAAAGTCGCGCTCGACTTCGGCAAAGCGCTCCATATCATAGCGAAAGGACGCCCGAACTGAATCGGGCGTCCTTCTTTTGGTCGGACAATATGAACAAGAACCCCGGAAGCCGGGGGTCTTTCCCCTGAGACCGGGGTTCTTGCGCAGGGCGGCGCACTCAGGCGGTCGAGGCGATGCCCCGGAACACTTCCGGACCGTTCCGCACGGCCGTCGTCGTGCCCGAGATATAAGCCGTGTAGACCGTCTCCGCAGCCGGCGGCGCCAGCAGATCCTGTGCCGTAAAGGAGTGCACTTCGGTCGTGCCCGTTACGCTCACCGTCCCGGTCAACGTGAAGATGACATTGGCGGGGTTGAACGTAGAGCCGCGGACGATGTCAACCGTGAACGTGTCGCCGATGTCGCCGCTGATGCCGACCATGCCGTCCAGCGCGATAATCGTGTTCGGCGCGTTCTGCGTCTGAAGCCCGATAACGCCGAACAGCGTCGGCGTCGCGCTCAGCGGCACGTTCGGAGCACCGACCGTGTTGGAGTTCATCGAGCTGCGTTGATCGAGAAAAACACCCATCCCATTCACCCCCTGCTTGCCTGAGATGCTATAGTCTATGGCGTTCGGCGACAGGCGGTATAGACAAACTATGGAGGGTAAATGAGGATTTTTTTATTCCGCGCCGATCACATCCCGCATCTCCGCCCACACATCTCCCAGCGCCGTGCGCAGCCGGATCCGCCCGGCCTGCGGGTCGACCTTCGTCACGACGCCCGTCACCTCCCGGTCCGCATACTCGCCGTACAGCTTCAGCGTAACCGGCCGGCCCGTCTCGAGCGATTCGCCGATCCGAAGCGCCAGCTCTTCCGTCTCCTGCTCATCCAGCACGGGGCGCGCCTTGCGCTTCAGCGACTCCCGATGGCCATTGATGCGCTCCTTATGCTCGGGCAGCATCATCCGGCTCGACTCCCAAAGCAGATTGTACCCGGATGTCAATTTGTTCACGCGCGGTTTTGCCATGGCTGTCGTCATCCTCTCTTGGTGTCTGATCCTCTGTTGCCGTCTGGTCCGCTTTCGATGTCGGATCCGCTCTTGCCGCGTCATCCGCTCTTGTTGCCTGATCCCACGTTTGTTGCCTGACCCGCCCTTGTTGTCCCGCCTGCTTTTGTCGCCAACCCGCCGTCTGATCCGCTTTTGCGTCTGATCCGCTTTTGCGTCTGATCCGCTTTTGCGTCTCACCCGCTTTTGTCATCTCGTCTGCTCTTGCTGTCTCGCTTGCTCTTGTCGCCGCCGTTGCCTGATCCGCTTTTGCGTCTCACATGTAACGAAACGGACAATCCTTATTTGTGAAAAAATCCGGTGTTCCGGAAAGCTGACGAAACTGAGACGCTTCATTCGCTTCGAAACAGAGCCAAAACCGCCCTTGAGAGGCAAATAAGAGCGCTCAGTTTCGTTGCAGATGCCATGAATGCCATTATGGGCAAAATAACGCCGCTCAGTTTCGTTGGAAATTGCTCCTCACCCGTTATGGCTGTCCGCACGTGGCCGCAAGATCGCGCAAGGCCGACGCCTCCGCCTAAAAGCGGGCATTAACGGCATTTCGCGCCGTTAATGCCCACTCGCCCGCAGCGCCGGGACCGTTTAACGGCATCCCGTGCCGTTAAAGGCGGCGCAAGGCCGCGGGAGCCGCCTGGCACCGCCGGCTTCGCCCCCGCACCGGCTTCGCCCGCCGACCTCGGCCACGCCAAACCGGGCCCGGCGCCCGCCGCTTCGGCCGTCATTTGTAATGGCCGCCGATCTTGCGCGCCCGATCCTTCGCCTGCCCGGCCTCGGTCAGCGAGACGGCGCGGATGATCGAGTCGTCGCCGTACTTGTCCTTGATCCGGTCCGTCGCCCGTTCGAGGGCGCGGTACTTCTCCCGATGGTCGAACAGCATCAGCTGGTACTCCCGGTCATCCTGCAGGCCGGTCATCGCGACGCCGACCTTCCGCACCGGCAGGCCGTCCCAATGCCGGTCGAACAGCTCGCACGCGAACCGGTAGGCGTCATTCGTCGCCTGGGTCGGATACGGCAGCGTCATCTGCCGGAAAAATCCGCTCGGCCGGTCGAAGTCGGCGCCCTGGCAGCCGACGGCCAGCGTCCGCCCCATCTTCCCCTTGGACCGCATGCGCCGGCAGACGAGCTCGCACAGCTCGAGCAGCACGACCCTGAGTTCCTCCCGCGTCTCGTAATCGCGCGGCAGCGTCATCTGATGGCCGATGCCTTTCTGCCCGATGTGGGTGTCCGGCGCCACCGGCGACTCGTCGCAGCCGCGCGCGATGCGCCAGATCATCTCGCCGTTGATGCCCCACCGCGCCCGCAGTCGGGAGAGCGGCGCCCGCGCCAGATCGCCGATCGTCTCGATGCCCATCCGGTTCAGATGCGCCGTCATGCGCGAGCCGATCATGAACATTTTGCCGACCGGCAGCCGCCACAGCGTCTCGTCCAGCCGGTCCGGATCGAGCCGGAAGATGCCCGCGGGATGCTTCTTCGCGTAGTTGTCGCACGCCATCTTCGCCAGCACCTTGTTCGTGCTGATGCCGAACCGGACATAGACGCCGGTCTGCTCCAGCACCTGTTTCTGGATCCGGCGGGCCGCCTCCTCGGGTCCGCCGAACAGCCGGGCCGATCCGGTCAGATCGAGGAACTGCTCGTCGATGCTGTACGGCTCGACCAGGTCCGTGAACGACTCGTAAATGCGCGTGATGAGCAGGGAATACTCGATGTATTCCTGCATGCGCGGCTTGGCCACGATCAGATCCGGGCACTTGCCGAGCGCTTCGCCGAGCCGTTCGGCGGTCGTAACGCCGCGCGCCTTCGCGAGCGGACAGGCGGCGAGCACGATGCCCGAGCGGCGCTCGGGATCGCCCGCCACGACGACCGGCTTGCCCTCGTACTCGGGATGCTTCGCCTTCTCGACGCTGGCATAGAACGACTGGCAGTCCGCCAGCATAACAATCCGCTGCTTCCGCGCCATCACCCCGTCCCCCCGCAGAATCAAGAACATCTGTTCTTATTTATATTCAAAATAACCGAACTTATGTTCGCGCATCAACCGTATTTTTTTGTAAGTTTGGAGCGGCGCTCCTGCACGGACAGTGGCGGCAAGGCGCCGCAAGACGCTATAATGGCCTATAAAAGAGCAAAGGAGGGATCGCGCATGTGCGGCCGCTACACGATCACGGTGACGCTGGAGGAACTGATGGTGCGGTATATGATCGGCACGGCGAACATCCCGTACCACCGGCCGAAATACAACGTCGCGCCGGGGCAGATGGTGCCCGCCGTCATCAGCGACGGCCGGACGAACCGGCTCGGGGAGCTGCGATGGGGACTCATCCCGTCCTGGGCGAAGGACGAGAAAATCGGCAGCCGCCTGCTGAACGCCCGCGCGGAGACGGCGGCGGAGAAGCCGGCCTTCCGCGGGCCGCTCAGGACGAAGCGCTGCCTCGTGCCGGCGGACGGCTTCTACGAATGGCGGACGGAGCCGGACGGCAGCC
>Ga0065720_1019638_pt1 | contig 22048 bp, 22 predicted proteins | sample Thericmetagenome_FD_59107 | JGI IMG/M metagenome (GOLD analysis project Ga0065720, IMG submission 59107) | Thermophilic microbial communities from the Joint Bioenergy Institute, California, USA of rice/straw/compost enrichment - eDNA_2 v2... | ecosystem: Engineered > Solid waste > Grass >...
AACGTCGCGGGAGCCGTTGGCGGCTACGAGAAGCCGTAGACACGGAGGACGCCGTGGCTCACTAGAGGAGCCAGAAGCCGGTGCCATAGTGTAGGCAGCCGGCTAATTGTTCGAGATATCGTCTTGTCCAGTAGACGTTTGGGTCGAGGGAATAGGGTGATAAGATGGTAGTGGAAGTTTTTGAAAGGTCTTTTAATGGACGGTCGTGGACTTGTGGTTAATTGCTATTCCGAGCGACTGCGGTGCCGGCTTTTCGATCTGTGTCTTTTGAGAGGCAAATCCAATTACTGGTGTTACGAAATGCGGCGCCAGGAGACTCGATGACGTCTTTAACGCCGTTTTAGTTTCCTGGAGGCGCCGGAGATGGAGCACTCGGTCGCAGAGAAGCGGTTGTTGCGTCTTCACGGCTTGGTGGTAACTGCGAGATTAAAGCTTGGAATCGCAGGAAAAAATTTCAATCTGATGATTTGCTCTTGCTGTCGCGAAGTCCACCTTGCCACAGATCAAGCCGGTGGTGCGTTTGACGTTGTCATTACCTTACGATCGTCGATCTAGAAGCTATTCTTCAGGGTTCAGATTAATGCCAGGCAGTGTGCAAGGTGGGGCAGAACGTTGAGCTGAAGGCTGGCCAATCATGCCATGGGAGGTCAGCGCAAGCATGGAACGGACCAGGGTTGGAGCCCCACTTGAAACAATGTTTCCGGTACACTACAAGAGAGTCAACAAAGCCTCAATTTCAAGAATTAAGCTGCCGATGCAGACTGATCCGGTAAAGTAAAGTTATTAGATATGCTAACAGCAGTCATTAAGAAATTCAATTATATAAGATGTTTTTCTCTGACGATGCACCCTGGAACGCAGCTCACGAAGAACTCGATCGTCCTGAGAGGAGCATCGTGTATTTTCCGTCCACAGTGGGGCTCAAGTCCGGTGCGGACCGAGCCCTCGGGTCCGAGTGGGGTCAAGACCAGGGCATCAGTAATCTCGACTTCCACCATCAACAATCTCATCGGCAACTGATAAGTCATCTATCTACTATGCTTTTGTGATATTAACAAACAAAAAGCATGTCGAAGCTTTGAGGGCTCAGATGGTTATGGTCCTTTGTAGAGCCGTTCCTGGGGGCCCATAGACCACATCCGTATGCTAAGACTTCAAGTTAGTGGATCTCGTGGAACGGGTGTTTTTAACATCAATCTTAGAGCAGATGTTCCTCATGCTGATATGTTCACTTCATCTAGAGCTAGAATCCACTAAATCCACTATTTTTGATCAAACTTAAGCATTTTCTGCGTTGAATCTTCCCACTCTGGTAAGTGATGTACCGGTACTAATGAACAAAGGAGGTATTGGCTATGATTTATAATTTGCGTCTTTGAAGCACAAAGGCCACAAAAGAACAAGAGCATTGATACAATCGCAAAACTTAATGCAGCTCTTGTACTCTGATCATTGTTACATGTACTTCAAGAAACAAGTTCTCCAAGAACCATCAGGCTGTAAAGTGTCTAAAGCTTGTAGGCTGTGCAACCGGAAGGTCAGCTAGGTGAGCTGTTGAACAGTTTTTAAGGAATCATGGTGATCTTTCAAGTTCTAAAAAGCTTTGAGTCTGTTAAAATGTTGTTCTCTCCAGTTCAACACGATCTTATCTTTCATATATGGTTGACGGCAATCTCCTGGGGCATCAGCTACGAAACAGATAAATTCTTTCTGAAACTTCCTGGAGTGTGTCTTCGGATAGAAAAAGGAGCTTTGGATCGCAACTCACAAAAGCCGGAAGAGATCTTTACTATTTTATGCAGCAGAAGAAAGTATATTTATCTTGTGGACTTCAGCCTCTGTGACCTGGCATTCCAGAGTCGATATCTTCTTCATCTGTCCCCATTCAACTATTACCTCCACGATTCATCACACACAACCAGTAGGCGGATGAAAGAAATGATTGATCAACAATAATGAATGGTTGAAAGAGAGACTTTCCACTGATTCTGTGATGGATGTATCAACCTACAGTTCCTCTCCCTGTTAAAAGGTGGCTCAACTTTCATCAGCTTCCAACTTCTTCACGTTTTGTCTCAGCACCAAAGCTCCCTCCTATCTCATCCTTTGACTTCTAAACCTTTTCAAACACACCCATCACCAACATGTATCAGACGCGCTCCTCCTCTCAGAGGGTCACTTTTTTCTTGAGAGACGGATCGTCTTCTGTGAAGTCAAGTCCCAATCAGTCTCAAGCCTGCTCTCAGCAATTCACTCAGTCAGTCATTGACCATTCCACTCTACATGGCAGCTCAACATCTGGATCTCAGTCTCGTGATGGCTTGTTTGTCCCCTTGACTCGTTCCAACACATCCAGCACTCTCATCAATTCATGTCGCTCTCGTGCCAGCCGCCTCATCAACTCCATGGTTGCCTCTATCAGCTCTCTAAGAAGGCCAGATAGTCCTGTATCTGCGCTAATTATTGGTCCTAAAGAAGTCGACATGTTCGAAATTCCCGACATGCTCCCCAATTACGACCAAGCTATTGACTACTGGGAAGCACAGGAATTCCTCCGTGAGCTCACCAGACGCGACTGGCCTGACTGCGAAGACATGATCCGCTTTGAGTGCAGCATGACGCTGAAAGAGCTACGCAATGTCGGCCGGATGTCCAAGGAGGAAGGAACCCGTACCTGCCAGGATTTTGTGCGTGCTCCGGTTATCTGGGAGAAGGTTGCTGAGAGCTTGTGGGAAAGACTCAGGGAGGAGGCCGAGGCTCATCCGGAGGATAAGGATCAGAAAGCAGATGACAAACTGCTGGATGGGAGCTCCAAGCGAAGACGCTGCTGGAGAATGGTATGGAAGGTTAGGAGAAGCAAGGAAGATGACAAGCCTGCAGCAGAGAAGGATATCACGACAGGATGCCCATTCTGCCCTAACCGCTGTACCATGTACGTCCCTCGCTATCCTGCCAGCATTCATGGAGATAAGCCTTCGTCACTAAAAGACTGGGCCTTGGCTCGGATCAAGTGCATCTCGGAGCGCGTTCTCCCTTACAAGGTGACTATGGCTTCCCGATCGTCGCAGACATTGTAAAAGATATTGCTGACATATATGAGGAGGACAGAAACTCCTTGACAATTCCTTGCCTTTAGACCGGAGACACTCTAACAGCAGGATGTTCTCGCCTAAACCGCTGCCCCTGCTTCCCGTTTTTAAGAGAAAAGGGGGAAGTTAGTGGCGTCGCAGTAGCAGTACTGGTATGGTCGGTGAATATGATGAGCAGGGAGATAACGGGTAGGTATATAAACTCGAGACTTGCCACTGTGGTATTTGCGTTTCACAGACAAGTGTTTCTGCGGTATTCAATCTGTGATTGTGTTCAGATGTGCAATAGACTTCCTGAAGTCATCATTCCGTCTGGTCGATATCTGTTTGGCCATGAATTCTCTTTGCGTTTACTTGGGCGAAATTAAACAGTTGTGTTTCCGTTTGGTAAATCTTAGATTGGGGTAATAAGGATTATCTTCCTCAGGAGAAACTTGGCATGAAATCGCTTTGATGGAATAGACCTACCCTCCAAGGACAATCAAATTAGAATGGTATATTGCTCTAACCTTCTGTTTACCCCTTCCTTTTGCAGCGAGACAAAGAACAAGACACCGGTCTATTACCCAGCCCACTGTCCTAGTCTTAAATCCCCAAACCCTCCACAACACCCAAGAACTCTCCTCGCGCGCCTTGCAACAGGCTTTCAACATCAACGCCTCTCAGATACTTCTCGCTCACACCATTATTGACTCTCTTGCTCAATAACTCCTTCAACTCCCACCTCATCTGTTTCATCTCAGCTTTAGTCGTCATTCTTGCCTCCCTCTCTCTTTGCTTCTTCCCGCTGCCCTTGCCTTTCCACACCCCAAGTTCCTCGGCTTCCTCGGGGTCCACACCCAGTTCTTCAGCCGCCTTGCGCAGCCACTCATCTTCCTTGGCACCGCGCTCCTTCGCCATCGTCGCCTCTGTAATTTTTTGCGAGAGCGTGACTCGAGGACGCAGGCATTGCACCAGCCGCCTGTCGATATCAATCGTCTGGACGCCAAGCGCTTTGGTGCTCTTGACAGGGTTAGGGTTCTTAGCGGCCGCAGCGGCGTGGACCTTGTTGATAAGACGCTGGGTTGGGATAGCTTCCTTCGGCCCGCACAAGAGAATGGAGACACCCGAGTTAGTGGCACGAGCGGTACGACCTGAGCGATGCACGTAATCATCGGCACTGCGCGGGACGTGGTAGTGCACGACAAGGTCAATCAACGGGATATCAAGACCGCGTGCGGCTACGTCGGTGGCAACTAGGATTGAGGCAGCGTTGTTGCTCTTGCTCTTGTTGGGATGGTTGTCGGCCTTGAAACGCTCGATTGACCGAAGACGGGCTTTTTGTTCCATCTCGGAGTGTAGTGCGAAAACGGGGAGATTGAGGTTGTTGAGGAAGGCAGTAAGGCGTCTGACAGTGTTGATGGAGTTTGTAAAAACGAGGGCGCGGCGAGTAGGTTGGAGCAGAAGGACGGCGTAGAGGTAGAGGTCCTTTTCCATGTCGCCGCATTGAATCAGGCCCTCTTTAAGGTTCTCGGCCATCTGAGTGATCGGGTTGGTGTCGATGAACTTGGGGTGCTCACGGAAGTTCAGTCTTTTGAGAAGGTACTCGAGGGATTCTGTTTCACCCATCAGGTTGTAGCGTGCCTTGCCCGCAAGCTTTTGCTGGAGAGCCTTATTGAAGGTAGCTGAGAAGACAAGAGTCTGCCGACGACGGCGAGAGGTCTTCTCATCGTCAGAATCATTCTCTTCCTCCTCTCCCGGAACTGTGCGGTCCAGAGCAAGCAGGATCTTTTCAGCCTCCTTGAAGTGGCCATCCTTCAGGATGCGATCCGCTTCATCAACAACAAGGAAACTGATGCTCCTAAAGGACTGCATAACAGCATTGCTCGTGCTCATGACCTCCCACAGACGGCCTGGAGTACCCACGACAATATCCGCTTTTTGCAGTTGTCTCTCCTGCTTCTGGACTGCCAACCCACCGGTTACCGAGCAGATATAAGGAGCCGTTGCCAGTCCGGCACAGAGCTGCTTGAGATGGTCGGTGATCTGGTGGGCAAGTTCTCTGGTGGGGGATAGGATGAGAGCGATAGGATGCTTCTGACCACTTGTCTCTGCAGAGGCTATCTTGGACAACCAGGCCTCGACAATAGGGATTCCAAAAGCCAACGTTTTACCGGAACCTGTCGCGGCCTTTCCGATAACGTCGTGGCCATTGATGACCTCAGGGATAGCCCTGGCCTGGATAGGGGTTGGCTTAAGGAACTTCAAGCGGGCGATGCAAGACAGGACTGGAGGTGACAACCCCAGTGGAACCCATTCGGAAAGGTCGACATCGTCTTCCGCAGCCTCGACGTCAGCAATAGCTGCGGCTTGGGCAAAGACATTGGTTTGAAGTTCGGGGTCGGCTTCTGGCTGTTGAGTCTTGGCAGTTTTCTTGTTTTTTTTGTCCTTCTTTCCCTTCTGATCCTGCTGCGGCTCTTGGGGCCTGGAGTCTTTCTCTTCCTCTTTAGTAGGTTCAGTAGCAGCCGACTCGGTGAACGAGACCTCAGTGCCATCAGTGGTCTTGGACTCCGTTGACTCGGTAGCCTCACCAGCTGCATGAGGTTCCTCTTCAGGGACGTCATCAAAGCCTTTGAACTCTTCGCTCTCATCTGACGGAGGGACAGCAGCAACCTGAGCGAGTGTAAGCAAACGGCATGATGAACTGGCCAGACAGACATACAAATTTTACAGTATTACCCTCGCGAATAACCTCAACACCGGTAACCTCCTCTAGACCGTAAAACCCTTCGGCATCGTCGAACATTTCGGGCACGTCAACCGTCTTCCATGGCAGCTTGTCGACATGAACCACCCGTTTTTCCACACTGGTCTTCTGCCGTTTCGCGGAATTTCCTTGTCCCTTGAAGCGCTTTACAGCGCTATCGGAGCGCTTGCGTTTCTTGTCGAAACCCATTGTTGTTTGAATTGTGAGAATGGGTGTTCGCTGTAAGACGTGTCTTGCTGATGAATTCGATGGATGAGCTTGAAAATTTCCCAAACACATTGCGAGGTCCATCAACTGAAAGTTTGGACCCACACCTGACGTAAAAATCGCCAAAACAGGCATAGTGTGCGCTCAAGTTACCGTATTTTACGTACACTATACCCCTCCACGACTCTTAGTCCATCCTCAGTTTCAGTTTTACAACCCATTTATCACCCTTCAGAGCCATTGAGAAGGTAGTGTTGAGTCAGGAAGATTATCACAGCTCTCAGAGACAAAAGCTTATTTATAGAAGCACATTTTTGCAAACAGTTTCAACTGCCTGAGGCAATTATTCACTCTAGAATTTTAACCCTCTCTAACCATCGCGGGGATTAGCTGAGACTCGAAAGCGTTCCCCAGACTCAAACCTACGGGGTGATCACAGTCAACACGGACCACCATGGGAAAGTCGTCAAAAGATAAGCGCGATGCCTACTATCGGCTCGCAAAAGAGCAGGGGTGGCGAGCCCGGAGTGCGTTCAAGCTGCTCCAGCTTGATGAAGGTAGCCCCCCTTTTGTCAAGATTTTGCATGGATCAGCCAATGCTAACATATCCCTAGAGTTCAACCTTTTTGAGGGGGTCACCCGTGTAGTCGATCTTTGTGCTGCCCCTGGAAGCTGGTCTCAAGTGCTGTCCAGAGTGCTCATCAAGGGAGAAAAGTTCGGTCGCTCTGCATGGCAGGATCGTGAGGCAAAGCTCCGCCAGCAAATGCTCAACATCATCTCCTCTGAATCAGCACCTGAGGAACCAGCTAGTGAGACTAGGCCTGCTGCTGAGCAGCACGAGCCTCGTACAGACGTCAAAATTGTTTCTATCGACCTCCAGCCTATCAGCCCGCTCCCTGGCATCATCACTCTTCGTGCCGACATCACCCACCCGGCGACGGTCCCTCTGCTCCTTAAGGCCCTTGACCCCGATTACAACCCCAATACGATGAGCGCCCAGGCCTCTCACCCTGTCGACCTGGTCATCAGCGATGGTGCCCCTGACGTCACAGGTCTGCACGACCTTGACATCTACGTGCAATCCCAGCTGCTGTTCGCTGCGCTCAACCTGGCCCTGTGCGTGCTAAAGCCGGGTGGCAAGTTCGTCGCCAAAATCTTCCGCGGCCGCAACGTCGATCTCCTGTACGCACAACTCAAGATCTTCTTCGAGAAGGTTTACGTTGCCAAGCCGCGCTCTTCACGCGCGAGCTCTGTTGAGTCCTTCATTGTCTGCATCAACTTCCAGCCTCCGGCTGGCTTCAAAGCTAGTCTTGAAGAGCCCCTAGGCGTCGGAAACCGCCTGGCCAAGATGTTGGCCGACAAACTGGCCTCAACGCCTATCACTGCACCTGCTGGGTATATGCAGAACTGGGACAATGGCGCTTGGAGCTCAACACCAGTGAAGGTGTTGCCGGCTCAGGATGACGGCATCTGTGATGTTCAAGTCGAAGATCTGACAAGGGAGCCAGCTGACAAGGACATACGTTGGATCGCGCCATTCGTGGCCTGCGGCGACCTTTCAGCCTTCGATTCTGATGCCTCTTACAAGCTACCGGAGGATCACGTTTCCCTGGACCCCGTTCAGCCACCAACGGCTCCCCCGTACAAGCGGGCTATTGAGTTGAGGAGAGCCCATGGCGGCGCATACGGCAAGCCCCCGGGGAAATAGACAGTAGAGTAAATCTAGCATCAGGTTCTATCAGCTTGAAATACCCTGCTATCATACCGACTTGTCCTCTTTCTCTGTCCCATCTCCTTGCGGTATTCTCTTCCCAGGTCCAGGCCTCTCCATGAAAATCAGGCCGGCCTTTTGCCCATCCCACTCCATCATTCCAATCGTTTTGCGATACATTCGAGCGGCCGTTTCGCCGCGAGTGAACAGTATACATCTACGCAGCATAGGCCATTCGCTGACCACTTCGTTCAAACATTGCATCATCCACCTGCCTAAGCCCCGGCCCTGGTGTTCGGAAAGAACATACACGTCGGTGAGGTATCCGAATGTGACATGGTCGGTAATGAGCCGTGCAAAACCGACCATCTGAATCTTGGATTCAGGATCCTGGAGAGTCTCGGTTCCTGAAGTTGTGTTAGCCTCAAGTTAGCAACCGCTTATCCTTGTGTGCGTTCTGAACTGACCTTTTGTCTCCGTATTCCCATGAACATCCTTTTGCTCTCCTTTTATCTTTCCATCATTATCTACAACATACAGCCCAAAACAGAGCGATTGCTCCACGCAGCGTTGCATCAGCTCTGGGGACAGGGGCTGTGCCCAGTAAAGCATGTCAGACCGGAAGGCTGCATCGAGGGCATCATACTGGATCAGCCTTGGGTCTGTTGAGATCGTGTAGGTTTGACCATGGACCTGGCGACTCCAGGTTCGGTAAGAGTCGATATGTGGCATTATGTTCGAGAGGGCGTATATTTGACGTGAACACGATTTACTCATAGGCGCAATGTTGAATTTGCTAAGTAAGAGTGAAAATTATATGAATAATAAGGAGCTTCCCACAACTGCACCTTTCATAACGCGCCCTAACAACGACAAGTGGATGGAGACACTGCATGAGTCACATTATCTGCTTTAATTCGCCACTTATCATCCCTTTGATAACTTGTAGCGGATCACCAAACAAGCGATCTATGATTATACTCCTACCTTTTTGATGCTGGCTTCAAACACAGAAGACCAAGGATAGTGGTTTAGTGAGTTCGAGTGTGAAAATCAAGGGGTGGGCTGTGGGTTGTGTAACATGTCGAAGTAAGTGGTGGGATGTCAAGATCGTTCAGGGTAGATAATCTTCCACTCATGTCTTCAATCCTTCTTGTGACAAGGTCATGTTAGGGGACTTGAGCAAAGCCCCGATGTCCCCGAAGTTCGAAAGCTTGATAATTCGGTTCTGCCATTTAAATATATCATGGAATTTCAGTCATTTTCAATGGAGTGAACTTACGATATACCACTGAGTCTTGGGAAGGGGAGATAAAAGGTGGGAGAGCAACAAACGGCAAAACATACAGCACCCGGGATTCACTGGTCATCACCGACCCGATTACTGACCAGGCCCTCAGTGGCTTAACAAGGGCAGAGCGGATGGGATATCGTGCTCTCCACTGGATATGGTCATACGTGGTAGGAGAGATTTGAAAATACATTATTTAACACTCAAGCTAGTGTTGTTCATGTCTTGGTTGGTGTGAGCTGACGCTGACTGGCAACACCTTAGCGCCTACCAACGTGCTTCGATGCAAAGAATAAAAGCTTGGTGGATATCGTTCAAGTATCGGTACATCAGTTCAAATATTTATGAAACTCTCAATTCAGCAGAGGTCGAATGGCTCTAGCATTCAACCATGCCTCGCTAGCATCAGACCATGCCCTCGCTGCACAGAATTACTGAATTGGACTCGGAATAGCTTCACAACCATTAGGCCCACTTGATGTTTAGGTAATGCGGGATCCTGACCGTTGGACTTGGCGGGTCCACCCAAAGCAGCAGCGGGGACTATTGCTGTCACTTTGGGATCTACCCTCAGTCTCTTAGAAGACTCTTTGATCATACGATGACTTATCCTTGTCATTAGGTCTGATCAGGGAAGATGTTGCCAAGACTCAATGAGAAGCATTGCTATGTGAGCTACATGTGGTTTAGTGCAACTGAAAGGCTGAGATCCAGAGATCTGACTGGGATTTGGTCTGCAAGACAGCGGCCTGCGGCCATCAACGCACGCAGCTCCCCAACTTAGAGCACCTCAACATTGCCTGGCAGATATTTATCATGATCTCTTGATTCACCCACAGCTATGACTTAGTCCAATCCAACAATAACAAACTTACTCCGAGCTAAACAGCCTGCTTCCCATCATTATCATCCTTCAAAGCATAAGCATGACCCCGCCATTTTTCTGCGCCCTGTTGCGGTGGTCCCTTCATCTCCCTTTGGCTGTACCCCGTCAGCCCACACAACTGCAAGGCACACTGGGAGTTCGTGCACAAGGAAGTGATGCGTCGTCGCAAGAAAGCCAGAGCCTTCGAGCAGAAGGACAGCAGCAAGACCTGGAGAGCATGCTCCGTTTTGCCTGGGGAACTCAAAGTCGATACAAGCCCTTATGAAGGTATAATTTGTGAGACGAGGGGGCCTGATGTTGACGGCCTTAAGCACATGCTTGACGCTCTGTTCCTCCCCTTGTACTATGAAGTGGAGGCGTACCCGAAGCAATACCGGCCTCCTCACGAGAATTTGCCTCAGAACTGGCTGCACGAACCGCTGCAGTGTCTTGTTATGGATTTGGCGCTGGGTAAGGCTTTTTCCCGAGGGAGTTTTGTTATACATCTCAGGTTGGCCCTCCGACATCAGATAGTCATCTATGTAAGAGGCAGGCTTCACGGCTGACTGGAGTCGATGGAGGGTATAGCGAGGGTTCATATCTGAGATGACAATTAGGCTTGATGGAGGTTAGTGTCCTCGTCTCCATTGTTGGTCTTGTCCAATCTAGAGAGCTGATGTAGCTCCCATCGCTCTATCCAGAGTCTGGTGAAGAAGGCGATGTAGTTAATGTCCTGCTTTGCTGGTGCGTGCTAACATCAGTTTATCTACTCTTCATCTCTTGTCTAACACCCACTTCTCCAGCTACCAGTCCTGGCATGGCCCAGGAACGGCCCCGGTTTATCCCTTCCACCCGCCATGTTACCGCATTCTGACTTGCGTCCTTTTCTTCCACGAACTCTCTGCCTGCTCCAGTGACACACTTGACGCCATCATGGAGCTACCCGTGACTGATGGGTACGACAAGTGGCAGGAATGGTGGTATCGGCGCGACCCTGGCGGCAATAAGATCGACAAGGAAGCCCTTTACGACGTTTTTCTCCGTCTCGGCTCCTGGAAGAATCGCCTCAGTCTTGAATATGGTGACACAGTGTCCATTACTTGCTATCCAAGGCTTTATTTCGAAAGGTAAACAGGTGGGCGTTCCATCTTCCAACTCGACGATTGGGCGTGTGTACCTGGAGAAGAGGTATGCCACTCTGCCTCTACGTTTCTGTGGACGCATCAGGCTGACCAGAGATGCTCCATAACAGTACACTATCCACCCCCCTTCTTCATCCCCTCCCTCAAGTATCATATCCTCAACAACATCATCCCATGTTTCCTTCTCCGCAACAATAACAACCAACCGTCCTCCATGAACCTCCAACCCCCAATCGACCTCACCAAAGTAACCAGCGACCCCTTCTCCTCCCTCCCCTACCCCATCCTCCACACCATCCTCACCCTCCTGCCCCCCGACTCCATCATTGCCCTGCACATCGCCTCCCCCCACGTCCTAGTCGACACGCAGCACAACATCTGGTTGTGGAAACGTCTCCTCGTGCGTGGCATGCCCTGGTTCTGGGAGCTGCATCGGGCGCTGCACGATTTGACGCTCTCAGGAAATGAAGAGATCGACTACCGGCGGCTATGGCTCTATCTGGCGACGCACACGTGTCCGAGGTATGGCATGAGGGGCCCGGTTATAGGCGTTGCGAATCGCAGACGGGTGTGGGAGGCTTGTGAGGGGTTGGTGGAGCCTTATTGGGAGAGATTGAGGGCGCCGTTGGGAAAGGGGGTTCGGGGGGTAGGTCAGGAGATGTTTGAGGGGACTTATGTCGATGAGGGGGTGTTTATGTCGGCGGTTGGGGCATTTCTATCGTCAAAGGGTGAAGGGATGGACAACAAAGGAGGTGCTGGCGATCGGAGTCAAGGGCCCTCACAATCTGCTCAGCCTTCGGACCTCATCAAATGCCAGTTTATCTCATCCCTAGACGACATCAAGACACGGTCGGCCATCTTCATCGCCGGATGGCACTATAACGGTAGCTTGGCCTATTTTGGCGTGCAGTTCCCGGGAGAAGAGGAGCTGCCCCGCCTGCTAAGAATGAGAAGCTCTCAGAATGAATTGTTCGGGGAGGATCGGAGGCAGCTTTACCCCGGCAACTGGATCGTGGGGCTGATTGTGCACATTCCAATCATATCTTTTTGTATGAACCCGCGATCACTAGATTAGAGGTGAGTGCCCATAATCTCTGATACAACAGATGACATGATACAGCATCTGGTGTGGGTGTAAAGGGGCGACGCACTAACCTGCCCGACCCAATGGCCAGGTCATTCTTGATTCAGGCGCTCGCCTTCAGTTTCCCGTGGTTAAGATCCAATACAAGAAGTTCCAGCGCAATCTCAAGGCTTACCGCCGCGTCTTGTGGCGTGCCGAGGACAGCTTTATCATGGGCTTGCAGACCAGGTTTCGCGAGGGTTGTCCCCTTCTCATCTCCTCATCCTCCTTTCTACTTTTGTGTTAACTCCCTCTCTCTACACCTACCAGGACGGCGCATTCTCCCACTTAGGCCTCATACAAAGATTTCTGAACCTCCCCTCCCTAAACTCGAACCCCCTGCCTCCCCTCCAAACCCCCTTCTCCCACCGCCTCCTCTGGCACTTCTCAGCCATCAACGTCATAGGCCTTTCTCACTACCCCTTCCTATTCAATCCCAGCTCACCCGTCCAATACCAAGTGCTTTCCCATCCCAAGCTCGAGAAACAAGTCCTCCCCCAAACAGACGAAAATGGAGAGGAGATCTTCCCCTCTGTGGCATACCAACTCCTCTACTGGCTGGGGGGACCGAAAGTTAGCCATCCGATGCAGCTTAATCGGTTGTCTGCTGTTACGATGACGAGGCACGGGGACGGGGACGGGGACGGAGGTACCTTTCTCTACCCACTTGGGGCAAGATTGAAGAGACACCCGTTCAGGGATCCGTACTTCCGCCCATACAAGAACCGGCGTGAGCGAGACCTGTACTCGGACCTGGACCAGTCGGAGGAAGAGGAGGAGACGGAAGATGATGGAGATAAACGAGATTTCCTCCGCTACAACTACTTAACCCCGAACAGGTTCTTAACTAAAGAAAGACCTTCGACTTGGCAGGCCGAGTGGGAGAATGAGGAGAGGTATGTTAAACAGGAGTGGTTCTTCGATATTGATGGGCTGGGAGGGGAGAGGGTTGTGGAGGTGGCTATTCCAGTCTGTGATGTGGATGCCAATGAGGAGGAGAGGATTCGGGCTTTGAAGGTACGTACGTCGAGGATAACCTCCCCCATACCCTTATCCCTACCTCATTACCAAGCCAGAGAGCATCGTCATGATGAAAGCACAGAAAAGCTCCAAGACTTACTAACTTAACCTAATGTACCACGGACACAGATCCGCACCAACTTCAACCGCGAAGTTATCTTCGGCACGCCCCCAACCACCACCACCACTATCTGGTCCTGGTCCTCCTGTTCCCCACCACCAGGCCACTGCATACTCGGCATCGCAGCCGGTTTTGAGGTTGAGTCACGACTCGAGAAGGCTGTAAGTGCCAACCTACCTAAATCAATTCCCATCTGTTCGTCTTCTATGATGTGATCATTCTCCCTCCCCCCTCCCCGGCTTTATTTCGTGCACGCTCCTGTGTTCATGTTTGTGTGGGAGAGGAAGTACCCTACGTTACCTAATAGTGCAGACCTTCGGTGGTGTGCTAACTTGGTTGGCTATCTTCACAGTCACCTATGCTGAGTATCATGATCATGACGGCGAAAGAACCGGAGGAGGTGGAGCGTTTTTCACATATATAATGGAATGCTGATGAAACTGTCTATTTATTCTACCAATAGGCCTCCAACAATCTTCTATTCAGAAAAGCTTTACTAGGCTTCCCGCTTGGCAATGGGGATGGGCTCAAGTCTTCCGTCAATCTAATCAGCAAACGCACGTGACTGTTGGCTCCAGATAAGCCTCATTTAGCTACCTTAGGATGCGCAGACGGCCCGCAACAAGAATAACTATATGGACACGCTAAGCCTAGTCTGTGATATCTAGATCAGTTGTGTACAAATTTTTAGTTGCTGTAAGGAATATCTACATGATCAAGCAGTCCTCCCATGTATTAATAACCCGGGCAGGTAGGGCTGCATGTGCCTACGTTGTACCTCACACACATGATCTCTCATGACGAACCGAAAATGAGCCGTGCCACTTAACAGAAAGAACCAAGGTACCCTCCGTTTCGGAACTGTTTGGGGCTATCCAACCTTGGAGGATACGCACGGTATTGGGTGTCATGGACTTAGTCTTCGAAGGTCCTCGAGGCCATTGTCGCAGGACTTTCGACGGGTTGTGAATCTCGCGGGGCTGGTCCTTGGGTCTCTGGAGGCCGGTGAAGAAAGCCAACCAGAATGGACCATCACCATTCGGTCGCAATCGGCAGCAATTAATTACCTCTTATCGCCCGCATCAAGCTCCAATGAAGGGCTTGCCGGCCACGTGTCAGGGCTTTGATCCTAGCCATCGCGCCAGCCGACGAGCGCGACCAGCGACAAAGCAGCTTCTTCCCAAGCTGGGAGCGGCACAAAGGTATTTCTCGTTCTGCCGATGTCGACGTCACCTTAGCATCGAGGGACGGGATCCATGAGATGTTTCCCAATAATGACCGAAACTGCGGCAAAGCAACTAACCACAGCAGGATCAGTGTCTGGGCTTAGATAGCAAGACCGGTCTGCTGTTAATGGGCGGTTCCGGTGGTACAGCTGCGGGAGGGGCGGGCGGCTTCGTAGGAGTCAGTGGCCGATGGATGGTGTGATGCCGAAGGCTCACACCAACACCCCCCGTTCACCCAGTCTTGTCGCTTCGCCTCATCTCATCTGGCTTACCGTGAGTTTGTGTGCCGCCCACCTACCTTCTCGCCCGTCCCAGGCTCTCGTAACCTCCTCATCCAGCTTTTCTCCAAGGTTCACGTCTGCTCACTGTCGCTGAGCTGTCAGTGGAAGGAGACTGAATTTTTGGTCGAGATTTCCACTTAATTCTCAACCGCAAGTGTTGATGACACAACAGCGTGACACATAGGGAGGTATGTGACTTTTTAAGACTACTGCTGAGTCTGTCCACTCGCGAGGGATTGCCTTTGTGGTGCGATACGGCCGCCTCATGGCTGGTGTGTCAACACGTAGCGTGTTGCGACAAGCCGGAGTTGGGTTTTTAAGGGCTCCCCTTCTCCCCTTACTTTTTGATCATTTCTTGATATTGTATCCCCATACGCTTACACGCCTTTCAGAACCCATCGATCACCATGGCTCGCGAAGGAACGCGCTTGCAGACGGGCCATTCCAAGCCGCGTGTTATCACCGTCCCCGACACGGCACCTGTCATCAAGCGGGCGCCAAAGGTCAAGCCCAAAAAACCTGCTGCCACTGGTAAGACGGGTGCCACAAAGGGCGCCAAAACCACGGGCGTTACCAAGAAGAAGGCACCCGTAAAGAAAGAAGGCACGGCCAAGAAGGTATGCTCTGGTGACGTTCTTCCAGAAGCCCGTATTGCTTTGCCACTCGTAGACTCGACTGACCTGTCTGTGCTAAGGTCGAGGCCGCTGTGAAGAACACAATCAAGAAGGCCACTCCGGCTGAGAAGAAGCCTGAGGCGAAGGCTGAGCAAGCCGAGAAGCCCGAAAAGGCTTAGAAGGCAGAAAAGGCAGGGCTATACCCCAAAAAACCCATCCAGTCTTGTGATAATCTGCTGACGTTGTGGAGGAGGCCAAGCCAGAGCCGGCGCCCAAGTAGAAGGAAGCTCCTGCTACTGCAGCAAAATAATGATGCTCAGGTCCGGGACTGCATCCTAGATAAACGTTGCGTGCTGGTCATAGCCCTCCATTGTCGAAACTTGTATCTGTTCGGTTATGCTTTTTTGAGTCGAACATGTGTGTGTATTCGGCTGTTTCTGTCTTGGTCAGACAGTGTGTATGAGCTGGATTTGCTTTGGTATACTTTTCGTTCGTTCGTGGTTGGAATAGGTTCGGGAAACACAGACTTGCATCTGTTATTATGACTGAGGAAGTTTGTGAAATAGGGGGGTTTTCTGGGAGGACATCTCTGTGTTCTCCGTTAGTAGTAGTCCTTCGAAAGATAACGGATCCGTATTTATAATTCATGGATACCATCAGAAACAGCCCCGGGTTGAGTGCTAGCTTGTCGACTAACAAGCCTGCCTTTGTTGAGAAGATGGCACCGCGTAGATAAACGTATAAATGCCGAAAGTTATTAAAAGAGCGCTCTCATCGTTTTGGGATAACTTCAGGTGAACGCCCCTAACTCTCATCCATCTCTCTATCTCATCTTCGGTTCAGGGTTTCCACAAGCTAGCACCTGAATCTCAGGGTTTTGCCAGGGCCTATAGCGATTGCACACCCCAGTCATTTTTGGCCAATCAAAGAGCGCCATTCGATCCAAAGCCAAGGCATGGGTCGCGTGCAGGACGCCTGGCACGCTGTGGTAGGCGCAGAGAGGTGTACACCCCAGTCGCGCATTCGCAAAGATTCAATACTGTCGCATTTCCAACTTTCACCTCCTACAAACGACGGCCTTGGAACGACATGACATGACGGCTGCGCATCAATTAGCGCGTCCCATCCACAATGTACATCCTCAAGCCCTCATGGCTGCGGCATAGCGGTGAGTTGAATTCGGTCGCCATTACTGCGTCTCCTGGGTATTCTTTTTGCTGACTTTTGGTTGCAGGCGAGCAGAAGGACTTCGAGGTCTACAGCTGCCACATCTCTCCCGATGGCAAGCGCTTAGCCACGGCTGGCGGAGATGGCCACGTTCGCATCTGGTCAACGGAGGCCATCTTTAACTCCGGCGACCCCAACTATGACAAGCCGCGCCAACTCTGCCACATGAGCCACCATCTCGGCACCATCCACTCTGTCCGCTTCTCGCCCAACGGTCGCTACCTTGCTTCTGGTGCCGACGACCGTGTCATATGCATATACCAGCTTGACACGAACCCGCCGTCACTTGCTGCTACCTTTGGTATGCTTGATTCTTCACCCTGACGCAGCGGCCAGACTAACCGTGTGGCATCACAGGATCCAACGAACCGCCCCCTGTCGAGAACTGGAAGACCCACAAGCGTCTGGTCGGCCACGACAGCGACGTTCAAGATCTCGCCTGGTCCTACGACAATTCAGTCCTCGTTTCGGTTGGTCTGGACTCCAAGGTTGTTGTCTGGTCCGGCCACACCTTTGAGAAGCTCAAGACAATCACTGTGCACCAGAGCCATGTCAAGGGCATCACCTTCGATCCTGCTAATAAGTTCTTCGCCACCGCTGGCGACGACCGGTCCATCAAGATCTTCCGATTTACCCCTCCTCCGCCGAACGCGACCCAACATGACATGATTAACAATTTTGTCTTGGAGGCCACGATCAGCGCTCCCTTCAAGAGCTCCCCGCTCACCACGTACTTCCGGAGATGCAGCTGGTCACCTGACGGTCATCACATCGCTGCTGCCAATGCGGTCAATGGGCCCGTGCCTAGCGTCGCTATTATCGATCGTTCGCGCTGGGAGAGCGACATCAACCTGATCGGCCACGAGGCCCCGACTGAAGTTTGCTCCTTCTCACCCCGTCTGTTCTATACCAAGAAGCCTGAGAGCGGTTCCTCCGACAAGGGTCAGCTTGTAACTGTGATTGCTTCTGCTGGCCAGGACAAGACGCTGAGCATATGGAACACCAACACGTCCAGACCTGTCGTTATTGTCCAAGATGTGGCTTCCAAATCGGTATCGGATCTTGCTTGGACTCCTGATGGCCAGACCATCTTTGCTTCAAGCTTGGACGGCAGCGTTGTGGCCATCAAGTTTGAGGAGGGTGAATTGGGCTACGTGGCGGACTCCGAGGAGAACGACAAGGCCCTGCAGAAGTACGGCGCGTTCCGGAAGGGCATGGGCACTGCCGAGGACGTCGACAGTCTGCACCTTGAAAATCACAGCAAGGCTGGCGAGCTGCGCGGCGCAGAGTCGAGAATGGGAGCCCTGATGGGGGACTTCCAACCAGCTGATAAGAACGGAGTTACGACAAACGGAGCCAAGTCAGCTACCGCTAGTAAGAACGGTGAACTCAATGGAACGAGTGACAAGCAGGCATCATCCAAAGAGGGGGCTTCTAAGCCGTCCCCGGAGGAGGAGAAGGAGAGCGCCGAAAAGGCTGCGGCACGGATTGCCGAACTGAAGTCTCGCGTTCAGGTGACCAAAGATGGCAAGAAGAGGGTTGCTCCTCTGCTCGTGTCGTCGTCGGCCACAGGCCTGCTGTCGCTACCTCAGTCGCAACTAGTGGGCGCTAAGTCGACAAAGCCAGCGCAGAACGATGCTCCCCAAACCATACTCGACCTGTCCAAACCTTTCCATGGCTTGCCGAGGGGAGGGATAGCCGCTCTGCTTCTCGGAAACAAGAGAAAGGCCGTTTCGGTTGAGGGTGAGGAGGAAGAAGAGCCGGCGGCCAAGCGCCCATCTACGGGAGGTCCCGTCCCCATCATGGTAGACACGCCTGAAGGTCTTGAACCGGCTCCCCTGACGGCCCCTCCTCATGGCCAGGTTCCGACTCCTGAATACCTCCGTCCAGCAGTCGTCAGCCCCGCAATCTCGGTGTCCCAGGTGCGACTGGCCGTCCCCAAGGTGCGCTCCCACATCGTGCGGCCTCTCGAGCGCGGCGTTCTTCAGGGTGAAACGACGCTGGAAGAAGCAGCGAAGGGTGCTCCCGAAAACATCATTTTGGAGGCGCGCAACCCTGTTCGGCCACGCGAGCCGTCCCGTATCACAGCCACCAAGCGTGGCGCGCTGCTCTGGCAAGATTTCCTGCCACGTGCTGTGCTGCTGGTCACTGGTAGTAAGTACTTCTGGGCAGCAGCCTGCGAAGACGGTTCCCTTCACACATGGACGCCAGCCGGACGCAGGCTGTTTAATGCCATCATCCTCGAGTCCCAGCCCGTCATCTTGGAGTGCCGCAATCACTGGCTGCTCTGCATCACATCGGTTGGTTTGTGCCATGTCTTCAACGTCAAGACCATGTCGGCTGCGCACCCGCCGGTCTCGCTGGCGCCTATCCTCGACATCGCCATGACCTCGTTGTCTCTTGACGGCCCGACAGCTGCCCCGGGCGTTACCTCGGCACACCTCAACAGCAACGGCAACATCGTCGTCACGCTGAGCAACGGCGATGGTTTCTTCTACTCCAGTGACATGTACACCTGGCAGCGGCTGTCCGAGTCATGGTGGGCAGTCGGCAGCCAGTATTGGAACAGCAACGACTCGTCCATCAGCGCGTTGTCGTCGACCGCTGTCGGCCCCGTGGCGACCAGTACCGCGCCGTCCAAGAAAGACGACAGTTCCGCCGCCGACGAGGTCCCCATCTCGGCCGGCATCATACCCTATCTCGAGCGACACACGACTACCGAGTTCTTGCTCAAGGGCCGTGCGTACACGCTGCAAAGGCTCATCCAGACACTGCTGGCGCGCGACGGTTTCGAGGGCTTTGAGAGCGCCGTCAGCGTGGCGCATCTGGAGAATAGGATCGCTGGTGCCTTGGCTCTGGGTGCCAAAGACGAGTTTAGGCTCTACCTGTTTATGTATGCCAAGCGGATTGGCGCCGAAGGCATGCGTGGCAAGGTGGAGGAGCTGCTTAATGCGCTGGTTGGAGGTATTCTCCGGGAGAAGGGAGATGACGCCGAGGGGAAAGGCTGGGCTAGTAAGGGGGATAAGATCTGCGGATGGGATAGGAAGGAATTGTTGAAGGGCGTGGTGTTGATTTTAGGTACGTTTGATCTGCTCTTTCATATGCTTAGATGTACTACTAACGTAACGTGCACAGGTAAATTCCGCGATCTTCACCGGTTGACAGTCCAATATGCTAGGATTTTGGGTCTGACAGCCGGAGGGGAGGAAAACGGAAATGGAGATGGGGAGAGGATGGAGCTGGGTGATTGATTAATGGAATTCAATCTTCCAGAAGCTGGGTGAATAAAAAGAAAACGGAACGTCTAAGTATTCTGATATCCTCGAATTTTCTTTTTTTTCTTTTGCTTTTTCGGTTCGTGGAAGGGCAAGGCTTGGTTTCCTTGTGTACATGACATGTTCTTCGTGGCGGCGGCCTGGACGTGGCGTATGGGAGCTTCTGGGATGTTCGGTTTGTGTACTATTGCTGCTCGGAGCAAGGATGGAGAGCAAGACAGGAAGTGATCCTCATGGGTTGATAGGTAGTTTGTTTTTGCAACCGTAAAATGGCCTTGCTCTTCTATCTCCAGCATCATAATGCTCATGTCCTCTGTGCAGGTGTACTCCATCACTTAGTGTTCAAGTCCAGTTTGTACATATGAGTGCTATCTCACTTTATCATATGTATAAAAAAAACCTCAATGCCCTCAACTCTTCACTCGTTAGGATACGAGCACATCCGAGGCTCGATGGTTCCCCACTTCAATCCATACATACTCAGTCCAATTCCAACCTCTCATCTGCCTCTTCTTCTGGTTTGCACAATCAGACGTTCCCTCGATGGGGGTGACAGACGTGTTTGGAGGGGTCAGTGTTGTCCTCATATCGGAACGCTGACGTTTCTTGGGATACTCTTGGTTCGTCTGGTTGGCGCTCTTCTTGGCCATCTCATGCTGACTCGACTCTGCACGCGTCCTGCGGCGGCGGCTCGCCCGACTCTTTTTGCGCGAGGCCCGCTGCTGCTCGACCTTTGATGCCGGAGATACGTAAGGTATCCACGCACGTCCTCGGCCTCGGCCTCGGCCTCGTCCTACCTCTTGTGCTGGTGCCGGCGCCATTCTTCTCTGTTGGCGACTTCGCGAAGCTCCATGAGGAGCCGATCCGGGCGCTCGATGCGCAGACGCAGCCAGCTGACGAAGAACAGGTAGTCGTATTCGTCCGGCTACTTGGCTCGGAGCTGAGAAAGAGGGGCAGAAGGCCCGGACCCTTCTGTCCCTTGGTGTCGGCGCACCCCCGATCTTGATAGCCTTCTTGGTGAGGCTCTGGGCCAGGAGGCAAGCGGGAAGGGCGAGCCAGCGGCGGTGTAAGCTGGGATCGAGAACTTCGTCGGCTGCTTGGGACGATGTTTCGAAGATGAGAAAGTTTTAGATTAACTAGAAAATTTGGAGTCATCGTTACCGGCTGCCTTGGGGTTTACTATTCAGTCATGTACACAATAACAGGATTTAAACTCTGCACTTGTGGGAGTGTGTGGCTGTACAAATTTGAGAACAAGAGGAAGTTGGGGGGCCTTGTACTATGACTATGGCCATATTCGAGGAACTACAACAGTAAATATGGAATTATGCCTCTGGATTGACTGCACTAAAGATGCTTCAATCGCATAACCTCTCCACATCCAAGTGAAATAGTTTCATCTTAGGGAGAGTAGAAGGTGAAGCAACCTGTCGAGAGTTATCTCTATTCGACTCGTATAATCGTAAGCTCTATCTATGCACACAAAAGAGTTATTCGATTAATAGGGTATTCTATGCATCCAGAGGAGGGTATCCAGCTTCATCGCTCCTGCCATGAACAGTCACTGAAGGCACTCACGTGAAAAGTACGAACCAACCAACCACGGCCCATCAAACAGTATGAGATAAAATTCAAACGTCCCCTAGAAAAGTCAGATGAAACGTAGACTTTTTGACCTTTACACAGCCGCAATGGGCTCGGCGTTCTTCCTCTTCTCGATCTTCTTCCAGCTCAACCCGCATGCCGCGACAAAGGCGGCGCAAGCGCACGCAACCGAGATGTAGTACGAGTCGCGCAGGCCATCAAGGTACGCGGTGAGCACCTCGGTGATGTACTTCTCGGCGTGGAACCGCTCAAGCACCCAGTGAATCTGCGAGGCGCCCGAGTTGATGAAAATCTGCGGCGGCACGCCCGGCACGTTCTTCTCGATGCCCGAAGTAAGCGCATTCTGGAAGACGGCCTGGGCGACAGCGATGAAGATGGAGCCACCGAGGGACTGGAACAGCTGGACACAGGCCGTGGCGACAGGAATCCACTCGAGCGACATGTTGTTCTGCACGACAAGCACACCGGTCTGAAAACCGACACCGATGCCGAGACCGGCCAGGAC
>Ga0065720_1019637_pt1 | contig 22047 bp, 20 predicted proteins | sample Thericmetagenome_FD_59107 | JGI IMG/M metagenome (GOLD analysis project Ga0065720, IMG submission 59107) | Thermophilic microbial communities from the Joint Bioenergy Institute, California, USA of rice/straw/compost enrichment - eDNA_2 v2... | ecosystem: Engineered > Solid waste > Grass >...
AAAAAAATATCTAACTCCCAACGGTGACTGAACCAATGATACTTCAACGCCTAAGGATCCTCGGCCATTATAGATCACTTTTTTTCGTTTCTCTTCCCAACCGTGGCTCCCTCCGCTTCATGGTCGTTCCCTGGCTGGATTCATTACCATTTCCTCCATCCCCCAAAGGCCATAAGAAGCAAATTTACCCTTTGAAGAATTCCCATCTGACTGGGCCCCCGAAAAGAAGCCCGAGCCGGCCCTTTTGGTAACGATTTTTGGCTACAATTCGTACGAATGCTTCTGCGGTATTGACAGCAATTTCGATGAATCCAAACCCACCGTGAATGTCCCCCTTTTGGGAAATCCTCGGTTGAAGGGCTCGCATTAAGGGTGATTATGTGTATCTTGGGGCATCTTACCGACGATCTGCGAAGTTTGAAGGCGCTGATCGGGCTTTTGCCTGCTACGTGGAGGGTATACGTTGAGAGCAAGTTGATTTTTCGTGCAAGAATACTCCTACAAAGGCTAGTAAGCATTCTCTTTTATTCGCGGTTGTGAAGGCGCAGTATCTGGGGAGGAAGGCTGCGTAGCGACAGCAACTAACATATGAAGACTTGCAGAAGTGTTCGCGCAGGTGTGCCGGTTTGGTCAGTTGTCGTTTTCGACTCCTTTGCATCAGCATAGACGAATTGATACGGGACAAGTACGACGATATTCTTGACACCTACCCTTTGGGTCTATTTGAGCCTACCAATATCTCATTTCCAGTCCCAAAGATCGACATCTCTGCTTACAAGATCCTAGGGGGCCTAAATCGCAAGCGTAAGCTCTCTGATACATGGATAATAACCCAAAGCTAACCAACACAGCAAAAAGCCGGCCCTCTTCTCCTTCGAGGATGCCCAAGGACTTTCTCTTTTTCTTTAAATCTTCTCCTAAAAGCCCCAGAAGATAAGCCGAGCTGCTGCGCATGTCCCTCAAATTTGACCCTTGCCGATGCCAACTTCCTAACAACAATGACTTCGAACGCTCAGCATTACCTCTCCCCCCAGCTCAAGAGCTATCGTAGCTTCTGGTGCATGTGCCGCGATCGCTGGCACAAGAGTGGAGAGAAGTTGGAGTTTTGGGGTGATGATCATGAATGAGGTCCCCCGTTGGGGTGGGTAACACTTTGGAATGGCACATGTAAAAACCTTGTGAGGAAATGTATCCCTTGGGAGGTTGAAGAAATGTGGGGTTTGTGTTTTGGGATCGGGAGAGAATTGAAGGAACTAAAGGAATGGAAAATGTAATAAGGGCGAGGGGAAGAAGAGTTGAAGACGCGGAATTTTTAGCTGGTACCTATGATATGCGCACCAGAGTTTGGGCTCCTTTTTTCTGGTTGCTGTGCAAAATCACAACCCAAAAACATTGCTACACAGTCAGCGGAGTTAACGACCAAAAGGTCGAAAAAGGTGGCAATTTCCATGCGACGTGGGCCCGATTCGAACGGACGCTCCCGAAGGAACAAGATTTCTAGTCTTGCGCATTAGACCACTCTGCCACCACGCCGTGCTGATTTGCGGAGTCGTGAGCCTTCCACATGATCCCAGTGTGATGCAGCAGTACACTGTGGAGGGCAACAAACTGAAGAATAAATTGATCAGTAAAGCTTGCAATAGTGAGAGAAGCGTATGAGAAATTTGAGAGGCAAAGATTTTATGATCTTGAATTAGTTTGAGGTCATTAAGTCGCAGTGTTGACTACGGCCTTGTCCAACATGTTCTACCCCTTAACCCCTGAAAACCCTGATTCTCCACAATCGCCCGTGATTCTCAGCCTCATCTCTCTTCAATATTCACTCCACCCTTTGCACCTCTACACACTCTTGATTCCCCTGATCAAATCTGCTGCCTTCTCTGCAACAGCATACACCGTCGCTTGCAGCCCTCCGGCCACAATAATCGGCATGATGCTCGCGTCTACAACCCTCACCCCCTTGACCCCATAAACCTTCAGATCCGGTCCCACACATCCCCCTAGAACCTCTGGCATCATCGCGCACGTTCCCACGGGATGTGCCAGGCTAGGCCAAAAAATCCCCGGATTCGATCGGAGATATGCCATGATATCCTCGTCAGACTGACTGTCGACCCCGGGCACAAGCTCCCTTGGTTGGAGAGTCTGCATCGCGGGAGTCTCCCAAAACCGCCGCGCGTTGCGGACGATGTATGTGATGATCTTGCCGTCGATTGGGTTTTGTAGTGTGTTGTACTGCACGATTGGGAGATGGCCTCCTTCTGGGTCGAGTGTGACTGTGCCACGGGAAAGGGGTTTCAAAAATGGAGCTGGGTGTGCGCCGCTTCCGACAAGGGGAGATGAAGATACGCGGGAGTGGGGTGAGGCATATTGTGCTGCAAGGAGGGTTCTCTGCGCAAGGTATCCGGCTAGGAGTTCGGGCGAGGAGTGGTAGATGAAGGGGAGGTAGGAAAGAGGGTTTTGGGTCAGGACTTCCGCAGCAATTTGTGCGGCTTTTACGGTTGACTGAGTCAGATCTGCCAGGGAGAAAAAGGCTACGGTGTTTGTGTTGGCTGTTGAGACGGGGCCAGTCTTGTTGACAAGGTACTCGTTCCAGACAGTCTCGTTATAGGTTGCGTTGGTGAAGATGGTGTTTGGGCTGGGAAATGTCTCGTTCGCAAGGAGGTAGAGGAGTAATGTGGTTGGATGGTCTTGCAGGTTGGCGCCGACGCTGGGCAAGTTCTTTCGGACTGGGATACCGGCGGCTGTGAGGACGTCTGCTGGGCCGATGCCGCTTGCTTGGAGGAGCTGTGGTGTTTGGATTGCGCCAGCGGCAAGGATAACCTCTTTGCTGGAGAAGACAACTCTCTCAATTCCGTCTTCCCTTGAAACAATCTTCACTCCCTTAGCCTTTGGGAGCGCGCTGGTCATATGGAACAGTATTTCCTGTGCAATTTGTCCTGTAGCCAATCTCAAATTCCCCCTTGTCCCCTGCACCGGATCATAGTACGCCGACCGCGCCGTCTCTCTGGTCTGGGTGCGAGCATCAATCGTCTGCCCAGTCCAAAAAGCCCCCCTCCCTTGACCCCCATCAGCCGTATTCGGCTTCGGGAACCCAATCATCCCCCTCAACGCATCCCAAATCGTCCCAATCACAGTGTACTGCCAATCCGACACATGGACATGCACCGGCCCGGTGCCGTAAGCCCCCTCATCCCACACAACCCCAAAGGTTTCCGTCGTTTCTTCACTGGGCGGCTGGAAGGTCGTGCTCTTCTTGAAGTACGGCAGAAGATCATCCCATCCCCATCCAGGATTTCCCAGGGCTTTCCAAGAATCATAATCGCTCTTCGATCCTCGGACGTAGCCCATGCCGTTGACGACGGAGCCGCCGCCTACTACGGCAGGTACGGTTACGCGGAAGGTGTTATTGTTGAGACCGGGAACGGGGGCTGATTGGGGACTCCAAAGCATGGACTCGTCAACTAGGTTGGCATACCAGGGGACAAAGGCTTCGGGTTTGTTAGAGAAGGAGCCGCGCTCGAGGATCAGGACGGTGGCTATGTGCCAATGTGAATAATTTGTTCAAGAGGGTTAGGGGAGCAGGAGACTTTACTTTGGGGGTCCTCTGTCAGTCTGTTGGCGACCACCAAACCCGAGACACCTCCACCAATAATGATGTAGTCATATGTTGTGTCATTGAGGGTTTCTGTCTGCTGAACAGTAGCTGTAGCAACTGTGAGGGTAAGTGTGGCCGCCAAGAGGTGAGGAAACAGGTCAATTGGCGTTCGTCTTCTTGCCATCGCGGTTCTCTCAACCTTCAGGAGCTGTACGTCATTGAGAAGGTGAAGTTCTCAGGCTTAGAACCCTGAACTTGAGCTGTCCCCTTTCTTATAAACCTTTTGATGTCCCTACCACTCATGTTTCAAAGCTGAGTAGACCCATAATGTTTGGTTACATCCCCCATCTGCAAGCCAAGCCTTACCACCGTGGTACTGATGACGGGGTGCTGACGTGAGCGTGCTTCTCTCCCATAGTTGGAAAATGCCTCTATTGGCCTCGCTCGCGTATATCCCGGCTCAAACTCCGGTAGCGGCGTGGCCAGCAGCATAAACATTGACAGACTAAGCGCAAATTATCACACGCCATTGCAGCATTGTGAACCAAGCAAAAGTAATGTTCCGCAAGTTCCGATGGGTTCCTGCCAGAAGATCTGATACCAGGTACGTAGATCAGGTCAGCTCCTCAGCTTTCGTGAGGCCACACAAAGACTAGAACTTGAGATAGTGCCTGTCCGATGGTGACAGTATGAAGACTTGAGTTGACTATGTCTCTGAATAAGAACTGCTATCAGAAGTCGCGAGACCATACATGACTGGACGATGCATCCTACACAGGCAATGCTTGCGAGTATCGAAGAATATACCTGTCATGGGGCCAATAAGTCCCTATCAATCACCCCATCTAATCACTGACTTCGTCACCAAATCTATTCACACCCTCAACCTGATCTGATCACTGGAAGCAGCAACGGTTAGGTTAGGAGATTAAGCCTGCCACTCGACTCTCTGCTCTTTTCAGCGGTATGTCCTACAGCCTATTAACTCTTCTTGATCTCTTGTCTCCCAAAAAGACGATATGGCCAGAGACAGGACTTTGAGACACCCCTGTATATCGACCAATCCAAGAGGCCCGAATTTCTCCACCTTTGGGCAGGAGTTGTTTTTTAACGCCTCAATCCACCGGTAAACAGTTTCTGCATCCAGTCCAAACTTGACCAAACTGTGCAACATTGAAGTGTCTCGCGTGTTCTATGTCTCATCCATTAGCTCAAAAGTGACCTGCGCTATGGCTGCTGTTGCTTCGGGAGTGGAAATATCAGCGGCTAGTTCCAATGCCTTTCGTTTTCTGACGCCGAGTACAAATAAGCTCTGCAACATAATACCCGAACTTTGCTCAAACGCCATACGAGCCAATTCCTCCGTTACTTCTAAATTGGGTTTTATCTTTCATAACTTTGGGATGTCGATTCGCTTCATTTCCTTGCTAATGCTGTCGAGAGACTTTACCGGTGGTAAGCCATGCTGTGCCCACAGTCGAAGCATTGATGGAAAGCTTGCCTCGATAATTCTTTTCAGGATCCTGATTTGATCAACTACGTCACAGCGATGTATATCAATCTGCTTAGGGTACATTGAGGGTGAAGGTAAGATGGCCTCTGCAATGGGGACGTTCGCAAACGCTATATAAACAACATAAGTTTACAACTTTGGAATATGCCTACGTAGATCCTGATTCAAGACCTAGGATGATCTTCAATCATCAGCTTTCCAGAAATTGAGTCCCATCGAACTCTTCTCCACGACAAGATAAAGCCAGCATCAGCAAGGCGGGAAATCATTTTGCTTGAGAAGCATTTATCCACAAGTGTAAGTTCAGCCAAAGATTGAACAACTGCCCCATATAGCGCATCCAAATGACTTGACAGAATTACCTCAAAGATGTCTACAAACTTAAGGCCTTCGTGTGCTGATGATGGTGATTCTGGATTTTTCAGATCTTAGTTGTGCAATTCAACTTAGTAGGCAGCATTCATTGTCAAAAGGAGCGGTGTGGAGATATGTAACAGGGAACTTGGTACAGGCAGGGGCCGACAATGGGTCAATGGGTTAGTTGATAGCCATTGATCATGTGGGGTGCACAACGAAGTCGATTAATACGTGTAATAATATTTCTTTGTCCTCGATGTCCTTGTGTTAGGGAGAGGAAAAACCAAGAGAAGTCCCTTATCGTGTCCGGGAAGCTTCCTTTATGGAATCCTATTGGCCTTGTGAGTCCCTCAGCCTTCCAGGCTTTTCAGGGGTCTCCTCCTCCTTCCTCGGCCATCTGGCTCATTCAGTCATGTGGCTCCATGTATCTTCACGTATTTGTGCCATTCGCAATCATTCTATCTCTGATGTTCCTTGTGTTGGCAGTCGGGGATACCCTTAAACTGCCATGTCCGTGTGACAAGATATGGAAACTGAACCTTGGCCATGTTGTCAACTGGTAGCTGCGCTAAAGGAGAATCTTCCCAAAGCGCAAGCCTCAATCTCCAAGGCTGAGGCAATTTGCTCCTTGAGTCCCATAAGTTTGGAGCGAGATATTTCTTGTATAATGTGCCCGTCTTGACCAGCAGCTCTTATAACCTCTACCAGATGGCCTTGCAAGATGACACGAGACGTGATTTGGGATTAGACGTGCCAGTAGCTACATCAATGCAGAAGTAGCTTAGGATTTCTTTCCAAAAGAGAGGGAGATCTGCAGACAGAACAAGTTTCAATATTGCTCTCCCAGCTTTTCAGCGATTCTCCTGTCGTTCTGAAACATTTATTGTGTTTCGTTCGGACTTATCCTGGTCAGCAATAGCCCCATAAACTTTCATAAACTTGACGCACACCTAGTCAGCCCTTTTGGGAAATTTTCTTCCCTTCGCTCTTGTTCAAGGTCTTCTAATGATAATTGTTTAAGAAGATGATTGAGGAGAACTTTAGTGTAGAGGAACATCCCTGATAACCTGCCAAGTTAGAAGGAATATCACTTTGGCATACGTGGATACAGCATAACTTCACCTTTTGTATTATCAAGCACATTCACGCAGATATCATTGCGAATACCGTTGGTACTTCAAACTTTTCTTGAACCTCAAGGCTTCCTTGTTCGCCAAAGCCTTTAATTTCTTGAAATGCCCCCGCTGGGGATCTAGTGGAATTGTAAGACAATCTGGGCAGATCTCTTCTACATTCCACTCCTCTGACTCATGATAGAAATGCGTATAGTTTGTTCATTTTTTTCAGCCGAAAAGCCTTGGTGCGTATTATGATGTTGAGTGAGAGATTCCAGCCATTAGAGAACGGCTTGTTGAGCAGTTTAACAGCTCACGGACACTTCTCCGAGACACTCATACAGCATACCAATTGCGATAAAACAGAGCCGCTGTGAGAGTAAGGTCCGTTTTAGAATACTACAGGGGCACAAGCTACTCAACTGGTCTTCGACCAGCTCAACCACCTCCCCGCTCGGACAAGCTGGAACAGTGGGCACAAGCTCCGCGAGGGTTTTTCCCAAAAAGAAGAGGTGTTTTTCTCTGCGCAATGTACTTAACAACCTATTGTCTGCTATCGCCGTGGACACGACCCGAGGACCTAGATAGCGTAGTAGTGGCCGAAAAATATACATACATATATACATACACACACGCTAACTTTTTGCTATCAGGATTCTCGATTATTTGTCAAAAGCTCTTGTTATTATTTTCCCCAAGTACAACGCTAATGAATAAGCATAACTGTTAAAATGCGCACGGCCTTGCCATATGGTGCAGCTGCCCCAGCCCCCCCCCGTACACTATTGGGCAAACCAAGTTGCAATATGTAACAATCCAGACAGACCTCCTGAGATGAGTTCAATGGTTTCCAGGCTGCTGGAATGAGAGACAGGAGTTCTCCCACAGCCAAAGTGGCCGTTGTGGTCACCAGTTGGTAAGCAACTGTTTGTATTGCTGACTAGAAAGTTTCTTGGGCCAGATGGCCCTACTTGGAACCTATATACATCTCATGCACTCTTGTTGCTTCCCTTCTTTCTTCCTCAACAGCACAGACTGTTGAGAGTCAACATCCTTGGGTGTTGAGGAACACTTTCCCAATGTTCGGTCGTTGGGGGTGGATATTCGAGTTTGATGTGTCAGAACTCCCTTCTACTCCGATCAGTGAGTTGCACGGAAGCTACTCTCCCAGATAGAGTTATTGTTGGTCGTGACACAATAGAGGTGTGCGCCTTATAGCTCTTACTCAACTGGTCAGACTTCTCTATTTTGAACTTCATTTTCTAAGAACATCACCCAGAAGCATTAATGTTCAACGCAAACAAAATAATGAATCGATGATAAAAATAAGGCTTTAACAACTTTCTTAGGATTTATAAGTGCATAACTAATCCAAAGCGGCATGGAGACGGTGAACTAGAGCGTCGAGCTTCGATATCTCCAAGTAACACTCTCCTCCACCCACTACAGGTGTTTCCAACAAGTCAATTTTCAATAACAAGTCTCAAAATCCATGCTTATTCCACCCAAAACCCACCCCAGCTTGAGTGAAATGATATTGAATCCAGTTCCAGCCATGCTCTTGCAGGAACAAAATACAATTGGAACCCTAACAGCAATGCGATGTCAATGACGAAACATGGTTATTTTGACAGTTTCCCATTTGTGTGCCTTGGTTCTGTAGGACTACTACTTCAGTTGCTATTCACTGTGATCACAACAACACTGTGCCCAACTAACAATATCTTGATAGATCTGCGGGGTCAAGGCCTTGTTAAAAAATATGAGATTGACATCTGCTTTTCTTGCCGCTGATGCTCGTTGTGTTGTCTTCGATGTTGTTCAATACGCCCAACACTACAGGATCAAAAGCAATGTGAATCCAGAATTGATTGGTTATCTGGAGCAGGAAGCATGTCAAGCGCTGCTCAGCCTCGGGTCAATAGCAGAGCTCAGGTTCCAAGGTGTTCTGGCTTCAGATAAAGGAAAACAGCCTCAACGCAGTCCAGGTCGCGGCACAGAAATTCTGACTCTGTCAATTAACACCTATGGCTCCCTAGCTGTGACAGATAAGGTTGGAGTTATCCTCACAAAGAGGAAGACCGTCCTGCAGCATCCATACCTTGTGCATGCCGACTGTAAAGGCTACTTCAACCCTCAACTGCTTGGCCATGGCGGTTAGTTGCGCAACCCGATAGATCTAGTTTGAGTGATGGAAGATGAAGGGTCAGCCCGAGTAGTTCCTGAAAAGACTGAAAGTACTCTCGAACCACTTCACAGAGTTGAGATGATTCCTGGGTGCGATACATCGCGCGATATATACAAGGAGCACTATCAACCTGAGACAACTATAGCACCACTGAAAGAGTGTATATCATTGATTTAGCTGTAACAGAAACTTACTAATTACTCTCAGACATCAGCACAGCGCCCTTTGCTTTATACTATTGAAGGAAGACCGCGCTATCTGTAAAGCTAGGCAAAGAACTTTACTGGGGTCACCAAGCTTCGGTATGTACTAAACTACTGCCACATATGTACAATTGAATCTTCGCTGTCCTTTTACATGTTAGATGTGCGCAGATTGATGAATTGTCTAGCTCTCAATATTATGCCCCATGCACAGCAACAGGAAGACTTGCTGATGTTATGGGGCTTGGAAAAACATTGTTAAGACAATCAATGCTCCAGGGATGTTACAAAGTGGTGTTCATCAGACAGATATCATACCAATCAAAACAACGCTTGTAGTTGCGAACTCAGTCCATATATGCTTGGTCTGTCTGCAGATTATTTGATAAGAAATGACCTCTGTCCATTCAATAGAGGTCATGGATTGTCACATAAACACGGCAGTCCAAGGAAAGGGATATCTCCGACTGCCAACACAAGGGACACCAGAGACAGGATGCTGTGAGCGGCACAAATACGTAGTTGACCCCGGAAGATGTCTAGAGCCGGATGACCGCAAATAATGAGCCATATGGCCGAGGCATGATGAGGATTTTATAAAGGAAGCTGCCCGGAAATGAAACTTGGTTCTTCCTCTCCCTAACACAAGGACACTGAGGACAAAGAAAGATCATTACACATAGTAATTGACTTCGCTGTGCACCCCACATCGTCAGTGGCCATCATCTAACCCATTTGACCCATTGTCGATCCCTGCCTGCACCAGACCAGGTCACCTGTTACATGGATGTTTGGTACACCGAGATAATCAAGTACTTTCCTTTTCCCATGTGCTCGTTTAGAGTTGAGAAAAGACACAGTCCAGAACTTGTATGTTTACTTAGGCATGTTAAACCTGGAAGCGTTCAAATTTACAGATTTCATGGTTCTCGGCGTCCAGAGTCCAGTGCTGATCTCTCAATTTGCGATATTGTGTTGACAGCATATGGTGTATTAACTTCCCAGTACAAAAACAGAGGGTGTTATACCACATAGAGTGGCACAGAGTTGTCGGTGAAGGTCAGTGCTAAGCACAAAATGAGTAGATGCACGGATATAAACCATTAACTGAATAGCCCATTGGATTCGGAATAGAAGCACCCTTCAGTTCAAGGCAGCTGTGGATTTAATCTCAGCTTGTCGTTAAGTACTTATAAGAATACCCATACAAAACAGTCTCGATGACCTTGTCTTACTTTTTATTTTTTTTTTTTTTTGCACTTCCTGCCTTTCGCATCACCAGCCATTTTCCGTAACTGTATCAAGAACCTTCTTGAGAAAACTTTCGATAGCAGTATGCTCCAACAGCTTTTGGCAACTATCTGTCTGCTCAGGGATGTGACTTATTTGAATCTTCCAAAGCTAGAACAACAGTTTGTTGATCTTCACCTGCAAGCAAGCTTTATATAACGAGGTTATGAAACAATGCCGGCGTGTCATTGACAATACAGTCAATTTCAATGTTTCGGGCAAAAAGAAGGGAGGACAGGATAGATACTTTTTGCCACAATAATGAGCCTTCGAAGACTCTGAAACAACGGAACGTCGAGAGTCTTTTATCAGGAAAAGCATCTCCTAGATCTGAGTCACTATCGATGAGCACCGAAGGCTGTGATATGTGCAATGGTGCAGATAATAGAGAACATGGATCTCTTATCTCAGACCAATGTTTGTCCACAATATTTCAGGCCTCTCATAAAAACCCAGGAATGTTGCCGCCACAGGAAAGATTGAACTCAGGTTCTCTGCCAACTTGGTCACGTCCCGCACCAGGAATCCCAAAAAAAAAAAAGTTAAGAAAATCTAGGTCGCCCCGAGAATGTCGAGCCTAGATCCAAAAGGTAAGTCACGACCATTACAAACACTGAGAAAGCAACTAATTCACATGACTGATATTTTCCACTGCTAATACAGTCTTTTCATCCTGGACGGCAACACTGGACCTGTCAGGGCATCAATCATCAGCAAAAGGGATCCTATACCTGCGCATATATGGAAATGTCTCTCTCACCCAAGAATTTCAAATTGTTGAAAATTTCAAAGGGTGATGTGCACGTACTGCTCATGACAGTACAGAGTGGTGCTGTTGGGTGAGTACTCAGCCCGGAGATATGATGATATCCTCACCGATTTTATTGACTCCAGCTTCTCAGCCTTACCCTCGCGATGGTAAACTATGTCCTATCGTTGAACCACAGTGGAATCCAGCTGTTGAAGAGCAGGCCATTGCAAGAGCGGCGCGTATGGGTCAGACTCGATCTGTGACGGTGGTCCGTTACAATGTCCAGGACTCCGTGGAAGAGGTCAGTCACTGTCACCTTTCTCTGTCGATTTCATCCTTATTTCAACTGTTCGGGAGAATTAACATTCAAAAATTATGCAGAACATTGTCAATTTGCAGAAGAAAAGCAGGTTCGCCAAGTACACCTCAGACAGTTCATCGCAGTCTTAAGGGCCAGAACAACGCGAATGTACATTTCTGACCATCCAACATGTTAACCAAAAGGGAGTTGGGTGACTAAACTCTCTGCGCAGAGTCTTCAAGTTCTCCTCGGCCACCAGACTATGCTGACGTAGACGGAAGACTTGCACATGAAGGAGCTGAATTTGGTCCATTGATGAATTGTAGATGGCCCTACGATTCGAGACATATTACATGCTTGCTGTGGACAAGGTAACTCTTCTGGGTCTATTAGGAGCAAACATAACGTGCCTGCATATCACTCCCCAAGACCAAGCACAGTTCAAAATGCTAAAACGGTAAATACCTTTGTCTCGGCAATAACACGTAAACACATAAACCCAAGACCATAGCGACTTGACAACATAAAAATATCAATTATGATAATGATGATGACGATGACCATGACCACCAACAAACAATAACATCAAAGCGAGGTATAACCAGAGAAAAACAGGACCGGAGTGAAACAGAGTACACTGCACATGACGATAGACCTTCCTACCCTATCCTACTAAATCATACCTACCTATTCCCTCCCGTACCCCAACTTTTCTTCATTCTCCTCATTCTTCATCAGCATCACCCTTTATCTAAGACGGCTATTCATGCTATATGCGGTATCCCCGCATCCACATCCCCAGGCCGACCATCCGTAATAACCAGGCAGTCATTACCACCCAAACATCGAGTCCAGGTAACACTCCAGCTTCTTAGAGCGTCCGATGGTCCCTTCATCCGGTGCAGTCAAATCGGTTGCACGCGCGGGCAGGTTAGCAGCCAAGTCATTTCCCCAAAGGTCGATCCGTCCTTCTATTGGGGCTTGCCTCCCATCCACCGTGATCACCTCCAACTTTCACATTCTAATACTCCGTCGTCACCCCCATTATGTAACAGAGTTCTCAGCACAAAAGAAAAAAAGTATCCAACGAGAGACATCCCATCAGGGATAAGTAACGAGATGAGGTTTAATACGAGAGAAAGGTACCTGAACGGGGTGCCAATCAGTAAGGTACAGATGACAATAACTGAACAAAACATCGTTGTAGTATTAGAGATAGATAAGAACGAGGTAGATAGGTAAATAGTGAGATAACTTCTGGCCACGAGCAGACTTCCGTTTTAGACATTCCACACAGGGATTCACACCTCCGCTCCGCTCCGCTCAGCTTAGCCTAGCGCATTGCGGTCTTTCAATACGTAGTCCAATTCACTTTACCTCAGCTTCAACTTCAGCCAAAACCAAAAAAATAACATTGCAACATATCAGGAGACACAAAACAGCGGAGACAAGCAATCAAGGACAATTCGAGGACTTTAAACTGACAACTATCCAAATATTTCAGCCAAACCAGACACCAGCCAGTGTTTCACACATCCAGCTCCAACCTATCCCGCCTCAAATTTGGTTCGATATTAAGAGAGATGAAAAAGGCACAAGGAAGTTAGGAGACATAAAGGAAAATGAGAAGGCAAACAGAGTGAAGGGAATAATGTAATAAAAAACCCCGAGGGTGGTGGTATGAGATTGACGAAAAACAAAAAGGAATTGGTGCATGTAGCGTTTGTCGGACATGACAGACGATAGCAACGGCTGCCACGGGATGTCGAAAGAGAAACTAGAACGAGGAGAATATGACAAATAAAGACTAACGGTAATCCGTACTCTCCTCATAAAAAAGTACAAAGAAAAAAAAGATCCCGGGCAGAATGAGCCCGAACCTTGCCCAAAACGGAGGTGGGTCCTTAAGGAGAAAGTGGTATTCAAGAGGAAGTAAAAAAGAGAAAAAGTTAATGCCCAGCGCGGTGCTCGGACAGGACGAGACACAGCGAGATGCCTCAAAGAGAGTATTCCAATGAGGTGGGAAGGAGGGGGTGGGAAGGAGCATAGCCGCAACAGAGATACAAAACCCAGGGAATAATGTGCGCGCCCATTGTAGTAGCAGAGTCAACCAAAAGAAAAACCCGACCAAGAACGCCACCAGTATATGATGCCCGAATCCCAGGAATGAGCCGTTGCTAAACGCCGTCGCCAATCGGGGTCTCGTCGGGGAAGGAGGGGGAGGGGCCACGATCATGGGAGGTACGACACCTAGTCCGTTCCGGCACCAATCGTGGTATCCGGATCCATCGAGAAGCCTGAGCCAAAGTCGAACGTGCCATCATCGCCACCGTTGCCGTCATGAATGAACGATTCGAAATCGAAGCCGTCTATCACGTTTTCGGACTGCATAGGATTGGCAAAGTCAATATGGAAATTCTGCTATACCGTCAGTAAGTAATATGGGCTCACAATAGGAGGGGCTAACAAGGGTTTGCCCGGGGATGATGCTTACCATCGTCTCAGCGTCGACAAAATTAGTCTGGTTGGGATCGGGGTTGTGAGCTTGAGACGCTTGCACAGGAGCTGCTTGAGGAGGGGCTTGTGCTTGCTGTTGCTGCTGGGGAGCAGGCGGCTGTCCGTTCGGCACGACCTGACCGGCGGGGTTGGGGTTCTGCGGCTGGTTCTTAACGAAGTTGCCTGGGTTGACCGGCGTAATCGGCGTCGCAGGGGTCGGGGCCTCCTGGGGAGCGTCAGGCTCTGGGGCAGGGGTAGCGCCAGCGTTGTTGAGGTTCGGGTTGCTCTTCTTTTGCGCAGCAGCCTTGAGCGTCGCGTCAGTCTTTACAAAAAGACTTAGACGATGTCCTTGAACATTGTCTTTGCGAGGGCGAGGGACACTCACCTTGCTCTTAGCCGTCTTGGTTTCTTTCTTTTTCGGTGGCGGCTTGGCTGCCGGCTGGGGCGTGGGGGGGGCTGCATTGCTGACCTGAGGAGATGCGGTTGCCCTGGCGTTTGCCTGATTAGGGGCAGTCGTAGCGGTAGTGTTATTGGCGGCCGCGGCGGCCGGCGGGGGCATGGCACGTTGAGCGGGCGTCGGCGTTCCCTGAACCTGCTGTGGCTGCGGCGGCTGCCCCGTCATCTGCCCGTTCGGGCCTCCCTGTTGCGGCCACTGCATACCGGGCGCGCCCTGGGCACCGGGCTGTTGCGCCTGACGCTGCGTAGCAATCATCTGAGGGTTCATCTGACCGTTAAACTGGGGATGAGAACTGGGAGGGCGCATGCTTCCATTTATTTGGGCCATGTTCATGTTCATGCCAAAATGCGGCCCAGCGTTCGGGTCCATGTTTGCGGTGCCCATAAAGTTCATGGCGTTAGGTGAACTCCGCTGCTGGCCAGCACCGTCGGGAAGGGGCGATCCCATGTTGGCAGGGTTGTTCAGCTGCTGTCCGGGACGCTTCATCTGGTCAGCAGGGTTTGGAGAGGCGCCGGTCCGGCCTCCAGGAGGGGATGTGCCCTGAAAAGCTGGGGCATTGGGGCCTCCGGGCGCGGCACCAGGGCCACCGGGAGCACCAGGACCGCCTGGGCCGCCGGGACCATCGGTGCGCGGCATGCTGCCCGTGTTCATATCCTGCTCCTGGCGTGCCATCATCAGGCGCTTCTTGTTCTGCTGCTCAAGCAACATTAACTGCATCTGGTAATCCTGCAGGGCATGATTGCTGCCGCCAGTCTGGCCGTTGGCACCAGCGGGCCGCATGCCGCCAGGGCCCATCTCACCCGGGTTGTAGTACTGGCTCAGCGAGTTACCGTCGGGTCCGGGTCCCACCATTGGCGAGCCCTGAGCTTGGGGACCGGTGACGTTGCCCATGGGCTTGTTAGGCATCTGGTTACCATGATGCTGTGACATGTTAGTCGCATACGCCGCAAGAGTCTTGGCTTGTACGTGGGGTACTGCGGAGGCAAAGGCCTGAAGCTGCTGAGGATTCAGCGACGTTGGGTTGATGCCATGCTGAAGGAGCAGTGCGCGTGCTGTGTCAGGGCCGTTCCCTACCTGCTGCTGTCCAGGCATGCCTTGCCCCGGCCGACCGGTCGGCATCATAACGGCCTGATTCGGGTTGAACGGACCAGGGCCGCTATCAAGTCGCGGCCGTTTTGAGGGCGAAGGAGCGTTCTCAGCCGTGCTAGGCGAAGCGGGTCTCTGATTACCATCCATTCCAGAGGGATCGCGCTGCATCTGGGCAGCTTTCTGCTGGAGCATCTGCATCGCTTGGGGGCTGGGACTCTGTTAGCTCAGATCCCTTTCCAAGGATGTTTTTGCTTCATGACTCACTTCTGGCTGTTAGCCATGGCAGCCCTCTGCAGACTACCCGGCTTCATTGCCATATTCATCGCGCCGTTCGGCATACCCCGCATAAGGTGCTGCTGGAACGATTGCTGGGCGGCCATGTCGGGGCGCATTTGCCGAAGCATGTCTCGTTGTTGTTCCTGCCGAAGACGCGACTGTTGCTGTTAGGCCGTCAGAGAACGGATTCAAGATGCGATAAAAACACAACACATACCTGTGTGTGTTGAACGTATTGGTTCACCTGGCCATTCGACCCCTTGCCCTTCTGCGAATTGAACATATCCCAGAAGAGACAGAACCACTCAAGCAAGAAGCAGCTGTCGGGTACCGGCGTCGGGACGTTCGGAGCGGGAAGATCGCTCGGGCGCTTCGGGTCGATGCCGTCCTTGGAATCTGTATCCATGGGATCGTCGCCCATGCCGTTACCGATGATATTCCCGTTCTCGTCGCGCATCTTCCCCGGGCTGTCCTTCTTGACATTGATGTGGGGATCTTCCTGGTAGACGGCGCGAGCGCAGTCAAACATGCCATAGCGGATGAAATACTCATAGATATAGGTATTGAGAAGAGTGCGACCAGCCTCCAGGGTATGGGTATGTGGAGGAGGATTTTGACGCGGAGGGACTGTTGTGGGCTGTGGCGCGGCCATGGCACCGCCAGCGTGGTTCATCATGTTCATCGGCGCGTTCACCGGCCCGCCCATGGCGTTCATGGTGGGCATAGAAGCCATCGTGTTCATCGCTTACGGATTGGTGCAGACAACTGTCTGCGCGACAATCGGTAGTGGACTGTCGCTCAAAGAGGAACGAGTAGGCAGATGGGTCGCAAGGGGATGGGGAAGGATGAGCGTGCTGGGTGTGGCAGCCTGCGATCGGCTCGGCGAGAGGCTCAGGCGGCCGTGGCAAGTAGACGTAGGCTGGATGTATGTGCAACCGACGGATAATTATGACGGCCAAATCTCCTCACGATGCACAATGCAGACGATGTGCTGTGGCAGGCGTGCTGCTGAGATGAACTCCACACACTGTGGCACACGGTGCGACGAAGGCTAGGTGTGTGCGAGGTGTGAGCAGTGTGAGGAGGTGGTGGCAGATAAGGGAGGCGTGTCGGAGCCTGTTGGATGGTTGTGCGATCTCTACGAGAGGCGGGACGCACACAGGCAAACGTTTTTTGGCGACAGGCGATGGGCGCCGGTCCAAAGACGTGCGACACGATCGCGATCAGGCGCTAGATGCAGGCGGTCGGCCGAATGCGATGGCCAAAGCGCAGCAAGGGGGATGGAATGGCTGGATGATGCCGATGCCGATACGATAGCGATAGAATTGGGGATGGTGAGGATGGATCGAGATCGATCGGATGCGAAGAGGTAGGTTGTGGAGAAAATGTGACAAGAAAATGCCAGCAAGACCCAAGCTTCAACCGATCGAGGGTCAGGTCGAGGGGGGCTGGGCGTGCGCGTGCTGGGTGCTAGGTGCTCTGTGCTGAACGTGCTGAGCGCTGTGTGCTGAGTGTTTGATGCTGAGAGTGCTGCTGCTGGCCGGTGCTTCTGGCGCTGGTGCTGTTGCTGAGGGAAGGATCGAAAAAGGGTGCTGCTCACTCGGTTACGAAGCGTGGATAACGCTCACGGACGCCTGGATGACGCTGGTGGGATGATAAAGCCCAGGGCAGCCAGCCAGTGGGACAGCAGACGCAGCAGACTAGACAGTCGAGTTGAAGGATAGTCGACAGTCGACGAAAGAGACAGGCCGCCACTGAACCAAAAAACGGTTCGGTGCCTTGGCCGCCACGCTCTTCTCTGCTCTCGATGCGGCTCCGCAGATGGGATATGAGCTTGTTACTTTTCCTCTCGCCCTCTCTCTCTCTGTGTGTGTGTCTCTATTCACGATACGATCCCTTATGCTTCTCGTGGTCGCCGCAGTGCCTGGACGTCACCGGCGGCGGTGCAGGGCCAATCCGGCAGTATCGGTGCTGGTCGACAGGTCGACGCTGGGAACATCAATAAGCTGGCATGGCTCGGCGGGGCGCGGTCTTAGAGTGTGCAGGCGATCCCAGAGCTGGTGCCAGACGCTAGCAGCAGGACAGGTAGAGAAACAAGAAGGGGTGATGTTGGGAGTTGGTGGTGGAATTGGGAAATTTCGGCGATGCTTGAGCGCAATGGGGGGGCGAGGACGGGCAAGAACAAGGCGAGCGATTGGGGATGATCTGCCAGGCTCTCGCGGGACACCAAGCGGCGGGCCTGCGCAGTTTTTGGAACGGCTTGGGCAGGCCTCCTGCGTACATCTGAGACTCCTAACCTTGATGCCTAACGATTCAGGTATATGAGGCAAACATGCAGCAGAATCAGGCACTCTTGCGCTTGACGGGGTCTTGGCCTACCGATAACCGGTGCATCAGGTTCCAACTACAGCCTTCGATTTACAGGGGCTATCGCTCTGTAAGCAGGCGAGATGATGAGCCGCCAAATTATCAGATCCGATCTGCTTAATGCGCTTTCTTTTGCAATTCAGGCCGCGAGTTGAGGACAGACAAGACTGATGCTTTTCCAAAATTTTAGTTCATTCTCATGTTCCTATCAAAGTAGCCACGACATCTACTCATGGCTGCCCTCACCAGATTGATGCCGGGGGTATCAATGCCACAGAAAGAGTGCCCAATGACTCGATTCCTTTCCATTCAATCAACTTAAACAAAATCCAGACTCTAGGTTAAGCTCATGAGCTTGAACGGGACGTCTGCTGCGGTGCTCTGGGGCACACAGCAGCAGTCAGGTGCCACGTTTTCGCCGGCATCTGGCACGCTCTGGTTGGCGCAGTGCGGCCGCTCGTTTGCCATTGAGTTGGACGCTCGCTTGTTGAGCCGCCTGGCACGATGGCAAAGCCCGATGCGTTGGTTACTGTCCTTCTACCTGCTTCTGCGCCATCTCATCTTGTCCTGATGTTATTATCCTGCACGATGTGCTACGGAGGACTCTGTTCTAAATGCGGCCGCTGGCGAGCGAGGACGGGCCGGCCGATCACCCTGTAGTGGTGCGGAAAATGGATAAGTTCCCACTTGCCGGGACGGTGGGTGGCCCGAGATTGCATCCGAGACACGCTGCGCCCATACTGGATGAACTGGCACCAAACGCCTTCTGGCGGACGCACCCAGGACAATGCCATGTCGCCACTAATGCCAGTGTTGCCAGCGACGAGAAATGCTGGCGGCGATAGCTTAAACTCTGACTCTAGTTGTACAGACACTTATCGTCAGCACCAACACCAAACGTCACTCCCCCCGCCAAGAGATCACCGACAGATCGGATCGATGCAGCCATCCTCCACATCCCACATCGCCCATCTTGGGGCTGTGAGCCGGGATCCGACGGGCTCAAGCCCAGCTGGGTTACTGGGTTGCTGTAGGCTTGTGGCTGCTGCAGAGCCCCAAAGCTGAGCCTCAATCTGGGGTGGCGAGACCCTGAACTTTGGCTTTCCTTCTTTTTATTGAGCGCCTGTCCACGCCCCAGTTTCTCGGGAATCTTAGTGGTTATATGGTCCCTTGCTATCCTCTGCAACGCTTGCCCGTTGTGGGCTGCATTGTGGGTTTCTACCGGTTTTTGACAACTTCATTATCAAGAGTTGCTTCCCCCGACTTTGGACAGCGATGGTTGTTATGTGCTGGCAATTTGCACCTTTTTGTTGACCCCTTCAAGTCCCTTCTTTTTCCTTTTCGACTACCATCTACAATTGTGAAAGTCTTGCTCCTTATTTTCCCCTGAATGTGATCATCCATTAGATTGTCTAGTTAAATGGTAAGATATCCCAATACCAAATCTCCACAAAATTACACCCGGAAGTTGTAGCCCGGGAAACTACTACTCTAAGACATCGCTGCCCAAATCACACCACTTCATGAACATCGACTGGATAGCTTCGGAAGCAACCGGATATAAAGGTAATGCGGTCAGCCGCGCCCTCGTTTCTGCATCGTCCACACTGATAGCAGCATGTCGATTGCACTGATCTCGATAAGTTTCTAGGCCCCCAACCATCATCGTCATCCAAAGTGATCAAGGTGATGATAACACTTTGCTAGGTGGTCAACGAGGAAATAGTGACTCATATTAGCATAGCCCGAACAGTCACCGCTTTGCAGCTAGCCCGTCGGCCGCTTTTAAGTATTCCAATTGACGATGGCCAACAAAACTTCCTTTAGTACCTGCATCCACTAACTATTGCAATGTTTTAGCACTACAAGCTCCCACAGAGCTATGAACTCTAAAGCAAGGCACCCCCATGACTAATTTTTGCCAGTCCTGCCCATCATCTGACTGGTTGCCAGCCTGAGTGGCAACAGTGATGAGTTGTCTCACCACTTCCCACGGAATTTTCGGCTGCCCAGGTAGAAAAATGTGCACGATTAGGCAGGACCGAAGGTGATACGCTGCCAGCCCAAAGTAAGCTTACAAAAAACTGTGTGTGCTCAAAACTCACTAGATTTCTTGGTTTGGCAGCGTGATTTGATGATCAACTTGGGCTGAGCCAGTCTTTGGGATCCAATTCAGGAAGGAAGGAGAGTTGTCACACAAGGTGTAGACTGCCCAGCTATCTGTGAAGTTACGCAAAGATGAGGGCTGATAACGGAAATGGAACCTAGGCCGAAGTCCAGAATGCTTATCACCATGAATGAAATTGCGTTCTTCAGGCTGTTGATGGGCAAACCTTCCAGGAAGAAACTGATGCTGCCAAGGGAGTCGGCATCAGAAAATGCAAACAGTAGCTGACCCAATCGTCGAACAGACTAAAAATGACAGATCTCTCAGGCACTAGTCCTTTCGAGGTCATCCTCCTAAAACACCTCTGATGCGTCAGGATTTTTCGAACACTTCGACTGATCTACGGGTATAAACTGTGTTAAAACATCCTCATCTTCTTGTCTCAAGAGTCAAAAGCAGTTATACGCCTGCAAGGGATGAACTTGGCTGAGACGCAAGGGACCCATGGGCTCCTGCAGGTTTTCAACATGTAGTTTCCTCTGACTTATGAAAGGCCTGAAAGCGACTAGGTAACCTTCATAGGAGCCAAGTTTCAGATTGCACGCGATTCAGTACCTGTTATGAGTTGACGATAGGGTAGTTGATAACCTGTTGAGAGGTAAAAGACAGAGAGCCTTGAGGAGCATCAGATGATAAAGAGCCAATCGTGTGTGAAAACAGTCATGTCAACACTCAGGTTCTGGGTTTATTGTCCAACATGCTAGCAGCAAATATAGGAATATCTTCAGCAGAGCGACCTGTAAGTCAACTCACTTAACACCAAAGTCCTCACAATTAAAGAGTTCCATCATATCCATGGAGGTCTTATATTAAATCAGTACATCATGGCGTAATATCGCCTATTGAAACACATTTTTACATCCCAAAACCAGTAAGCCCACTCACAAACACCATAGTACCTTGACAAATTGCCTGCCAGTCCCAACCGATAACCCATACCCAAACCCAGAACCCAAACGCCATCTAGAACCGTCAAGGTTCTGATCCTCCAAATACCCCTTTGCCTCTAATTCTCGTCCTCCCTCCAAACACAATCATACGGATCCTCCTTCCTGAAAACCGCCTTCATCGCCCCACTCACATCAACCTCGCTCAACTCAGCCAGAACCTTCTCCGCAGCCACATACGCCTCACCCTCATCCTCTTTATTACCCCCCCTCATCATAACTGCTAACATCTCCTTCTTCTTCAACCCCTTACTCTCACCGCGTACATCGCCCGACCTATCAACCGCATGCGCACGTTTCAACACTTCACCTACCCTCTCCCCCACACCAAGTAAAAAATTCAGCGACCCGGGCCGTCCACAAAAATCGATCTTAATAAGCAAAGTCCCCGGAGAGAAGGGGGTCGTCCCCGGCTGGATGGGCGCATCATCCGATGATGATGGGGACTCCCATCTCGACGAGCGGAAAGGGGACCTGGATTTCTTGGTTCTCCCCCCACCGCTGGACCCAGGACGGGACTGTGGAGAGGGTAGGGAGGTGATGGGGATGGGATCGTGTTCTTGACGGGTAACGACGAGGGGAAAGTTGGCGTTGAATTCGTCTGCGAATTTGCAGGGGCCGTCTTGGCAGGCTGAGCAGTAGAACTTGAGTTGGTAGTAGCGTGTTACTGGGATCGTTGATGTCGTTGTCGTGATGGTTGGGATTGTCGACGCCGTCGGGCTGGAGATCGACCGGTTATGGCCGGGTGTGTACCCATGGTATTGTTCCGCGTCCGACTCCTGGGAGAGATGACGTCGTTGTTGCTGCTGCTGAGCGAGCCATACCCGCTGTGGGGGCATGGACCGGGGTCGGGGCCGGGATTGGTAGCCGTGCTGAGGATGGGAGGTGTCGGCCGAGGTGGGGATGACCAGCCGCGGCGGGGCTTGCTGCAT
>Ga0065720_1002517_pt1 | contig 22031 bp, 19 predicted proteins | sample Thericmetagenome_FD_59107 | JGI IMG/M metagenome (GOLD analysis project Ga0065720, IMG submission 59107) | Thermophilic microbial communities from the Joint Bioenergy Institute, California, USA of rice/straw/compost enrichment - eDNA_2 v2... | ecosystem: Engineered > Solid waste > Grass >...
CGAGGCGATGCTGATCCCGATGTACTTCATGATCGGGTCGTACGGCGGGGCCCAGCGCTCCTACGCGGCGGTGAAGTTCCTGCTCTACTCGCTGCTCGGCGGCCTGCTCATGCTGGTCGCGGTGATCGGCCTGTACGCGCTCGCCAACAAGGGCACCTTCATGTACCCGCAGCTGATCGGCGCGATCAGCGACCCGGGTACGCAGCGCTGGCTGTTCCTCGGCTTCTTCATCGCCTTCGCGATCAAGGCGCCGCTCGTGCCGTTCCACACCTGGCTGCCGGACGCGGCCGCCCAGGCGCCCGCGGGCGCGGCCGTGCTGCTCGTCGGCGTGCTCGACAAGGTCGGCACCTACGGCATGCTGCGGTTCTGCCTGGAGCTGTTCCCGGACGCGTCGAGGTTCTTCACCCCGCTCGTCATCACGCTCTCGGTGATCGGCATCATCTACGGCGCGGTCGTGGCGATCGGCCAGACCGACCTCAAGCGCCTGATCGCCTACACCTCGATCTCGCACTTCGGCTTCATCGCCATGGGCGTGTTCGTGATGACGACCACCGCGGGCGCGGGCGCGACGCTGTACATGGTGAACCACGGCTTCGCCACCGGCGCGCTCTTCCTCGTCGCCGGGTTCCTCATCCAGCGGCGCGGCTCGCAGTACATCGCCGACTACGGCGGCGTGCAGAAGGTGAGCCCGGTGCTCGCGGGCAGCTTCCTGTTCGCCTGCCTCGCCGGTACGGCGCTGCCGGGCCTCGCCACGTTCGTGTCCGAGTTCACCGTGCTCATCGGCACCTTCCAGAACAGCTCGTACGTGGTCGCCGCGGTGATCGCCACCTTCGGCGTGGTGCTCTCGGCGATCTACATGCTGTGGCTGTACCAGCGGGTCGCGGGCGGCCCGCCCGCCGAGCCGGTGAAGAAGCTCGGTGACCTGACCGGCCGGGAGAAGTGGGTGATGGCCCCGCTGATCGCCGTCATCCTGGCCCTCGGCATCTATCCCAAGCCGGTCTTCGACGTGATCAACCCGCCGGTGGCGAACACCCTGGCGAACGCCGGGGTCACCCAGGATCCGGGGCCGTCGGTCAACGTCGCCCAGAGGGGGGCCGGCCAGTGAACCAGATCGAACCGCCCGTCATCGAATACGCCCAGCTCTCGCCGCTGCTGCTGATCTTCGGCGCGGCCGTACTGGGCGTGCTGGTGGAGGCGTTCGCCCCGCGCTACCTGCGCAAGGCGATCCACGTGCCGGTCACCCTGCTCTCGCTGATCGGCGCGTTCGTGCTCACCGTGTGGCAGGCGACGCAGACGCCGCACAACGCCGCCGCGATGGGCGCCATCGCGGTGGACGGGCCGACGATGTTCTTCTGGGGCACGATCCTCGTGCTCGCCACGGTGAGCGTGCTGCTCATCAACGACGAGGACGTGTTCGTCGCCCAGGCGGCGGCGCTGCCCGGCTCCGCCGAGGAGGAGGAGTCCCTCACCGCGGGCGCGGCGCACACCGAGGTCTACCCGCTGGCGCTGTTCGCGGTGGGCGGCATGCTGCTCTTCCCCGCCGCGAACGACCTGCTGATCATGTTCGTCGCCCTCGAGGTCATGTCGCTGCCGCTGTACCTGCTGTGCGGCCTGGCCCGGCGCCGCCGCCTGCTGTCGCAGGAGGCCGCGATGAAGTACTTCCTGCTGGGCGCGTTCTCCTCGGCGTTCTTCCTGTACGGCACCGCCCTGCTGTACGGCGTGGCCGAAACGGTCGAGCTGCACGGCATCGGCGAGGCCCTCGCGGGCGCGGCCGGCGTGGACACCCTGCTCTACGTCGGCGTCGCGACCCTCGGCGTCGGCCTGCTGTTCAAGATCGGTGCCGCGCCGTTCCAGGCGTGGAAGCCGGACGTGTACCAGGGCGCCCCCACGCCGATCACGGCGCTGATGGCGTCCGGCACGCTGGTGGCCGCGTTCGGCGCCGTGCTCCGGGTCTTCTGGGTCGCGCTCGGCGGCCTGGAGTGGGACTGGGAGCCGGTGATGTGGGGCGTGGCGATCCTCACCATGGTCGTCGGCGCGATCCTGGCGATCACCCAGAAGGACATCAAGCGCATGCTCGCCTACTCCTCGATCGCGCACGCGGGCTTCCTGCTCCTCGGCGTGATCGCGGTCGGCGACGAGGCGCAGAACCGCACCGCCCTCACCGGCCTGCTGTTCTACCTCGCGGCGTACGGCTTCACCACGGTGGGCGCCTTCGCGGTGGTCACCCTGGTGCGGGACGCCGGCGGCGAGGCGAACCACCTGTCCCGCTGGGCGGGGCTCGGCAAGCGCNCGCCGCTGCTCGCCGGGGTGTTCGCGTTCTTCCTGCTGGCGTTCGCCGGNATCCCGCTCACCAGCGGGTTCATCGGNAAGTACGCGGTCTTCGCCGCNGCGGGCGAGGCCGGGGCGTGGCCGCTCGTGGTGGTNGNCGTGCTCGCGTCGGCCGTGGCCGCGTTCTTCTACGTCCGCGTCATCGTGCTGATGTTCTTCAGCGACCCCGCGGCCGACGGGCCGACGATCGCGGTCCCCACGATCGGCACCTCGGCCGTCGTCGGGCTCGCGGCGGTGGCTACCGTTGTCCTCGGAGTGCTCCCGGAGCCGGTGCTCGGCCTGGCGAGCATGGCCGCCGAGTCGCTGTTCGTCCGATAAGGAGTAACGCCTGATGGCTGCGCCGCCGGTTGTTGACCTGCCCCACGTTGACGAACGGCTCGCGGAGGAGCTGGCCAGCGGCCTCGCGGCCGTGGAGAAGATGCTGCGGGCCTCGGTGGAGAGCCAGGACGCGTTCGTCACCGAGGTCTCCCGGCACCTCATCCTCGCCGGCGGCAAGCGCTTCCGCGCGATGCTGGTGCTGCTGGCGGCGCAGTTCGGCGATCCCACGGCCCCCGGGGTGATCCCCGGGGCCGTGGTGATCGAGCTCACCCATCTGGGCACGCTCTACCACGACGACGTGATGGACGAGGCCGCGGTACGGCGCGGCTCGCCGAGCGCGAACGCCCGGTGGAACAACACCGTGGCGATCCTCACCGGCGACTACCTGTTCGCCCAGGCCTCGGACATCCTCGCCGACCTCGGCCCGGAGCCGATCCGGATCCAGGCCCGCACCTTCTCCCGGCTGGTGCGCGGCCAGATCCGGGAGACCGTGGGCCCGGCCGAGGGGGAGGACCCGATCCGCCACTACATCGGGGTCCTCGCCGACAAGACCGGCTCGCTCATCGCCACCTCGGGCCGGTTCGGCGCGCTGCTCTCCGGCGCTCCGGACCCGGTGGTCGAGCGCATCACCAACGCCTGCGAGGCGATCGGCGTCGCCTGGCAGCTCAGCGACGACCTGATCGACGTCGCCGCCACCTCCAGCCAGAGCGGCAAGACCCCCGGCACCGACCTGCGCGAGGGCGTCCGCACCCTCCCGGTGCTGCACGTGCTCGCCTCGGACGACCCGGCCGACGCGCGGCTGCGCGAGCTGCTCAGCGGCCCGGTCCCCGAGGAGCACCTGGAGGAGGCGCTCACCCTGCTGCGCGCCAACCCGGCGATGGACCGGGCCCGTGCCGAGCTCGTCTCCTGGATCGACCGCGCCAAGGCCGAACTCGCCGGGCTGCCGGACATCCCGGCCCGCCAGGCGCTCATGTCGCTGTGCGACTTCGTCGTGGAGCGCACCGGCTGACGTCTCGCCGGGCCGCGCGACGCTCTCGCCGGGCCGCGGCGCCCCGCGCCGCGTCAGCGCCGTTGCCGGGGCGGTGCCGGGTCGGGGCGGCGCCGCCCGCGCGCTGAGCTCGCCCCGCTGCCGGGTGCGCCGCTCAGGCGCCGACCGGCTGCCGCGCCTCCTCGGCCGCCCGCTGCCGTGCCGTACGGCCGGCCCGCAGGCCGTCCCAGGTGAAGATGGCGAGCGCGAGCCACACGATCGCGAACCCGGCCCAGCGGGCGGGCGGCATGGTCTCGCGGGCGACGAGCACGCCGTAGAGGAACTGCAGGATCGGCGCGATGTACTGCAGGATGCCCATCACCGAGAGCGGCACGCGGATCGCCGCCGCGCCGAAGAACAGCAGCGGCACCGCGGTGACGAGGCCGGCGCCCGCGAGCAGGACGGCGTGCGCGACGCCGTGGTGGCCGAAGGTGCCGGTGCCGTCCGCCTCGAGCACGGCGAGGTAGGCGAGCGCGGGCAGGAACAGCACGAGCGTCTCCACGGTGAGGCTCTCCGCGGCGCCGACGTTCACGCCCTTCTTGATCACGCTGTAGAAGCCGAAGCTGAACGCGAGGATGAGCGCCAGCCACGGCATACGGCCGTACGCGATGGTGAGCACGGCCACCGCGACCGCGCCGAGCCCGACCGCGGCCCACTGCCACCGGCGCAGCCGCTCCCCGAAGAGGGCCACGCCGAAGAGCACGCTCACCAGCGGGTTGATGAAGTAGCCGAGCGCGGCCTCGACGACGTGCCCGGTGTTGACGGCGTAGATGTAGGTGCCCCAGTTGAAGGTGATGAACACGGCGGCGAGCGCGAGCAGCCCGAGCTTGCGCGGCTGCCGCAGCAGTTCGCGGCACCACGACCAGTGCCGGCGGACGGCGAGGAGCGCGACGACGAAGAGGAGCGACCACGCCATCCGGTGGGCGAGGATCTCGACGGCGGTGGCGGGCTTGAGCAACGGCCAGTAGATGGGGAAGAGGCCCCAGATGAAGTAGGCCGCCACGGCGTACAAGATCCCGCGTCTAGGTTCAGGCACGAAACCCAGTTTCGCTCCTGTCGCGTTTGAGCACAAATGAGTAGTTCTTCCGGAAACCCTTAAGGATCTCTTACGAGCGGAACATCCAGAGGGGTCCGCCGGTTGCATGGGGTGCGTGTCCGGCGAGTACGCATGGGAGGACGAGATGGGCTGGTTGTTCGGTGACAAGACCACGATGGTGTCCCACGAGGAGGCGCTTCCCGGCCGCGATACGCCCATGCCGGTGCCGGCGCGCCACGCCGTGCTCGACGCCCCCCTCACCCCGCCCTTCCCGGAGGGGACCGAGATCGCCGACTTCGGCCTCGGCTGCTTCTGGGGCGCCGAGCGGAAGTTCTGGCAGACCCCGGGCGTGGTGAGCACGGCCGTCGGCTACCAGGGCGGCTACACCCCGAACCCCACCTACGAGGAGGTGTGCACCGGCCGCACCGGCCACGCCGAGGTCGTCCGGGTCGTCTACGACCCGGCCAAGATCAGCTATGAGGAGCTGCTCAAGGTCTTCTGGGAGGCCCACGACCCCACCCAGGGCATGCGTCAGGGCAACGACATCGGCACCCAGTACCGCTCGGCCGTCTACACCCACTCCCCGGAGCAGGAGAAGGCCGCGCACGCCTCCAAGGAGGCCTACCAGAAGGTGCTCACCGCCGCCGGCTACGGCCCCATCACCACCGAGATCGCCCCGGCCGGGCCGTTCTACTACGCGGAGGAGTACCACCAGCAGTACCTGTACAAGGTGCCGAACGGCTACTGCGGCCTCGGCGGCACCGGCGTGGCCTGCCCGGTCGGCCTCACCACCGGCGAGGCGTGATCCGCGCGGTCCGCGGCACGACCGCTACGCCCGGCCCTCCGAACCGTCGAGGGCCCGGGCGTCGTACTGCTCGCGGGCGCTGAGCACCTCTTCGATGTGGGTCTCCGCCCAGTCCTTGATCGCCTGCACCACCGGGAGCAGGGTGCCGCCGAGCGGGGTGAGCGCGTAGTCGACCCGCACCGGGACCGATGGGGTGACCGTGCGCCGGATCAGGCCGTCGCGTTCCAGGTCGCGCAGGGTCTGGGTGAGCATCTTCTGGCTGATGCCCGCGACGATGCGGGACAGGTCGCTGTACCGCTTGGGGCCGTCGGCGAGCGCGTTGAGCAGGAGGCTCACCCACTTGCCGCTGATGCGGTCGAGGAGCTGCCGGGCGGGGCAGGTGGCGAGGTACGCGTTGTAGGCCGCGCGGGCCTGTTCGCGTCGCTGCGCGGCGGTCTGCGTGGGCATCATGCTCTCCTCTGCGTACGCTACGCACTCTGAGGTACGTACTCCCCGGAAGAGAGTAGCGCTCCTAGGGTCGTGGGCGAATCGGGACGGCCTGCGGACAGGAGGTAGCTCAGTGCGTGCTGTGGTCATCCGTGCCTTCGGCGGCCCGGAGGTCCTGGAGATGGCGGACGTGCCGGTGCCCGCGGTGGGAGCGCGCCAGGTGCGGATCCGCGTCGAGGCGGCGACGGTGAACCCCGTCGACCTCGCCACCCGGTCCGGTGCGCTCGCCGCCGCGGGCATGCTGCCCGAGCGCGACCAGATCGGCATCGGCTGGGACGTCGCCGGTGTCGTCGAGGAGACCGGCCCGGAGGTGACCGGCATCGTCCCCGGGCAGCGGGTGGTCGGGCTGTCCGACCGGCTCGACGTGCCGCTGGGCACCCAGGCCGACCAGGTGGTGCTCGACGCGGACGCGGTGGCCCGGGCGCCGGAGGGGGTGTCGCCGGAGCGGGCGGCCACGCTGCCGCTGAACGGCCTCACCGCCGTGCAGGCGCTCGACCGGCTCGGCCTGCCCGATGGCGGGACGCTGCTCGTCACCGGCGCGGCCGGGGCCGTCGGCGGGTTCGCCGTGCAACTCGCCGCGGCGCGCGGGCACCGGGTGGTCGCGGTCGCCGGGGCGGAGGACGAGGCCCTGGTGCGCGCGCTCGGGGCGGAGCTGTTCGTGCCCCGTACGGCACGGCTCGGCGAGGCCGTACGGGCCCTGGTGCCCGGCGGCGTGGACGGCGCCATCGACGCGGCCGTGACCGGGGCGGCGGCGCTCGACGCGGTGCGGACCGGCGGATCGTTCGCCGCGCTGGTGGCCGGCGGGGCGCCCCCGGCGCTGCGGAACATCCGCGTGTTCTCGCACTGGATATACGCCGACGGCGCCCGGCTCGCCGACCTGGTCGCCCTCGCCGAGGCGGGCGCCCTCACCCTCCGGGTGGCCGAGACGCTGCCGCTCGACCAGGTCGCCGCCGCGCACCGGCGCCTCGCCAAGGGCGGGCTGCGCGGCCGCATCGTGCTCCTGCCCTGACCTCGGCGCACGTCGCCGGCGGGCACGCCCCGCTTACCTGAAGACGTGCTGGACGTTCTGGAGGGCATCGGGGCGAAGAAGGCCGAACTGCTCGAACGCATGTGAGCGGCGGGATCCCTCGCGCGCGTGGCCGAGGGATCCCGCCGCGGCGTCGACGGGGCGCGACTACGCCGGCCGGGACAGCTCGCCGCCGGTCTCCGCGGAGATCTCGTCGATCGATTCGCCGTACCACAGCCGCCGCATCGGCGGGCAGGTGGCGAGCAGCTCGTCGAGCGGGCCGCGCCCGGCGACCCGGCCGCCGTCGAGCACGATCACCTGGTCGGCGCGTTCCAGCGCGGCCCGCCGGTGCGAGACGACGAGCAGCGTCTCCGGGCCCTCGCCGGTGCGGGCGGCGTCGGCGAGGCGCCGCCACAGCAGGCGCTCGGTCTCGACGTCGAGCGCGGACGACAGGTCGTCGACGACGAGCAGCTCGGGCCGGCGGACGAGGGCGCGGGCGGCGGTGGCGCGCTGCACCTGGCCGCCGGAGAGCCGCACGCCGCGCGGGCCGACCATCGTGTCCAGGCCGTCCGGGAGCTCGGCGAGGTCGTCGTCGAACGCCGCGAGGCGCAGCGCGCGGGCGAGCCGCTCGTCGTCGGCCTCGCAGCCGAGGCGCAGGTTGTCCCGGAGCGACGCGGAGAACAGCCGGGGCACCTGACCGGCGTACGCCGCCCGGCCGGGCACGAGGAAGGTGCCCGGGTCGTCGACCTCGCGGCCGTTCCAGGTGATCGTGCCGCCGTCGAGCGGGACGAGGCCGAGCAGCGCGCGGACCAGGGTGGTCTTGCCGGAGCCGACCGGGCCGGTGACGACCGTGAACGAGCCGCGGCGCAGGCACAGGTCGACGCCGTGCAGGCCGCGGCCGCCGGGGCCGAGCCGTACGGACAGGCCGGTCGCCCGCAGCTCCTCCAGACGGTCCAGCGCGGGTGCGGCGGCCACGGCGGGCGGCGGGCGGTGGAACCACACCTCGGTGTCGCGGGTGAGGTCGTCGACGCCCTCGTGCGGGGCGAGCAGGCGGCCGAGGCGTTCGACGGCGACCGCGGCCCGCGGCAGGCGGTACAGCACGGCGCCGATGACCTGCGGCAGCGCCGTCAGCCAGCCGATGTAGGTGGTGAACAGCGCCAGGTCCCCGACGGTGAACTCGCCCGAGCGCATCGCGGGGGCGGCGAGCAGCAGCACCAGGCCGACGCCGACCTCCACGCTCGCGGTCGTCGNGGTGGAGAGCAGGTCGCCGGCGAGCCGGTCCCGGACCGCCGCGTCCCGCCGCCGGGCGTTGTGCTCGCGCAGCCGCCGCAGCACCGCGTCCTCGGCCCCGGCCGTCTTGATCGCCAGAACGCCGGTGAACATCTCGGCGACGTGCGCGGTGACGGCCGCGCCGAGCACCCGGGCCCGCCGGTGCAGCCGCCGTACCGTCTCGCGCAGGGTACGGCTCAGCACCCCGACGGCCACCATGGGCACGGCGAGCGCGACCGTGACGACCGGATCGATCGACGCCATGATCGCGAACGCGGGCACGGCGAACAGCGTCGCGCCCAGCAGGCCCACCGACTCGTCGGTGAAGTCCACCAGGTCGGCGACGTCGTCGCGGAGCCGCGCCACCGCCTCGCCGGTCGAGCCCGGCAGCCGGGCCGCCGCCGGGCCGCGCGCGGTGAGGAGCGAGCGCAGCACGTTGGTGCGGAGCACGGTCGCGGCCGCGTCCCACCAGTACACGCCGTAGCTGTGGGCGACGACGAGGATCACGCCGCGGACCAGCTCGACGCCGACCACGGCCGCGCACAGCCACAGCGCGGGGGCGAGCGACGCGGGCCGGTCGCCGCTGATGTGGTCGAAGATCTGCCGCAGCACGAGCCCGGTGGCGAGCGGGATCACGCTCACCGGCAGCCACAGCAGCGCGCCGATCAGGTAGCGGCGCAGGTCGAACCGGGCAAGGCGGGCGGCGACCCGCCAGACGGGCCCCGTGACCGTCCTCATGACCTCACCTCCGCCGCCGCGAGCAGCCGGCCGAACCGGCTCTCCGGGTCCGTGGCGAGCCGCTCGCGCGGGCCGTACTCGACGATCCGGCCGCGCTCCACCACCGCGATCGTGTCGACCCGGGACAGCGAGGCGAGCCGATGCGCGATGATCACCCCGGTGCGGCCGTCGAGCAGCCGGTCGACGGCGCGCTCCACGTGCCGTTCGGTCGCCGGGTCGAGGCGGCTCGTCGGCTCGTCGAGCACGACGAGCCCGGGGTCGGTGAGCAGCGCCCGCGCGAAGGCGATGAGCTGCGCCTCCCCGGCCGAGACCTGCACCACTGCGTCGTCGTCCGGGCCGGGGCCCTCGTCGCCGAGCCGGGTGTCGAGCCCGTGCGGCAGCCGGGCGAGCCAGTCGCCGAGGCCGACCTCGGCGAGCACCGCCCGCAGCCGGTCGTCGCCGGCGATCGGGCGGAACAGCGTCAGGTTGTCCCGCACGCTCGCGGCGAAGAGCTGCACGTCCTGGGTGACGATCGCGACCCGGCGGCGCAGCGACGCCGGGTCGGCCTCGCGCAGGTCGAGGCCACCGACGCGGACCGTGCCCGCGACCGGGTCGTAGAGCCGCAGCGCCAGGCGGGCGATCGTGCTCTTGCCGCTGCCGGTGCGCCCCACCAGGCCGAGCGTCTCGCCCGGGGCGAGCTCGAACGTCACGTCCGACAGCACGGGTTCGCCGTCGCCGTACCGGAAGCGCACCCGGTCGAAGCGGAGCCCGAGCGGGCCGGTGGCGGGCAGCGGCCGGGGCCGGGCGGGCTCGGGCAGGCCCGGCCGCTCGGCGAGCAGCCCGGCGACGCGGGCGGCCGCGGTCATCGCGGCCTGGTACTCGCGCAGCCGGTCGATGAGCCGCTCGAACGGCGCGCGCACCATGAGCATGTACTGGAACAGGAGCACGGCGGTGCCGACGGTGAGCACCCCGGAATGGCGGCCCCACGCGGCGAGCCCGACCATGATCGCGGTGCCCGCGGCGAACGCGACGGTGGTGGCGGCGACGATGGCGCTGCCGATCGTCCCGGCCCGCCACTCGGCGTGGTACCAGGTGTGCGAGACGCGGCGCAGGCCGTGCACCACGTGCTCGCCCGCCCCGTTCGCCCGGATGTCCTCGGCGGCGGCGAGCCGCTCCTCCAGGAACCCGTACAGGGCCGCGCTCGCCTCCCGCGACCGCGTCCCCGACGGTACGGCGAGCCGCTGCGCGCGGGCCATGCCGTACCCGATGAGCGCGCAGTAGGCCGCGAGCACGGCGCCGAGCCGCGGGTCGACGGCGCACACCACGACGAGCACGCCGAGCAGGAGCAGCAGCCCCGCCACGATGTCGAGCAGGAACGCGACGACGAACCCGGCGAGGTCGGCGACGTCGCCGTCGACCCGTTCGATCATCTCGCCGGGGGTGTGCGCGCCGTGGAAGGCCGCGTCGAGGCCGAGCGCGTGCCCGGCGAGGCGTTCCCGCAGGCGGTTCGTGCCGTCCCAGGCGAGCCGGTTGGCGAGCCAGGCGGTGAGCATGCGGGCGAGCTGCCCGGCGACGGCGACCGCGAGGTAGCCGAGGGCGAGCCCGATCAGCCACGACGTCGGCTCCCCGGCGATCGCCCCGTCCACGAGGTCGCGCATGAGCTGGGGCGCCGCCAGCGGGAGCACCGTGGCGAGGGTGACGGCGACGGCGAGCGCCGCCGCGGAACGACGGTCCGGTCGCAGGTGGCGCAGGACGGCGCGCCGCGACCGGCCCGCCCTATCGTCGAGTGCCTGCGCCGATACTCCAGGTATCGAGGTATGCGACGAGGTGTTCGAGTCCTCAGGGTAGGTGCCGACGAGTCTCCGGAAGGTCATGCGCGTCGCGGCCACGATCGCCTCCTCGTTCTCTCGTGCGGCTACCTGCCGACGCACGAGTCCAGCAGACGCGCGGCNGCGTCGGCAACCGAATTTCCGCCGTCCGCGTCCGGCGCGGCGGTCGCGTCGTGGCGTCCCGGACACGGAGCGAATGCGCAGTGTCGTAGGTCACACACCCCGCGTGTCGGACCGAACAGGGCCCTGAATAGGATTCGGCGCGGCTGAACAGTTGCGGTGCGGTCACGACTGGCCGCGGCGCCGGGCCGGGGATCGTCCGTGCCCGGATTCGGAGGTGGGAGATGACCCTCGGGGGATTGATCGAATCGCGTGACGTGGAGCAGCTGATCCGCCCCGATGAGCTGTTCTTCTCCACCACCGACAGGCAGGGCCGCATCCGCACCGGTAACTCGGTGTTCGTCCGGATCTCCGGCTTCTCCCTCACGGAGCTGAGCGGGGCGCCGCACAACATCGTGCGCCACCCGGAGATGCCCGCCGGGGTCTTCCGCCTCGTGTGGGACCGGCTGCTCCTCGGCCGCCCGGTCGGGGCGTACGTGCTCAACCGGGCGAAGAACGGCAGCCGCTACTGGGTGTTCGCGACGATGACGCCGTCCGCCGACGGGTTCCTCTCGGTGCGGGTGGCGCCCCAGGGCGGGCTGTTCGAGCAGGTCAAGCAGGTCTACCTGCGGGTGAACGCGGCCGAGCGCCAGGCGGCCGAGCAGGGGCTGGGCCGGCGCGAGGTGGCGCTGGTCGGCCTGCGCACGCTGGAGCGGCTCCTGCACGAGATGGGCTTCGGCTCGCACGAGGAGTTCCTCACCGAGGCGCTCACCGCCGAGGTGGCGGCGCGGGACCGGCTCGCCTCCGCCGGGTACGCCCGGCCGCACGCGCGCGGCCCGATCCGGCAGGTGCTCGCCGGCGCGGAGGCGCTGGAGACGCTGCTCGGCGGGCTGGTGCGGTCGCTGGAGAACTACCGCATGCTCAGCGACCGGCTGGTGCGCGCCTCCGAGCGGGTGCTCGACGTGGCGCACCGGCTCGACGGCGCGGTCGCCACCGCGCGCACGGCGTCCGCGATGGTCGCCGAGACCGCGCCGGTGCTCGGCAACGTCGCCCGGGTGATGGCCGGGCCGATGGCCGACGCGGTGGCGGCGCTGGAGCGGCTCGCCCCCGGGCTCACCGGGCTCCGCGCCGACGTGACCGACCTGCGGTTCCGGATCGCGCTGGCGAGCCTGCACAACGACATGATCGCCATGTTCGCCGCCGAGGTGGTGGACGGGACCGCCCCGCCGACCTCGCTGCGCGAGGTGCCGCTGCTGTGCGACGCCGTACGGGACAGCGTGCTGGAGATGTCGGCGCGGGTGACCCAGGTGAACGCGGCGCTGCGGGAGATCGTCGCCGGGGTCGAGGAGGCGGGGGAGCGGCTGCTGGCGTTCCAGCGCTTCCTCGGGCAGTGGCGGATCCTGGTGATGCGGCACCGGGCGCAGGGCGCGCTCGGCGACCTGCTGCACTCGATCGACGCGGAGTTCGCCGCGATCTGGCAGGCGATGGACATGCTGCGGTCGCTCGGCGAGGAGTTCGAGCGGTCCGCGGTGCCGTTCGACGTCGAGGAGCTGGAGGCCCAGGTCGCCCGCATCCGGTCGGAGAGCAGCGAAGCCGGCGACCTCGGCTAGGAGCCTCGCTCACGCGCTCACAGGCCCGTACGGCGCAGCGTGGGGCCCCTGAGGGCCTGCCCCGCGGCGGGGCGGCGCTTCAGGCCGGCCGGCCCGGCTCCGGAGCGGTCATCCGGCGGATCAGCGTGCGCAGGTGCGCCCGGAACCGGGCGAGCGCGGCCGGGTCCGGGCGGCGGCCGCTGCCGGTGATGCGGGCCGCCGGGTCCGCGGCCGCGGCGTGCTTCGCGCCGCCGGTGAGGAACCCGTACACGCTCCACACGATCGTCCAGATCACGTAGTCGGCGTCCACGTCCGGCGGCACCAGGTCGCGCACGAGGTTCGCCACCATGCCGGACATCGGCCGGGTGAACTCGTCCTCCAGCCGGTCCACGTCGATCGCGTCGCCGAGCCACCGGTGCATCCACAGCGACAGGATCTCCGGGTGGTCGAGGCAGAAGTCCAGGTAGGCGTCGGCGAGGTCGTACAGCCCTTGCAGCGTGGGGGTGAAGCCGGCCGCCGCCGCCCGCAACGCCTCGAGCTCGGTCTGGTACGCGTGGGCCATCACCGTCCGGTACAGCTCGGTCTTGTCGCCCACCAGCTCGACCATCTCGTCCACGTCGACCCCGGCGGCCTCGGCGATCATCCGCGTCGAGGTCCCGTCGAACCCCAACTCGGCGAACAGCCGCGTGGCCACCTCGATCAGCCGCCGCGTCTCCGTGTCCCCCATGCCTACCCACTGTAGGTGACGCCCTCGGGACCGTCCGCCACCAGGGCCGACGTACGGCCTGGCAGGCCTGCCGGGCAGCAGGTGTGCGGGCGGGGGCCCGGGGCCCGGGGAGGCCGCCCGGTCAGCGGCCGGCGACGGCACCGATCCCCGACGCCGGGGCGGTGGCCTGGCCGTACGGAGACCGGCCGGGCCCCGGCGCCCCGCGCGCTCGGGAAGAGGGCATGACCCGGCCTTGGCCCGCCGGTGCCGGTGCGCGGGAACCACTGTCTGGAGTGAGGGGGTTGATGACGGGATGGCCGCGATGGTTCCGGATGGCCGGCGGATCGCCGGGGAGACGGTGGCGCGCGTGCGCCGCCGGATCGACGGCCTCCCGCTCGCGATCGGCCGCGCCACGGCGCGCCCACGCGCCCTGATCGACTGGACGCACGCGCGGTGCTCGGACCGGGAACGCCTGCTGTGGGCGCGCGCGTCGGTGTTCGCCGGCGGTATGGACCTCGCGGCGGCCGAGGCGGTCTGCTCGGGCGACGGCATCGCCCGCGAGGACGTGCCCGCCCTGATCGCCGCGCTGGCGGACCGATGGGTGCTGATCAGGCAGGAGACCGCGGACGGCGCGCGGTACCGGATGCCCGACCCGATCCGGCGGTACGGCCGCGAGCGGCTCGCCGAGCTCGGGGAGGAGACCCGGGCGACGCGCCGCCACCGCGTCCACTACCGTGACCTCGCCGCGCGATCGGCGGCGGAGCTGTTCGGCCCGGACCAGGTGAGCCGGTTCGCCCGGCTGCGCCGCGAGCGGGCCGAGCTGCGCGCGGCCCTGGAGTGCTGCTTCGCCGAGCCGGGGGAGGCGGCGACCGGCCTGGCGATGGCCGCCGACCTGCTCCACCACTGGCTCACCGGCCACCGGGTGGACGAGGGCAGGCGATGGCTGGCACGGGGGCTCGCCGCCTGGACCGAACCCGACGGCCTGCGCGCGCGGGCGCTGTGGGCGGCGGGACGCCTCGCCGTCGCCCGGGGCGAGGCCGGGGCGGCCGAGACGCTGCTCGACGAGAGCCGCGCGATCGCCGGACGGCTCGGCCTGGCGGCGGACCTCGGCGACGCGGCGCTGCTCGCCGGGATGGTCGCGATGGCGCGGGGCAGGCCCGCAGACGCGATCGTCCGCTACGAGGAGGCGCTCGACCGGCACCGCCTCGCCGGCGAGCCCGCCGGGGTCGCCCTCGCCCTGGTACGGCTCTGCCTCACCTGCGNCCTGCTCGGCGACTCGCCGCGCGCACTCGCCNACGCGCACGACTGCCTCGCGGTCTGCGACGCCCACGGCGAGGGCTGGCACCGGGCGTACGCGACGATGGCGCTCGGCATCGACACGTGGCGGCGGGGCGACCCGGCGCGGGCGGCGGAGCTGCTCAAGGAGGGCCTGCGTGTCGTCGCCGCACTCGACGACCTGCCGGGCACCGGCCTCGCCCTGGCGGCGCTCGCCTGGATCGCCGCGACCCAGGAGCGTCACGACCGGGCGGCCCGGCTGCTCGGCGCGGCCACCGGCGCGTGGCGGGGGACCGCCATGCCGCTGCCGGAGCACCGGCATCTGCTGCGCCGCCACGCCGAATGCGCGGCCATCGTCCGCCACGCGATGGGGATCCCGGCCTTCCAGGAGGCGACCCGCCGGGGCGAACGGCTGTCCCAGGTGGCCGCGCTCGCCTACGCGCTTGAAGAGCGCCGCCCCGCTGCCGGGCCGGCCTTGTGGCGTCGCCGAGCGGGCGACAGGTCGGGTTCGCCCGCCTGACACGCGGGCACGAGCGCGAGACGGTCCGCCGGCCTGATCCCCGGGCGGACGACGGGCGGGTCGGGGATCCGCCGAGGCGGGCGGCCGGTCCGATGCGGCCGCGCTCGCCAGCGCGCTTGTGCGGCGCGGTCCGTCGGGCGGCCGGGCCGTACGGTGCCGCCGATCCGGCGACGGGGCGAGATCGCGCCGGATGGATGAGCGCCGAGAAGATCGCCGCCCACGCGAGCGATGTTCTCCCCATGCCGAAGGACCACCGCGAGCGCTATCTGAGCGAGCCCGGCTGGACTCCGCGGGCCCGGCTCGCGACGTGTCCGGCGCCGGTGAACGAGCCCGCCGCGACGACCGGGCGGGCGATGTGAAACAGAGGGACGGCGCGCCGAGCGGCCGCCGTCAGTACGGGAGCCGGCGGCCGGACGGGGTGCGCAGGTCCAGCGCGGGGGGCCGGGTGCGGGCCTTGGGCCTGCGCACCCGGATCCGGCGGCTCCCGGGGGCGGTCCTGTCGCTCATGCCGCCTGCCCGCAGGGGCCGCGATGGACGGGGATGACCCGGCCGTCGGGGAGGAGGTCCCCGGTGTCGTCGAAGATCACCACGCCGTTGCACAGCAGTCCCCAGCCCTGCTCGGGGTGGAAGGCGACGAGCGTGGCGGCCTCGCGGTCGGGAGCGTCGGCGCTCGGACACTTCGGCTGGTGATCACACATGGTTCGACCTCGGATCCCGCCGCTACGGCGGCGAATCTCTCATCCAGGTGTTCAACGTGCCCGCCGGCCCGTGGGTGCGACGAGGGGATGAACCCCTTCTTCCGGTACCTGCCTCGTGGCGGGGGACCGAAACCAGATCTCGGTGATGAACTGGATCACCCGGCTCCGTGGATGGCTACCGCGGTCGGTTCCGGGTCCGTTTCCTCCCGGCGAGCGCTGTTGACCCCGCTCGGNCAGGTCCTTGACTCAACATAGTAAGCGCGAGATAGATGCCNGTATTCCACCAGTTAGGNGATATGCCGGATTTTTACCAGGGGTGCGCGAGGACCGGCCCACCCGGGCACGGGCCGGTCCTACAGCGCCTTGAGACCCTGGATGACCTCGCGGAGCAGGCTGGGCTCGGGCATGTGCGCGCTGTGCGTCTGCTGCCGCACCCGGATGAGGCCCTGGTCGCGCAGGTCGGCGAGGAGGATGCGGACGACCGTGAGCGGCAGGTCCACCTCCGACGCCACGTCCGCCACCGAGGCCGGACGCCGGCAGGCCGCCAGGATGCGTGCGTGCTCGGGGGTGAGTCCCGACGCGGACGCTCCCGGCCGGCCGGTGGCGACCACCGTCGCCAGCAGGTCGAACTGGTCGTTCGCCGCCCTGGTACGGCCACGCGTGATCGTGTAAGGGCGGACAAGTGGCCCGGCGTCCTGATCGAGCCAGCGCTCGTCGCCTTCTTTCACGAGCCGTCCCCTCTTTCCTCACCTGCGCGCCGCCACCCTGCCTGGAACGAGGAGAGCACGTCGCGGTGCGTCTCGCCATTCTGCTCCTCGCGGCGACGCTGGGATGCACCGGGTGACGCGTCGCGGCGCGGCGGCTTGGGCTCCTCGCGGAGCTGGGGGGCCAGATTAGCCTGCCGGACGCGGCGCGGCAGCCCGCCGGGGCCGGTGCCGACCGCGACGGAGGTGAAGGTGGGCGTTCCGCCGGGGGTCGCCGGCCGGGCCGCCGACCCGTTCGCCCCGGCGCTCCCGTTGGCTCCGGCACTCCCGTTCGCCATGGCGTTCCCGTTCGCCGCGCCCGGGCCGGCCGGCCCGTTCCGTTCGGCGGCCCCGTCCGGCTGGGCGATCCCGTTCCGCCGGGCGGCGTTGTTCGCCCGGTCGTTCGCCCGGTCGTTCGCCCGGTCGTTCGCCCGGCCGCTCTCCGGATCGCGCTCCCGGTCGTGGTGCCCGTCGTCGCGCCGGGCGGCGCCGTTCGGGCCGGGGGCGACGGTGAGCGCGGCCGTCAGCTGCGCGGGCTGGCGTCCCGCGGTGGCGGCGGCCGGGACGAGGCGCTCGACCGAGTGGTCGGTCTCGCCCGGCGAGTCGTCGACCGGCGTCGTGGTGTCCACCACGAGCTCGCCCGGGACGAGGATGATCGCCGTCGTGCCGCCGTACGGCGAGGGCCGCAGCGAGACCCGGATGTTCTGCCGGGCGGCGAGCCGGCCCACGACGAACAGGCCGAGCCGGTCGCTGTCGGCGAGGTCGAACTCGGGCGGGTTGGCGAGCCGCTCGTTGATCTGGTCGTACTCCTCGCGGCTCAGCCCGAGGCCGCGGTCCTCCACCTCGATCACGAAGCCCCGGCCCACGATGCCGCCGCGCACCTGCACGGTCGTCTTCGGCGGGGACGAAGATCGTGGCGTTCTCCACCAGCTCGGCGACGAGGTGGATCACGTCGGTGACGGCGGAGCCGATCAGCGCCGGGCCCTGCGGCACCACGACGTTGACCCGCAGGTAGTCCTCGACCTCCTCGACCGCGGCGCGGATGACGTCGAAGAACTGCACCGGGTTGCGCCAGCCGCGGGCGGGCACCGAGCCGGACAGGATGATCAGGCCCTCGGCGTGGCGGCGCATACGGGTGGTGAGGTGGTCGATGCTGAACAGGCCTTCGAGGATCTCCGGGTCCTCGACCTGGCGCTCCAGGCGGTCGAGCATCTGCAGCTGCCGGTGGAGCAGCGACTGNTTGCGCCGCGCCAGGTTGAGGAAGACCTTGCCGACGCCCTTGCGCAGCTCCGCCTGGCCGACCGCGGCCTCGATCGCGGTGCGCTGCACCATNGTGAACGCNTCGCCGACCCGGTCGATCTCCTTCGTGTGGCTGGTGATCAGNGTGTCGGGTCTCGCTCTCGGTGTCCACGTCCTCACCGCGCCGNAGCCGGGCGACGACCCGGGGCAGCCGCTCCTGGGCGAGCTGCAGCGCGCTCTGCTGGAGCTGCACGAGCTCGGTCGCGAGCTGGCGGCCGAACCGCATCGAGATGAAGAGGGTGAGCGCGAGGGCGAGCAGACCGAGCCCGGCGGTGACCCCGATCTGCAGGAAGATGGTGGTCGCCGCGGGCACGCTGCGGTTCGAGATGATCTCGTTGGTCGCGAGGTGGAGCCGGTCGAAGCTCTGGATGAGCGCCTCGGCGGTGGACCGCCAGGTCCGCGCCTCGGCGGGCAGCTCCCGGTCGAGGCGCACGGTCTTCGCCACCCGCCGCTCCACCGCCTCGAACGCGGTGAACGTGTCGCTGTTCTGCAGCTCCAGGTACGGCTGCTGCAGCTCCGCGTCGAACTGCTGGAAGGCGAGGCCGTAGAGCAGGTTGCGCCTGGTGACCATCTCGTTGAACGCGGTGCGTTCCTCGCCGGTGATCCGGCCCGCGGCCACCACGCCGGCGATGAGCGCGGCCTGCTGGCTCAGCGCCTCCCGGGCGCGGCCGAGCATGGTGGCGGCCTTGACCTGCTCGATCACCTCCAGGTCGGGCACGATCAGCAGCTTGTCGTTGACCCGCTGGGCGTCCTCGATGATCGTGTTGTACGCCTCGATCGTCTGCAGCCGGGTGAAGTTGCCGCCGTCCACCCGGACCCGGATGTCGGACAGCCACTTGAGCTGGTCCCGCAGCTCGTCGAGCTGCCAGCGCATGAGCGCCGGGGTGGCCTCCTGGACGTCCGGGGCGAGCGCCTGCCGCTCCAGGTTCGCCAGCGCCTGGTTGGTCTGCGCGCGCTGCTGCTGCAGCTGCGCGGACGCGGTCAGGTTCCCCCGGCTGGAGCCCAGCACGGCGAGCGACAGCAGACGTTCCTGCTGGAGGGAGCCGGTGAGGGTGCGCAGCGGCTGGACGACGTTGTCGAAGACCTTGTTGACCCGGAGCAGGTCGAGGCCGCGGTCGACCGTGATCGTGGCGGCGAAGCCCCAGATGGCCACCAGGGATACGACCGGCACCAGCAGGATCGTCAGTAGCTTGAAGCGAATCGAGCGCTTGCGACCGGCCATGCGGTGTCGCCCCCAGTGCCGAGCGTGGTGTTTGCGTTAATAGTTGAGAAACACTAGCAATGGTAGAAACCAGGCACTAGTGCCAGTTTTTATCAGATTGGCCCCAAGAATACCGATGTGCCTAGGGGCCTTCGTCGCTTTCCGATCACAACTCGACTGCGGACCGTGTGCGGGCGGGCCTGGCGCGGGCGCGCCCCCGGCGGCGTGCGACGCCACCAGGCATTCCCGGGGTGTGGTCGCGGGGCGCGGCCGGGCGCTGCCCCTCCCTTCGGCGAGCGCCGCCCGAATAACCCGAGGTGGGATGTCTGAAAAGTCCATTTCTTCGTTTCGGTGCCGTTCTTGATCATTTCGGTGCCGCCGGGCACGCGCTCGAAGCCGGAGACGATCCCGGCGCGGCGCGGCCCGGCACGGCGGGCCTGGCACGGCGCGGTACGGCCCGGCGCGGCGCGGCCCCGCTCGCGCACCCGCTGCCTCCGCCGGGGCGTGCCCGCGCCGCCGTCGTCCTGCGCGCGCCGCCGGATAACCCTTTGCGAGTCTGTGTCTGGTTGTTAGACAATCAGACCATGCGTGGATCAGGGCCTCTGGCGATCATCGCCGCGGCCGTTCTCTGGGGTACCGCCGGAACCGCGGGCACGCTGGCGCTCGGCGCCGGGGTGGACGCGGACTCGCTCGATCTCGCCGCCGCCCGCCTCGTGATCGGCGGGCTCGTGCTCGGCGCGACGCTCATCGCCGGGGCGCGCGCCCGGCTCACCGGCCTCGGCCGGTCGATGCCGCTCGCCATGGTGGCCGTGCTCGCCTACCAGATCTGCTTCTTCGCCGCCGTGGACCGCACCGGCGTCGCCATCGGCACGGTCGTCGCGATCGGCAGCGGCCCGGTCTTCACCGGCCTGCTCTCCTGGCTGTTCGACCGCACCCGGCCGAGCCGCGCGTGGGCGGCCGCCACGGCGACGGCGATCGCCGGATGCGCGCTGCTGCTCGCGGGCGGCGGCGTCGACTCCGGCCGCGACGTCACCGGCGGCGTCCTCATCGCCCTGCTCGGCGGGCTGCTCTACGCCTTCTACGTGGTCACCGCCGCCCGCGCGATCAACCGGGGCGCGCCGTCCGGCCTCGTCATGGGCGTGATGTTCGCCGGGGCGGGCGTGCTCGCCATCCCGCTGCTCGCCGTCGGCGGGGTCGCCTGGCTCGCCGAGCCGTACGGCCTCGCCACCGCCCTCTACCTCGGCTGCGCGACCACGGCGCTCGCCTACGTGCTGTACGGCAGGGGCCTGCGCACCACCCCGGTGGCCTCCGCCGCCACGCTCGCGCTCGCCGAGCCCGCCGTCGCCGCGCTGCTCGGCCTGATCGTGCTCGACGAGCGGCTGCCCGCGCTCTCCTGGGCGGGCATGGCCCTGCTCGGCCTCGCCCTGGTCGCGGTCGCCCGCGCCACCCCGGCCGAGCCCGCCGACCCGGCGTCCGGCACCACCTCCGCCGCGACCTCCGCCGCGCCATCCGGCACGGCCGCGGACCCGGCCGCCGCCCCGGCCGACGGGACCGTGCCCGAGACCGTGCCCGAGACCGGGGCCGCGCGCGAGGCCGCGGACGCGGCCGGTCGCGTTGACGAATCCGGCGGTTACGGCCACCCTCGTCGCGACCCGTCGACCGTGGAGGGACAGGCGTGACGCGACCGGAGACCGGATCGACGACCGCAGGACGACGGCCGGACCGTCCCGAGGGGAGGAGCCCGGCCGGCCGGGCCCGGCCGGCGGCGACGCCGCTGCGGCCGGTGTCCACCGTGGACGCGCTCGCCGCGGCGCTGCGCGACCGGGTGCTCTCCGGCGAGATCGAGCCCGGCACCCCGCTGCCCGAGCAGGAGCTCTCCGCCGCGTACGGCGTGGCCCGCCCGACCGTGCGCGAGGCGCTGGCGGTGCTCGCCCACGAGGGCCTGCTGCGCCGGGAGCGCAACCGCAGCGCGTACGTGCCCGAGGTCTCCGCCGCCGACCTCGCCGACCTGATGTTCGTGCGCGCCCCGCTGGAGGAGCTGATGGCGGTCACCCTCGCCGGGCGGCGGGTGCCCGAGGCGGACCGGGCGCTCGACGAGATGGCCGCCCTGCCGCCGGACGCGCCCTGGTCGCAGGTGGTCGCCGCGCACATGGCGCTGCACGAGGCCCTGATCGTCGCGGTGGGCAGCCCCCGGCTGGAGCGCCTCTACTCCTCGCTCGCCGCCGAGACGCGGCTCGGCCTCGTCCGGCTGCGCCGGGTGTACGAGGACCGGGAGGTGCTCGTCGCCGAGCACCGCGAGCTTCTCGACACGATCGCCCGCGGCCCGGCCGACGCGGCCCGCGCGGCGATGCTCGCCCACCTCGACCACAACTGGGGGATGGACCGGGAGCCGGACGACGGCTGACGCCGGATCGGCCACGAGCGGGCGCCGAACGGGCGCAGGCCGTACCCGCGCCAGATCTGGGCGAGCGGCAGCGCGTTCTTCACCACGACCCCGGCCGACCAGCCGAGCGCCGCGCCGAACGCGCCGAGCGCCGGGACGAGCAGCAGGTCCACGGCGACGGTGACCGCCGTCGCCGCCGCGATCCCGGCGAGGCTCGCCGTGGTCCGCCCGGCCGCGATGAGCGCCACGTCGGCCATCCCGCACGCGGCGGCGAACATCATCGTCGCCGCGAGCACCACCGCGATCCGGGCGCCGTCGGAGGCCCCGCCGTACTCCGCGCCGAAGACGCCGAGCAGCGTGGGCGCGAGCGCCGCGTACCCGAGCCACACCGGCCAGGTGAGCAGCACGAGCCACATCGTGGTGCGCTGGTAGACCGCCCGCGCCACCGCGAGGTCGCCCGCGGCGAGGGCGCGCACCAGCGCGGGCTGCGCGGCCTGCGCGAGCCCCTGCCCGGCGAGCTGGCCGAGCACCTTGAACCGGGTCGCGGCGGTGTAGACGGCGGCCTCGGCGGGTCCGGCGAGCACGGCGACGATCACGATGTCGAGCCGCTGGAACACGTGCTGCACGGCGGAGCCGAGCGAGCGCGGCGCGGCATGCCGCCAGAACTCCGCCGCCGTGCCCCGCCGGTACGGCTCCC
>Ga0065720_1003345_pt1 | contig 22025 bp, 24 predicted proteins | sample Thericmetagenome_FD_59107 | JGI IMG/M metagenome (GOLD analysis project Ga0065720, IMG submission 59107) | Thermophilic microbial communities from the Joint Bioenergy Institute, California, USA of rice/straw/compost enrichment - eDNA_2 v2... | ecosystem: Engineered > Solid waste > Grass >...
AGACCCCCATTTTTTCCCGATACCCTTGGGCCCGGCCTTTTGCGCTTCGCGGATCCACCTGTAAAAAATTAAGCCCAAGCCCTAAGCCCAATGTTTGGTTACGGTCTGTTTGTTTGTTTGTTTGTTTGCTTATAATAGCAAACAAACAAACAAAACTAAAATGTACAGACTTTGTTTGACCACTGTATGCCTTTTGTTTGACTTTTGTTTAAAAATGCAATCCCTTTTGTTTGTACGCAAAAAATGATGAATCATTAAAAATTTCCTTATCCCAACCATGCCCAAGTGTCCTTCGGGAATAGACTGTGGGATTTAAATGCGAAGCCCCAGGGCTTGCCCAAGCGTCTAAACTTTGGTGCCCATACTTTGGGGCTTAACATGTGGCTTTAGGTGCCCCTGCTTCTAAACCCTGTGGATACAGAAGGGTGCTTTTACTTCGTGGCTTACATGTGGGTCGAGTTTTTAGGGGTGGGGAAGGAATGGGGAAAGGTGTTAGTGTTTTTGCTGGGGATGGTGTTTAATAGGTGTATGCGGATACTTCATTTCTGTGGGGTTTTATCAAGACAAAAAAAAAAGAGGCCTTTCGGCCTTATCAGTCTTCTTGATGAAAGGGTATGCTGTCATCGATCAAGCTATTAAGTTCTTCTAAAAGGGCTTGGGTGTGTCCTTGTTCTGTCATCTTTCGCAGGGTAGACATGGTTTGATACAGAATGGCCGAAATCAAAGTGGCAAAAGTTCCAGACAAGTATACGTGTTCTTCTTCGAAATCGTACTGTGCAACAATGATCGATTGTCCGTTGTCGTCTTCCAGCATCAGACTTTCGTTTTCTTCATCTGACCAGAATTTAAGGGGTTGGTCTTGGGGCTGTTCTTCGTACTGGTAAATCAGTCGATACAAAAGACCGTTCCAAACATTTACAGGCATGGGATACTTTTTCATGGNTAATCGTTCCTTTCATTAAAATTTNGGGGAAGAAGCTGACCANATTAGGCCAGCTTCTTTGATGCTTTCGTTACGTCGTATCCAAGATGCTGGATGATTTCGATGACGTCCTCTTTNGAAAAGTCGTANTGCGTCATCTTGCCATCATTCCATTTATCCATCTGACGAATGCGACGACGAAGGTTCTTGCCAGTCCATTCGATGNNNTATANTTCGTTGATAAAGTTAATCAGGTCTTTCGTGGACATTCCTTGCTTTTGCGGTTGCTTCTTGGCTGTTTTTTCTTCCTGCTTTGTTACCTTGCCTGTCTTCCAGTCGAGAGACAGTCCGTACTTTTTCAACCATCGTTCGATCGTTTCTTTCGTGACGTCCTTCTCGTCCTTTCCTACTGCCGCATCATTCCATTTCTTCCATGCCAGATGGATTTTTTTCATGGCTTTTTGCAAGTCCAATTCTGCCATGATAACCATTCCTTTCATTTAGTTTTCAAAGAACGATTCTGATTTAATGATATATCATTAAACATGTCCAGTCAAGGTTTTTTTAATGATTTATCATTAAGAATTTTTTGGGGGTTTAGGGGTTTCCATAAAAAATTTTTATCGGTTCGGACATTTCATGCAGACGGGGGACAGGGGGGGGTATGGGGGGTTTCTAGGGGGGCTGGGGTTCATTAATATAGTCCGGTACAAATTGCAGCTCCTCCGGAAAACCGCTTTAGCGCACTAAAGCGCGGCTTGATACGACTGGCGTTTCGGGCGATCCTTGACAAGAATTTAGGTGATGTGGTATGATAAGAGTGAGCTCGCTATGCGCTTTCGCAGGCGGGCATTTTTTATTGCCCACGCCATGACGGGGCATAAAAGAATATCATGAGGCTTGCCCCTCTAACGGGGCTTTCCTGCTCCGCCGCAACAATATGTAGTGTACGCACAATTTAATATGAAGGGAGGTGATGCCTGTGGGCAGAAGACCAAGAGGTAGCGGTCGGAACTACACCCCGGAGGAAAGACAAGAGATCATGATTCGTTTCCTAAAGTACTATTCCAAAACCGGTGTCATGACGTATTCCGCAGATAGGGCGGGAACCACAGTTGGAACGATCAAGCTGTGGTTGGAGAAATTCCCCAAGTTTGCCCAAAAAGTCGAAGAAATGCGGGAGCGCTTCGTGGACGATCTTGAAATGGTCGCCATTGAACGTGCTAAGGAAAAATCCGATACTCTTATGGCTCTGCTGCTCAAGGCTAACCGACCGGAGAAATACCGGGAGAACGTCAAGATGGATGTGAAAAATCAGCATACTCCCATTCAGCTTGTGTTCTCGCGTGATGAGTGGGGCGAGGGTCCACTTCCTAATTATGTAGGAGGTGCGACTGATGGCGACGAACAAGAGCCGGAATCGGACGATTAGTGCTATTTCACAGAAAAGTACCAATCGTAAAGATGGTTTCGGCTCTTACAAGCCCCTTAAACATCAAAGGGAATTTCACCAATGCCCGGCTAAATTTCGTGCTATAGTCTCCGGTGTCGGCGGCGGTAAGACTACGATGGGTGTTCGTGAGGCGATAAAGTTGAGTCAGGCGTTTCCGGGCTCGCTTGGACTGATTGGACGCCTTGAAGCCACCTCCTTGCGGGATACCACGCAGCGTCGCTTCTTTGAAATATGCCCACCGGAGCTCATTTATAAGTGGCGCGAGACAACAGGGCACCTTTTATTATATACTCCTGTGCCGGGCGTTTACTCGGAAATCCTTTTTCGACGACTGGACGAGCCGGGTCCACTAGGGTCCCTTGACCTAGATTGGTGGTGGATAGACGAAGCCACTGAGGCAGACGGTTCTGAGGTTCCAGAAGACACGTTCCTTATGTTGATGGCACGTCTTCGTGGTGTCGTAGGACCGCTTCGCGGGTGGGTAACATCGAACTCTGGAGGTAAAAACTGGATATGGAAATGGTTTTTCAGCCCATCTAAGCCGCCAGAGTTTTGGGGTATTACGGTTAAATCGGATGATAACCCGTATCTACCGCCCGGTTACGTTGAAATGTTGCGTAAAAACAACCCGAAAGAGTGGGTTGAACGCTTTCTTGACGCCTCATTTGAGGTGTTTGAAGGTCAGATTTTCACTGAGTTCGTCGATCAAAAGGACGGTAGGCACGCTATTACCCTTGAAGAAGCGTATGAAATCCACACTTTTGACGAAAACTCACCTGAAATACAGGCTCATTTAAGAAGATTACCCCGGGTTGAAGCCGGTTTTGACTTCGGTATTGGTGCCCCGACAGCCGTTCCTGTGGCTAAAGTGGGCGTTGCACCGGACGGACTCATTGATCTGTGGGTTTATGATGAGTATTACAAGGCTGAGGCGGACATTAGGATGGTTTCTCAGTGGATAAAATCTCACGGACTCAGTTACGTATATGCTGACCCATCCACTCAGAACCGTGGGCCCACTGGTGAAAGCCCCATGATGCTGTATGCTAAAGAGGGTGTAAGCCTGATACCGTCCCCGAACGATGTGAACACGAAGATCATGACCATTCACCAGTTCCTTTTGCGATTCCGGTTGCATATTTCCAGTCGTTGCACAAACCTCCGGTCTCAGTTACAATCCTATAAATGGAAACCCCAGCCTAGGGGATCCTCAGCAGATTATCGTGAGAAGCCATTAAAGAAGGACGACCACGCTATTGACGCTTTGGGGTATCTATTGATGAGCATTGGTCTTGGTTCTGTATCCTATGACCCGTTAAAACCCGGACGTTCCACCNGTTATTCTAATGGTGGGTGGCGTCATCCTTCTCTTGATGAGGACGAGGACACNAATCGAGGGGATTATGTTACNCTTAAAGATTTCGAAACGATGGGAGGTGCATGGTAAATGATGAATACTATCCTGCTTGCCTCCATCGTATGGCTTTTGTTCGTGTTCAGCAACCTCATCGTTGGCGTCATTATGTATCAGCTGGGGATGTACGGTCAACTCCGTCTGTGGAAAAAGAAGGAGTCTATGACGGAGAAGGAGGTCATGGAGAAGGTAGCCCAATCGTTGGGTCATGTACCGGGCTCTGAGTTTAATCCGTTTAATCAGCCGGAACCTCGTTACCGTTATTTCAGCTTGGATGAAGAAGACCTCAACGACTTGGACGAAGATACCGACTACGGATTTGCACCTGACCCGATAAAACCGAAAGGAGGTGAAGGTTGATGCCGTTAGTATCTACTGCGGCGGAACTGGAAAATCGTCGGGCTGTTTACCACCCGAACAGTAAAAAGGACTGGATGACGGCGAAGATGGTGGACGACAACTACAAAGCCGCGTACATAGGAGTCCAGCAATTGGGCTTACACGAGGCTTGGGCTATGTACGATGATTACTGGCGGGGAAAGGCAAACGAACCCGAGAGCGAAGACGACCCGGCATCATCGACGAACATCATACACCCTGTGATCGAATCACAGGTGGCTGATCTGGTGGACAGCCCTATTGATTTCCTTGTGAAGGGCAGAGAACCTTCCGACCAAGCTCATGCCGCATATGTGAAATTCATCCTCCAGTGGATTTGGGATGGCAATCAGATGACGCTTAAGCAGGACAGGTTCGAACGCCATCGATTGAAATATGGCACGGGCATATGGAAGGTTTATTTTGACCCGTTGGGCAATCGTGGTAAGGGAGCCATTCGTATCGATGTGGTTGGGCCGGAGAAGTTTTATCCGGATCCCAAGGTTACGGACCCGTACAAGATTCAGGAAGCTGACTTTATCTGTCAGGTTTCCGACGTGTCATTAAGCTACCTTGTGCGACGGTTCGGTGAGAGGGCCAAGTATGTTCGTCCAAGAACTCGCACCCGATATGATGCTAACATTTATGAAGGCGAATCTGTAAAGGATGCTGTAGGAATTTTGAACAACAGTACCACCCTCATCGAACACTGGAGCCGGGATGAGGAAGGAAAACTCCGTCTGGTCTACAAGGCCGATGACGTTATCCTGTGGGATTCTGAGTGGGATGGTAACAAGGGCGAAGGTAAGGGATCAAAGTATTACCACAAGCCGGGCGAAAGTTTCTATAAGCATGGTAAGTACCCCTTTGTTGTTGTGCCTTGTTATCTCCGTGACGGTCAGATTTGGGGTATGGGTGATGTTGAAATGTTGAAGCCCACCCAAGACATCATCAATGACCTTGACGATCAGATTCGGATGAATACCCGACTGATGGGTAATATTCAGATTGTTGTAGGTTTGGCATCTGGTATTAACCCTGCTAAATGGAATAACAAGGTAGGACTCCGTATTCCTGCTAGGGATCCCAATGCGTGGAGAATCGTTCAGCCTACACCTTTACCTTCCCATATTATGGATAGGCGGGAACTGGCTAAACGAGAATCCGAAATCATTTCTGGTCGTCCTGATGTGGTTGAAGGTCGTCGTCCTGCCGGACTTAGGGCTGCCTCAGCAATTATTGCTTTGCAGGAAGCAGGCAACCGACGGGTAAACCATAAACGCCTGATGAGTCAGGTTGGGTTGTCCGAAGTCCTTACCTTGGCTTTTGAGCATTTCAAAGAACATTTTGATCACGAAATGGCAATCCGCATCGCGGGGAAAGAAGTTAAGGACGACAACAGTTTCATTTGGGTACGTGGCTCTATGTTCAATGCGATTCCGAAACTCGTACCTGACCGTTCAAAGAGTCCTAATGAGGATGGAACTTATCCGTTGAAAGAACTCAGGAAGACGGATGAGAACGGTAATGAAATTGATGAAGTCGAAACCAAAGAGGCTGAGTTTGACTTCTCCGTTTCGATCGGCGCTGGATTGCCGAAGAATAAAGCATTCCTGTATCAAGCAGCCATTGAACTTCATAGGGAACAAGTCTTGACTACAGAAGAAACCCGTCACTTCTTGAAGGAAATGATTGATTGGCCCTTAATGGATCCCTATGAAATCCAAGGTGTGTTTAGCCATATGCGTAAACCGCCCGAGTCCAACCAACCTACACCTCCTCAACCCGGAACACCTAACGGGATGGATGCTAACATGATGAATCAGTTATCATCCCTATTAGGAGGTAGGATGTAATGAGAGTACAAACTCTCCTTAACCATGCGAAATATCACAAAAAGAATCCATACGTCAGAATGGAGGGTGTAGCGCATAGGGTTCTTGACCTTAGCGTCTGTCCGAAGTGTTCAGCGCTCACCCTAGGCGATACGCGCAAAAACGACCCGGAAAGGGGCTTCCGAACCTGTCCCGTCTGTGGATGGCATGGACCCCCGACCAAAACACTTCGGGACCTCATTCGTGAAGACGGTATTATGAAAGGCGGTGAGTTACACCTCCGCTGACATAACCCACTGAGAAATCCCGTCAGTGGTATTCCGTATGGGTTGACACTTCGGAAAGACGATGTATTTACCCTGTGGTGGGGTTACAAACCTGACACGCCGGAAAGACGGTGTAAGATTACGTACGCCGAACGTTAGCAGGCAAGGAGGATTTTACTATGCCGGATGTTCAACAACCGGAAACTCAAACGATCGAACAAGCTCAACAAACCGTAGCGGACACCCAGCCGACTCAGGAAGGCGCCCCTCAGTCTGGTATAGAGGAAAGCACGGATGTTGGGTCGTCATTCGAATCGGGGGTAACTTTCACCCCGGAACAGAAAGCCGTTATTGGCAAGATGATAAGCGGCCGAGTCAATGAGATCAAGAAGCAGTACGAGGGCACAGAAGTATACAAACAGGTTGTTGAGATGATGGGAGACATCATCGGGACCAAGGATGTCAACATCATCAATACCTATTTGAAAAATCTCCACTCCCAACATTTGGCAAAGCAAATGGGTATGACACCACAGGGGTACCAAGTATATCAACAGCAACAGCAACAACTCCAGCAGCAGGTTCAAAATACCCAACGTGCTTTGGCTGAACGGGAGTTCGAAAAGCTTGTAAATAACTCTAAGTATCCAGACGCTGAACTGTATAAAGAGGAGATCATCAACCTGTCTGTAAACTCCGGCCTTCCCATCCAAAAAGCGTACTGGGCTGTGGCTGGTGAAGTTGCTGCTCAACGCATGTCTGTGGCCGCTGCTTCCGATGCGGAACACCGCACTTTGAATAACATCGCCAACAACCGAACCAAACAGGTTGAAAGTGGCGGCTCCGGTGGTCAAGAATCTGGGCCCAAGATCACACCGGAGATTCGGGCTGCTGCTGAGAAAGTTGGCATGGACCCTGTAGAGTACATGAAGTATGCCAGCATCTCCACATTGGAGCAAGCCCGGGCTTTGAAAAAACAGCCTTAACAGAAGGAGGAAAGATGGATGGCTCAGTTTATCTATGCCTATGACCTTGACGGTGGTGAACGCCGTACCCAAGTTTTCCAAGCCGGCGGAACCATCATCGAGAATCAGCCTGTGAAATTGTCGTCGGGAAAAGTTGTCGCTTGCGCTGGTGGAGATTCCAACATTGTTGGGGTATCTGTACATGCGGCAACCAACGGACAGCCGGTGGAAGTTATTACTAATCGCCGGGCTGTATTTAAGTGCGAGTACAAAGGGTCTTCCAAAACCTCCCTGACTGTAGATGACATTGGATCCCTTTTCGACTACAGCCCGTCTGACAACAAGCTGAACCTTGATGACACAGCTGACGCCACCCTTGCCGTTGTTGATTTTAACAACGAGGGTAAGTATGCTTGGGTAGTTGTAGCGGAAGCTGCACGAGCACTGTAATTATATCATTCGATAGGAGGTAAAGTTCTGTGGCTATTGCATCCTCTAACTTTCAGGAACTTCTTGAGCCGCGTCTGCGTAAAGTATTCTTCGATACCTACGATGAAAAACCGGAAGAATACAGTGGCATTTACCATGTGGCCTCGTCCAAAAAGGCCCAAGAACACGACCAACATGTAACCGGTCTTGGACTTTGGGAAAAGAAGTCTGAGTCCGGCCCTATCAAATACGCTGAAATCGGTATGGGGGACCAAGTTACGTATACCCACGAAGAATACGCGAAGGGTATTCAGGTTCCCCGGAGATTTGTTGATGACGAAATGTATGACGTTATCGACAAGCTGCCGAAAGAACTTGCTCGTGGTGGTCGTGCTTTGGTTGAAACGACTGCGGCCGATGTCTTTAACAATGGATTCACCTCGAACGGGTATGATGGTGTACCTCTGTTTTCTGACAGCCACCCCTTGAAGGGTAAAGACAAAGTGAACCCGTCTCAGGTGGGTGACAACTACCTTGACCTGAAGTTCGACCAAAAGGGCGCTGCTTTGGAAGAAGCGATCAAGCTGCTGCAATCCCAGGTCAATGACAACGGCCTGAAAATTCAAGCGAAAGCTGATACGATCATCATCCCGACGGATCTGGAGTTCACCGTTCTTCGGGTATTAAATTCGACGCTGCAAGCTGGCACGAGCGACAACAACACCAACGTCCTTAAAGGGAAACTGAAACCGGTAGTGCTCAGCTACCTTACTGATCCCAACGCTTGGTTTGTTGCCGACAGCCAACTGCATCAACTGTGGTTCTTCTGGCGGGTTAAACCGGAGTTTAAGGGCGAAGAAAACTTTGATACCATGGTTGCGAAATACCGCGGCTATCTCCGGTTTTCTGTGGGCTACTCCGATTGGAGAGGGCTTGTCGGTTCGGACGGTACTGTGGATCCCGAATAATTATGGAGGCTCCGCTTTATGCGGGGCCCCTTTTTTAACTATAAGGGGGTGTTGATAGTGAGCGTTGCTAAAATAACGGCTGATGATATTCGGGCTCTGATTGAAGAAGTGAGGATTAATAAGCGCGAAGACGAACGTATCGAAAATGAAAATAAAAGGCAGGAAAACGAACAGGCCCGACAGGAAGCTGAATCTGAACGGGAAGCTGCGGAATCCGCTAGAGCTGCAGCCGAAGCCCAACGTGTGTTAAATGAGAACGCTCGTCAATCAGCAGAAAGTTCAAGGGCTAGTGCTGAATCCGGTCGAGTCTCGGCCGAGTCCAGTAGGGTTTCTGCTGAAAATGCCCGTGCTGCTGCGGAGTCTGCTAGGGCTTCTGCTGAAGCTAATCGGGTAAGTGCAGAAAATGCACGTGTTTCAGCCGAAAGTGCAAGAGCGGCCGCTGAATCCTCTAGGGTTTCGGCAGAAGCCTTAAGGGTAGACGCGGAAAGTGCTAGGGTTTCTGCCGAAGCGGCTAGAGCCCAGGCTGAGGCTGATCGTGAGGCAGCCGAGGCGCAAAGACAACAGGATACTGCTGACGCTATTAGTGCTGCCAATGATGCAACATCTGCGGCTAACTCTGCTGCAAGTAACGCAAATTCCGCTGCCAGTACTGCTTTGAATGCTGCAAGTAACGCGAACTCTGCTGCCGACGCAGCGAATCAAGCTGTGGCTTCGGTTCAAGATGCTATTGAGGATGCTGAGGATGCAACCTCCGCAGCTAACAACGCTGCAAACAATGCAAACAATGCGGCTTCGTTGGCTAACAACGCTGCGAGTAATGCCAATGATGCGGCTGATGCAGCAAACAACCTAGTACAGACTTCTGTGCATCGGGGAGAATATGACCCCTCCACTCAATATTACAAAAACAACCATGTACGGTATAATGGCTCTACATGGAGAGCACTTCAAGATGTCATCGGTCAGGCCCCGACTGAGGGTGTTTATTGGACTCTTGTGGCACAAAGAGGCCTTGACGGTGAAGGCTCCGTCCAGTCTGTGAATGGTAAACTTCCTGATCTTAGCGGTAACGTTATCTTGACTGCAACCGACGTTGGTGCTGAAACTCCCACGGGTGCACAGTCTAAAGCTGATACGGCGGAAGCTAATGCTAAGGCTTATACAGACCAATTGGAAAGTTACGTAGAAAGTACGTTTGCCCGTAAACTAACTTTTTCTAAAACCATAGAGTTCCTTAATTGGTCTGCCGGCTCCCCGCCTTATACGAATACTGTTAACGTGTCGGGAATTACAAGTTCAGATGAACCCATCATTGATGTGGTTATGTCTGGGAATTTAGCCGTGGACGAGTTAAGGTTGGAAGATTGGAGCAAAGTATATCGGGCAGTTACCTCACAGGACGCGATTGTTTTTTATGCCAAAGATATTATCTATGAAAACATACCTGTTCAAATAATGGTGGTGAGATAATTGGGAGAGGCCTTTATTGTTAGACGTGGTAGCCCGGCCTTTAAGTTCCCCGGTCAAACGGAGGAAAGCCATTTTCTGTGGGATGGGGTTGGAAAGGGCAGTCCTGTAATACTTAAAATAAACCCTATAAAGCTGCCCAACCCCAGTGTTGTTTCCCCTGAAATTTGTTACGAAGCTGCACTAGACCCCAATGGTGATTACTTGGCTACGGCCCACCCTGATGGCACACCATCGTTGTATCTGTATAAAAGGAATGGTAACACGTTTACCAAATTGCCTGATCCTTCTAATCTCCCTGTTTCTGCCCAAAGTGTAGCTTGGAGCCATAATTCCACCTATCTAGTAGTAGGTGATATGGTAGGGTCTAAAATCGCTTTCTTCAAAAGAAATGGAGATTCTTTTACAAGGCTGTCTAACCCGAGTTCGTTGCCAAGCCAGCCTGTGACTGCTGCTGTTTTTGACCCTGCCTATTCGGCTTATGTGGCAACTGCTGTCGATGGTGCTCCCCGCCTTGAGATTTACCAAAGAAGTGGGGACACTTTTAGCAAATTGACCAACATCTCCACTATACCATCGGCTTCAATAAGGTGCCTAAGTTTTGACCCGTCGGTCGGGTACTTAGTTGTGGGCATGTATTCCAGCCCGTTTATTCATATCTATAAGATAGTAGGGGATAGCTTTATCCAGTTAAGCAATCCCTCTACCCTTCCCACCGGTACAGTGATGGGTCTTTCTTGGGACCCCACTTCTACTTATTTGGCGGTAGCTCATTTAAATTCTCCTTACCTGACCATTTATAAAAGGTCTGGTGATACCTTTACTAAACTTCCTAACCCCTCAGAACTTCCTGAGGTTCATACCGCCGGAGCTGTTTTTGACCCCTTCGGCTCCTTTTTGATGGTATCCCGTAACTATGGGGGTATGATGGTTTACAGAAGGATTGGGGATACCTTTGTAAAACTCCCAGACCCCCAGTCAAGTTTTTCTGGTGATAAACTGTCCTTGAGCAAAAATGGGTTTTTGGCCGGTCTTACGCCTTCGAATCCTTACTTTGCTGTCTACGCTGTTAATTCGGTATTTAATGCCCCCACGTACTCACTTACGGCCCCGGATGTATGTAAGGCCGGGTANGCGTTGGAGNCGGGCATTGAAGGGGACTATAAAAAGATTATGGTCTTCTTTAGGGCNTTTTAAGGAGGGAGGTTAAGGNTATGAAAACGTGGCAGGATGTGATAAATNCTGCTGACGCCACCTTCCGAAATACCTTTTCTACGGAATTAAAGGTTAATTGGCTTCGCTCCATCCTGAATCAGGTTCTACAACTTAAATACAGTAGAGACGTAACTTTCGCTTTCTTTGATGTCTTCGAGGGGATACGGGATTATGATCTCCCCGTTGACTGTGAACCAGACGACATCGTGGCTTTACAAATTGAAACCTCACCCGGTTCACAGGTGTTTAAAGACTTTTATTACCAAGATGTCTTTGAACTTAAAGAGGACCCGTTTTATACCATCACCAATGGCATGATTCACTTCGGGTCTACACCAACGGAGGATAAGTTAGGACTTATCTTTTATGTTGGTACACCGGACATTGATGGGGACAAACTTGATGAAATGGTCCCCATTCCGATGGCCTATCGGGAACTGCTGGTACACGGACTCTGTGAAAGGATGGCAGCAGCACGTGGTGACGTAGCACGGAAAAACAACTTTAAGTCTGACTTTGATTCCCTGCTTTCCGATTTCCTGATGTCTCAACTTAACAATGTGCCTGAGTATTATACACCCAGGGATGTGTATAACGGGCGCAGACGTGGAAGAAGAAGGTGGTAATATGGGTGGTATCTGGAGACAACCACCTGCCAGCAGGCTGACCAAGACTATCACCTTTGAGGGAGGACATAACACCGGAGCCCCACCTGTGAGCATAGGGGACAATCAGTCATCGGATGAATCCGGATGGGATCTAGATGCCAGTTTCCCCAATCTAAAAACTCGTAGGGGAAGAACCTCATATGGTTCTTCCGGCTCTAATACTCCACGACTGCTAACCAGCTTCCAGAATAGCACGTTAATCCGGGCTGTTGGCGGGAATATCCAACGATGGAATGGCTCCGACTGGTCTAATATCGGAACGGGTTTAACTAATGCTGATTGGACGGCAACCAACTTTGAAGTTAACGGAACCAATGCTATTATCTTCACCAATGGAACCGACCCTGTAAAATACTGGAATGGAACTACATTTGGCGATCTTAACTCTAATGCACCAAGGGGAAAGTTTATCACGAACGATACTATTAGGGTATGGATTGCTAAAGATGATGAACTGCATTATTCGGCCTTCCTGAATGCTCAGGACTGGACGACAGCGAAGAACAGTGGGACCGTTCAGTATTACACCAATCGGGGTGGAAACATTACAGCATTAACCCGTTATGCTGAACGCATTGTGGTATTTAAAGAGGATTCCATGGCAGAACTCCACGGGACTAACTACTTTGAATTTCGGCTAATGAACATCTCGGATGACATCGGTTGTGTTAATCATAAGACATTACAGGAAGTCCAAGGACTACTCCTGTGGTTGGGTCCGGGCCTTGATGTATATACATATACCGGTGCTAGACCTAAAACTGTCGGGGCTCCAATTCGTAAATACCTTGATGCAGTTAACAGGGCCCATCTGGATAAATGTTTCGCGGGTTCCGATGGCCTTAGATACTTCTTGGGTTTGGTTACCGGTAGTGCCACTGAACCCAACGTCCTCCTGTGCTTTGACCCGAAGTTAGGCATCTGGAGAGTATTCAGTAAAAACCAGCCGTATCGCCTGTCCTATCTATTTAAGGGTGACTGGTTCATGATGGACAGTTCCGGTATGGTTTATAGGATGGGTGGCACTACTGATGGTGGCACGGCTATTCAGTCTGAGTATATTACCAAGCCTTTTGATGAGGGTATGCCACAGGCGGAAAAGGAGTACTATGAAGCTCACATTCAGGGTTATATCCCTCCGGGTTCTACTCTGTCCTTATACATTTCTAGGACTGAGAGGGGTAATGACTTCGAACTGATCGACACCGTAACGGGAGAAAGTGACAGTCAATCGGCAGATATATTTATCCCGATGGATAGTGTACCTTTGTGCAAGTGGGCTAGGTTTAAACTGGTTGCTGTGGGCCCTGTTGAACTTTACCAGATGCAAGTATCGTTCGATATACATCCCGTTCAACTTTAAGGAGGTGATTAAGATGTCTGATGAACAATTCGAAATCGAAAAGGACATCACCGAAACCGAAAAAATCCATGTTAAAACCCAAACTCTTTTGGTAATCAAAAGTAAATACCTTCAGTACAAAGCGGAGTACCTTACCGCTAAAGGTTTAGGTGATGAACAAAAGGCTCAAGAGATGCTGAGACTGATGAGGGAAGCCGACATCTCCTACAGGATTGTTAAGGAGGAGTTATAATGTCTACTCCAAATTTCAGTTATCTGGAGAATGCTACTACCCTTGAAGAGATTCAGGGAGCATTGTCTCAGCTTCGAAGAACTCTTGACTTCTACTTCCAAGGAAAGCTGAGCTCCAGTAATATCCGTGAAATTGCCGGATGGCAAGTAGCGGAAGATTCCTTAATGTCTGATGATGGGGATGTAGGTTTCAGCACTCTTGATACCTCTGGAGATGACTTACGTATTTGGGCAGGGAGCTCTAACAGGAACTCTGCCCCCTTTCGTGTCTATGAAAGTGGTAGGGTTGATGCCACAAATTTACATTTACATGGTGGCTCACTGACCATCGGAAACTCCTTTTCTGTGAATAGTGCAGGGATCTTGACGGCATCAGGGGCTAACATCAGTGGAAACATTACCATGAATGGTGGTAGCATAAACTGGAACAACGTGAATAGTGACCCTGCTACCGCCAATGCCCTTAACAATTCCATCATAGCCCAAACAATTGCCAACCAAATTGTATCTGGGACTTACACAGGTGGGACTTTTATTGACGGTAAAAACGTGATGTCTCCCAACATCTATGCCGGGTACATTTACGGTACAATTATTCAGGGTGCCACCATCACAGCAAATTCTACGATCAACGTGGGTACAGATGCCAGAATCGGAAGCAGACTGATAATTCAGCCTACCGTTGTAGGCGGTATTCAATTCGGAGAGTCCCCCGCTTCATGGGAAATCTACATTGACCCTATGGGAGGTGCTATGAACATTAAAAGCCTTTACTACCTCAACCTCTACACCACCTCGGGATCAGTAACTCTTAATGGCATGGATGTTGTTTCTCAAATCAATGCCCTGTGGCAATACGTACTAAACATGTAAGGAGGGAGGAAGGTCAGTGGCAACCAGTACCTATACCCCTGTGGTAACTACCTCTACTTCTGGGCCCAATTACGAACCCTATCGTAAAGCCCTAGAGGAGATTGTCTACAGTAAAAAGACATGGCATCAAGCAGACTCTCAAGGGAATCAATCTCTTAAGGATTGGGCTAAATCCAATGCACAGCCTTATTATAGCCAGCTTCCAACTGAGTTGGCCCAAGCTTTAAGGGGTATGAATTACGAACAGGCTAACCAATACGTACAAAGCCTGTTCAGTCGTACTCAGCCCCAGATTCCTGATTACAGTCAGAACCCGTATGACAAACAGGTAGCTGACCTAATTAATCGGATGAATCAGTCCATCGGTCAGCCTACTACTACTCCGTATGATGCACAGATCGCTGCCTTGTTAGCCCAAATTTCTAGTCGTATCAATAACCCTACCACTGTGGATCCGAGAACAACGGATGAGTATGCGGCGGGTAAGGCAGCTATTGATCGTCAGGTAGCTGATAACATTAGGGTTGCTCAGGAAGCCCTTGGTGCATCAGGCTTCGCGAGGTCTACCAATCTTGCCGAAAGAGCGCAGTCTATTGCTGATGCTGGTACTGAATACCTAGAAACACAACTTGTGCCGCAGATTGCTGCTCAGATTGCTGCTCGTGACCAACAAGGTTTACAAAATTCTTTGGCCTTGTTGCAAGGCTTGATGCAACAGCAACAAGTATTTGACGCCAGACAACAAGCTCAGATGCAAAATCTGAGCGCCCTGCTTTCTGCCTTAACGGGTCAACAGGGACTGTATGATACCCGTCAACAAACCCAGTTTCAAAATCAATTGGGTCTGGCTGGTCTTGATCTTCAACGTCAAGCTCAAGACCGTGCTTGGTATATCGATCAGGAAACCCTTAATCTTCAACGTAGGGCACAGGAGTTCAACGAGCAACAAGCCCAGGTTCAGAACGAGAGGGCCAGAATTAATGAGGCTCTACAAAGAACCCAGACCCTTGGTCGTGTAGCTAACGAACAGGATGCAGCCGTCCTTGGGGTCCCTGTGGGTACTCCTACATTTCAAGCGGTGGAAGCTGCCGCTCAAAGACAACAGCAATTGGATATTGTTGAACGTCAGATTGCGGCTAGTATGGCTGAGCTCCGTACCCGACTTAACTTTGAAGCTGAACAAAATAGATTGGCTCGTGAGGCACAATCTCAGTCGGCACGGATCAGCGACCTCCTTAGGGTATGGGAGGCAACGGGTGTGGCTCCTCCCGGCCTAGAGTCTTTGGGTATAAGGCCCGGACAAGAATACACTCCGTACTTAACTCCGGGTCAACAGATCGATCAACTCCAATTGGAACAGATGTTGAACGACTTAGCGGAACAAAGACGTATGGAACAACTAACTCCGGTTTATCAGCAGAACTACAGCTTAGACCCCGTTACAGCACAAGCGATGGTCAGCGCTATGGATAATCCTACGTTGGAATCCGCACTCGCAGACATCAAAGCCCATGAAAATCAACTCAGACAAATGGGCGTAGATACCAAGAAGCTCAGAAAAGCTGTGGAGCAGGAGTTCAAGAAGCAGAATGCCGGACCACCTATTTACATTGACTTCACTCCCAACTACCCGCAAACTGTGACCGAGTATGTATTCGGAAAAGGGTGATGACTAAATGCCTTTGTCCCGGTTCATCAGCCAACAGGGGACCTCACAATTAATCCGGCCCATAGGAGGTCTCTCTGGCTTTACTTCTTCTTTTCAACAACCGGATGAGGTGGACTACACCAATCGGATTGCCAATGCCCAACAAAGACTTATGGCAGTGGGTCAGCCTTTACCCGAACCAGAGAACAAGGATACAATTCTTGACAAAATCTTTAACACCCTCAACTTCCTTAACCTCCAGAAGAATCGGGCTCTGTCTTTTCTTTCTGGTAATACCGAAGCCTTTTCGGAGGACATTAGTGGGGCTGACTTGTTGCAACAGTGGGGGATGAATGAAGGGGTAGGAAATCAGATTGCGGGTTTTGCATTTGACCTACTGACAGACCCCTTAAACTTCCTCACCTTTGGTACTGCTGGTGCTGCTACATCAGCAGCCAAAGCAGGGATTAAGTCAGCGTCCAAAGCTGACGATGTTTTAAAAGGCATCGACGACCTGACCAAAGCTGCTAGGACAACGAATACCGTACAACCCTCACAGACTGTAGCAAAACTAGGAGCCTTCGGAAGGTACTGGGAAGTACCCAATTCTGGTCGAGTCATCAATGCTTTAGGTTCCACTGTGAGGGGTGCGGCTAGTAGCTTAGGACGCTTTGTGGAGCGCCTTTCCCCTGAACTTGCACAGGCAGGACGTGAAGTAAGGGATACAGCCGGACGTCTTTTCTCTCGAGGCTACGGTATACCTGAATCTGTGGCTCAAGCAACCCAAAGGTCGCAAGACCTGTTTCGCATGGATGTCGGGGATACCATCAACGAGGTCACCAGCATTGTTAAGGACTGGAAGAACGTTGACCATTTAAAAGTTATCAAGGCTGTTGAGAATCCGTCTGCTGTTTCTGAATTAAACCCTAACGAAGCGGAGGCATTCAGACAGGTTAAGGACTTCTTTGATTATTACTTCCTTAAAGCCCAAGAGTACGGGATCATCGATGAGTTCAGGGAGAATTACATACCCCATATCTTTAAGGGCAAAAAGGAAGCGGTAGCAGAAGCCCTTGAACAGCTGCGCCGTAGAGGTGCTAGGGTACAGACCAATACTGGATTCGCCCGAGAACGTACCATACTGGAAGACATATCAACCATCTTGGAAAATCCTGAACTGGCATCCAAACTGAAACCTGAAACGGATTTAGCGAAAATCATGGGCATTTATAAAATCAGCCTCCAAAAAGCAATTCGTAACCGGGAGATGTTGGATGAACTGGTACACCTTGGGCCTGATGTCATCCGTAAGGTAGGGGAGGAAGGAGTTGAAATTCCTGAATCTTGGGTAAAGGCACCTATAGCCCAACTCAGAGGATATGCTGTGCCACCTGATATTGCCCGACATCTTAAGGACATCACGGAATCTTTCACAAATTCGGATTCGGCTAATAAACTGTTCCGTCTGTACGATGAAATCCTGGGATGGTGGAAAGGCATGGCAACCATTCCAAACCCGGGATTCCACTTCCGCAACGTCTTGGGTAACATCTTTAATAACTACCTTGGTGGGGTAAGGAGCATTGAACCTTACAAACTGGCAACCCAAGCTATCCGAGCCAACGATACTACCTTAGAAAATTTCTATGATTTGGTTCGCGCCGGAGACAATGCTGCCGGTATCATTCCGGGTGAACAGATAGCCATGCAGCGGGTATTTAATGAGCCAAGATTCCGTGAGGTTCTTACAGGCGGTGATGGACCCAAGATAAAAGTAAACCTTGGTAATCGTACAGTAGAACTAAACATGACTGGTGTTAAATTCCTTGCGAAGCTCCAAGGAGTAGTAGGAAGGGGCTTTATTTCTGGAGACATCTCCAATTCAATCGATGATGTTCTGCGTCGCCTTCGTAGTCAGCGAAGCATCCAAGACTTTAACCCGTTGTCAAGAGAAAGCATGTTGTTCCGCTTAGCTGAGTCAGCAGGAACCACTGTGGAAGACCACGCGAGGTTGGCTCATTTCATAGACCGTCTGCAAAAGGGCGACACTCCGTTGGAAGCCGGATTATCTGTGAAAAAATATCTCTTTGACTACTCCAGCTTAACGCCGTTTGAGCGGAATGTCATGCGAAGGTTTATACCGTTTTACGCTTTCACCAGATTTAACCTCCCCCTCCAATTGAAGGAGTTGGTGAAGCAGCCCAAGTATGCAGCCCTTATGGGTAAGTTTCAGAACTTTGCTGAGGCCCTATCGGAAGAAGTCACAGGAGAGGACATCGAAAAAGGTGATTTGCCCCGGTATCTCCGTGACCTATATTCGATAAGGCTTCCTTTTCAGGTGGGAGGGCGGGACGTTACTTTAGGGGTTGACTTACCCATTCGTGATGTTAACTCACTTAGACCCCAAGATTGGTTTTCTATGATGACTCCACTTTTGACGGTTCCATTTGAACAGATTGCCAATCGAAACGTTTACTTTGATCGTGATCTTGAATCATATGAAGGTCAAACGGTAAGAGCACCGGGATACCTCCAAGGACTATTCCGAATGATACAGGCGATGGATGAGGATTCCGTATATTCGGAAACGTTCAACCGTATCGCCAACCATCTAGGGTTCACCGTAGGCATCAACGAGGAAACAGGACAACCAGAACTACGTGTTCCTGTGAGGATTTCACATCTTTTGAACCAGTTTGTTGCTGCTAAGAATGCAGGCAAACTGGCGGACGTATTCTTGGGCGAGGCCTTTGACCCCTTCGGAGTATCCTCCATGTTGACTGGTATTTCTGCTTCCAGCAGTACACGACAACAGCGGGAACAACAAAGACAGCGTGAAGANTACAGTCGCTTAGAGGANTTGCTCAGAAAACTTAGGGACGAAGGTTCACCTGTTCCTACCCTACGNGAACTTGAACAGGCTCCTATGGGTATGGGTAGAGGATTATCCCGATTCTTGAGGGGGTAGTAGGCTNCATGACTCGAAGGAGTGATGAACCCATGGAGGTCAAGGTTGCCAGAATGGAAGAAAAAATAGAAAACATTGAGACTGCTGTTTACCGCATAGAGAAAGCCTTGACCTCCGCGCAGCAGTCTTTTGTCACGCACAAAGAACTGGAGTTTCGTGACAAAGTAATTGAACGCCTAGAAAACAACCAAACATGGCTGTGGCGCACAGTGATTGGGGCAGTTATCACAGGAGGTATAGGTATCATCTTTCTGGGCTTTCAAGTTCTCATCAAAGGAGGTTAAGGTCATGATTAAGGGCATTGATGTGAGTAGATGGCAGGGGGAAATCGATTGGGTCAAAGTATCCAAGACGGACGTAAAGTTTTCTTTTATTAAAGCCACAGAGGGGATCGGATACGTAGACCCAATGTTCCGTCGTAATGCTTTGGGTTCTGATGCAGTCGGGCTTAAGGTAGGGTTTTATCACTTCCTTCGACCGGACAATGGGAAACCGGAGGAAGAAGCCCAACACTTCGTAGATACCGTAAAGGACTTCAAGTACGAATGGCTGGTCTGTGACGTGGAAAACAGCTATGGAAAGGACAAGAATGCCGTTACGGCATATACTCAAAAATGGCTGGAAGTCGTTGAAAAGAAGACGGGCAAAAAGCCATTGGTATATACTTATGTTTCTTTCGCCCAAACTTATTTGAGCTCCGCACTGACCGAATACCCTCTGTGGTTGGCACACTACGTTAGTGGCTCCAAACCTTCCAGTAAAACTCCCTGGGGGGATAATTGGGTATGCTGGCAGTACTCTGATAAAGGTACTGTTAGCGGCATCAGCGGGGCGGTTGACTTGAATTGGATGAAACCTGAATTTTTCAACCAGTCCAAAGCTGGGCCTGTCTTCAAAGATGTTCCTGTCGGACATTGGGCTGAGTCTTACATTAAATCTGTGGCGAAAGAGGGCATCATGGTCGGATATAACGATGGAACTTTTGGATTGGGTAAACCCGTCACTAGGGAAGAACTGGCTAAGGTGGTGGCTAAGTTATTAGAGAAAGGGGGTGCTAAGGGATGAAGAAGCGTCGCCTACGTAACTATGGCCTGTGGATTTCTATTGCTGCCTTGGTGATTGATATTCTGATCTATACGGGGGTAATTACTCCGTCCGAATCGGAAACGATCAACTTGGTGGTTAACCGGGTTCTAGAAATTTTGGTCTTGTTGGGTATTATCAATAACCCGACGAAACCAGATAGTCCCGGCTACAACCTGTAAGCACAGTAAAAGAGCCCCTCTACTAAGTTAGTAAAGGAGCCCTTTGGCCGGGTTATTTCTTTTTCTTCTTGCCGCCTTCCTTCTTTTTGTCCGTGGCTGTTTCTTCCTTTTCTTCTTTGGAAGAGGCAGCCTCTTTCTTCACCCTTTTTGCAGCGCCGGATTCCAGCAGTTTGCGGAGGCGTTTCAGGTCGGGATCGGATTTCTTCCATGCCCATCTTCCCATCCCCTCCGGTTTGGTGAAATCATTGTCGCGAAGAATCGTACGGATTTCCTTACCGGTCTTTCCAAATTCTTCTTCCAAATCTTTCACCGTAACCATGCCTGCCGGTACTTTCAGATGTTTCGGAGGCTCACCCTTCTTCGGTTTCCGGTCTTTCTTCGGTTCCTTCACCTGTTTGCCAGCTTTCCGGGTGTCCGTATTCCTGTCAGACTTGGCAGCATCCTTTTCCTTGGCCTTCTTCTTCGGCTTTTCTTCCGGAGCCGGTTCTTCCTCACCAATATCTCCGAGGTCATCAAGGTCATCGTCAAGTTCGATGTCTTCGATGTCCAAGTCGTCGGCAACGTCAAATTCTTCGTCCAAGATTTCGTCCACCACGGGTTGAACTTTCTTTTTGCTTTTTGCCACTGTGATCTCCTCCTTTTTGTTAATCGACTTCATTATAAGGGTATCACCCAAAATCTGTCAAGAGTTATTTGAAAAAATTTTTTGAAATTTTTACGCCCCTAGAACTGTAAGGCAATTTTCCATTTTCCTTTTTGTTTGACGGCAGCCAGCCTACCATTCTTAATCCACCGGTAAATAGTGGAACGACTCCGACCAAAAATTTCACAGGCTTCTTTGACCGTTACGATTCTACGATGAATCCATGTCCAAAAGCGGTCTACCTGTCGGCTGATGTACTCATCAACCTGACGAAGACTGTCCGACCCCGCTTTCCTGTAGATGTTTGCCGTCATCTTGCTCATTCTGTGTAGAATGTCGCAGGAAGCGGAAGCAGGGTCAAAATATTGTCGTTCCAGTTTGGTGATCATTGTGGTCAATGGTTTAGTGAGGCTGGCTACCGTCATCTTAATCACCTCTTAAAGTATCGTTCCATCGTGCGTCGAACGTCTTCCACAGAATAGGCGACAATCCAGATACCCTTAGCTTCCTTAATCATTTGACCGTTGTCTTTTTGTAGTGCTGTCGGTTGTTCTCCGGGCATCTTTGCTTCTATAGAAATAAACCTACCCCTGTAACAGCCGATGATGTCTGGAACCCCACGGGACTGAAATACGCTTCCGTGAATCTTTTCCCACCAGCCGGGGTAATTGGCCCGTAGGAAGTCAAGAATTTTTCCTACGAGCCGTCCTTCCGGCTGCCTAGCCATTACAATTTCATCCGGCCTTTACCCTTGGCCGCTTTTCCCTTCGGAGCCGACTTGGATGATTTACCGGACTTTTTCTTGGCGTCTTCTTCATCCTCATCATCATCTTCGTCATCCTCGTCATCAAGGAGCTCGTCCAATTCGTCTTCAAGATCATCGTCCTCATCGTCATCCTCGTCGTCTTCTTCGTCATCATCATCGTCTTCTTCATCCTCATCATCGTCTTCGTCATCATCATCGTCTTCGTCATCATCGTCTTCATCATCATCGCTGTCGTCATCGTCTTCCTCAAGATCATCGTCCTCATCATAATCCTCGTCATCATCGGCA
>Ga0065720_1019640_pt1 | contig 21984 bp, 19 predicted proteins | sample Thericmetagenome_FD_59107 | JGI IMG/M metagenome (GOLD analysis project Ga0065720, IMG submission 59107) | Thermophilic microbial communities from the Joint Bioenergy Institute, California, USA of rice/straw/compost enrichment - eDNA_2 v2... | ecosystem: Engineered > Solid waste > Grass >...
CGCGAGGGTGCTCCGGGAATCGAGGCAAGCAAATTAACACGACCTAGCAAGTGTCAGGACGGGGTTTCCGATATCCGGGTAAAAAAGCTCAAATGCATACCTCTGCAGCACCCTTCGATACGGAGCATACCTCGGCGGCGGAGCTAAGACCCCGGGCGGGAAGAGTTAGCGTACGGCAATCTGCCGCACTAGCTTCTCGTTTTCCACACACTGTCCCATCACGGCGCCACAACAGCTACCTCTTACAAGGACAGCTGCAGTCATGGTCGGCCACCAACAGTTATCCATCTCTCCAGAGTCTGAGACTAAGGGCAAAACCCAACAGTGCGGGATCTGAAGATACCCTAACATCCAAGCGCGCAGATTGATGGATTAAATGGATCAAAATTGGCCGGTAGATATCCGAGGAAGGAGCAGCAGTACAACTACTCCTGTAAACTGTTGACACATGGGGAAAAAAGAAGTCTTGTACATGTGAGCAAGATTTTTATGTACGTACTTGCTGAAGGACCTTCGGCTTCATTCCATGAAGGACGACACATTGGCCGAGCCAGAAAACGCAGTGTAAAACTCTTCCAGCACCCCTTCTGACCTTACGCCGTACTCCCCTTAGCTTCTATCCAGACACCCCTCCCCACCATATCCCAGCTTCCGTTTTGGCCGGGGGTGACCGGTCCTACCTGCATGCAGGCCTTACCGAGTTGACCTGGCCTAAAGAGAGGCCCGTGGTCCACTGATCAAAGCTTATACTCACTTAACTCACTTAGCTCCCGGAGCTGGTTCCTGTCTAACATAGCACACTAGCTCTGCCTTACATCTGTCGTCAGTCGCCTCGCCTGGACCCCCGATTAACTTCCCGGACGCGAACTGCTCACCCGTTCTAGACGTCTCTAAGTAAAAGCATACTGGGGACAGCATTTGGCGTGACAATGTCGACAACAACTCCCGAGTATGACTATGATATCTACGATTCTCGGAGCGGCGTGGCCATAGCCGCCGTGTCGGCATGCCTCAGCGTCGCCTTCACTGCAGTCGCTTTGCGAGTATACACACGAGCTGTCATGATCCGGCAGTTCGGTGCTGATGATTGGGCTGCCGTTGTGGCCTATCTTCTTGCTTTGGCTAGCGGCCTGTTCGTGGCAACAAGTATGCTCAGGACCACCTGATCAGTCTGAAATGGAACTCCGGTTGCTAACAATTCCCTCAGATGTGATGTTTGGGCACGGAAAGCACTTGGCTTACGTGATTCAGGAGGGAATCCCGTTGTGGAAGTACTTTAGGGTAAGCCAGGGCTGTGTTGATGCTGTTCGGGTGCTTGACGGGGACTAACTCGCGGCAAAGCATTTTTATATTTCGATTGTGCTGTATAACGGCTCATTGACGGCCACTAAACTCACCTTCCTGCTTCAGTATTATCGAATCTTGGGCGGGACGGGTCGCATGCGGAAGGCTGTTATCGTTGCTTTTGTCATCGTGGGTCTGTGGTCAGTCTCTCAGCTTCTTGTCGTCATCTTCACCTGCTCGCCCATCGAAAAGTTCTGGAATTCGGATCTCCCGGGGACCTGCATCCCTAACCTGCCTTTCTGGTATATCAACGCGGCTGGCAACATCGTTACCGATATCATCGTCTTCCTTTTGCCACTGCCATCGCTCACCCGCCTCAACCTGCGCAAAGGGCAGAAACTTGGTTTGATTGGTGTCTTCTCTCTCGGTTTCTTCGTACGTACCAACCGGCCTGGACACAAAGTTAGTGAAGTGTTTGCTAACCAGTTCTACTCAGACTTGCGCCATTTCCGTCATTCGCATCCAATATCTGAAGCTCAGTACTGATGTGACCTGGGACAACGTCCCGTCATCTTGCTGGTCCATTGGCGAGCTCTGCTCCGGTATCACCTGTGCTTGCTTGCCGACTCTTCGCCCCTTGCTAGCTAAGGTGATTCCTGGCATGTCAATCCATAGCCAGAGCAGCCAGCAAAAGTACTACCGTCGGTCGACTGGCCGTGACTTCTCGAATGCCAGTCGGCTCAAGAGCACAGACGAGAACGGCAGCAGCCGCGGCATCATGTATCCTGAAGATTTGGAGATGCAGAGTGACAATGGCTCCGACAAAGAGATCCGTATTGCTGTCAATCGCCAAGATGGTAGCAGCAATTTCAACAAGGACTCCTCGAGGTCTCTCGACAAGCTGCGGCTAGGACTGAACACTACTGTTAAGACCGAGATAAAGGTTGGCACACCCACGCACGGGGCGTGGTCTCAGGATGGTTACCCTGGGGGTATTGAGGTCAAGAGGGATTTCATCATGACCACTCGGGAGTCTTAAACGGCTATGCCTTGATTTTTTTTGATTACTCTCTTTCTGTGTATATCTTCCTCTGTTTTCTATACCATATGGGCTACAACGGATGGAATTAAACTAGAATCTGGGAACAAGGTATTTGGGATATCAAATTCTTTGTGTGTACCTGGATGCCTGCTGAGATGATTTTTTGGAGGGAAAAATAATAGACGTTTGACCAAAGTGATTTGATATCATCCCCCTTGTCTTGTTTGGCTAAGAGTGGCGTTTATGATAGAGCTTGTATGCTGGGAAGAGTTTACCGCTTGAACTCCCAAATGTCTGACCTACCGAAACCCTTTCAGCTCCCGGCCCCTTTTCCTCATCGGAAAGATAAACTTTCGGCATTTGCCCCTAATTCTTACAGTGATTGTGTTGAAACAACACAGCAGACGCTTCAGCCCTCACTTCTCAGTTTCTGGTGCTTCAGTGTATTTGGCATGTCGAAGTAGTAGTGTGTGGTATGCGACCCCTTCCCTGAGGACTCGCATGCGAAGGTGTGACTGACAATCAAACATTAAAATCCAGAAGGTTGAAACATGCACACCTAGCATTGCGTAGATCCGGTGTTACAAAGATGATCACGGCACACTGCTGGATTGGAAACGTTCCACACCATCGACTTGAATCGAGCTCTTAATTTTGACGTTGCGAACTTTGTGTAACAATGCCATGTGGCTTGAGCCTCCAAACGTGTTTCACCCGATCTTCCAAAGAGCAATGATATGCATGCGCAATTTCGAATTAAAGTGTGCCGTGCCCACACAGCACGGGTAAAAGAACAGGATGAGACAGATCAGGCTGCGTGCACTGCTGGTAATCCTCCCGTGTGCGATCCTTTCCCTCGGGACCCAACAGCACGTCATGATGTGGTACAGGGCGAACTGCAGCGCGGCGGCAGTTGCCAATTGCCATATCAACTGCTTAATAAGTCCTCACGGAGTCACGGGATCTAGATAATGTTTGTGTGGTTGCGCTGACTGTTTGATAGGCTTCCGTCCCTGCAGTTCTGCTATTCCGTGTCACACAGCAAAACTCCAAATTCTGGGCAGCTTCAAAACTGCAAGAAAGAGGTCAAGGTAACTTCAATTGTTCCACCTTTTTGCTGCTGGCCCGCCTCTGTTGCAAATCAGGTACGAATTGACAGCTTTCCAACCATTCTCTCTCTTGGCAAGTTTATTCTCATTTGCTGGGCGTTGTATGGAGCAATCCGCAAGAGATGGAGGTCAATGGAGCACGGCACTCATTCTGTTTGGGCCCAGACCACCAGGATCCATAATTCAGATGTTGTGGATGTTCCATCACCACTCCCACTGCACCCCGTAGGTTGTGGAAATGCGATCCACTACCCTGGGACGAGATAACGGCCTCATTGCAGAACACAAAAATTTTGAAAGCGATACCGAGCTGCACATCGAAATCAAGAGGGCAATCAACCGATTCTCAAGATCCAAGCAGCATTGTGTGGCGAGACTGCAGCCCGGACCAACCAAGACGTGCGGTGCGTCAACAATCGCAGTTTTTGAAGCCCAGCGATGCGGTAGCGATAAGCCAGAAAAGCAGGAAACACATGTCGCAATCGCTCTGGGTGTTTGCATCAGCCGCATGCCACACCTTGTGGTTGGGCTCTGGGTCTTTAAGCTTTGCAGCCTCCCCCGCGATTGCGATGGCGTGCCGGCCCACGCTGATGACATCAACACACTAACGAACTCAACCCCCCAGTCCTGATCCCATCAACCATCCTGCTGGAGCCATATCGCTCGTGAGATGGATACCGGAGGCTGCCTTGGCGTCTTCATCGTCTTGTAATCATTGGACAGATGCACGGTTTTGTCAGTTTGGGGTGAGAGGCGTCAACACCTAGCTTCACATGTCCGGAGACAGGGTTGAAAAAAAAGTTCAAACGTGCTCCCTAGCATACAGGAGCAATGGAAGTATAGGCGGTGATGGAAATGGAGTAACCTCGTCTACTAGCAATCCAGATGTCTATATAAATCAACCTTTGTTGTCCTATTTGTTTGTTTGAATCCAGTATCCAGAGCCAGTTGCCCGGTCTTGTCAACCCTCAGGCTGGACAAGAATCAGTATCCAAATTCTCTTTCATAATTGTCAACTGTCCAGATCAGCTCTTCACGGCTCTTCAGTATTATGGCAGACGCTGGACGGCACGTCGCGGTCTCCGCGACTGTGACGGATGAAAAGTGTGCAGCTGTGCTGGACGAGAAGCAAATCGCCAGCTCCGAGAGTCAAATAAGCCACACAGACGATGAAGGCAATGAAATTACGTGGACTGAGGAGGAAGAGAAGAGGTTGGTTAGGAAGTATGTGATTTCGAACTGTGAATGTGGGGGAAAAAATCAAACGATTTACCAGTACTAACGGATTGATTTCTAGGATCGACACAATGGTTTTGCCCATTCTGATCATTTGCTTCTTCGCACTTCAGCTTGACCGTGGCAACATGTTGGTTCTCTTAATGTTACACCCAATTTTGATTTACAATAGGTTCTAACCTTATGTGCAGCGGCAATGCCATGACTGATTTCTTCCTGCAGGAAGTTGGCATCACCCAGTACCAGTTCAACATTGGCCAGCAGCTACTGTCTGCTGGTATCGTTCTTCTTGAGGTTCCCAGCAACATCATCCTCTATCGGCTCGGCCCCTCGTTATGGATTGGATTCCAGATTCTCGCTTGGGGCTCCGTTGCAACATTCCAGGCCTTCATCAAGGGCAAGGGACTGGGCCCGTACTTGACCACCCGTCTGCTGCTCGGTTTGTGCGAATCGGGCTTCATCCCAGCTGGCCTTTTTACCATCACCCGCTGGTATAAGCGGGAGGAAACTAGCAAGCGGTTCGCCTTCTACTTCATCGGCAACATGTTTGCTTCTGCCTGCTCTGGCCTTCTTGCCTATGGCATGTACGTTGCCCCCATATAACCCAGACTATGTGAATATGATCATAGCTAACATTTGGACAGCCTTCACATGAGAGGAATCTGCGGCCTCAGTGGCTGGCAATGGCTCTTCATGCTTGAGGGTCTCTTTACCATTCTATGTGGCTTTATCTTCCTCTTCCTGTTCCCACGCTCTACTGCGAGGCCAGTTTCTCTCGCAGGCGTCCGTTTCTTCAGCGAGCGCGAGTCTCAGATCCTTACGCAGCGTGTCCTGCGTGACGACCCGTCCAAGTTTCAGCCGCACAAGAATGTCAGCCTCGCCGAGGTGAAGGCGACAGTACGTTGTCCCAGAAGTCAGAACCTCAGGAGAGTCAAGACTCACACAATGACCCTTTGTAGTTCACTAACTGGCGCCTGCTCCCACATTTCCTCGCAACCGTCCTTGGCATGGCTCCTGCTCACACTATGGGCGCGTATGCTCCCACGCTTATCGCGTCATTTGGCTACAACAGGCTCAAGGCCAACGCTATGGCTTCCGTTAGCGCTTGGGGCTTGTTTGTGCTGAATATTGTTTGGGGTTTGCTTGCCGATAAGTTCCAGCGCAGAGGCTTGCTCATTTTTCTGGCTGTTGTCATTTACTGGGGCTTTACGGTAAGAATTTCCCTTCCTGTTCCTTGCCATATCTCGGGCAAGCCCTCAAACTGATGCCTCCGGTTTTGATAGCTCGGCAATCGCATTCTTATTGAGTCAACGAACCGCGACCTGCGTTTCGGTATCCTTACCGTTTCTCTTATGTTCCAAGCTCCATGGCGTACGTTAATCGCTTCCCTTGTGTGTCTCTGAGCAACTTCAAGAGCTGACTTTTGGCTTAGACGCTACAAACGGTTCGTGGATGGCGCTTAACGCCCGGTCCGCTGGCGAGCGATCTATCACCATGGCCATTTTCGTGACGGGCGCCAACCTTGCAGGCATCATTGGTAGCCAGATCTTCCAAGCTGAGGACGCTCCCGTGTACCGGACTGGCTGGACCGTCATTATGGTCCTGGTTTCGTTGTCTCTGTGCTCTGTCATTGTTGCCAACCTACAGTACTGGCTCTTGAACAAGTTTCAGAAGAGGCAGGGCAAGGACAGATACCATTACTAATGAGTTTGAAGGTTATGGTTTGGGTTAATAGGGTTGAAAACTTTATCATGGATTAAATATCTGCAGGGTTTGGCCAAAAGTTGCGATTTCTGGTTGGTGTCGACAATTGACTAGAGCATGTATATGTCTCCGCATTTTGGAGCTGTTTCCTTTGGCCAAGAGTGCGAGTGTATCATAGAACGAAGGGTGGCTGGTTTACTTTATCCATGGGGGACAATTTCAGTGCACTACAACCACACAAGTCCATTTCTGACACTTGAAGTCAACCCGTTTTCTCCCTCCGATATGCTACAGAGCAACAGACGGACTTTTCACCACAGCTGCGCGCATACTTAGACATCAGGTAGTCAACTGCTCCATAAGACGACTTAAGAAAAACAATATAGTGCTGAAACTTCAGCTGGCTTAGCTAGCACACACACAGTTGGATGCGTTAGCGTTGTGTAATCATGATCATGCAGCAGTCTGCTTGGAGCACAACAAATCTCCGCTCAGCCGTTCACGCGGCACAAAGATATCATAGGTAATTTGCCCCAAACGAAAGACTGGAAAATTTAAAGAGTATTCCTTGCAGGTGTGTGTTTGTGCAATTGCTGTTCCACATATTTGGCCCTCTTTAACTGCACTTCATGATTAGGATGGCCTAGCTTATGGGATACACCTGGCTCGTTTGCAGAGCTTGGTATCCATATCTACTCAAAGCTCATTGAAAGAAGTTTTGGGAACGCGGGGTAGAGCTGGTTTGGTGATAGCGTGGCTTTCGCAAAAAAATCTGCAGATTCTGACTTCGATACTCTCATCGTCGTTTAAACTTTGTATGGATCTCTTAACAACTGCACCCTAAACTCATGACAGCCATCGATATCGTTAGAAATAAGGCTTTGTTTCAAAAAAGGGATTAACACTGCACGAGTCAGGGTACTCTGTCAAAGGAACTCCCCGCAAAATGCAACCAGGTCTCGGTTTCAGGATCAAAGATGGCGGCTCTTCACTGGCTGACAAGTTTGCGTTATAGCCAGATCGCACCCTGAGGATGTGGACTACATGCATCGTGTTGGATTGGATCATCGTTGCCTATCGAAAAGCGAACGGAGCCACCAGTCACCAAGCAGCCAGGATTGGTTCCTTCAGGAAGACACTCTAACTCCTTATAGGGCCATTGCCGGTTGTAAAAGCGGGCCCAATATCGCTCCGTATAAAGGTCAACGGACTATGGTCATGCTACCATCCAACCAGAATGCAGGGGTTAATCTTCCTGGTCTTGGCAGGCACACATGCCAACAATCAAACCTTGCAATTTGGGAGAGCCTGGTTTCTAATCTCGCACAGCCCAGCGGGCCATCCTGTCCCGCGGGTAAAGGGGATCCACCCTACAAAACGGGCACGGATCCCCTGGCCAGGTTGGAATGCGATGGGACGTTGTCTCTCCTGCTCACCACCGCGTTGGCATTTTCATATTTGAATTGCTGGGTCGGCTCTGATCTTTCGCTCTTTTCGCTCCCTTCCCCCCTTAGTCGCTCTTTTACTCAAGCACAGTCCGGCAGCAGTCATTCCTTACCAATTCGCCGCCGATTTGCACCTCTTACACAGCTGACACCACGCTGTTCTTTAACATCAAACATCACTAGTGATATCAACGTCAGGAGATCAAAATGCGTGCTCTGTCTTTCCTCGCCCTCGCGGCCCCGCTTGTTTCTGCTATCCAGTTTGAAGCTCCCGTGGCCAACTCTACCATCTTGAAGGGCGACACTGTCAACGTCAAGTGGTCCTTTGTCGACACTGACCCCACGAAGTTCAGTATCTACCTTGTCAACTTTGTCGACTGGCCTCCCTTCTATACCCAAGTGGCCTCCGATGTCCCGACGGATGCTGGAGAATGGAAAGTCAAGGTTCCTTGCGATGTGAACACCTCTTGGGGCTTCCAATTGTGAGCATGCCTGCACGCATGAGATGGCGATGATGATGGAACTTGGGTTTAACACAAGCAATAGCAACGCCATCAACGGCACGAACGTCTATGTCATTCATGCTCAGACCCCTCGCTTCTTTGTCAAGGATGGTACCTGCTCCGGCGAGGCTGATGAGCCAACTGAGGGCAACACTTGCAAGCCTGTCACCGTTACGACCACTGTGACCGCCACTAGCACTGTTACCTCTTGTCCCAATGCTGGTAAGTCTCGAAGTCCTTCATTTGTAATATTCTTCCTATTTCTGAGTTTCGTGTTGCTCTTTATCATCCCATCACCACCATACCATTGTCCCTGACCCTGACGCAACAGAGCAGACCTCAACCGCAATGGCTTCGCAGCAGCCCGCCTCCTCTGAGGCTAAGCCTACTGTTAAAGGTAGTGTTGATGGCCCTGCCCAGCCGGCTGTGACCAACCCCCCTGTGGGCCCCAATGAGTCTCAAAACTACGGCATTACGAGGACGATCTACCAGACCGTTTACGCCGACCTCTCCGAAGCTGATGGCTGTGTGTGCTGAATCACCTGATTGACCAATGCCAAATTCCATCCTGCGGGAAGTTAAGCTGTGTCGAGGCGACGGAGCAAGCCGTTGAAATTAGGTTCAATGCTTTTGCAATTTCTTACTTCGAGGGATAACCCCCTATTGTACCTTTTGGGATAATCTAATAATACGACGTCATGACTGAATTGATTGGCGCGTTTCAACTCTCTCAGTACCAGTTGAGCCAATAATATTAGTGCAAACAGGGCCTTATACCAGAAGACTTTGAACCCAAACATGCTCCTATCAACAATGGCATTAGCACTCGGTATTGGACTTGGTTGATTGTGTTGCGGTTCTTCAATCGGCTCTTTTTCTTACCGTCGCAACCAATAAACCGTTGGTTGCGGGCACTATACAGCGTCAGTCACATAAGCAGGCTCTAAGTTTGAATAGGTATTGTTTGACTTGGTCGAATCCAGTAGAAGCTCATCCATCAAAGTACGACCCGTTGGCTTCAGACCCTCCCAATTCTGTGCATCTGACGTTCCCAGCATGCTGCCTTCGATTTCACGTTGCTGGCAAAAGAAGGTTGATTTTGGCTTTGACCACTTAATGACAAATTCCGATCGACTCTTAAATGTGGTGTGACGAGCACTACAAGATACGCCTTAGGGATGACTCAGTATGCAACTCCTCTTGGGTTACAGGGCATCTCAACTCGATTACCTTATCTTGAGGGGGAAACTGCGGCACGATGTAAGGTCTTCAGTTGTCAGATAGTCCAGCAACGACGAGCTCAACTTGTCCAAGTGCAGTGTGCTATTGGCCAACTTGGTTTGAGTGCTTGATTGCCAACCTACCACTCGGCAGACTTGTCATGTAAGTGACAAATAACCTTCCGCAGGCACCTCAAAGGAGCTGTTAGGTAGGACTTATATGCTAAGGTACACGTGTCTCATGCTTCCGTACTAACAGTCGAAATCGCACAGCCATCAGTCTTTTTGCTATTAGAACCCTTCATGGAAGGGTTGAGAAATTAGTTGGCGACATCAAACATCTTCAAGAACACATACATTACTAAGTCAATAGGTAATAAAGTGGTGAGACTCTTCTGCTGGTCATTGCTCTAAGTACCAAGTGCCGGCATTTCCGGTGCAATGGCCACAAGCCTCAAACAAAGCCCTGTCGCGGATTCAAGTCTGATACTAAATAGCCAGACACTGAGAGTAAGATGAGAGATAAGGTGGCGTTGACAGTGTCGAGGTGTGCCGACCAAGTGGTAACTGAAGTATGGTGCTGACGGACAACTCAAGGACATTCATTAGGTGGGATGAACTTCCAAAAAAAATCTCCCAAATGTAGCAGTGTATAAACCTCCTGTGGTGCGCAGTATTTGCGCAAGCGACAGGTCGTGTGGGAAATAATTGTTGGATCACGAAAGGGTTGCGCCTTCAAGTAAAAAGAAAGTACCAGGAGGTATGCAGTGTAGGAAATGTCGAGACATAACCCCTGGCTTTAATCTTGACATTCATGGCCACTGGATTTGGTGTTGCGGGGTCAAGAGGGGCTGAGGGGCAACCCCACCATCAGGCACAGGCCCGGTACCCCGCCCGGTCGTTGATGGAAGTGGGGAGCTCTTTCTAGATGACAGCCAATCAACATCTCGGATTACCATCGAAAGGCATCGAAGATCCAGAGCTTTCCACGAGCCTTGCGGCGCCCGAAGTGTTCGAGCTGAAATTCCTCAGCATCACCAGCCTGGCTGTCTGTTTCTACAGTTCCGGATTCAAGCCCAGAGCAGATCGAACAACATTACCCACCTGACGCAACATTGCTGGATCTCTCCACCACGAACCTCGAAGATCACTCAACTACCTACCCCTCACCATGTCGACTGCCGAAGAGCTTAAAGCTCTGGGTAACAAGGCCATTGCGGCTAAGAACTTTGATGAGGCAATGTAAGTCAGTACCGTCCTAGCGGGGTATTGCGAAGTTGTGATAGATTACTTGTTGGACGGGGCTGACAACATTCACAGCGACAAGTTTACCCAGGCGATTGCATTGGACCCCAACAATCACATCCTCTACAGCAACCGTTCCGCCGCGTATGCATCCAAAAAGGACTGGGAAAAGGCCCTTTCCGATGCGATTAAGACCACGGAATTGAAGCCCGATTGGCCAAAGGGCTGGGGACGCAAGGGAGCGGCTTTGTTTGGGAAAGGCGACCTGCTTGGGGCTCATGATGCCTATGAACAAGGCCTAAAGCTCGACCCCAACAATGCTGGTATGAAAAACGATCTTGAGGCAGTCAAGCGGGCCATGGAGAAAGAAGCCGGCGGTGCTGGTAAGCCGAATCCTTACACAGTTGCTTTGACAGTTTTCAATACACGGACTCGCGATGCTAACGGATATTGTCTAGGTGGCTTCGATCCTAATGCGAGCATCGGCAAGCTTTTTAGCGACCCGAACCTCATTCAGAAATTGGCGAGCAATCCAAAGACGAGCGCCCTCCTTGCCGATCCCAGCTTTATGGCTAAGCTGCAGTCAATCAGGCAAAACCCGAACAACATGCAGGAGCTGTTCAGCGACCCGAGGCTAATTCAGGTCCTTGGTGTGCTTATGGGTGTCGATATGGAAATGCGCAGCCCAGATGAGGCCGGGGGCCCATCAACAACGAAGGCTCAAGAGGACGTGCCAATGCCAGATGCACCAAAGAAGGAGCCGGAACCTTCTAAGAAGGAGCCGGAGCCGGAGCCCGAGGAGGAGTTGGATGATGAGGAGCGCGAAAAGAGGCAGAAGAAGGCAGAAGCTGATAAGGAGAAGCAGCTCGGCAACGAAAATTACAAGAAGCGGAACTTTGATGAGGCCATCAAGCACTACGAAGCTGCCTGGGATCTGTACAAGGACATCACATACTTGAATAACCTGGGTGCGGCCTACTTCGAGAAGGGTGACTATCAGGCCTGTATCGATACTTGTACCAAGGCAGTCGAGGAGGGCCGCCAAATGTTTGCCGATTTTAAGCTGATCGCCAAGTCGTACGCGCGCATTGGCACGGCTTATGAGAAAATGGGTGACTTGACCAAGGCTATCGAATTCTACAACCAGTCACTGCGCGAGCACCGGACACCCGAAGTTGTCAATAAGCTTCGTACGGCAGAGAAGAACAAGATTGAAGCTGCACGCAAGGCGTACATCGACCCGGTTAAGGCTGAGGAGGCGCGTGAAGAGGGTAATAAGAAGTTCAAGGAATCCGACTGGCCAGGCGCGGTGGCTGCGTACTCAGAGATGATCAAGCGGGCGCCCGATGACCCGCGTGGCTACAGCAATCGCGCTGCTGCCTTTATCAAGCTGCTCGAGTTTCCAAGTGCGCTCGAGGACTGCGACATGGCCATCAAGAAGGACCCCAAGTTCATCCGTGCCTACATCCGGAAGGCCCAAGCCTATTTCGGCATGCGCGAATACAGCAAGTGCGTTGATGCTTGCGCTGACGCTTTGAAGGTTGATGCCGAACACTACAACGGGGCCAATACCAAAGAGATTGAGGCGCAGCAGCAGAAGGCTTTTAGTGCTATGTATGCGGCACGTGAGAACGAGACAGAGGAGCAGACCCGTGAGCGTTTGATGCGCGATCCTGATGTGAGTTTCCAATTTCCGGTATATATACGGATCGTCGTGACGATGCTAACATGCTCCCCAGATTATGAGCATCATGGCCGATCCTGTTATGCAGTCGATATTGCAGCAGGCGCAGGCTGATCCGGCCGCCCTAGCGGAGCACATGAAGAACCCGATGGTGCGGACAAAGATTCAGAAGCTTATCGCTGCCGGCGTCATTAGGGTTGGCCGGTAGAAAGAGGCGGGTTTAGTGTTTCGGGGACCGGTTTTACAGGGTGCTTAGTAGTTATTATGTTCCAGTGTTTGCTTTGGTAGTAATGTCATCCATGAGGAACGAGGACATGTACTCTAGAGGCTTTTGGATTCGGTGTGTGGTTGGTTTGAATTTCCATGGCGCCCTTAAATAAAGGGCTTGCTGTTTAGTGCGCATCGCGTTTGCACCCGTGTTGCGTCTGCCCTAAGCTTCCAAGCCCTCACCATAGAGCCATCTAACCTCCTTGGCGCTGATACCAATTACTTTGACGCCCTTGCTTTCCATATCCTTCTTGCTTTCTTCCCACGGCTCCCCGCCATCCACAGGCTTTGTCCCATCCTCAATCACAAACACTTTCCCTTCCAAACCTAACAGTTTTACGGCATCCATTGCAGTTGACTTCACGCAGTAATCTCCTGCCAGACCTACCACATATACATGTGATACCTTCTCATCTTGAAGTAAGCTGTTAAGACCGCTGTCACACACTCCCAATGGGTCGACGAAAGCGCTATACATCTCAACACGCGGGTCAGTTCCCTTCTTGATGTTGTGGGTGGCCTTGCTTGCGTCCAGCTCCGGAATCAGCTCAGCCCCCGGAGTATTCTGCACGCAATGGTCTGGCCAAAGACGTGTCTCATAGTGGCCAAGAGAAGGGTCGTCTGGATGGTAGATGGTCACGGTGTCGATAAAGGGGCGGTTGTTCGGGGGCGGGTGATTAGAAGCAAAAGAGACATGGTTCTGGGGGTGCCAGTCCTGGGTAGTGACCTTCGCTACGAAGGAGGGAAGAGAGAGGAGTTCGTTGATCACTGGGGTGATAGTCCGGCCCTCAGCAACAGCAAGAGAACCATTCTGTAGAGCACAAGGAACAAGGGAGTGGTTAGCCCGTGTTTCCGTCGAACACAATCTCTCGTTATTTTTTTGATATGGCTCGAGAATCACAGTGGGACTCGCACAAGAAGTGATCACGAGAGACTCGTTACTTGACTATCGTATGCTTACCGGCGGGCAAAAGTCCTCCTGCATGTCAACCACAATTAGGGCAGGCCTGAAATTGTAGGAGCTTTGGGCAGCCATTTTGTAAAGCAGTCAACTGACACAGAGCGTCACAGCAAAGATGCGATTCGTGTGTGTGATCTAGAGACGATGGCAGTATTTAGTCTAAGAGGTGTGAACTGGCGATGCAAGATGCAGATACTTTTTGATCAGCTGGAATTGATAGCAAAAGATCAGAGTTAGTGCGGCCAAAGAACCCATGAAAGTTGGGCAGCTATGAGAGAGGGGAGAGGGAGGGATTGAATTTTGGAGGGGCAGCAAAAGAGGGGCAAGCATCACGGCCCATGATTCGATCTGATCCGATCTTATGATAAGATAAGATCGTTCTCTCACAGGGGTTCAGCTTGGCAATAGCAGGCGTGCCCACAGAAAATAAATCTGTTGCCGATCTCATTAGTCGATGGCTTCATGGATGTAACCCCTCCATATCCTCTTCAGCCTCTCCGCGTGTGGTGAGCCATTAAAGGATGCTGTGGATCTATGCAGAGGTGAGAATGCACATAGTCATCCTCAGCTCAGAGTCAAGCTCGGACGTACTTGTGGGCAAGGGGGTCGATGCTGTTGTCCTCGGCTCAACAGTTGTTACTGATCATCACGCATTCCCTGAGCTACGGTTGGTGACTATGTAGGTACACGGAAAAAACAGAAGAGTTTCTATCAGCTCTTCGGGACTAGGCATATGTCCCGGCCTAGTCCGATCGAAGGTAGAGCAAATGATACCGATATTTGTTAGCGGCTGGACTATTTGCCCAACAGGTCCTGCTACCTTACCTATAATCTTCAGGAAATCCATCTGTGATGTGATGTGGCAAGCAGATGCAAGAATCTGACCAGCAGCTGCACCAACCACACAGTACAATGCAGACTGTACACGTATCGAAGCGCTCAGCGAACTCGCGGGCAAGTGGATGGATCCTGGTGTTCAGTGTGTTGGCATAGCCGGCGAGCAGGTCCTTTGCCGCTCATGCAAGTTCCCGTTATCGGGTCTAACCCAAAAAAGATGGGACCAAGGCAGAAACATTTGGTGGAGAGACTCATGAAAGAAATGATGCCCAACACTACGAATGCATCTATAGGGCTTCAGGCATATGGATACAGGCGGCGGCTTTGTAAGAACTTCACACAGTGCTTGGAGAACAATATTAGGGAATGTTTCCCAACAATTGGAAGCTTGACAAAGATAGAATACGTGTTGTCATCCTGTCATGAAAGGCGGTGTCCAGAAAACGCGTCCGGCTTGCAGAAAAGGGGCAAGGCCATTCAAGGTTGACATCAGCCACGGCCAGCCAGCGACGTGGATCGGATGCCAAGACGTTCACACTCCACTACCCTAGTCCATAACCGGAAACGGTTGGGGGTTCAGACCAATGGCCGAGTGGCTTGGCGACCTGGGTTCTGGAACCTCTGGAGAAACCATGCAGGTGGTCCGTGCCAGAAGTGCAATTGAAATTCTTTTTATCACCGACCACCGCTCCGTTCCGCCTCAGGCAAGCGATCCCAAGGCACGGCCGCTCTCGAGACTCGCCAGTCACTCATCACCGAGGTCTGACATCTCCCGTCTCTCTTTGCCCAATTCAACATTGTTGCCGGCTTTTCGAGAGACTGGTGGCGGCTAGAGCCTGGGCAGCTGGACTCTTTGTCAAATCTTGTCCATCCCAACTTTTTTTTTTCTCTTTACCGGCCGGGCGCGATTCTGTGCATGGGAACACGCCAGACACGTGCGGTCGTGGGTCTGCCTAGATTTTGGGCTTTGGTTGGAGCTTGCCGAATCGACCCCTAACCTTCTCAACTTCACCGACTGCCCACCACGCTACTTACCCACCCGAATCTGCGAGCCTGCGTGGCCACGGCAGCACGACAACTCATTCGCATCACCGCTACACAGCGAGAAGCTCGCGCAACTGCAAAATCGGCGTCTAGGTGCCGACTTGGCCTGCGCCACGCAGTGTGCACCTGATTGACGCTCCCTGTTATGTAAGTAGCTGGAAATCTCCCCTTTCTCTCCCACCTCGAGTTGTTTTCCCTCTTTTTTTTTCTCGTTTCCCCTCCATCCTTTTACCATTGGAATGGCGATGTGTCACTCCAAGAGAAGCTGATCTCGCTGTCAATAACGGGCATAGCCAGGAGCTGCCGTTTCTTGTCGCTATGTCATAACTGCTTCTCTGCGCATTCTTAACGACACACATGGCCCTCTGGCCTAAAGAATGATAGAATGTCGTCCGCTGACAGCCCTCTGCAGAGGCTCATCCGTCTGTTCAATATCCCACTCCTCTCCAATGTCGTCAAGGCTTCAATAAGCTTCGCATTACTCACTGTCACCATGATTGCGTCCAACTTTCTACCGTCACGCTTCCGCGGCGAGCAGCCGCAGTGTCAGAATGCCGCGCCCTCGTGGCTCAACAAGAAGGTCACACCACTGCTTCAGGTGTTGGCTCGCATCACCTCAACACATCCAATACACACCATTGTGATTGTTGCTCTCCTGGCCAGTTCATCCTACATCGGTCTATTGGAGGAGAGTCTTTTCGATGCCGCCAGGAGCGTTCGCAAGGCGGAGTGGTCTTCCCTCGTCGAGGGCAGCCGTCAGCTTCGCGTTTCCGAGGACACAGCTTGGAAGTGGCAGCCTTACGATTCCGATGCTCCCATCCCCCCAACTGCCGATCATCTCGCGCTTCTAACTCTCGTCTTCCCGGAGGCTCTGTCGACCGACCCTTCGCGGGCCCCTCCTCTGGCGAACTCGGTTCCCATCCCACAAAACTTGTCGATTCGCCCGCTCCCGTCGACTTCGAATTCATTCAGCACGTACTCTCAAGATAGTGCTCTTGCCTTTTCGATTCCCTACAGCCAGGCTCCCGAGTTTCTTGCCATCGCCCAGGAAATCCCCAATGGCATTCCGTCACAGGAGACCAGGGAGACCGACAACGGCCGGGAGACAAAGATGTGGATTATGAAAGCAGCGAGAGCCCGCACCAGCAGCAGCATTGCAAAATGGTTCCAGAACGCCTGGGTTGAGTTCACTGACCGGCTCAAGAATGCCGAGACTCTGGACATCGTGATCATGACCCTTGGTTACATCTCCATGCACCTCACATTTGTGTCTCTCTTCGTGTCGATGCGTCGTCTGGGTTCCAACTTCTGGCTGGCTACGAGCGTCATCTTCTCGTCCACGTTCGCCTTCCTGTTTGGTCTGTTTGTCACCACCAAGCTCGGCGTGCCAATCTCCGTGGTCCTGCTGTCTGAGGGTCTGCCTTTCCTGGTTGTTACTATCGGCTTCGAAAAGAACATTGTTCTCACCCGTGCTGTTCTGTCTCATGCCATTGAGCACCGCCGCCCTGAGAAGTCGTCTGGCAAGAGTAAGAAGGCCGATGCGTCTCAGAGCCTCATCCAGTCGGCCATTTATATTGCTATCAAGGAGAAGGGTTTTGATATCCTCAAGGATTATGCCATTGAGGTCGCATTCCTGATCATCGGCGCTGCCTCAGGCGTGCAGGGTGGTCTGCAACAATTCTGCTTCCTGGCCGCTTGGATCCTATTCTTTGATTGCATCCTTCTCTTCTCCTTCTACACGGCTATCCTGTGCATTAAGCTGGAAATTAATCGCATCAAGCGCCACGTCGAGATGCGCAAGGCCCTGGAGGATGATGGCGTCAGCCGTAGGGTTGCCGAAAACGTAGCCCGGAGCAACGACTGGCCCCGTGCTGATGGGAAGGATCAGCCGGGCACAACCATCTTTGGTCGCCACATCAAGAGCACTCACATTCCGAGGTTCAAGGTGCTTATGGTTTCTGGCTTCATCCTTGTCAATGCTCTAAACCTTTGCACCATTCCCTTCCGGAGCGCAAATTCAATCTCGAATATCTCCTCATGGGCTCGCGGCTTTAGTGGTCTTGTCAGCTCCCCCCCTGTCGATCCTTTCAAAGTCGCCTCGAACGGCCTTGACATCATTCTGGAGAGCGCTAAGGCCGAAGGCCGGGAGACTATTGTTACAGTTCTTACTCCCATCCGTTACGAGCTTGAGTTCCCATCAGTGCACTACGACCTGCCGCAGAAGGCCGCTAAGGACGGCGAGGAAGGCTTTGCCATTCGTGGATATGGTGGCCGCATGGTTGATGGCATTCTCAAGAGCTTGGAGGACCCAATCCTGTCGAAGTGGATTGTGGTCGCCTTGGCTATGAGTCTGGCGCTTAACGGCTATCTCTTTAATGCCGCGAGGTGGGGTATCAAGGATCCAAATGTCCCAGATCATCCCATTGATCCCAAGGAGCTAGCCCAGGCGCAGACTTTCAACGACACCGAGTCAGCCACGCTTCCTTTGGGCGAGTACATGAAGCCTCCTGTTCCGACCCCATCTGTTCCGCCAACCCCGGCTTTGTCTGATGATGAGGCGGAGGCGGCCCGAAAGAAGCTGGCTGCTCCAACTGTCCCTGAGCAGCCTCAGCCCATGCGGAGCCTACAAGAGATGGAGAAGATGCTTCTCGAAAAGCGTGCTCATGAGCTGACGGATGAAGAAGTCGTTGCCTTGTGTCTTCGTGGCAAGATTCCCGGCTATGCTTTAGAGAAGACACTTAAAGATTTCACCCGGGCTGTTAAGGTCCGTCGTACCGTTGTCTCTCGCACCAAGGCTACCGCTGATTTGACCGGCTTCCTCGAACGTTCCAAGTTGCCATACCAAAATTACAACTGGGCTCAAGTCCACGGTGCCTGCTGCGAAAATGTCATTGGATATATGCCTGTCCCGGTCGGTGTTGCTGGTCCTCTGGTTGTCGATGGTCAGAGCTATTTCATTCCTATGGCTACGACGGAGGGCGTGCTGGTTGCTAGCACGAGCAGAGGTTGCAAGGCTATCAATGCCGGTGGCGGTGCGGTCACTGTCCTTACTGGAGATGGTATGACACGCGGCCCTTGCGTGAGCTTCGAGACGCTGGAGAGGGCTGGTGCTGCTAAGCTCTGGTTGGATTCTGAGAAGGGTCAAGCGATCATGAAGAAGGCGTTTAACTCGACCAGTCGCTTTGCTCGTCTTGAGTCAATGAAGACGGCCATGGCTGGCACGAACCTCTACATCCGCTTCAAGACCACTACTGGTGACGCCATGGGTATGAACATGATTTCGAAGGGTGTCGAACACGCCCTCAATGTTATGATGAGCGAAGGTTTCGAGGATATGAACATCGTGTCCGTCAGCGGCAACTACTGCACTGACAAGAAGCCTGCTGCCATCAACTGGGTCGATGGTCGTGGTAAGAGCGTCGTTGCTGAGGCCATCATTCCCAGTGAGATTGTCAAGTCGGTCCTCAAGACTGATGTTGACACTATGGTTGAACTAAACCAAAACAAGAACTTGATCGGTTCTGCCATGGCTGGTGCCATTGGTGGCTTCAACGCCCATGCCGCCAATATCGTTGCCGCTATCTTCATTGCCACCGGTCAGGACCCCGCCCAGGTGGTGGAGAGCGCCAACTGCATTACGATCATGAGGAAGTAAGTGAAGAATCAAGAGCCTTGCATTACCGTTTTCATGTGGGGTTGACTAACAATTTCTCAGCCTCCGTGGTTCTCTCCAAATCTCCGTCTCCATGCCTTCTCTCGAGGTTGGCACTCTTGGTGGAGGTACCATTCTCGACCCACAAGCCGCTATGCTCGACATGCTAGGCGTTCGCGGCCCACATCCGACTCATCCTGGTGAGAATGCTCGCCGTCTTGCCCGGATCGTGGCTGCCGCTGTGCTTGCTGGTGAACTGTCGCTCTGCAGCGCTCTCGCGGCCGGCCACCTCGTCAAGGCACACATGCAGCACAACCGCAGTCAGCCTCCGACTCGGTCAGCGACGCCTGCCCCCACGCAGTCAGCGCCTGTCGCAACAGGTATTGATCAGCGGGGTATGAGCGCGGCCGCTATCGAGAGGGCAAGGCGGTGATTAAAACCCCTTGTTGCGGGGTGATAAAGTGTGTTTTAAGGGGTTGTATATACGAGTACTACTCTGGAAGAGTTACGTACCTAATGTAGATATGAGGTGTACCGTTGAGGGTAATGTGCAAGACGCCTCCAAGGGGCGCTTGCCAATGGTGTACGAGGTGCAGAAGCACTGGATGTGGTGTGTCTGGAAACAGGATTGCTTGGATCTTGCCTCTTTGGCACCTACCTAAGTAGGTAACATGCGAATGCACGATTGTGATAGATAAGCTAGATAAATTAATGTTCTTGTTTCTTGTCTTTCTTTTGCTCGAACTGCTGCTTGCATGAAGTGAAAAGATGAGGATTTGATCTTCATGGCAAGAGTTCTGATGTCTCTTGTGGTCCTTGTAGGGCATGGCTCCAACATAGCCGCAGAGATGATTGCCTCAAAGTCATTCTCTTCCCCTTCTTTACTCCCCATCCGCAGTCAAGGGGTAAGTGCAGGTAAGCAGGAGGTACCTATATGGCATGATACTGAACCCTTGGGGTGTGTCGGCAGAAGGTGGGTTCTGTTCTCCAACGATAGCACTTTCTGTATAAGGAGGACGCAGTAAACTTGATGTTCTGCTGAGCACATCTCCGTGACTGGCAGGTTGTGTTACGGGCAATGTGAAGATATGGTTCTTTGATGTGTTGTCCAGTAGCCGAGTGTTCCATGCATGATAACATCTTTGCGACTTCTTGGAGGCCAGTGAGGGACGGCAGGGCCTGTTGCCACACAGGACGCAGGTTGGAAGGTGGGTGATCATTCGAAGGCCTGAGGCCTTGAAGAGAGAAATTCTACAGGTACTTGAAATCTAGAGCACCATCTGATCAAAAGGAGAGTGTGAGAGTGTGAGAGAGCAGGATGGCAAGACAGACTCGATCCTTGTGCTCTGGGAATCTTTTTGTGAACAGAACGATGGTGGGTTCTAGTCAAAATGATCCTCGACAGAGCTGTCTAGGTGGATGGCAGGGGCTAGCAATGGATATGCATACCTAGGTACCCGGCCAACCTTGTTTATGAGCTGCTCAGCCACTGCATATATCACCCAAGACCAGACGGTTAAGCAGTATCACGGTTACCGTTCCTCATACTCTCTCATTGCCGGGCATCGACTGCAGGCAAGATATTGGCGGGATAGAGATGTAATGCTGTGGCGAGCTTACTGCCTTCGTTGCCCGGCGGCGTCGAGAACTTCAGTAGCAACGGCTTCTTGGTATACTCGGCAGGTTATTTCCGATCAGATAGCTCGATGTATCCAATGGTTCATCTCTGTGAGACGTATAAAAACCACAACGTCATAACATGGATGAGCCGTCCGTAACTATATCTCCCCAACTACTTGAATCGAAGCACCTTCTCTCGAGCTCTTTATGGAGTTGGGGGACAGAAGCGGAGTTGGACTGCCCTGTCTGCTTGACAGTTTGTTCACATAGCTCCCCAGAGACACCAAAGGCAACAAAGGGAAGATGCCAGCATGCCACACCAAACCACCAACTACTCACTCCCCTCCGAGAAGTCTAGATCGGCAAGATCCTGGCTGTTAATTTTCTGGTCGCTCTTTAGGGGTATCACATCCCCTCATCAATGTCCAGGCTCAACAAGGTACAACAGACAACGGCATGGCTAGTCAATGGACCAAGGTGAGCCTCAGTGAGAACTCATGGTCCCTCCCGGCAACAAACCCCCTACAAACATATCATATAGCCGCTCCATATCACCTTGTCCAAGTCCAATTTCCCACAAACTCTCACGAACATCACTATCCATATCACCCAAATGACCACACAAACCCACACTACGCCGCTCGAACAATACCCTTCCCTGGCTACACACACCATCCCCCTTCCATCACTTCCGAACCGCCATCACCTCGTCCAACCCAAACCCACGTCCAAACAACACTCATCGTCCTCTCCCTCGCCCTCACCCTCTTTCTCGCCGCCCTGGATATAACAATCCCCAGCGTCTCAGTCCCAGCCATCGCCCGCGACCTGACCAGGAGCAGTCATCCTGCTTTCTCTGTTGGCAAATCAACTGCCTCAGGGGGTACACTCGCGCCAGGCTTCAATCTGGATCGGCTCAGCTTATATACCCTGGATAACGCGTCAGCGGCGGGGCTGCGGGGGAAGTTGTCTGATATTTTGGGGAAAACGAGGATTCTGTTGCTGGTGGTTGGTGTGTTTTGGTTGGGGTCGTTGGGGTGTGGGGTCAGTCAGGCACTAAGGATGCTGATTGCTGGGTTGGTAGTCCAGGAGATTGGAGGGGGAGGAGTGATGTTGATCAATGTTGGTTGG
>Ga0065720_1003180_pt1 | contig 21980 bp, 29 predicted proteins | sample Thericmetagenome_FD_59107 | JGI IMG/M metagenome (GOLD analysis project Ga0065720, IMG submission 59107) | Thermophilic microbial communities from the Joint Bioenergy Institute, California, USA of rice/straw/compost enrichment - eDNA_2 v2... | ecosystem: Engineered > Solid waste > Grass >...
GCCTACCCGCCGTGCCGCAATGGAGCCCGTCCACGGAGGACGGGACGACCCGCCGCGCGGAAGGCGATCCAGGAGGGTGATAAGAGCCGCAATGGAGCCCGTCCACGGAGGACGGGACGACCCTGGACCAGTGGCGCGACCGCCTCCGCCTACCCGCCGTGCCGCAATGGAGCCCGTCCACGGAGGACGGGACGACCCGCCGCGCGGAAGGCGATCCAGGAGGGTGATAAGAGCCGCAATGGAGCCCGTCCACGGAGGACGGGACGACTGGGCGCGGCACAACCCCGGGCTGGGGATCCGTCTGCCGCAATGGAGCCCGTCCACGGAGGACGGGACGACCCCGAGGCGCCCGCTGATGGCCGGTGGGAGCGCCGGCCGCAATGGAGCCCGTCCACGGAGGACGGGACGACCCGTGGGACCGCTCCACCCGGGCCGACAAGGCCCGCGCGCCGCAATGGAGCCCGTCCACGGAGGACGGGACGACCGCACGGCGGCGGCTGGGCAGGCCACGATCTGGCTGCCGCAATGGAGCCCGTCCACGGAGGACGGGACGACCACCAGCCGAGGTCGTCGGGGCGGCCACCGATGCGGCCGCAATGGAGCCCGTCCACGGAGGACGGGACGACGGGACATGCTCAGCATGCCGGCGACCGGTCCACATGTGCCGCAATGGAGCCCGTCCACGGAGGACGGGACGACCTGAACGGCGACGACCTCGCTCCACTGCATGAGATCGCCGCAATGGAGCCCGTCCACGGAGGACGGGACGACTCGGACGACTTGCTCGACGGCCTCGCTAGCGCCGACGCCGCAATGGAGCCCGTCCACGGAGGACGGGACGACCTGATCCTGTAGCACCACAGCGGCCCCGGGGCGGACGCCGCAATGGAGCCCGTCCACGGAGGACGGGACGACCCGTCGCGATTGCCGCCCGCGACGCCCGGGCTGTCCAGCCGCAATGGAGCCCGTCCACGGAGGACGGGACGACCCTGGGCGTCAAGACGGACGACGCACTATTCCAGGCGCCGCAATGGAGCCCGTCCACGGAGGACGGGACGACCTGTACGAGCGCCTGATGACGCGGATTGACGAACTTGCCGCAATGGAGCCCGTCCACGGAGGACGGGACGACTCCTGCACGAGAGTGGTCTCGTTCCCGCCCCGCCGCCGCCGCAATGGAGCCCGTCCACGGAGGACGGGACGACACACCGATCGCGATCCCCCACGGCCCCATCAGGAAAGCCGCAATGGAGCCCGTCCACGGAGGACGGGACGACCCCCGGAGCGGCTGAAAAAGCCCGCATGATCAGGAGGCCGCAATGGAGCCCGTCCACGGAGGACGGGACGACCCCCGGACACCCGGACCACGACGGTGACGGTACAGGCGAGCCGCAATGGAGCCCGTCCACGGAGGACGGGACGACCGAGGACATCCTCCGTGCGGTCGCCCGGCTGGTCGCGCCGCAATGGAGCCCGTCCACGGAGGACGGGACGACGCGGTGGGAAAACCTGCCGCAGTGGGAGCGGGACCTGCCGCAATGGAGCCCGTCCACGGAGGACGGGACGACGGCGGTCGGCTGGTTGGAGACCGCGGGCGAGTTCTAGCCGCAATGGAGCCCGTCCACGGAGGACGGGACGACCAAGGCCGTCTTCGTTGACGCTCAAGCCGCGAAGTCGCCGCAATGGAGCCCGTCCACGGAGGACGGGACGACCGGCAGCTCGCGGATGAATCCGACGATCCGGCCGGGTGCCGCAATGGAGCCCGTCCACGGAGGACGGGACGACTGCGCGGCCACAGGTCGTCATCGACAGGCACAGATCGCCGCAATGGAGCCCGTCCACGGAGGACGGGACGACTCGTCGTCAAGGCGGTCGCCAGGTGGGCCAGGAACATGCCGCAATGGAGCCCGTCCACGGAGGACGGGACGACTTCGGCAGCCTCGTGACGGCTGAGGGCGGCCCCGGAGGGCCGCAATGGAGCCCGTCCACGGAGGACGGGACGACCGGTGACGATCGAGCCCACGGCCCCGCCGGCCCGGGTGCCGCAATGGAGCCCGTCCACGGAGGACGGGACGACCCTGCCCTGCGCTAGCGCCTCGACCACGGGCGCTATGACGCCGCAATGGAGCCCGTCCACGGAGGACGGGACGACCGGGTCGAGCACCTGTGGCCCGTGCTCGACGTGACCGCCGCAATGGAGCCCGTCCACGGAGGACGGGACGACACGAGTCGGAGGGAGACCGACATGGCCACGGTCGCAGCCGCAATGGAGCCCGTCCACGGAGGACGGGACGACGAGCAGAGCAGCGCGGGCCTCGGCGCGCAGGTCGCGGCCGCAATGGAGCCCGTCCACGGAGGACGGGACGACCAGCATCACACCGGCCCACCCTCACAACGCGGGCCAGCAGCCGCAATGGAGCCCGTCCACGGAGGACGGGACGACCCGCGGGCCTGGCGGCGGTCCACGTCGTCGACGGTGCCGCAATGGAGCCCGTCCACGGAGGACGGGACGACCATCCAACGTGCGGGCGGTGACGTGTTCGCCACCCTCGCCGCAATGGAGCCCGTCCACGGAGGACGGGACGACAGGTCGGGCGCGCCCGTATCGCGGGCGTAGCACTCGCCGCAATGGAGCCCGTCCACGGAGGACGGGACGACCCGACGGTGTTGTTCCAGGCGTCGCTGATCCAGTTGCCGCAATGGAGCCCGTCCACGGAGGACGGGACGACCCGCCATCGTCACCGGAGCCGCCTACTCTCCAGATAGCCGCAATGGAGCCCGTCCACGGAGGACGGGACGACCTAGCGGTGCATACTAGAGGCACAACAGAACAGGGGCCGCAATGGAGCCCGTCCACGGAGGACGGGACGACCTCCACCTGATCGGCCACGTCCCTTACTGGCGGCAGCCGCAATGGAGCCCGTCCACGGAGGACGGGACGACGCAAGGGGAAGGTGTTCGTCACCTGGCTGCACGGCGAGCCGCAATGGAGCCCGTCCACGGAGGACGGGACGACATCCACTCGACGGTCTCGCTGCCCTCGCCGATCTGGCCGCAATGGAGCCCGTCCACGGAGGACGGGACGACAGATGGACAATCCGGCCCTCGATGACGTGCACGTAGCCGCAATGGAGCCCGTCCACGGAGGACGGGACGACAGATGGACAATCCGGCCCTCGATGACGTGCACGTAGCCGCAATGGAGCCCGTCCACGGAGGACGGGACGACACCTTGTTGACAACACGCCAGCCCTGAGGCTGTGCGGGCCGCAATGGAGCCCGTCCACGGAGGACGGGACGACGTAGACCTCGAACGTCACGGTGCGGGCGGTCTGGTCGCCGCAATGGAGCCCGTCCACGGAGGACGGGACGACCAGGTCCCCGGGATCTTGGCGGCCGCTGTATAGGCGGCCGCAATGGAGCCCGTCCACGGAGGACGGGACGACCTCCAGAACACCGTGGTGCCGGCCCTGGAGAAGGCGCCGCAATGGAGCCCGTCCACGGAGGACGGGACGACATGGTCGTGGATCGGGACGCGATGCGGGAGATGGTGGCCGCAATGGAGCCCGTCCACGGAGGACGGGACGACATGATGTCCTGCGCGGAGACTCCGAGCGCACGAGCGCCGCAATGGAGCCCGTCCACGGAGGACGGGACGACTCGTCCACTCGACCGGCAGACCCTCGATCTCACCGACGCCGCAATGGAGCCCGTCCACGGAGGACGGGACGACCCTCCTTCTGCTCACGCGGCCGCGGCGTACGACCAGGCCGCAATGGAGCCCGTCCACGGAGGACGGGACGACCGCAACACGAGGGCGTACATCGCGAATGAACTGCAGCCGCAATGGAGCCCGTCCACGGAGGACGGGACGACTTGTCGGTATCGACGGTGGCCAACTTCGCCGCCGGGGCGCCGCAATGGAGCCCGTCCACGGAGGACGGGACGACACCTCGACGACCCACGCACCCGCCGCCGCACCGCCGGCCGCAATGGAGCCCGTCCACGGAGGACGGGACGACCGCATGACGACGGATATCCTCAGTCGAGCCGAGACGGCCGCAATGGAGCCCGTCCACGGAGGACGGGACGACCGGGACCTGTCAGCCTGGCTGACCCCGCAGGTGGCGGCCGCAATGGAGCCCGTCCACGGAGGACGGGACGACCTCAAGGTCTCCTGCGAGACCGGTCCGGGTTGTCCGCCGCAATGGAGCCCGTCCACGGAGGACGGGACGACATCATTCCGGTCGACGCTGCCACATCGACGATCCGGCCGCAATGGAGCCCGTCCACGGAGGACGGGACGACAGCCACGGCCCGCTGACGGTCGATGATGGACTGCCGGCCGCAATGGAGCCCGTCCACGGAGGACGGGACGACAGCGGTGAGCTTGCGGGAATGGGAGATCCGGGAGGCGCCGCAATGGAGCCCGTCCACGGAGGACGGGACGACTTCTCCGTGGGTATGCCCGCAGCCTCCATGTTTTGGCGCCGCAATGGAGCCCGTCCACGGAGGACGGGACGACCAGAGTCCCAGATACCCACGTGCGCCACCGCGACCGCGCCGCAATGGAGCCCGTCCACGGAGGACGGGACGACTCATCATCCCGGCGCTGTCATGACAGCGGCGAAGAGGCCGCAATGGAGCCCGTCCACGGAGGACGGGACGACCCGAGCAGATGGAGGCGGCCCGGCGGCAGGCGCAGGCCGCAATGGAGCCCGTCCACGGAGGACGGGACGACCTGCGCCGCGCTCGCGTCGCTCGCTTTGAGCGCGTTGCCGCAATGGAGCCCGTCCACGGAGGACGGGACGACTGGTCATGGCGTCCTCTCATCGTCGATGGTGATCGTGCCGCAATGGAGCCCGTCCACGGAGGACGGGACGACCGAAAGCTGGGGGTAAAACATGGCCGGGGCGGATCGCCGCAATGGAGCCCGTCCACGGAGGACGGGACGACTCGAAGATGAGCGTGTCGAGGATGACGGATTCCTTGCGGCCGCAATGGAGCCCGTCCACGGAGGACGGGACGACCTGCATCCTGAGGCCGCCGCCGTTCTGGCGCACCTGCCGCAATGGAGCCCGTCCACGGAGGACGGGACGACCCGACGTCCCGGCCTGCGCATCCGCGCGCCACCGGGCAGCCGCAATGGAGCCCGTCCACGGAGGACGGGACGACCGCCAACGCTCCCTGCCCCACACCCCGCAGGACCGCGCCGCAATGGAGCCCGTCCACGGAGGACGGGACGACGTGACCGTCTTGCGGTCCACGCCGATCGTGGCCGCGCCGCAATGGAGCCCGTCCACGGAGGACGGGACGACCCGAGGAGCACGGTCGGCGTGCCGTCCAACAGCGACAAGCCGCAATGGAGCCCGTCCACGGAGGACGGGACGACCGTGCCGAAGCCCCCGTCGGTGCCAATCCCCAAGCCGCCGCAATGGAGCCCGTCCACGGAGGACGGGACGACCGACAAGCGGGTGCCCTGCGGGAAGCTCAACCCGAAGCCGCAATGGAGCCCGTCCACGGAGGACGGGACGACCTCACGTCGTTCACCCACCACTGGGCGGACGGAGAATGGGCCGCAATGGAGCCCGTCCACGGAGGACGGGACGACCTACTGCTCGGCCTGATGGTCGCCGAGGAGAGAAGGCCGCAATGGAGCCCGTCCACGGAGGACGGGACGACATCTACAGACGACATCACCCTGCCCTTCCTCCGTCCGCCGCAATGGAGCCCGTCCACGGAGGACGGGACGACCAGACAGCGGGGATGGTGGCACGGGGCGTCGGTGACGCCGCAATGGAGCCCGTCCACGGAGGACGGGACGACAAGGCCGCCCTGACCGCTGCTGCAGCGCGGTTGGTGCCGCAATGGAGCCCGTCCACGGAGGACGGGACGACGTGGACGCTCATCGCCAACGACCCCGACGTGATGAGGCCGCAATGGAGCCCGTCCACGGAGGACGGGACGACGACCCCCAGCCCACCGCGTCCACCCGTGCGCTCAACACGGCCGCAATGGAGCCCGTCCACGGAGGACGGGACGACTCCGCATCGGCGCGGATCGCGGCGACGATGCGCTCGCCGCAATGGAGCCCGTCCACGGAGGACGGGACGACGATGGAGGTGGCCATCCGCACCACCGCCGAGGTGATCGCCGCAATGGAGCCCGTCCACGGAGGACGGGACGACATCGAGCCGCCGCCGAGTACGTCGGCCTCTCAGTGGCCGCAATGGAGCCCGTCCACGGAGGACGGGACGACGAGCTCATCGAGTGGTGTGCCCTTCCGCTCCACCGGGCCGCAATGGAGCCCGTCCACGGAGGACGGGACGACCCAGCGGTGAGAAGATGGTCGCCGTCGCGGATGCCGCCGCAATGGAGCCCGTCCACGGAGGACGGGACGACAGGTGGCCGGCGCCGCCGACCAGATGACCGGCGCGCTCGAGCCGCAATGGAGCCCGTCCACGGAGGACGGGACGACGTGAGTGCGAAGCGTGAGCATCACCGGCGCCGGCTTCGGCCGCAATGGAGCCCGTCCACGGAGGACGGGACGACCGCCACCGCGCCATGGACGTGGGCCACCGGCGACAAGCCGCAATGGAGCCCGTCCACGGAGGACGGGACGACCGCTGACGACGACGGGTTTCCTGCTGCGTCAGGCTCGGCCGCAATGGAGCCCGTCCACGGAGGACGGGACGACACGATCGTGACTACGCTGAGGAAGCGTGGCAGCGTGCCGCAATGGAGCCCGTCCACGGAGGACGGGACGACCTCGCCGGGCACATGTCGATTCAGAATGCCCGCGGTGCCGCAATGGAGCCCGTCCACGGAGGACGGGACGACGTCGCCCGCCGATGATCATGCGCGACCGCGATCCCGCCGCAATGGAGCCCGTCCACGGAGGACGGGACGACCCGGACGACCTCGAGATTTGGCGGCTGGCGTGGCAGACGCCGCAATGGAGCCCGTCCACGGAGGACGGGACGACCCGATGTGCCGCCAGACCTCGTCGACGAGGGCGCCGCCGCAATGGAGCCCGTCCACGGAGGACGGGACGACTGATCTTGGCTGTGTGGCGATTTGGGGGCGGTTTCCGCCGCAATGGAGCCCGTCCACGGAGGACGGGACGACACGGTAAGCCTGGGGTCGAAGTACTCCGATATTTCACTGCCGCAATGGAGCCCGTCCACGGAGGACGGGACGACATGCAGTACGGCGACATCACGCCGCCGCTGCGGCCGCCGCAATGGAGCCCGTCCACGGAGGACGGGACGACCATCGCGCAGGCCACATCGAGCCCGTCGACGACGAGCCGCAATGGAGCCCGTCCACGGAGGACGGGACGACTAGCACCATTCCTTGAGCCGTCAACAGTTGACGGGTCAAGCCGCAATGGAGCCCGTCCACGGAGGACGGGACGACTTCAAGTCCGCGATCAACTGGATCATCCGGCTATGGCCGCAATGGAGCCCGTCCACGGAGGACGGGACGACAGCCCACGCCACGATCCGGGCGCGCTGAGTGGGATGGCCGCAATGGAGCCCGTCCACGGAGGACGGGACGACGTTATCGGCGTCGTTGTCGTGCGTCACCCAATCCTCGCCGCAATGGAGCCCGTCCACGGAGGACGGGACGACCTCACCGCTGGGCGGCTGGCGTAGCAGGAGCAGCGCTTCGCCGCAATGGAGCCCGTCCACGGAGGACGGGACGACCGGGTGCTGGCCGAGCAAGGCCTTGTCCTGAAAGGGCCGCAATGGAGCCCGTCCACGGAGGACGGGACGACCTACCTGGACGTGGCCGCCCGGGCCGTCCGCAAACAGCCGCAATGGAGCCCGTCCACGGAGGACGGGACGACCGCGCCCTTCACGGCTCGCCTCGAACGCGTCAAGGGTGCCGCAATGGAGCCCGTCCACGGAGGACGGGACGACTCCGCGGTCGTCCAGATCCTCCGTGTCGTAGAAGGGCCGCAATGGAGCCCGTCCACGGAGGACGGGACGACCGGCCAACATCGAGCACATGCCCAGCCAGTCGGACACGCCGCAATGGAGCCCGTCCACGGAGGACGGGACGACAACGTCATCCGATGGCGGTTCCCGCACCGGCAGCAGGCCGCAATGGAGCCCGTCCACGGAGGACGGGACGACAGGTTGGCGTCAACCAGCCGGCCCTCCTGCTTGTAGCCGCAATGGAGCCCGTCCACGGAGGACGGGACGACCTTGTGGTGGCCCAGGCCGGGGATGATGTTGTACCGGCCGCAATGGAGCCCGTCCACGGAGGACGGGACGACAAAGGAGCCCGGGTGGCCGAGAACGAGCTGCCAACGGCCGCAATGGAGCCCGTCCACGGAGGACGGGACGACACCGCCACCGTGTTGGGCGAGGGATCGCGTCTGTGGCCGCAATGGAGCCCGTCCACGGAGGACGGGACGACCATTCAAGGCGTTGGAACCTTCGACATTGCTCGGTGGCCGCAATGGAGCCCGTCCACGGAGGACGGGACGACGTGCAGGCGTACGAGGTGAACGAGGCCGAGGGCGAGCCGCAATGGAGCCCGTCCACGGAGGACGGGACGACCTCACCTACGATCCCGACGCCCTGGTCAGGTGCCAGCCGCAATGGAGCCCGTCCACGGAGGACGGGACGACTCCGCCAGTGCCGCCACCGGCCATTACGAGATTTCCGCCGCAATGGAGCCCGTCCACGGAGGACGGGACGACTCCGGAGGACGAACGGGCAGGAGGCGATCGTCCTCGAGCCGCAATGGAGCCCGTCCACGGAGGACGGGACGACCTAGTCCTACGGGTCACCAGCCAACTAAGCCAATTCGCCGCAATGGAGCCCGTCCACGGAGGACGGGACGACCTCCACCCGCGCCGACAGTGACCACCTCGACCGATCCGCCGCAATGGAGCCCGTCCACGGAGGACGGGACGACCACGTGGCAGGTGGTCGCCGCGCCGGCAGCGTGCAGCGGCCGCAATGGAGCCCGTCCACGGAGGACGGGACGACAGCTTCGTCGATCACGCCACCGAGCGGGAAGACGAGGCCGCAATGGAGCCCGTCCACGGAGGACGGGACGACCGAAGTCTGGCGCGACGATCGATGCTGACTCGGGTGGCCGCAATGGAGCCCGTCCACGGAGGACGGGACGACGGTGGTCGGGGCATTCGCGAGAGCAGCCAGGAACGCGCCGCAATGGAGCCCGTCCACGGAGGACGGGACGACCTACCGCGCCGGTAGGAATCCAAGATTGCCCTACGGCCGCAATGGAGCCCGTCCACGGAGGACGGGACGACGCCAGCACGTACTCCGTCGACCAGGTGTCGGGCACGCCACCGCCGCAATGGAGCCCGTCCACGGAGGACGGGACGACCCGACCTGGAACGCCGCCCCGATCAGAAACACCAGGCCGCAATGGAGCCCGTCCACGGAGGACGGGACGACCCGCCGAAGCGGAATGGAGCGCGCGGGAGGCGTACGCCGCAATGGAGCCCGTCCACGGAGGACGGGACGACGTATCGGCAACATGCGATACGAGGGGCTATATGCGGCCGCAATGGAGCCCGTCCACGGAGGACGGGACGACTGCGAGAAAATCGGCCTGGCTCGGCCGCTGCTGGTGCCGCAATGGAGCCCGTCCACGGAGGACGGGACGACACGCACCCGGTAGCGACCCGGCTCGCCGACGTTCGGGCCGCAATGGAGCCCGTCCACGGAGGACGGGACGACAACCATTCCTGCGCGTTGAGGAGCAATTGCAGAAAGCCGCAATGGAGCCCGTCCACGGAGGACGGGACGACGAGTCGGGGCAGGTGGCTAGCTGATGTGGATAGAGTCGCCGCAATGGAGCCCGTCCACGGAGGACGGGACGACCGCCAGGAGGTCCGCAGGTTGTGCCGTGCGAGCGGGCCGCAATGGAGCCCGTCCACGGAGGACGGGACGACTTGGGCCGGGCGATCAACACCCATTATGCCCCCGCAGCCGCAATGGAGCCCGTCCACGGAGGACGGGACGACGCGTGTGGGCGCTGCCCTTCTGCCGCGACTTCGGGCCGCCGCAATGGAGCCCGTCCACGGAGGACGGGACGACGAGCTGATCGTGTCGTCGACGCCGCCGCCGGTCACACCGCCGCAATGGAGCCCGTCCACGGAGGACGGGACGACTCAGCCACCGCCTGCGGCACGTCGACCAGGGGGATGCCGCAATGGAGCCCGTCCACGGAGGACGGGACGACCCGCGTTCCTCAAGACGCGGACGGCATTGGCTGAAATGCCGCAATGGAGCCCGTCCACGGAGGACGGGACGACCTCCGCCCCGTGGGGCGTTGCGCACTCAGGATGCAGCCGCAATGGAGCCCGTCCACGGAGGACGGGACGACCCGCTGTGCGCCCGCTCCCCAATCGATCATTGTCGGCCGCAATGGAGCCCGTCCACGGAGGACGGGACGACCCGACCTGGAACGCCGCCCCGATCAGAAACACCAAGCCGCAATGGAGCCCGTCCACGGAGGACGGGACGACTTCGATCTTTACGTCAACTTCCCTGTTCGGGAGGGGGCCGCAATGGAGCCCGTCCACGGAGGACGGGACGACGCCTTCGGGTGGAGGGCCTAGTCCCGACCATCCTCAAGGCGCCGCAATGGAGCCCGTCCACGGAGGACGGGACGACCCTTACAGCTCCGGTGGATGCGGAGCTGGTCGGTGGCGCCGCAATGGAGCCCGTCCACGGAGGACGGGACGACCGCTCCTGCCCCTCGGCGGACTTGAGCCAACGCTCGCCGCAATGGAGCCCGTCCACGGAGGACGGGACGACCTCCCAGATGACATCCTGCGACAAACGCCAGCACATGCCGCAATGGAGCCCGTCCACGGAGGACGGGACGACTGTGTGTGGGGGGTGGGTGTACTGATCGCGTGAGCGCCGCAATGGAGCCCGTCCACGGAGGACGGGACGACCTCAACCTGGCGGCCGAGATGATGGGCCTCGAGGTCGCCGCAATGGAGCCCGTCCACGGAGGACGGGACGACCTGGCTATGCGGACTACCAATCGACCCAACGCTCGCCGCAATGGAGCCCGTCCACGGAGGACGGGACGACTCGGCGCCACGCCGACGCGGGTCCTCGACGCAGACGAGCCGCAATGGAGCCCGTCCACGGAGGACGGGACGACCGCGTCGTAGGCCACGAGCTCAGCCACGACCGGGCGCCGCAATGGAGCCCGTCCACGGAGGACGGGACGACATCCGGGTCGAGGACCCGATCACAGCCGTTGACTGGGCCGCAATGGAGCCCGTCCACGGAGGACGGGACGACCGGCCGTCGACGCCCAGACCCAACACCACGGCGTGGCCGCAATGGAGCCCGTCCACGGAGGACGGGACGACCGGGGCGACCGCCACGATGTGGCCGTCGTTGATGAAAACGCCGCAATGGAGCCCGTCCACGGAGGACGGGACGACGGCGGCCGCATGACCAAGGGCGACAACGACAACATGCCGCAATGGAGCCCGTCCACGGAGGACGGGACGACGCGTCCTCTTCGGACCGTCCCGCCGCGATGGCTCGCTTGCCGCAATGGAGCCCGTCCACGGAGGACGGGACGACGCGCATCTGGACCGCCTGTACCGCAACGAGCGCGAGCCGCAATGGAGCCCGTCCACGGAGGACGGGACGACCTCCGACCGGTCGCGTGCCGCCCGCGCAGCCGCCTGCCGCAATGGAGCCCGTCCACGGAGGACGGGACGACCCGAGATCCAGGTGGACGGTGACGGGTGGCCGTGGGCGGCCGCAATGGAGCCCGTCCACGGAGGACGGGACGACCCCACGCCACGATCCACTGGCGTCAATGGGGATGCCGCCGCAATGGAGCCCGTCCACGGAGGACGGGACGACTACACGACGTCGGGCGCGTCGGTCATCGAGGCGCCTCGCCGCAATGGAGCCCGTCCACGGAGGACGGGACGACCATTGGCATACTTCGACCCCGACTCGTGCTGCTGGAGCGCCGCAATGGAGCCCGTCCACGGAGGACGGGACGACCACACAGCTCGGTGCCGACCAGCGCGGCCGCTGGGAGGCCGCAATGGAGCCCGTCCACGGAGGACGGGACGACATGGGGAGGAGGGGGAAATTGAAGTCGCGGGGACCAGCCGCAATGGAGCCCGTCCACGGAGGACGGGACGACTCATGATGAGTCGCGGACCGATACGGCCGAGAGCCTGGCCGCAATGGAGCCCGTCCACGGAGGACGGGACGACATCACCTACCACCACGCCGGCGATCTCATTGCCGCCGCCGCAATGGAGCCCGTCCACGGAGGACGGGACGACCGCCATGATCGGCAAGACCGAGCGGACCCTCAAGCGCCGCAATGGAGCCCGTCCACGGAGGACGGGACGACTGGTGCACTTCCGATTCGCTGGCGTCCAGCTCGGCGCCGCAATGGAGCCCGTCCACGGAGGACGGGACGACCTGAGCGATGACTCGCGATGTGGCAAGCAAGCCGTAGCCGCAATGGAGCCCGTCCACGGAGGACGGGACGACGTCGGCACCCACACGCAGGGCACCGAGCCGACCGAGGGCCGCAATGGAGCCCGTCCACGGAGGACGGGACGACCGCCGACGCCATGAAGGCCGCATTTGCGAACGTCAGCCGCAATGGAGCCCGTCCACGGAGGACGGGACGACCTGGTGATCGCCGTTCTTCCGGCCGGCCCACCGGCCAGCCGCAATGGAGCCCGTCCACGGAGGACGGGACGACAGCCCGATCGCGTCGTCATCAGGGAGCGATCAGGCGGCCGCAATGGAGCCCGTCCACGGAGGACGGGACGACTGGCGATCGCTGACCTATTCGGTCTTGATTCGGAAGACTTGCCGCAATGGAGCCCGTCCACGGAGGACGGGACGACGAGTCGACACGCTTGAGAGCCTGGCGGAGCTCGCGGCCGCAATGGAGCCCGTCCACGGAGGACGGGACGACCGTCGACGGTCAGCGGCGCCTCAACGTCGGGCGCGGCGCCGCAATGGAGCCCGTCCACGGAGGACGGGACGACCTGGGCGGCTTCCACGAACGAGCTGGCGTCGCCCGCGCCGCAATGGAGCCCGTCCACGGAGGACGGGACGACCGCTGCGTCGGGTCGCCCTGCCACGGACGGGAGAAGCCGCAATGGAGCCCGTCCACGGAGGACGGGACGACGCGAAGCAGGTTCGGGTCTTTCCCGTCGCATCGACGCCGCAATGGAGCCCGTCCACGGAGGACGGGACGACCCGCCCTTGGCCTGGCGGCGGTCCACGTCGTCGACGGTGCCGCAATGGAGCCCGTCCACGGAGGACGGGACGACCCCGGTCAAGCACGCCAACACCGCGAGGATCCTGGCTGCCGCAATGGAGCCCGTCCACGGAGGACGGGACGACTCCTTGCCGCCGGAGAACGACACGTAGATCCGGGGGCCGCAATGGAGCCCGTCCACGGAGGACGGGACGACAACAACACGATCGGGTCACTGTCGTGGACGGTGCCGCCGCAATGGAGCCCGTCCACGGAGGACGGGACGACCCAGCCGACCGCGGAGGAGGTACGCCGGGAGCAAGAGCCGCAATGGAGCCCGTCCACGGAGGACGGGACGACTGCCTTGATCTGGGCGAAGCCTGCGGTGATGCGCGCGCCGCAATGGAGCCCGTCCACGGAGGACGGGACGACTCGGCACCGTCCTGGTGCCGGCTACGCACTTGACGCCGCCGCAATGGAGCCCGTCCACGGAGGACGGGACGACCCCGGCACGTCGCGGCCGATTCAGCCGGACTACACGTAGCCGCAATGGAGCCCGTCCACGGAGGACGGGACGACCGTGCCGGGGTCGGACGCCGAGCCGGTAAACCGGCTCGCCGCAATGGAGCCCGTCCACGGAGGACGGGACGACTCGCGGCGATCGGGGTCCCAGCACATCCAGTGAGTCTCGCCGCAATGGAGCCCGTCCACGGAGGACGGGACGACGGCTCGCCAAATTTGAGCCGTCTGACGTGCGGAAACGCGGGGCGTTGCGAGCGCCTGCCTGTAGTGATCCACTATCGACTATCACTGTGGAGTTGTCAAGCACCAAAACCGCCCCTGACCTGGGCGCGAGCGGTCAAGCGCATCGGAGAGACCACCTGGGCGCTCGCACACTCTAGATGATGACGGCCTGGCTCACCGGGAGCGTCGTGTGTGGGCCGATGAACACGAACTTGGACGTGTCGTCTGGGTGACCAAGGTCGACGATCATGACGCTGTCCTCCGTGGTCTTGATGAGCTGCTCGAGTTGGCCACGCATCTCGATCACCTCCATCTCGGACAGGTCGCAGAGAAACACCGAGTACTGGATCCGGTAACCGTAACCTTCCACGCACGTGGCGACCGTACGCAGCCGCCGATCATCGCGAATGTCGTAGGCGACGAGATACCGTCGGCGGGCCATGACTCACCTCGTGACGATCGGCTCATACTGCGGCAGCTCGCCGAGCAGGTGGGCCGCCAGGATGCGGGCCTGCAACTCGATGGCGCGCCGGTAACTGACCGTGTAGTTGAACAGCGGGTGGCGGATGTGGGTCGACAGTCGCCGCTCCCAGGCGCGGATCACGGTTCGTCGGCCGTCGGCGGTCAGGGTCACCGCTCCAGCCCGGACGAGGAAGTCCGACGCTGTGATCTCCCGGTTGTTGACGAGGGTGATCGCCACCGAATCCGCGAGCAGCGGCCGGAACTCCTCGGCCAGGTCCAGCGCCAGCGCCGGCCGGCCGAATCGGGGCCGATGGTAGAGGCCGATGTACGGGTCGAAGCCGACCGCCAGGCAGGCCGCGGTCATGTCCTTGGCCAGCAGGGCGTAGCAGAACGACAGCAGGCAGTTGATCGCGTCGGTGGGCGGCCGTCGGTTGCGTAAGCCGCTGAACGCCGGCCCCGGCAGCTCGTCGGCCCTGGTCAGCAAACGGGGCAACGCCGAGAAGTAGAGGCGGGCGGCGGTGCCCTCGATCCCGAGCAGCGTCGCCGTGCTCTGGGCCTCCTCCGCAGCGCCAGCCAGCCGGCCGAGCTGATCGACCACTGTGCCGACCGCGTCGCCACCATTGCGCCGCAACAGAACGCGTCCGTTGCGGATCTTGCCAGCGATCATGCGCCGCGCGACGTCCACGTCGCTCTGGGCTGCCCGAGCCGTCTGGCGGATACGCAGCATGACGTTCTTCGTCGGCAGTCCGGTGGTCATCCCCATCAGCCAGCCGCCATACGTGAAGTAGAAGATGTCGATGTCACGCTCGATCAGCGTACGCACGGCCTGTGCGGTCACCTGGACGTTGCCGTAGACGCCGACGTGGGATACATCGATCAGCCGGACGCTGGCCAGTTCCTGCCGTTGCTTCGACACGATGAGCCGGCCGCCGTCCTGCCCGACCACGGCTCCCTGCTCCGTCACGTAGACCGGCCGGGCGTCGGAGTCCGGCGCGATCAGTCGACGAGCCGGCGTCCGCCGACCACCGCTGAGAACGCGAACCTCGTCAGGCAGGCAGATGCCGACGAGCGAACAGCGCGCGCATTTCGGGCTGCCGTCCAACGGCGCCGGCGGCTGCATCCGGGCCGCGGTCTGCCGGGCGGCCGCGACGACGGACAGCGTACGGTCGACCAGATCCTGGGTCGGCTCGACCACCACTCGCTGACGCGTCTCGGCGTAGTAGATCTCGCCCCGCTCGCACTGATAGCCCTGTTCGCGCAGCAGCAGCACCTGGGCACACACCTGGACCGCGTCGGCCTCCCACGCCGATCCGTCGGGCCGGGGGCGTCCCTTCTTGGTGTCGACCGGCACGACTCCCCCGTCGACGCCCTCCACCAGGTCCAGCTTGGCCGAGATGCCGAGCGACTCACTGGCCAGTTCCACCGACCGGGCGGCGACCAACGTCCCCTCAGCCGGCAGCGGGGCCGCGCCGCCGCCGGAGTCCACCCTCCGGTGACGGCGCAGCCCTTCCGCCACGTCCGCATTGGACGCCCAGAGCTCCTCCACCCATTCGAGGAAGAACAGCCGCGGGCAGTAGACGTACTCGTTGAGCATCCGAGCGGGGACGAGATCCGGCAGGTCGACCGCGACCATCGTTACCCGACCTCGGGAATGAACACTCCGAATCCGAAGTGGCTGAGCTGACCGAGCATCACCGGGCCGGCCTGCGGCTCGGCGAAGGTCAGCCGAAGGCCGTACCCAGCCCGGGCGTGCTTCGTCAACTGCTCACCCGCCCGGTAGCGACGAAACGCCATGGCCCACCCGTCCTGGTCCGGCACGCGAACCACCTCGACCTCGGCCGGCAGATTCCGGTACGCCAGCTCCCGCCGGACGTCCTCGGCGAGGAACTGCTCATACGTTCCCCGGGAGCGCTTGTAGTGCCGGACCGGCAGGTACGGGGTGAGGCTCCGCCACGTTCGACTCGGCCCGCACAGCTCCGGGGCAACCTGCTCGACCGGGCCGACGCTCTGCAGCAGCAGCGTCGTCTTGGGGAACCCCTTCAGCTCGTAGCCGTCGGTGCCGTCACCTCCGCCCCGGCGGCCGGACAACCAGCGGGTCTCGATGATCGCGGCGACCTCCTCGGGCTGGATGCCGACCGGCGCCCACACGAGCAGGCCCTCGATGGTCGCGCCCCTATCCGGCCCCGTGGGCAACGGCACCCAGTGGGCGTGCTGGTGGTCGGTGGCGGCACCGCCGTGGCCCAGCAGCTCGGGCCGTCCACCGTCGAGCCTCTTCGTCACCGCCCGGTGCATGATGTCGGCCAGCAGCACGCCGTGGGTCGCCCGGAACGGCGCCGCCGCCTGGATGCCGAAGCGAATGGCCTCCACTGTGGATGGTTGGCGACGACCGGGTCGGGGCGGCTTCTGCGAAGGAACCTGGCGGGCGTACGTCACCCACCGGGTGTCCGGCGGCATCGTCCGCCGTCCCTTGCGGACCGTCACCGTGCTGAGTTCGAGGACCGGCCGGCTCACCGGGGTGGTCGGTGCCAGCAGCCGCACCGTCTCGTCCCCTCGCCCGCCCGGACGCCACCAGGTGTCGTCCGGGGGCACGTCGCCGTCGAGGAGGTTCATCTCGCACACAGCCTCGGCTCGGCCCAGGTAGGGCACGAGCTCGACCAGCTTGCCGAGCACCTCCCGTTGCTCGCCGGTCAGGTCCGCCTCCCAGCGGATCAGCAGATGCGCCTCCGCCTCACGGGACAGCGACAGGAACGGGTCGAGGGCCTTGTCGGTGTTGCTCGAAAAGCCGCTGCGGTGGGCGAGGTTGGGCAGGTAGTGACGGGTGTGTCCGGGGCGACCGGGCGCGGTGCGGTACGCCGGGGGTTCACCGAGCGCCTGCAGCAGATCATCCAGAACGGGCGCCGGCAGCTCGGGCCACCGGTTGTACCAGGTGGACACCAAGGCCCGCAGGATGCGCCACGGCGACGGCGGCCACTCCACCGCACCCTCGTTGACGTTGCGGTCCCACGGCGTGGCGTGATAGTGCCCCAGCGGGAACCGGACCGAGACAACGGTGCCCATCTACTTACCCGTCCAGGTCACCACGGTCACCGGGCCGAGTTCGCTCGCGCACTCCCGGGCCAGTCCGGCGATGCGCGTCGCCGCCTCGGTCACCGTGGGCCGCTCGCCCCGGACCACGTCCACCACCTCAAGGTCGCAGGCCGTGCGCAGGCGCAGTCCGCTGTCGAGCAACGTGCCGATCTCGAAGTCGATGATCGCCTCCAGCAGGGCCGTCGCCGCCTCCGAGAGACCGTACGAGCGCAGCTGCATCCGGTCGATGGCGAAGTACGCCTTGATACTGGACGCGGTGTACTCCACCCGGTGGTGCGGCACGGAGCCGTACCCCTCGGCCGTACCGAGCTTCTTCTCCTTGTCCTTGTCGACCTGATTGTGGACGCTGTCGCGCTTGACCCCGCCACTGACCGCCGGCTTGACGTCGTACGCCTCGATGAAGCTCGTCACCGCCCGGGCGACCTTGGGCTGCCACGCCCAACTGCTGCGGGCGAAGAAGACACCATGCACCAGCGAGAGCGGGTCGAGCGCGAAACACGCCCGCGCCACCGCGCGGTTGTCGAGCGGCTTGCCCTTCTGCAGCCCGAGCTTCTCGGGCAGCCACTCGACACCCTTCTTGCCGTCGACCGTGCCGTCCATGATGTACGCGCTGGCCAGCCGATGGGCTTCGATCCGGCTCGACGTCAGGAAGGTCCCGGACGGGTCCTGGACCCGCACGTACGGCAGGGTCGCCAACTCGGCCACCTGGTCGTTACGCGCCTCGTCCCAGGTCGTGGCCTCCAGCCGGTTCGCCATGGACTGCGGCGACTCGACCAGCAGGGCCCGGCCGCCGTCGGCGTGGTCGAACTCGGCCGCGCCGAGGTCGGGAAATCCGGTGGGCTGGAAACGCTGCCCCACCAGGGGGCGCAACACGACCTCGACGACACGACGCGCGTCGGTCTTGGTGCTGGTCACGACAGTTCCTCCTCAATCTCACGTTCGGTCTCGTCATCCATGTCATCGGCGAGGTCCGGTGACGGCTCGTCTTCCGCCATCGACAGGTATCTGGTCAGCACCCTGGACGCGTGGGCACACCGGGGCACGATGGCCGCAGTAAGGCGATACCCATCGATCTCGCGGAGCGCGGCGTCACTGGCGACGTCGGCCACGATGATTCCGGCCAGGCGCAGCCACCGGGCGGCCTCAGCGTGGACCTCGGCCAACCGGCCCGCCGTGAGCCGGACGGGCCAGTCCGGTTGCAGGCCCAGTACGGGGCCGGATCGCTCATCGCCGCCGTCCTGCCGGGACACGACGCCGCTGGCCAGGGCGTGCAACATCCCGAGCGGCGGCACCGGCAGTTCGACGGCCGGTTGCTCCGTCCAGGAGGGACGGACGCCTCGCCAGTCGAGGGCGAGGCAGGCCTTGAACCACATCCCCACCAGATCGTCGTCAAGCTGCTTCCGCACCCACGCGTGCAGGTCGGCCGCAGGCACCGGGATGCCGAGGCGGAAGGTCCGTACGCCCCGCACCGGCTGGTCGCCGTCCTGACTGGACTGTTCGTCGATCCCGGTGCGAGCCCGCCAGACGAGGACGTCGGCCAGCACCCGCTCCAGCGCGCGGACACCGAATCCTGGGACGATCGGGGTTGGTCGCCACGTGGGACGAGGCCAGCCCGGGTCGACCGGCAGCAGGATCTGTCGCATCGTCCGGCTCGGGGCCGTACCGCGGAGCGTGCGGCACGAGGCGAGCCCTACGGCCAGGCGCAGCTCGGACGACTCGACCTCGCGGAGCACCTCCATGAACCGTTGCGCGTTGGGCGGTACTCGCACGCGTACGGTCTCCCGGGCCCGGCCGCTGCGACCGACCGCCATCTCCAGGTCGGTGACCGCGGCGAGCAGCCGCCCCAGGGCAACCGGCTCGCCGGTCTTGGCGAACTCCAGGTACGCCTTGTCGTACCGGCGCGCCGCCTGCCCGATGGCCGCGCTCGTCTCGCCCCGCCGAGCCTGTTTGACCCAGTCCTCGATGCGGGCGGCCAGCGCCACCGAGGGGCGGTTGTCCACCTTGACCCGTTCGATCGGCACGGCGACGTGGGCCTGCCCGTTGCGCTGGTGGATGCCGTACCGGACAAAGGCGTTGATCCCCCGGGCGACGCCGAGCGTCCGCGTCGCCGCGTAGAACTCCACCGCCTGCTGGGCCGGGCGACCCCGCCAGGCGGCCCGGGCTTCGCCGAAGATGTGGCGGATCTCGGCGTACGTCAGCGGGCGCTCCCACAGCGGCGCCCACAGTTCGCCGCGGGACTCCTCATCGGCCCCGCTGGGCGAGCCCTCCGGCGACTGCGCGACGGTGAACGGGATCGCGGCGCGCCCGGCGCCGTGGAGGTTGCGACGGGCCGCCGAGGCGGCGAACATCAGCGTCCCCTCGATCATGAGCACGTAGGCCCAGGGGTTCACCAGCGAGTCGGCCGCGCCGAAGGGCGACGAGTTGCGGCCGCCCGCCGCCGCCGGATCAAACTGGCCGATCGCGGCCGGCGTCAACGACTCGGTCTGCGTGCCGCTGAGCAGGTCGCGGATCAGGGCGAGTCGCCGTTTGGTAGCGGCCGGGTTTGGGTCAAGGAGCCGCACGAGATGCTGATGGAGGTTGCCGGCGAAGTCGAGCCGGCCGTCATTGCCGCCGGTCCCGAGCAGCGGTGGATAGAAGATCTCGTCGTCGGCCAGGACAGTCGCGGCGTCGATCCACGGCAGAGCCTCGTCCGGGCATCGGTTGCGGAACTCGCGCGCCACGTCCGCGTTGTTCCACGCCCCGCCGCGGTAGCGGGACGCCGCCTGGTGCGCCGCCGCCGCCGTGGCCCGGTACGGGTCCAGCCGGGGCGAGCGGTTCTTCAGCAGTTCGGCCAGTTCGGGCGACGGAGCGTCGTCTCCCAGGCCGAACCCACTGCCCGGGTTCCAGGCCCGCAGCACGGGCGTCGGGACGAAGGCCTCGGCCAGCCATCCGGCCAAATCGTCCACAGTGGTCTCGACGACCAGTCCGGTGTCGTCCCACCAGGCGCAGATACCGGAGTCGGCCTGCTCTCCCACGACGCGGATCACACCAAGCCCGGCCAGGTAGGACGCGAGCGGCTCGGGTCGGATGCCGCCGAGGACGTGCTTGGTCACTGCGCCTCCTTCGCTACCGTCAGCGACGCTCCCGGCGTCTCGCTGGCCCGCCAGTCGGCCATCCGGACCAGGGTCTCCAGATAGGCGAGGAGAAACGGTCCGAACCGGTCCCGCAGTTGGAGCACTCGCCGGGTCCACGACCGGTCGCTACCCGGAACGAACTGATCAAGATCGATAGTCAGCGTGCCCGCCGGCTGGCCGAGCAACGACGGCACCGGCACCTCCGCGCCGTGCTCCAGCCCGAGCAGCGCCTTCTCGTCGACGTCGTCGATCCCGCGGACCTGAACCCGCAGCTTGCCGTGGTGGGCCAACACGAGGTACCGCACAAGGTCCGGCTCCGCGACCCCGTCGACCAGCGGGCGCAGCGGACCATCGAGCAACAGCAGCGAGGCCAGCTCGTGCCGGAACTTCACCCCGCCATCGAACTTCAGGTCGTCGAAGGATGCGGACTTGGCCCAGGGCCGGCCCGCTTCGATGCGCTCCCGTTCGTCCTCGGTCGCGAGCCGGCACAGCGCGTCCTGCCAGATCGGATGGCTCTTGCCGACGTCGTGGACGTGGGCGGCGGTGACGACGGCCTGAGCCAGCGGCGCGGGCAGGTCGATCTGGATGGCCGTCAGCAGCCCGGTGGCCTCGACGCGGGTGTCGTCGCTGTGCTGCTGCAGCGAGATCCACTCACGCTGGGCGACGGCCGCCTCGTCCTGGCGGTAGGCGTCCTCGGTGCCGGCGGCCGGGTCGGTGCCGACGCTCCGATCTGGACGGAGCGGAAGCGGGGGTGAATCCGGCACCCCAGCCTTGCTCGAGGGGTCGAAGCCAGTTACCGGGTCGTAGCCGCCGTCGGTGGCGGCCATGACGAGGACCTCGCCCGGCCGGGGCGGGGCCGCCTCGCTGACCCGCGACCAGACGCCCTCGCCCTGTTCGAACCGCCAGACGGCCTTGTTTCGGGCCAAGGTGCGGACCTCGCCGACCGGGACGCGGCAACGGTGGCGGGCCTCCGGTGGCTTGGCCCGGTCCGGCGGCCGGCCATGGTCGTCGACCGCATCCCAGTGCGCCCAGGCGAGCTGGACGTCGAGATCCTCGGCGTCGCGTACGTACGGCGCCACGTCGACGTCGCCTCCGTTGAGATCCTGGGCGGTGTCGAAAAGGGACAGCAGGTCCGACCGACGGAGCACGGTCACCACTGGGTCCTTGACCGCGACGGTGCGCGCGAGCAGATCCTCGCCGGTGACCGCCTGACCCTCCAGACGGTCCAACGCAGCCACGCTGGCCGCCACGTCGTCGGCGTCGTACGGATCCGGTTTCGCTGGCGGGAACCACCACAGTTCGGCGTCGGCG
>Ga0065720_1003173_pt1 | contig 21966 bp, 19 predicted proteins | sample Thericmetagenome_FD_59107 | JGI IMG/M metagenome (GOLD analysis project Ga0065720, IMG submission 59107) | Thermophilic microbial communities from the Joint Bioenergy Institute, California, USA of rice/straw/compost enrichment - eDNA_2 v2... | ecosystem: Engineered > Solid waste > Grass >...
ACCCCGACGGGCCCACGAGCGCCACCATCTCCCCGTGCGCGACCCGCAGGTCGACGCCGCCGAGCACGTCCGGTCCGTCGCCGTGCCCCGCGACCACCCCGGAGAGCTCGACCGCGGCCGCGCCGTCCCCGTCGCCGTCCCCGTCGCCGGCCCGGTCGCCGGCCCGGTCGCCGGCCGTGTCCCCGGCCGTGGGCGGGGCGACGGCGGCGCGCCGCCCGGCGCCGGAGAGGGCGCGGGCGACCTGGCGCTCCGCCGCCCGGCCCGCCATGCCGATGTAGAAGAACCCGCCCGCGACGCTGATCGGCTCGGTGAGCAGCAGCGAGATGAGCACGAGCGCCACCGCGGTGCCCGCGGAGATCGCGCCCGAGGCGTGCCGTACCAGCGCGACGGCGGTGCCCGCCCCGATCAGCGCGCCGTAGAACACCACGTCCGTGATGAGCAGGACGAGCTGGTTGCCCGCGAGCAGCCGCATCGTCGCCACCCGCTGCCGCTCGCTCTCCTCGGCGAGCAGCCGCGACCGCCGCTCGGCCGCGCCGAGCAGGGTGAGCAGCCGAAGCCCCTGGATCGACTCGAGGAAGTGCGCGGCGAGCCGCCGGGACTGGGTCTGGTACGCGGCGGTGGAGGAGCGGAACAGCCGCTGGAACCCGCCGATCACCACCGGCACGGCGACCACGACCGCGAGCAGCGCCGCGGCCGAGGCGACGTCGACGACGACCGCGACGACCGCCACCACCACGAGCGGGGTGGTGGCCGACGCGATGAGCTCGCCGAGGAACCCGCCCCGCCAGGCCGCGACCTTCGCCGCCCCCTCGGTGGCGAGCGAGGCGAGCGAGCCGGTGACGGGGCCGCCCGCCGGGCGGGACTCGCCGCCGTGCGGCCCGTTGTCGAGGATCGACCGGTGGATCCGCGCGCGCACGCCGACCTCCGCGACGGCCTCGCCCGCCCCGCTCGCCCGGCCCTGGCCGAGCGTGCCGGCGACGGCGAGCGCGATCCCGGCCGCGACCAGCGCGGACGTGCGCCAGTCGAGCGCGCCGCCGCCCGTCACCTGGTCGATGAGCCGGCCGACGCCGAGGTAGCACAGGCACAGGCCGACCGCGCTCAGCCAGCCGCACGCCACCGCCGCGGCGACGTGCCCGCGTACCGGCGGGGCCGGCCGCGCCGGGGGCGGCACCGCGGAGGACGCCACGGGGGACACCGTGGGGGACGTGGGAGACACTGCGGGGGACGCCGTGGGAGACACCGCGGGAGACGGGGGATGGCTCGTCGTGTCGCTCATCGGAACACCTCCGGGTGAAGCCAGCGCGCGATCTCCTCCAGCCCGTCGGCGAGGCGCACGCCGCCGGTGCCGTACGAGATCCGCGCGGGCAGCAGCTTGACGCGGCCCTCCCGCACGGCGGGCAGCTCGGCGACGGCCGGGTTGTCCAGCAGCGGGCGGTAGGAGTCGCGGCCCTCGCCGGTGACGTCGATCAGCAGGATCGCGTCCGGCTCCGCCGCGATGAGCCGCTCGGCGGTCACCGGCCCGGTGGCGCGCAGCCCGATGCGCTCGGCGACCAGGTCGCCGCCCGCGCGCCGCACCAGGTCGGAGGTGAGCACGTCGGCCGCGTTGAGAAACGGCCGGCCCGCCTGATTGGACAGGATAGCCACGCTCGGCCGGTCGCCGATCCCGCTGACCTTCTCCGCGACGGCGGCCGCCCGGCGGTCGAGCTCGGCGGTGACCTCGCGGGCCTTCGCCTCGGCGTCGAGCGCCCGCCCGAGCAGGGTGAGGTTCTGCTTCACCTCCTCCAGCGTGGCCCAGCCGTTGGTGATGGCGATCATCGGGATGCCCGCCTGGGCGAGCACCTCCCGGGCGTCCCGCTCGCCGCCGTGCCGGGTGGTGAGCAGGATCAGGTCCGGGTCGAGGGCGATGATCTGTTCCGGGTCGGGCTCGTTGCCCGGCGGCAGCTTGGCCGGCACGCTCGCGAGCTGCCCGGCGTGGGCGGACAGCGCCGGGTTGGTGGCCGAGACCGGGACCGCGGCGAGCCGATCGGGTCCGGCGAGCGCCACGGCCGCCTCGGCCACGTCGGGGGAGAGCGCGGCGATGCGCTCCGGCCGGCTCGGCAGGGTCACCCGCTGCGGCGGGTCGCCGGGCACCTCCACGGTGCGCGGGTATCCGGTCTGCCGGGCCGTACCGGCGGAGGCGCCGCCTGCGGCCCCCGAGGCGCAGCCGGCGAGCAGGGAGAGGCCGAGCACGGCGGCGCTCAGCCCGGCGAGTAGACGCGTCACATGGCCTCCAGTGCGGTAACGGTGAGGGAACCGGTCACGTCGTCGCGGCGGACCACCGCCCGTACGGCGTAGGCCTCGGCGAGCCGTGCCGGGGTGAGCACGTGCGCGGGCGCGCCGGTGGCGAGCACCCGGCCGCCGGCGAGCAGGGCGAGGTCCGTGCAGTAGCGCGCGGCGAGGCCGAGGTCGTGCAGCACCACGAGCACCGTCCGCCCGGCGTCGGCGCAGGATCGCAGCAGCCGCAGCACGGCGAGCTGGTGGCGCAGGTCGAGGGCGGAGACCGGCTCGTCGGCGAGGAGCACCGGGGCGTCCTGGGCGAGCGCCCTGGCGAGCAGCACGAGCTGGCGCTCCCCGCCGGAGAGGGTGGTCATGCTCCGGCCGGCGAGGTGGGTGGTGCCGGTCGCGGCCATCGCCTCCGCCGCGGCCCGGTGGTCCGCCGCGCCCTCCACCGCGAACCGGCCCAGGTGCGGATGCCGCCCCATGAGCGTCACCTGGTAGGCGGTGAAGGGGAACGCCGGCGTGGTGTCCTGGGGCACGTAGGCGATGCGGCGGGCGAGCTCCCGCGGCCGCAGGCCGTGCACCGGCCGCCCGCCGAGCAGCACCCGGCCGCCCGCGGGCCGGTGCAGCCCGGCGATCGTGCGCAGCAGGGTGGTCTTCCCGGCGCCGTTCGGCCCGACCAGGCCGAGCATCCGCCCGGGCGGCGCCTTCAGGCCGACCCCGTCGAGGATCACCGACCGGCCGGCCGCCACCCGCAGGCCGTCCACCTCGATCACGCGGGCCTCCGGCGGGACCACAGCACGAGCAGCAGGAACACCGGCGCCCCGGCGAACGCGGTGACCACCCCGGTCTGCAGCGCCACCTGGGCCGGCAGCAGCCGCGCCGCCGTGTCGGCGGCCACCAGGAACACCGCGCCGAGCAGCGCGCTCGCCGGCAGCAGCGGGCGGTGGCCGGGGCCCGCGATCAGCCGGACCACGTGCGGCGCCACCAGGCCGACGAAGCCGATCACGCCGCTCACGGACACGGCCGCGCCGGTGAGCAGCGAGGCGAGCGCGAGCAGCGCGGTGCGCGTGCGGGCCACGTCCACCCCGCTGGTGCGGGCGGCGTCGTCGCCGAGCATCATCACGTCGAGGTCGCGGGCGAAGGCCGCGGTGGCCGCGAGCCCGGAGAGCACCGGCGCCGCGGCGAGGCGCACGTGCTCCCAGGTGCGGGCGTCGAGGTCGCCCTGCAGCCAGAACACGATGCCGCGCAGCGCCCGCTCGTCGGGCGCGTTCGCGACGAGCGCCGAGACCACCGCGCCGAGCAGCGCGTTGAGCGCGATGCCGACGAGCAGCACCGTGGCGAGGCCGCGGTCCCGGCTCAGCGCGGCGATGCCGCAGACCGCCGCCATGGTGAGCAGGGCGCCGGCGAACGCGGCCGCGGGCAGTGCGAACGTGCCGGCCGCGCCGCACGTGATGGCGAGCACGGCCCCGACCGCGGCCCCGGCGGACACCCCGGTCACCCCCGGCTCCGCGAGCGGGTTGCGGAACAGCGCCTGCATCACCGCGCCCGCCATGCCGAGCGCGGCCCCGACCAGGGCCGCCACCAGCACCCGGGGCAGCCGGATCTGCGCGACGACCAGCTCATGGCGGGTCGCCGCTCCGGTGGGGAGCCCGAGCCGTTCGGCGACGATCGCCACGACGTCGCCCACCGGGATCGAGACCGGTCCGAGCGAGATCGCCAGGCAGCCCGCGACCACGAGCAGCACGGTGAGCCCGGCCAGGGCGGCCGCCGGGGTGACGACGGCTCGGCCGCGGGACCGGAGCCGGGGCGGCGGTCCGGGCGGCCCGCCGGTGGCCGCGCCGGCGGGGGCGGGCGGTGCCGCGGTGTCCGGTGCCGCCGCCAGGGCACGCCGATCGGCGGCGGATGCTTCCTTCGTCATATGCCCCACACAGTGCCAGAGTGAAAATGGTTATCGCAATCATATTCATGACCGAGATGCCGGGAAACGGCGGGGCATCGGGTGCCGGTGGCGCCGCCAGGCCGTACGCCGGGGACGTACGGCCAGGTCGCCCGGCCCTGGTTCCGGCGGCTCCGGCAGGTCGGTGCACGATGGGGCCGCCCGGCCGCGCGAGGCGCCGTGCTAGCGGGTCCTGCTCACCGGGGAGTTCGCCCGGCGCGAACAAGCCGGGGCGGGGTGGCGCGGTGGGCGGGCGCGGCGGGGCCGCGCGAAGGGCGGAGCAGGGGGCGTGGAACGCGCGATCGGCGAAGAAACAAGGGGTTTTCCGGAATTAACCCCCTTGTATTGGTATCACCATTAGGCCAGAGTGGCCTACAGCACAATCCGTACGGCGTTCCACTCAAGGAGTCCGGCGTGCAGACCAGCGCTCCTGCATACGACACCGGACCGCTCCTCGCCATCGCGCTGGCGGCGGTCCTGCTCCTGCTCTTTCTGATCATCCGACTTCGCCTGCACGCCTTCGTGGCGCTGGTGCTGGTCAGTTTCCTCACCGCGCTCGCGACGCGCGTTCCCCTGGGTGAGGTCGTCCCGACCCTGCTCGACGGCTTCGGCAGCACCCTCGCCGGCGTGGCGTTGCTCGTCGGCCTCGGTGCCATGATCGGCCGGCTGCTGGAGGTCACCGGCGGGGCCGACGTACTCGCCCGCACCCTCATCGACCGCTTCGGCGAACGGCGCGCGCCGCTCGCCATCGGCGTGGCGTCCCTGCTCTTCGGCTTCCCGATCTTCTTCGACGCCGGCCTCATGGTGCTGCTGCCGATCATCCTGAGCGTCGCGCGCCGCTTCGGCGGGTCCGTCCTGCTCTACGCGCTGCCCGCGGCGGGCGCCTTCGCGGTGATGCACGCCTTCGTCCCGCCGCACCCCGGCCCGGTCGCGGCCGCGGAGCTGATCGGCGCCGACGTCGGCCTCGTGGTGATCTTCGGCGTGCTCATCGCGATCCCCACCTGGTACCTCGCGAGCTATCTGTTCGGCCTGTCCACCGGGCGGCGGCTGGTGCTGCCGGTGCCCGACGCCTTCGCCACCCAGGACGGCGAGGACGCCGAGAAGGCGCGCGCCAACCCGCCGCGGTTCGGCACCGTGCTGTTCATCCTGCTGCTGCCCCTGGTGCTGATCTTCCTCAACACCGGCGTGAACACCCTCGCCACCGCCGGCGTGGTGGACGGCGACGCCGGGTGGGCCCAGGTGCTCAAGATGATCGGCCAGACCCCGATCGCCCTGCTGATCACCACCCTGCTCGCGATGTGGGTGCTCGGCCGCGGCCGGCGCAGCCGCGAGCAGGTGGAGAAGCTGGTCGACGGCGCGCTCGGCCCGATCTGCGCGATCATCCTGATCACCGGCGCGGGCGGCATGTTCGGCGGCGTGCTGCGGGCGAGCGGGATCGGCGACGCGCTCTCCTCCAGCCTGGAGTCGCTCGGCCTCCCCGTGATCGTGGCCGCGTTCGTGGTCGCCACCTGCCTGCGCGTCGCGCAGGGCTCGGCGACCGTCGCGCTCACCACGACCGGCGGCCTGATCGCCCCGGCGGTCGAGGCCACCTCCGGGCTCACCTCGGTCGACCTGGCCCTGATCGTCATCGCGATCGCCTGTGGCTCCACGGTGCTGTCGCACGTGAACGACTCGGGCTTCTGGCTCGTCGGGCGGTTCTTCGGCATGGACGTCAAGACCACGCTGAGGACCTGGACCGTGATGGTGACCCTGCTCGGCGTCGTCGGCTTCGCCATCGCGTTCGTGCTCAGCCTGGTGCTCTGAGCGCGGCGACGGCACCGGACCGGGCGCCCGGCCGCCCCCGGCCGGGCGCTAGCCGTCCTCCGGGGCGGGCGGCTCGCCGGCGCGCTCGGCGAGCCGGGCGACCTCGCCGCTCACCTCGGCCACGATGCCGCGCATCGCCGCCTGGGCGACATCGGCGAGCCCGGCGCCGATCGAGGAGGCGACGAGCGCGTGCAGCCGCAGCGCCTCCGGGCGCGGATGGTCGGGCATCAGGTGGTGCACGGTACGGCCGATGAGCACCTCGGCGATCACGTCGCCGAGCCCGGCGAACATCTCGTTGCCGGACTCGCGGAGCACCAGCCGGTGGAACTCGATGTCGTGCTCAAGGAACGTGTCGAGGTCCCCGGCCTCGCCGGTGGCGGTGAGCAGCTCGCTCAGCTCGGCGAGCCGCGCCCGCCCGGCCTGCGAGGCGCGCACCGCCGCCGCGGCGGCCGCGGCGGGCTCGACCGCGGCCCGCAGCTCGGTGAGCGACCGCAGCTGCGCGATCCTGCCCCGCCCGGCGAGCCGCCACCGGATGAGGTAGGGGTCGAACACGTTCCAGGCCGTGACCGGCTGGACCTTCACCCCGATCCGCGGGCGGCTCACCACCATGCCCATCGACTCCAGCACGCGCACCGCCTCACGGACCACGGTCCGGGACACCCCGAAGTCGGCCTCGAGCCGGTCCAGGGTGAAGACATGACCGGGCCGGTAGTCGCCCGCCGCGATCGCGGGCCCCAGCACGGCGAGCACCCGGTTGTGCAACGTCCGCGACCGGGCACCGTCGCGCATCGACGCCCCCTCTCGCTGGAACGGCGCCGAGCCGCCCGGGGCATCCGGCCGGGCCCGCCGCCACTTTCTATATTGGTATCACCAATAACCGGTACGGAACGCCACAACCGCACAGGAAGGGTCGGCCATGGCAACGCATGTGATCGTGATGGGGGTGGCCGGCTCTGGCAAGAGCACCATCGCCCGGTTGCTCTCGGACCGTCTTGGCCTGGGGTTCGCCGAGGCCGACCGCTTCCACCCGCCCGCGAACATCGCGAAGATGGAGCGCGGCGTCCCGCTCGACGACGCCGACCGGCTGCCCTGGCTCACCGACCTCGCCGCCTGGATCCGCGACCGGGAGGCCGAGGGCGCCTCCACCGTGGTCGCCTGCTCGGCGCTGAAGCGCCGCTACCGCGACATCCTCCGCACCGGCGCCCCGGAGGTCCTCTTCGCCCACCTCGCCGGCACCGAGGAGGTGATCCGCGAACGCATGGCGTCCCGTACCGGGCACTTCTTCCCCCCGGCGCTGCTCAGCTCCCAGTTCCGCGACCTGGAGCCGCTCGAGCCCGACGAGCGCGGGGTCACGCTCGACGTGACGGAGCCGCCGGAGCGCATCGTGGAGCGGCTGGTGCCGCTGCTGACCGCGACGAAGTGACCGGGAGTGCGCTCGCGCGGCCGCGCCGATCGGCGCCCGCCTGGCTGTTATCGGAGCGGATCAGCCTCGACCTCACCGCATCGGCCGACCGCCGGCGCGGCCTCCTGTCGTGACCCGCCCGGCCCACCCGGCCTTCGGCGGGACGCGCGCTCGCCCATGCTCGCCCATCCCGGCCATCAACGGGGGGATGGTTCGCCCGAGGCACGCCGGAGCCGGGCTCAGCCGTACACCTCGGGCTCGGCCGTACGGCGAGCGCGGGCGGCGTGCCGGGCGCGGGCCGCGTTGATCTCCGCCTCGTGGCGCACCGCCCAGTCGGCGAGCGCGGAGAGCGGTTCGAGGAGCGTCCGCCCGAGCGGGGTGAGGCTGTACTCGACGCTCGGCGGCACGGTCGGATGCACCTGGCGGTGCACCAGCCCGTCGGCCTCCAGGCCGCGCAGCGTGCGGGTGAGCATGCGCTGGCTGATCCCCTCGATCGACCGGTGCAGCTCGTTGTAGCGGTAGGGGCGCCGCCCGAGCAGGATCACCAGCAGCATGCTCCACTTGTCGCCCACCCGCCGGAGCACGTCGCCGACGGGGCACGCCGCGAGCTCGTCGGCCGGCACCGGCCGGGGCAGCTCGTAGGCGAGCACCGAGGGAACGACCGAGGGAACATCGGTGTGCGTACCGGACATGAAACTGCCTTCTTTCCGCCTCCCGCGGAGGCCCCCACGATGGTTCCAGCCGCTTCGAGCTTAGGAGGACACAGTGCGGGGGCAGCCGCCGAAAACAGTGATCATCAGCGGGGGCACCGACGGCATGGGCCGCGCGACCGCCCTCGAACGGCTCGCGCGGGGCGACCACGTCACCGTGATCGGCAGCAGCGAGGCGAAGGGACGCGCCCTGCTCGACCAGGCGGCCAGCCCGAACCTGCGGTTCATCCGGGCGGACCTGTCGTCCACGGCCGAGGTCGAGCGGGTGGTCGCCCGCATCGCGGAGGAGCACGACAGGGTCGACGCGCTCGCGCTGTTCGCCAACCGGATCAGCGCGCGGCGGACCGAGACCCCGGAAGGGCTGGAGTTCACCTTCGCCCTCTACTACCTGAGCCGGTACCTGCTCAGTCACCGGCTGATCCCGCTGCTCGACGCCGCCCCCGACCCGGTGATCATCAACGTGGCCGGGGTCGGCACCACCGCGGGCCGCATCCACTGGGAGGACCCGCAGCTCACCCGCGGGTACGGCCAGGTGCGCGCCCAGCTTCAGGCGGGCCGGGCCAACGACCTGCTCGGCGTGGCGTTCGCCGCCGAGTCCGGGAGCAGGGCGCGCTACGTGCTCTACCATCCCGGGTTCACCCGCAGCGGGGTGGACGGGCACCCGAACCCGCTGGTGCGCGGCTCGCTCAGGCTGCTCGCCAGGCTCTTCGCCCGCCCGGTGGCCGACGCGATCCGGCCGATCGTGGCGTGGATCGACCGGCCCCCGGCCGACCCGCTCACCGCGGTCGACCGCGGCCGGCCGGTCGACCTCTCGCTGCGCACCCTCGACCCCGCCGAGGCCACCCGGCTGAAGGCCTACACCGAGGGCCTCCTCCGCGACGTGGGGCGGTCCCGGGCACGGTGAGGCGGCGCGGCGGGCACGGCCCGCCCCCGGCACGGACCGCCGCCCTGACGGCGCCCCGGGTGCCCGCCGGCCTGCCGCCGCACCGTGACCGGGACGGCGGCACCCGCCTGCAGCACGGCCACGGCGGTCGTGGTGCGGGGCCGTACCCGCCGCGGGCGTGTTCCCTGACCCCGGTCCCCCGCCGAGGCTCAGGTGGCCGGCGGGCGTTGCCAGTAGGTGAGGCAGGCGATCCGGTTCCAGGCGTTGATCGCGGCGATCGTCCACAGCAGGTGGGTGAGCTCGGTGTCGGTGAAGTGCGCCGCCGCCTCGTCGAACGCCTCGGCCGGGACGCGGCCGTTCGCGAGCAGGGTGACGTGCTCGGTGAGGCCGAGCGCCGCGCGCTCGGCCGGGTCGAACAGCGCGCTCTCCCGCCAGCCGGGCAGGTCGGCGAGACGCCGCGGGTCCTCGCCGGCGTCGAGCGCCTGCCTGGTGTGCAGGTGGCAGCAGAACGAGCAGCCGTTCAGCTGGGACGCGCGCAGCCGTACCAGCTCGGCGAGGGCGGTCGGCAGGCCCCCGGCCGCCGTCGCGTCGAAGGTCACCATCGCCGAGTACACCTCCGGGGTCACCGCCCGGATGTCGATCGGGTTCGTCATCGCGCCTCCCCGTCGCGCGGACGGCGGCCCCGCACCGAGTAGAGGACGCACGAGGTGGCGCGGAAGCCGGGGTCGGTGAGCAGCTCCCGCACCTGCGCGAGCTGCCGGTCGGTCATCCCCTCCCGGACGAACGCGTCCCGCAGGTGCCGGGTGGTGTTGACGACCAGCTGCACGCCGGGGTGGCCGGCCGACCACAACTCCACCCGGGGCCGCGGGTCGATGTCGACGAGACCGGCGCGGCGCATCGCGGCGGCCATGTTCCGCCCCCACGCCACGTCCACGCCCGCCCGCCGCATCACCCGGATCTTCGCCTCCAGGAACGTCTCGTACAGCCGCTGCGCCTCCGCGCCGGGCACGAGCAGCGCCGGGCCGTACGTGATGTCGAAATCGTCGAGCTGCAGCAGGCCGCCCGGCCGCAGCGCCCGCACCAGCCGGTCGAGCACGGCGACGCGCTCGGGCAGATGGCGGAGCAGCAGCCGCGAGTACACCAGGTCGAACGCGGCCTCCGGCAGCGGATCGCGCACGATGTCGTGCCGCAGCACCCGCAGGCCCGGGGCGGCCGGGATGCGTTCCGGCGCGATGTCGGTGGCGAGCACGCTCCCGGTGGGCGCGACCCGCTCGGCGAGCCACGTCGCCACGCTGCCGCCGCCCGCGCCGACGTCCAGGCAGTGCCAGCCGGGCCCGATCCCCGCCTCGGTCAGCCGCTCCCGGGTGAACGGGTCGTAGGCGGCGGCGAGGCAGCGGTGCTGCCCGGCGGCGTGCACGCTGTCGTTGTCGAAGACGTAGCCCGGCTCGGGTGCCGCCGGGGGCTGCTCGGCGGTGGTTGACGACATATCACTCCTCGGTCGGTACGGCAGGCCGTACGGGATGCCCGTCGGCGTCGGCGAGCACCGCCCGGGCCGCGACGCGGGCGAGCGTGGCCGCGCACGTCTTGCCGGTCGGGCCGAGCGGCAGCTCGGGCAGCAGCAGGTAGCGTTCGGGGAGTTTGCGGGGGTTCAGCCCGCGCTCGCCGCGCAGGTAGGCGGTGAGCGCGGCGGGGGAGGGCGCCGCCGCGCGGCCGGCCGGGACCACGCAGGCGCACATCCGCTCGCCCAGGTCCGGGTCGGGCACCGGCACGCAGCACACGTCGGCGACGCCGGGATGCGTGGCGAGCTCCCGCTCCACCTCCGCCGGGGAGAGGGTGAGCCCGCCGCGGATCACGACCCGCCGCAGCCGGTCGAGCACCCACAGCGTGCCGTCCGGGTCGAGCCTGCCCAGGTCGCCGGTGCGCACCCAGCCGCCCTCCGCGCGGTACCGCCGGTCGAGGCCGGGCGCGGCCACGTAGCACAGCGGGGTCATCGGCCCCCGCGCCCAGATCTCCCCGGGTACGCCGGGCGGCACCGGACGGCCGTCGCCGTCCCGGACGCTCACCTCGGCCACGTCCGGGTCGGGGCGGCCCGCGAGGCCGGGACGCCAGGCGTCCGGGTCGCGCCCGGTGTGGCAGTTCACGCCGTCCGACGACCCGTACACGTTGATCACCGGCACGCCGAACCGGCGCACGCACGCGTCCCGCACCGGCTCCTGCAGCGGCCCGCCGCTCGACACCAGTGCCCGCAACGCCGAGCCCGATCCGTGGGCGTGGCCGGTGGGGGTGCCCGGCTCGCCGGGGCCGGCGTACTCGGCGACGCGGCGCAGCATCGTGGGCACGCCGAACACGTGCGTGGGCCGGTGGCGCTCGATCGCCCGCAGCGCGGCGGCCGGATCGAACCGGCGCAGCAGCACCAGCGTGCCGCCGTGCCGGGCGAGCGTCACCGTGCCGAGGGACCCGTACGACGAGGCGAGCGAGACGAGCACCAGGTTGCGCATCGGCCCGGGGCCGAGCCGCAGCGCGGCGAGATAGTTGCCGCGCCCGCCCGCCATCGCGTCGTGCGAGTAGGCGACCATCTTCGGCTCCGCCTCCGACCCCGACGAGATCAGGATGCGGGCCGGTGCGTGCGGGCCGGGCGCCGCCGGACGCCAGTCCCGCACCCGCGCCGCCGTCACGTCGTCGAGCCCGCGCGCCCCCGCCACGGCGCCGCCGGGCACCCACAGCTCGCGCGGGTACGGCCCGGCGAACCGGCCCGCGCGGACCGTCTCGGGCGTGGTGACGAGGGCGGCGGCCCGGGCCCGGCCGAGCAGCGACGCGGCGTCACGCTCCCCGTAGGCGGGCGGGATCGGCAGCGCCACCGCGCCGATCGCCGCGACCGCCAGCTCGGCCACGACCAGGTCACGGCCGTTCGGCAGCAGGATGCCGATGATGTCCGCCGGGCCGCGCCCCGCGGCGGCGAGCGCGGCGGCGGCTCGCCGTACCCGCTCGTCGAGCGCCGCGTAGCCGAGCACGCCCGCCTCGTCGACCACCGCGTCCCGCTCGGGCGCCGCCCGCACGTGCTCGCGGAACAGGCCGTACAGGTCCCGACCGGGGCACAGCCCGCGCGCCACCCACAGCTCGCGCAGCCGCCGGGGCACGAGGTCCCGCAGCACGATCCCCTCCGCCGACGTCCAGACCGAACCCGCCTCGTCGGCCATGGCGGTGCTCATCGCGGACCCTCCGCCGGGAGCGGTGACCGGGCGCGCCCCACCGGCATGCCCGCGGCCGGGGGCGTCGGGCACGGCGGGGTGTCGGCGGCGTCGCGCCGGGAGGCCGCGGCGGGGGAGAACGTCCAGGGCGGACGTACGTATACGGCGCCGCCGGCCACGTCCAGCGCCGTGGCGAACGCCCGGTCGCGCGCCATCGCGGCGAGATCCGTGACGACCCGGGCCGCGGGGGCGCGGGAGGCACCGGCGGGCGGCTCGCCGTCCGGTACGGCGGTGCGGCCGAGGCCGCGCAGGAGGCGGGCGGCGTCGACGAGGGCCGTCTCCACGCCGGCCCCCGAGCCGGTGCGCGCCCGCGCCAGCAGCCCGGCGATCACGCCTTCGGCGCTGATCAGCCCGCCGAGCACGTCGGTGAGGGTGAACAGCGACGGCGCGGGCGGCTCGCCGGGGGCGCTGATCAGGTCGGCGATCCCGCAGTGCGCCTGCACCAGGTAGTCGGTGCCCATGGGCTGCGGCGCGGGCAGGCACTCGGCCCACCCGGACGCGTGCGCGTACACCAGGGACGGCCGCACGGCGGCGAGGTCGTCGTGCCCGAGGCCGAGCCGCGCGGCCCGGCCGGGCGGCCAGTTGTGCAGGAACACGTCCGCCGTGGCGACGAGCCGGAGCACCGCGCGGCGCCCCCGCGCGGACCTCAGGTCCGCCTCGACCGCGCCCTTGCCCCGGTTCAGGGCCTGGAACCGCGCCGACCATTCGCCCGCCATCGGCGGCACACCCCGCATGGGATCCCCGCCCGGTGGCTCGACCCGGATCACCTCGGCCCCGAGCAGGCCGAGCAGGTGACCGGCGAGCGGGCCCTGCAGCCTGCTGGTGGCCTCGACGACGCGCAGCCCGGCGAGCGGCGCGGTCACCCCCGGCCCCACCGGGGGCGGCCCCGAGCCGGGACCGGCGACCGGACGCGCGCGCAGCCGCCACGGCGACCCCGGGGCGGCCGGCAACGGCGCGCCCGCGGGCCGTACCGGGACGACGCTGACGCCGCTGCGCTCGCCCGCCGCCCGTACGGCCGCGTAGCGGGCGGCGGCGGCCGCGGCGGCGAGCCCGGCGGGGAGCGGGCAGGTCGCCGTCGCGAACCGGCCCTGGAACGCGGGCCAGCCCGCGGCGACGTCGGCGGGCGCGGCGCCCAGCTCCGCCCAGAAGCACAGCCACCGCTCCGCGTCGAAGGTCTCGATCTCGAAGCGCACGCCGTCCGACGACACGAACGGCGGCCTGCGCTGCCCGGCGCCTCCCGATCCCCCGCTCGACTCCGCGACCGGGCAGGGGCCGGCTCCGGGCGCACGTCCGGCTTCGGATCCGGCGTCGGCGGTGGCGACGGCGAGGTACTGCCCGACGGCGAGCAGCGCCGCCTGCGCCACCGACGTGCGCGCCACCGGCCCTGGGCCGCCGCGGAGCAGGGCGAGCAGGCCCGCGCAGATCGCCTGGGCGGCGAGGACTCCGGCGCACGCGCCCGCGTAGTCGAGCGGCAACGGCCGAGGCCGGCCCGCCGCCCTGCCGTGGACGTGCATGATCCCGCAGGCCGCCTGCACGTCGTGCTCGCCCGCGAGCGGCAGGGCCACCGGCCCCGCCCATCCGATGCGGCACTCCGGCAGGGCCGTACCAGGGGCGGCGAACGGCACGCCGGTCACGGCGAGAAGGCCCGCCGCGACCTCGTCGCGGCCGTCCCCGCCACCCCGGCGCGTCCCCTCGGCCGTCCCCTCGGCCGCCCGCTCGGCCGCCGCCGTCTCGACGCGGCAGCCGAGCGCGCGCAGCCGCGCCGCCGCGACGCGGAGCGCGGGGGAGCGGCCGGCGGCCCGCACGGTGACGCCGCTGAGCGGCCGGGCGGTCAGGTCCATCGGCCCGTCCCGTGCGTGGCGGCGGGCAGGCCGAGCCGGTCCCGCAGGGCGGAGCGGCGCACCTTCCCGGTGCCGGTGCGCGGAACCTCGTCCCAGGTGAGCACCACCGGGTCGGCGAGCGGCGGCAGGTCGGCGGTGGCGGCCCGCCAGGCGTCGGCGTCGAGCGCGCCGGTCGCGGTGACGACGACGGGCAGCGGCCGGTCCGGCGTGCTGAGGACGACGCACTCGAGCACCTCGGGCAGGCGCTCGTCGACGACGTCCTCGATCTCGAGGCAGCTCCCCTCGGGCAGGGCGTCGACCTCGCGGTCGACGAGCAGCAGCCCGCCGGTCCGGGTGTGCACGCCGATGTCGCCGGTGTTCCACCACGGCCCCAGCCGTTTCCGCTCCCAGCGTTCCTGCTCGCCCACGTAGCCGAGGCACAGCGCCTTGGTGCGGCAGTACACGAGCCCGGGGGTGCCGCGCGGCACCGGCCGCAGCGTCTCGGGGTCGAACACGCGCAACCGGGTCCGGGTCGGCACGGGGCGGCCGAGATGACGGGTGGTCGGCCGGTGGTCCTGCGCCTGGGCGAGGGCGCGCCGGGTGAGGAGGCGGAACGTGAGCGGCCCGGTCTCGCTCTGCCCCCAGCCCTGCAGCCACACCGGCCGCCGGTGCTCGGTGGCGGCGAGGAAGGCGCGGACGGTCGGCGGGTGCATCGCGTCGTACGTGCTGACGAACAGCCGGACCCGCCCGAACGGCCCGCCCTCGCAGTGGTCCTGCCAGCGCACGAACGTCGCGGGCAGCGCCTCCAGGATGGTGGGCGGGCGGTCCTCGAACACCGGCCGCGCCTCGTCCCAGTCGGCCGAGGTGGTGATGACGACCGCCGCGGGCCCGCGCCACAGCGTGGTCGCGGTCCACACCAGGGTACGGCCGTGCGCGTAGGCGCTGGCGTTCCCCACCGTGTCGTCGCCCCGGATGCCGATGACCGGCCATGGCCGGGCCTCGAACCCGGCGAGCCGCCGCATCAGCGTGTAGGTGGAGTGCACGACGAGCTTCGGCACGCCGGTCGTCCCCGACGTGTGCATGATCGCCAGCGGGTCGTCGAGGCCCGGCCGGTACGGCGCCGGCGTGCCGTGGCCGCGCACGTCCGCCAGGCCGATCGCCCCGTCGGCGGGCCCGTCGAGGGCGAGCGTGCGGCCCACGAGCCCGCCCACCTCGGCCCCGGCCGCGCGGGCGGCGGCGAGCAGCGCGGTGTCGGTGACGAGCAGCGCCGGCTCCAGCCGTTTCAGCAGCTTCTCCAGCGTGGCCGGGGCGAGGTGGCCGGAGAGCGCGGCGGGCACCGCGCCGATCCGGGCCGCGGCGCAGCACAGCAGCGTGTAGTCCCAGTGGTTCCGCTTGGCGATCGCGACCCGGTCGCCGCGCCGTACCCCGGCCGCGGCGAGCCAGCCGGACATCTCGCCGACGAGCCCGGCGAGCATGGGCAGGGTGAGCGTGGTGCCGAGCGCCGGCGCGACGTCGAGCGGCCTGCTCAGGTGCACGGTCGTGGGGTGCCCCCGCTCGGCGAGCTCGTCGAACAGGGTGCCGAGTTCGATCGATGGCCTGAATAACACCATTGATCCGCCTTCGAGTTGGCATGGGGTTCTGGTGACGGCGGCATGTGACCCCGGACGCACCGCCCGGCCGGTCGCGCCACGGGCGGGGCGGAACCGGGCGAGGGCGGGACGGCGTTGCCCGACGGTCGTCCTCGGTCGCCGATGAGGTAGCGGCGGGTGCCGGGGCATCCGGTGCAGGCGGGCGGTGTCCACGGCGCGAGAGGACGCGGCATGAGCGCGGGGGCGGCCTCGGCCGGGTGCCGCCTGGGGCGCGCGGTGCGTTCGGGCGGGGCATGGGCGTCATCGCGTGGAGGTGAGGTAGGCGAGGATCCGGGCGGCGGCCTGGGACGCGGAGGCGATCGCGCCCTCGCTGCAGGGGCGCAGCGCGGTCCAGTCGCCCGCGTAGTCGATCGCGCCGACCGGCCGCCGGTCGAACGCGGGCCGCAGCCCGAGCGCGTGCGGCGTCGGCAGCGGCAGGCCGTACCGGAACCGGTGCGGGTGCGCGGCGGTGACCCGCGCGGACAGGCCGGGCAGGAAGGGCTCGGCGCGGGCGACGAGCCGGTCGATCACCTCGGCGTCGGGTGCGTCGATCAGCTCCGCGGTGCCGCGCGGGCTGGTGACCAGCGAGACCAGCCCGCGCCCGGCCGGGGCGCGGCCGGGATGCTTGTGATGGTCGACCGTGATGACGTTGATCAGCCCGTCCGCGTCGCGCGGCACCAGGGTGGCGAAGCCGTGCCCCAGCCCGCGCGGGGCCATCGGCCGGTCGAGGACGAGCGTGAGCCGCAGCATCGGCGTGAACCGGCACGCCTCCAGGTAGGCGCGCTCCACGCCGGTCGCGCCGGGATGCAGCCGGGCCGCGATCGGGGCCGGTACGGCGAGCACCGCCGCGCGGGCCGTGACGTCGCCGTTCGCCGACTCCAGCAGCACGCCGCCGCCGGTGGCGCGCACCCGGGTGACCGGGTGCCCGGTGACCACGTCGAGCCCGGCGGCGAGGGCGCGGGTGAGCGCGTCCATGCCGTCCCGGTAGGTGTGCCAGGTGCGCGGGCCCCCGGTGGCCTTGAGGTGGGCCGCGAACGGCGCCGCGGCCGCCTGCTCCGGATCCCAGCCGAAGAACCCGGTGACGAGCGGATCGATGAAGTAGCCGCGCAGCGCCGGATGGGAGTCGCGGACGAGGTCGGCGACGGTGGCCGTGCCGAGCCCCTCGCAGCGCTCCGGCCGGTCGGGGTCGAGGTCGGTGCGCCGGGCGAGCCGCCGCCGCAGCCGGACCAGGTCGAGCCGGGCCCGCACCGGCAGCCCGGCGCCGGTGAGCAGGCCGAGCGGGCTGCCCAGGTGCGGCCGGCACCGTCCGCCGCGCCACACGGCGAGCGCGGACCGCACCCGGGGCACGGCGCCGGGGTCGGCGTCGAGGCCGAGCGCGGCGATCAGCCGCCATGTGGCCGGATACCCGGCCGGCGACGCGATCATCTCGGCCCCGGTGTCGATGAGGCAGCCGTCGGCGCGCAGCGTGCGCGTGCGCCCCCCGACCGCGTCCGCGGCCTCCAGGACCCGCACCGCGCACCCGGCCCGGTGCAGCGCGTGGGCGGTGGCGAGCCCGGCGGGTCCCGCGCCGACCACGGCGACGTCGAGCGGGCCGGTCATGGCAGCACGCCGGCGAGCCGCGGGGCCGCCAGGTGCGCGGCGACGAGCAGCACGGCCAGGACCCGGTGCGCGCGGATCGCGATGTACCGGGCGCGCAGCACNTCGCCCCGGCCGAANGCGATCACCGGATGCGNGGCGTGCATCNCGAGCGCNGGCAGCAGNGCCACCGCGAACCACCAGGGCAGCGCCCCGGCGGCCGGGGCGCCGACGATGAGCAGGCACATCGCGGCGACCATCGTCACGATGAAGACGGCGTTGCCGCGCGCGGAGACGAGGGTGGCGACGGTGATCCGCCCGGCCCGGCGGTCGCCCTCGACGTCCACGGTGTTGGAGTAGAGGCCGAACAGCATCGGCCCCGCGCCGAACAGCACCGCCGAGGCGANCGCCGCGGCGTCGGCCCGGCCGGTGAGCAGGCCGTACGGGACGAGCACCCAGCCGACGCCGAGCCCGATCAGGAAGATCTCCTGGAAGCCGTGGTAGCTGAGCTTCAACCCCCAGGAGTACTGCACCGCGGCGACCGCGCAGACCGCGGCCCCGGCGACCGCCCACACCGGCCGGTACGGCGCGGCGGCCACGACGAGCGCCCACAGCGCCATGCCGGCCGCGGCCGCCGTCCAGGAGAAGCGCAGCGCCTGCGCCTCGGTGAGCGTGCCCGCGACGAGCGGTTTGCGGATGAGCCGCCGCCGGGCCGCGTCGCCGCCGTAGTTCGCCGCGTCGCTGCCGTCGCGGAAGCCGGTGATGTCGTCGAAGCCGACCATCGCGGCGGCGATCGCGATCTGGGCGAGCAGGGTGAGCGCGAGCAGGGCGCCGACGCGCGGCTCCCACCGGTGCGCGGCGGGGAGGAGCGCCCACACCAGCGGGATGCTCAGGTAGTAGTCGTAGATGTCGAGCTTGGCGAGCCTTGCGTAGGCCGCGAGCCGATGCCGCGCGGTGCCGGCCGGGTCGAGCGGGCGCGGCGGCTCGGTTACGTGGTCGGTCATGGCGTCTTCCGGGATCGGCAGGCGAACGCGCGGACGGTGTCGGCGATGTGCTCCACCTCCGCGTCCCCGAGGTGGGGGTACAAGGGCAGCGAGATGTTGCGCCGCGCGGCCGACGCGGCGTTCGGCCAGCGCCCGCCGGGCGCCGCGTACCGGGCGAACGCCGGCTGCTCGGGCAGGATGCGCGGGTAGTAGACGTGCGTGTCGACGCCGTGCGCGGCGAGGTGGGCGCGCAGCTCCTCGCGGCGGTCGGCGAGCAGCGTGTACACGTACGGGCAGCGGCCGTCGCCGTCGGCGGGCGGGGCGACGATGCCCCGGTCGGCGAGGTCGGCGAACCGGGTGGAGTAGTAGCGGCAGATCTCGGCGCGGCGGGCGAGGCGTTCGTCGAAGCCGGGCAGCCGGTGCAGCTGGAAGGCGGCCATCACCTCGTCGAACCGGCTGTTGTAGCCGATCCGGTGGTGGACGAACCGGTGCCTGCCGTCCTGGCCGTGGTTGCGCAGCATGCGCACGGCGCCGGCGATCTCGTCGTCGTCGGTGACGACGACGCCGCCCTCGCCGGGCATGCCGAACGTCTTCACCTGCACGAACGAGAACACCCCGGCGTCGCCCCAGCGGCCCGCCGGGCCTCCGGCGAGGACGCCGCCCTGGGCGAGCGCGGAGTCCTCGACGAGGCGCAGCCCGTGCCGGTCGGCGATCGCCCGCAGCCGCGGCATCTCGGCCATGGTGGAGAAGACGTGCGCGGGCATGAGCGCCTTGGTCCGTCCGGTGATGAGCGCCTCGGCGGCGTCCGGCGCCATGGTGAGCCGCACCGGGTCGATGTCGGCGAAGACCGGGCGGGCGCCGAGCCCGATCACGGTGGCGGCGAGCGGCGCGCAGCCGAACGCCGGGACGACCACCTCGTCGCCCGCGGTCACGCCGATCGCGGCGAGCACGAGGGTGAGCGCCGAGGTGCCGCTGGAGCAGGCGACGACGTGCCGCGCGCCGAGCCGGGCGGCGAGCTCCCGCTCCAGCCGGGCGGTGCGCTCGCCGAGGATGAACCGCTGCTCGGGGTGGGTGCCGATGACGTACACCAGGTCGAGCAGCGTGCCGTGGTCGGGCGCGAACAGGTCGGCGGGGAAGAACGGGATCGTGCGCGGGGCGGTCACCGGCGGCTCCCCGCGTAGAAGCCCGCGATCTCGTCGCAGACCCGGTCCACCTGCGCGTCGGTGAGGTCGGGGTAGAGCGGCAGGGCGAGCGCGGCCGCGCAGGCCGCCTCGGCGCGGGGGAAGTCCCCGGGCCGGTGGCCCAGGTGGGCGAAGCACGGCTGCAGGGGGAGCGGCATCGGGTAGTAGATCTCGGTGCCGACGCCGCGCGCCGCGAGGTGGGCGGCGAGCGCGTCGCGGTCCTCGACCTCGACGAGGTAGACGTAGCTCACCCGGGTGCCGCCGGGGTGCGGGGGCACGTCGCCGGGGACCTTCCGCACCCCCGGCAGGTGGCGCAGGCGCTCGTCGTACCGGGCCGCGAGCGCGGTACGGCGGGCGATGTCGGCGTCGAGGCGGGTGAGCTTGGCGAGCAGCACCGCGGCCTGGATGTCGTCCATCTTGCTGTTGCAGCCGACCAGCTCGGTGGGGTTGGCGATGCCGGGGAAGTGGTCGAGGGTGCGCCCGGTGCGGCCGTGGTGCCGCAGCGCGCGGACGGCGTCGGCGATCGCGTCGTCGTCGGTGAGCACGGCCCCGGCGTCGCCGATCGCGCCGAGGGTCTTGGTGGGGAAGAAGGACAGCACGCCGCCGCGGCCGAGCAGCCCGGCGTGCACGCCGTCGAGCCGCATGCCGATCGCCTCGGCGCTGTCCTCCACGACGGCGAGCCCGTGCCGGGCGGCCACGCCGAGCACCCCGTGCAGGTCCGCGAGGCGGTCGAACAGGTGCACCGGCATGACCATGGCGGTGCGCGGGCCCACCGCCGCGGCCACCGCGCGCGGGTCGATGCCGTACCCGTCCTCCTCGATGTCGGCGAAGACGGGGACGCCGCCGGCCAGCACGACCGCGCTCGCCGTGGCGATGAAGCTGTAGGCGGGGACGATCACCTCGTCTCCGGGGCGAAGCCCGGCGGCCCGCAGCAGCAGCACCAGCGCGTCGGTGCCGGAGTTGACGCCGACGACATGCCGCGCCCCGGTCCACCGGGCGAGCGCCGTCTCGAACTCCGCGACCTTCGCGCCGTGTGAGAACTTGCCTTTCACGGTGAGCTCGGCGCAGTGGGCGCGGATCCTGGGCCACAGCCCGCGGAAGGTCGCGGCCTGGGTGAAGAAGGCGACCGGCGTGGACCCGTCCGGTGCCGGGGACGCGGCGGGATCGGCGAGGATGTGCTCCGTCTTTTCCACGGCCGGTTCTCCTGGTGCTCCTTCCGTGTCGATCGGGTGGTCAGCCGCCGAGCAGCGGGATGTCGTTCTTGCCGAGGTGGTAGTCGCGTACCGCGTCGACCAGCTCGTTGACCGAGAGCTTGCCGGTGCCGTCGGTGTCGAGCAGGCGGAAGGCGTTCTCGGCGACGGCCCCCTCCAGGCCGATGGCGTCGAACCACTTGACCATCTCGGTCGGGCTCACCTCGCCGTCGCCGTCGGTGTCGAGGACCTCGACGATGGCCCGGATGGTCGGGGCCACCAGCTCGGCGAAGCCGGCGTCGCCCTTGCGGATGATCTCCCGGTCGGCGACCTCGACGAAGGCGTCGAGGCTCATCCGGGTGCTGCCGGCGGCCGCGGCGAGCCGGTCGAACATGCCCACGTACGCCTTTTTGAGCGCGGCGCCCTTCGCGGTGCCCTGGGCGCCCAGCCGGGAGACGATGCCGTCGGCCTCGGCCTCGAAGTCCGCACGCTCGATGGTGCCGTCCCCGTTCGCGTCCCAAAGGCGGAAACGCAATTTCAGGCGATCATTCTGCTTGGTGCTTGCAGCCATTTCGGTCCTTTCTCGTGGGGGGTGAACGATTGTCGGTGAATGGCCAAGACCGGTTCGGTGGCAGCGGGTGAAACACCCTCCTCCTGCCCGCTGCGTTACGTGTCGATCCTATAGCGGAGAGTGAAGGGAGTGAAGGCCGGAGAAGCATCGTCGAATTCTCCACGCGGGCGTGTCGCCTGATGTTTTAGAATGGTTACCGTGACATATTTCCCGTCATTTTCAGAATTGGTGGAACATGACCGGCATTTCGGGTGACAAATCGAGGCTCCGCCCCGTCACCACCGGGTCGGCGTGCACGAGCACGTTGTAGTGGTTGGGGAAGTGGCAGGCGTCGAATCCGAGCAGCACGCCGACCCGATGCCCGCCGATCCACACCACGTCGCCTCGGTCGAGCACCCCCGCGGCCGTGATCTCCACGAACCCGAGGAAGCCCACCCGATCGATCCGCGTCCCCGGGGCGGTGCCGGTCTCGTCGGTCACCACCAGCTCGTGCACCTCCCCGGCGCGCACGCACCGGCTCGCGTACGGCTCCAGCCGCATGCCCCGGTCCTCGCGCCGGTGCACGAGCACCTTCACCAGCGTGCCGGTCACCACCCGCTTGGCGCCGTCCTCGTCCGGGTTCACGCCGCCGCACCCCCTCCGTCGCGTCCCGCACCGTCGTCGCCGTCCCCGCCGCGCCGGGCCGCCCCGGACGGCCGGCCGTCCGGGGCCGGCGCCGTGCCGCATACCGTGCCGCGTTCGACTCCGCCTTCGATTCCGCGTTCGGTGCCGCGTTCC
>Ga0065720_1019643_pt1 | contig 21965 bp, 19 predicted proteins | sample Thericmetagenome_FD_59107 | JGI IMG/M metagenome (GOLD analysis project Ga0065720, IMG submission 59107) | Thermophilic microbial communities from the Joint Bioenergy Institute, California, USA of rice/straw/compost enrichment - eDNA_2 v2... | ecosystem: Engineered > Solid waste > Grass >...
AATCATCATCTATGAGGAATGCTCTATCTTTAGGGTCTTTAGACATGTTGGAAAGTTATATGAATTAATTGCAATAAGTTTTATTTGCTCAAAAATTAGCTTCTATATCTTACAGACTGTCTAGAATGATGCTTTCAGGAATTGGAATCCTGATATCATTATACATACGAAAATTGGCAGAATCAAGATACTCATTAATTCTTATATGCAAAAATTCTTGATCTTGAATTATTCTTCCTCACTATAATTCTTTTTATTTTTTCTAATTTTTGGTTTGCTTAGAGAGTTTCTTGTAACTCTGCCCATAGTAGCGCTTTTATTTAGTATGTCAAATTGGTTCCAACTTTGGTGTGAAAGGATTCTTTGAAGTTCCTTCTTCAAAATTGGGCCTCTTGGTTTCACTTGGTAGTTGTCAGCTGGCTCATTGGGGTTCACATCAGAAGTAGTTCTCCTTGAAGTCGAGGGGCTTAACTGAATATAAGAAATATATGCGCCCTTATCCTTCTTCTTAGGAGGAGTTTTTATCTTTGCAGAGTGAGATCTCTTCCTTGAAGTGCTTCTTTCAGGAGAAATAGTTGTTTTCTTCTTAGGAGAGATCTTTTGAGGCTCTTCAGTTGTCGCAACCTTATTCTTAGGTGGACGACCTCTTTTCCTTTTTGCAGGCTGTTCTGGAGTTACTGCTTCTTGTTGAGTCTGTCGAGAGGTCAAACTCGATGTCCTCTTTATGTATGATTTTGGCTTTTGCTTAGGAGGTCTGCCTCTTTTTCTCTTAACTTCAACCACAGGCTTTGGCTCTTCCTCCTCTTCCTCTTCATATGGAGAGTACTCTTCTTCCTCCTCTGATTCTTCTTCATCTTCCTCATCCATTTCATTTACTTCTTCATCTATTTCGTCCTCTGACTCTTCTGCATAGTAAGCCCTCTTTTTAACTTTCTTAACAGGCTGAGGTTCTTCCTTTGCAATCTTAGGCTTCCTGCCTCGACGCTTTTGGCCAGTGATATTTGGAGTTTCCTTTGGAGCTTCTTGGGTGGATTTGAATATATCCTGCTCTAGAAGTTCTTTTCTGAGTTTTAAGTTTTCTCTCTTTGTGACTTGGGAACACAGAATACGGACCTTTTCCATATGAATTCTCAAATTCTTGTAGAATTGATATTTTTTAAGGTTTTCTCTATATTCTTTCACTGTGTTCTTGATCTCAGCACTAGCTAGTTTAGGCTTTCTTCCCGGCGTTGGTTTCAAAGCATAGTAAGATATAGATTTTTGGGGAGATTTTCGAATAATGTCTTCATGATCATGAGTCAGCACATACTTTTCGAGATATGACTCTTTATTGATTTCATTGATATCACCACCAAGCATAACAAACAAGCTGAAAAGCTTGTTCAGATGATCACTACGTAGACATCTGGAGCAATAGCAATTTCCCTTTGACAATTAAAAAAGAATATGGAGGAATTTACATTGCAAAATGGGCAGACCCAGTCAGTTTTGCCCAATATTTCTGGAATGACACAATCATAGTTTTGTTTCAGGCAGAGTCGACAATATTTTCTCAGGCAAACAAGTTCCCCATCTTAGATTGTTAGTAAAGAAAATTATACTATTTACTGTTTTTAATATAAGAAGAATATATGCTTCTCTTGTTGCTTAAGGATCTTGTTGCGGATTGACCCATCATACCTAGCAGGTAAAGCTTAGATAAAGTATCAATACCTGTGTGCAAAGGGTCTGAATAGGCAGGATTAACAATGGGTAGCCCCATCTTGGAACTTCTGTAGTTGCAGGAAATAAGATGCTCATTGGGGAATAAGTATCTACAGTGATGGCACATTCCATATTGTCGGGATTTCAAGAATGCGTCTTCTTTCTTGAATCCGTCGAATGTATCGTTAATTCTCTTTTTCATCAGCTCTTTCCAGGGTTTTTCTTTGATAGGGAGATTCTTATTCTGGAACTTTTGGAAACAGTAATGCAGGCCAATGATCTAAGAATTAAGTAAAGTCATTATACACTCTACATTTCCAGAATTCAGAGAATGCATTGTTTTCTGTGGAACATTATGGATTTTGAACAGAGATTGCTCTCGAAGTTTGTCCATATTATCCAAGACAGTTTCCTAACAGTTTAAATTGTGAATCACTAATATATTACGTCAACCCAAGTCTCTTTAGGGCAGAGTGCTTCATCGAAGATCACACAGAATTTATATTTTCCTAAAAAAATAAGCAATTTTTCATTCAGCATACCTTGTGGATCAGTAGGCTTGGCAACATCCACTACGTATTTCACTGATTCTGCAGCTTGCATATTTTCTAGATGTATGATCAAGTTTTGCAGATATTTAATTTGACAATCAACAGTATCATTCGTGTTAACTGTTCTTCTCTTATTCCTCAACATCTTTTCTGTTTCATTTATGTTGCCCATGAGTAGATCATCCTTCTTAGAGTCGTTCTTCAGTGAAAGAATTTGTTCTCGCTCGGCTTTTTCACGTAGGCTAAAGGATGAGCTTGATATTTAATTTATATACTCTTCTAAAGCATCAAGATTCTCTTCATTTAATATCTCTTGATCGTGTAGAAGCTTATTTAACTCCTCTCCTATCTCGTCTTTTTCGTCCGCCATGTTTGACTCGATTTTCTCAATTATATCGTTCAATTGGAGTGTTTCTTCATTTAAAAATGTTTTGAGATATTTCTTTGACTTTTCATGCTTGGGATGCTTTGGGATGGCTTTTAAGTCAGAAACCTGTTTTTGAATCTTGTTAATTTTTGAGGGGGTCTGTTTTGAAGATCCAATATCTTTTAAAGTAGAGATATAGTAGGACTTTTGAAGGTTTCTGACGTTTTGCTTGTTGAGTTTGGGATCAGGATATAAATGCTTGTAGATAGGGTTTATAACTTTCTTAAAAGTTTGATATGCTTGATAGTCTGCATACTTTGTTTCAAAACCTAATAAAATTATTGAAAGTTCAAATAAGATTTTAGATCAAAATGAGCAAAAAACTAAAATTTTAGTATTAAAATTTAAAATTGCTCTCAAATGAGAGAATGCCCAGGCCATGTTCTCACCTTTGATTGGTGTACTGATCAAGTTTATCAGAAAGTTGATCCTGTCCAGGTCACTGTCATCCACTTTCTTGAAGTAATATTCGTTTATATGCTTCCAGAAGTTGCTTAAATTATTTTCAGTCTGATTTCCCGTCCAATGGTTGGAAGGATTCATACTTAGACTACGAACAAGCAACTTTTGACTAAGGGTGACTTAGAAAATCTGAAAAAAACTAAAAATACTTCTTGTGTTTATCGATCAGAGTCAAACTGCTATTCTTCTTGTCTAACTTGATAAGTCTTTCGAGGACGTTTAACTTAGGAGCAGGAGAGTCTTTTTTTGTCTCATTTTTTTCTTCTTCCATATAACTAATATCTAAATAAGGGGCGATCCAAAGAACTAGGGAACCTTTGATTAAATTTTTTGTTTTATTATTTCTTGATATTTTCTTCTTAAAATTGGCTCGAAAACAAAAAATTCTTTGAAATAAATTGTTTCTATTCTTGTCTTATACAGATGTCACACAATACGTAAAATTTCTGAAAAACTAGCAAAGAGGAATTGAGGGATTTTTCTCAGGTTTTCATCTTTTAATATTAATCCATTCGGTTTTGTTTCTGTTAATCAATTTGAATATTTAAACAATTCAATCATCCTCAAACACGACATTTCTATTCGCATCACTATAACCATCCTATTCTCCTCATCTGGGTACTAGCCATAATCACCTAGCTACTCTCGGTTCATTTTCTCTTACAAAAAGTCTTTAATTAACCTCTAAGACTAGTGGTTGGCAGATCAATCCTAGCATTCATTATACTCTTCCTTAGAGATTGATCTTTCAATTTCCATCTAGGTAAACTAACATATTTAGCACGTGAGAGGGCTTCGAAACAGGGAGAGAGCTTTAGCAATACTTTTTATCATGAAGATCAAAAAGACTTAGTTCTCTCTTTATGCTTCATTAAGAGAGCCAGCAATCATCCTCAATGCTTTTAGTTCTCAGGTTTCACTGATTGTTTTTCATCATCATTTAATAGCTTCTCCAATTCGTAGGTTTTATGGTCATTTCCTGTAGAATATCCATTTGCCAAGAAAGAAACAATCATTCGTGTGGCTTTTCTAGTCAGGATCTTACTATGAATCAAAATTTTCAAAAGTTCTGGAATAAATCTTTGAGATTCGGACTTTTCATTGTAATTCTCTAAAAACAACTAGCTGCTTTAAGATTTAGTCTAGACTCCTGGGTCAATCATCAGTCTCATGATATCATAGGCTCCTTGTTGAATGGTCTTCGACAAGAGATCTACGGGAAAGTTAATTTTAAAACTACTATTGATCAGATAAGTTCGAATAAGTTTAGTCTTCGAACAGGATTTGTAGAATCTTCTGCAATAAAATTTCTCTTGTATATAAATATAAGAACTCAGACAGAAACTAAAAATGTGTTCTAAATGGAAATATTTTATAGTGCTTCTTGGCAATGTCTATAAATCGGATGCTCTTTAATTTTAAAGGGACAAATATGAATGATATGTATTATAGCAAAGTACCAAGTATTCAAAAGACAGGTAACAATGAAACAACAGTTATATTGTATATTCCCAGGAATCTTAATTAAATTAATTATCAGTGCCCCTGATTAGTCAGGTTTGATTATAAAAATTAAAGATAATTAGTCAGAAGTGTACAAAAAATGAACACAATTGAAGTCTTGCCATCTCAATCTTCAATTCTTGCGAATGGCCAGTCAAATCTTTTAGATTCAACAGAAGATATTGGGATCATCAACAACAAACTTTTGGTTATAGGAGAAACTCCGAAAAAGTAAACATATTTTTGATCATAGATGTTAATTCAAAAGACTTGAGAATAAGCCAGGCATCCTTGAAGAAAAAGCTATCATTATCGATTCACCTCAAGGAATAAGCAGTTCCAATGAGAAAATAAGCAATGCTAAGAGTTCCACTCCCACTCAAGCTGGATCACAAATGATCAATAACATAAATCAAGGACCTGAAGCACTCCTGATGAAATTAAAGGAAAAGGCTGCCATGCAATATCCAGAAGATAAGAGTAAGGCATTTTCATGAACCAAAATCTAATAATTGTTAGAAAATGAACTTTCTACTAATGCAACCAGTCAAATACAATCTATCGCTCATATGCTGGAAATAAACGAGTTCAAAAACCGTAGTATGAAGAATTTGAACGAGATGCTTTTCTATCAGCTCCAAAATTCATCTTTACAAGGAAATAATAATGATGTGCTCTACTCACTCTATTTAAATGGTTATTCCTCATTAAATTATGGAGGATTAATGAGCAATCCTAACTACTTATATCAAAGCTTTGGAGACAAAGCAAATGTTGGATTGTATTCTAATGGGATTGATTATTCTGCTTTAGCAGGTTTACGTGCCGATGTAAAAGAGAATCTAATCCAGCAACTCCAATCACAAACTAACCTTAGAGCTGAGGAACTCAGAAAAAGCATAAATAACCAGCAAGATACTATTAATAACTCCGTTTCCAAACTTGATATTGAGGAAACACACAATAACGGATTCTCCAATCAAAGTTCAGGTATGATGATGAGTGTCAAAGTAAATGTTAGACAACAAAAATAACCTACAACTCGAAGACGAAGAGGAAGATGGTAATATGGACGACACAGCTACTGACTTGACTAATGAAGGGCAAAGAAAAGGTTTCACTGTTCCGATTTTCTTTTAATCCTGCTAGGATTTAGAGGAAAGAAGAAGTCTAGACAGTGCTTCAACAAGTTATGCCAAACTGACCTCAACGACCCTAACCTGTGGTGCAAACAAAAAGTCAAGAATAGCATGATTTGCAAGCCATGTTTTGAGGCCTATAAGGCTAATCAGTACTGTCATTTCTGTCAACAGATCTACTTCGACAATGATTCCAATGCAAATGATGATAAGGACTGGATTGAGTGTGAAGAATGTAAACATTGGGTAGATAAATTCCTAAATTTGCCTAAAATATCCTAGAATCATATTGAGTGTGAAGAAGCAAGTGGCATCAAATCACTTCGTATTCTTCTCGACAAAGATAAATCCTATAAATATTACTGCCCTTATTGCCGTGAATCCAGACCAACAAGACCTGTTGCAAAAAGAGCAAGAGGTTTTGCCAGAGGAGGTCTTATGTCTAAAGGTGGATTCCAAAGACCTAGTGCCAGAAAGCTTGCTGCTAAGACTCTTCTTCACCCAAAGCCAATGCTTGACGAAAAAAATACAGAAGAAGATGGATTCGATGATTCAGTCGTCAAGAAGCTGAAAGTTCAAAATGATTCCCCAGAACAACCTGCTCCCTCCCCTAATCCAGAAAACAGCAACAATACTGCTACTATTGATATTGCCAAAAAGAAACTTGATTCTATGTTCAATAGAAATCAAAATCAGAAGAAAAGATTCCAAACAAGAGTCCTCACTGTTATAGATAACTATATTGACATTGACAAATTAATGGTTCAATATGGAGGTATTCTCGCATGGGAATCTAAACTAATTATTTAGGCAAGAAAATCCAGTTAAATGAAAACGAAATCAAGAATGACTTGATTTTATTCCGTGAATTAAGCAGAAGCACCTATTACACCGACAGAAATCAAGATGATGACCACGAAGAATTCATGGATTATTATGATATGGGGGAAATGAGTAGCGTTCAAGATGAGGAAAAAGTTCCAAAGACTACTAAAGGACGCGGAAAGCAAAGAGGAAAAGGTAGAGGACGTGGAAGAGGAAATCATCACTTGACTGTTGAGTCAATAAGACGTAATTTTGTGGGTTGATTTAATTAAATCTTTTAGAAGATGAGGAGCAAGATAATGAATCTGTTGACACAGACAGTGCTACTGGAAGTAAAAGATCTTTAAGAAATCGTAGAAAATTTGATTAAAAGTGCCGTTCCAAATTTCAAGATTTTAAATCAATCAGTCTATCCTTATTGATTTAAAATTGTTTCTTCTCAATATCATGTGTGTAGTTATCTTTTTTTGGTAATAATTCTTGTGTGTGTAGTATGGTGTAATTTTCCTTGAGAAAGGAAAAATTATAAATAAAGAGTTAGTCAATAAGGAAATTTCATTGAAAGATTCGTTACTTTGTGACCATTTGTGGAATCTTTGATAGCACATATATTCAATAAATCAAGAATACGAGAGACAAAGATAAAAAAAAAGTATACAAAGAAGAATCAAGAGAGGAGTTCAATAGACGAAAGTGAGAAATAAATTATTAGTTCTTTCTTCATTTATTGCTGGTGGCAGTCTGATTTCTCATTAGGTTCTACACAATTAAAATAAAAAAGAAAATAATATACTTGTATTGTTGAGTGGAATTTTATTCTTCTTAATGCCCTTTGGATCCTTGAGGTCAAAATAGGATAAAGAATCGCTTACGAAAGAACTTTCTAAAATATCACTTTCATCATTGATGGTCTCATCAAATTGCCCCTCTATATCATCTTCTTCTCTCAAGCCCAGAAAGTATTCTAAATGATATGGTATGATTTCCTCAATTATCACAAGAGCTATGTCGTAAGCAAGATGTAGTTTTTCAGTAATTTCATCCTATAAATTAAGATGACAATAGGAAAATAATACTTCATCTTCATTCTGGCTCGGAACCTTTGGATCAATCGATCTGAAAAAATTGAAAAACGTTTCACCTTCTACTGTTTTAGTGACAGTCCGTGTAATTCCAGTCTTTTTGTTTGACTGTTTCTTAGTCACGGTCTGCAAAAATAAATTATGCCCTTCTTTCCAGTTAATCGGAGTGCATTCTGTGCGAGCAGGATCATGATCATTCATCATCTCGAATCGGATACTAAGGGTCTGATTGTATATATAGTTGTTGGGAGAAAAGTGAAATGTAATAGTAAAATCATTAGTATCTTCTTCAGGTATATGGTCAATTTTGGTAATGCACTTTAGTAATGGATAATCTGAGGGGAAGATCTCATGACCTATAATTTGAAACGTGTGAATTGAAATTATTACTTAGTCTTGAACAATTAGTTAAGACCTTGAACCAATATTCTGGAATTGGTTTACTATTTATATACTGCTGTGCGCTATCGATTTCTTGTTTGCTAAGATACATTGCAGCCTCTTGAATTTCATCCCTTTGGGGGCTTCGTTCTCCTGCAATGATTTGATTTATCTGAAAAGAATAAATTAATTTCAATCAACTAACAACCTTCTCTATGAGAGGAATCTGTTTCTTATTATACTCTTGAACTATCTTATTAATCTCTTCATCCACTTGAATATCAAGTTTTTTTTTCATCATTATTAGATTATTCATTGATATTGCTTGAAATCTTCTTTCGAGGGGGATTTTCTTTATGGCTTCAATCAGATTTCTTTCAAATCTAGAGTTATCGTTCTTGGTATTATTTTTCTAAAAATGTCTCAATGGATTGTGCTCAAAGTTACTTTCAGACTATCGATCATGGAGTTCTTTGCTCGAATTAGATGTCCCCAAAATAAGATTTAATAATACAAAAAGATAAAAATGAATAACTTGTAAAACCTGTTACTAAACACATATTCGAACAATCCATTCAAAGTACTTGGAAAAAATTATAAATCCGAAGCAAACGCTTATTTCTATTTATTCCCCAGATATCTCAAAGTTGTATTCACTTTTTCTAGCTCTCTATTTACCACATCTAGCCTTGTTAGTTCGCTAAGTAAATAAGTTCTTTGAAAACCACTCATTTCCTAACATATTTTTAATGTATAGATTTATTATTACCCTCAACATGTCATGATTTGCTGATAGATTTCTTAGATGCATATTCTCGAAATTATCCCTTTCTTCTTCAGGCTCTGTTTTAATCGAAAATGTATTCAAGGAATTTAATATTTCATAATATTTATTAGATCTCCTGTTCCTTCTGCTCAATGACCCTTGATCAATAGAGTATTCACTGGCAGGGAACCCTGTATTTTCAAATCTCCTAAATAAATTAACAAATTATAATGATTTGTTCTACTGAGAATAACTTGACATTCTAGAATGAGTTTTAGATAATAAGTTAGCAGGATCATATATCGGACTACTTATGTCCTTAAATCCAGAAATTGAGAGATTCTGATGTCTGGATATATTTTCTCTCCTTATACTTTCTGGGCTCAAGGCATTCTTTACAGCTTCCAATCGATTTCTTTGCTCTTCAATGTTTAGCAATGATCCCCCAAATGAATAAGTCTTCTCAACAGGTTCTTCTGGTTGAAGCTTAATTGTGAATTCTTTATTTTTCTTCCACTTTTGTTCAAACTTCTCATTGAGCTCCGAGATATGGAAACTTCTGTCATCAGAAGGATGTTGAATGAAGCTAGATTTCTCATGTTCATTGGTCTTTAGAGTGTCATTCAGAATATCAGTATCTTCACCAGCAGTTCTCTTAGTCCTCTCAACTTGAATATTATCAATGGAAGTATTTTTCATTTCTCGTTCTGGTGTAGACTCCAATATCCTTAGAATATCACTCAGATTCCTAGTTCTATTGCTTCTTTCATTAAGCTTTAAGCCCTTTTGGTCTTTTCTTAAGGAAATATAGCTTAGAAGATCAGGCTTTTCTCTTTTTGGAGATGAGGTAACTGGAGGCTTTCGACTATTGGACTCGGTGTTGAATCTATTATTTAACCCGGATAGATTTTTTGGAGTAATTTGCTCTGTCATAACAGAATGCTGATTGCTTTTAGAGTCAGTAGATTCGTGGAAAGATGTTTTTAATCTGAAGTCAATATTGGAAATGATCTTATCTAATTCTGTGAATCTCGCAGTTGTGAGTGTTTCTGTATTCTGAGTTTCGGGTGAATCCTCGATAACAAGTTCTGCTGGTTTGTTTGATCTAAAATTCAAAGTCTTGCTCTCTTTTCGTTCGTTCTTTGACAAACTTCCTTGATTTGGCTGGTCTCTCTTCTGAACTGAGCTCAATTCAGAAGACGGCTCTTCGATAACCTCACTTTTATTTCTATCTAACGAGCATCTCAATTGAGCCTGTATCTCCTGATAAGATAGCTCATTTGCCTGTTTGCTATCTGGACTCTTCTTCTTTTCCGTTGAACGTTTGATATTTATCTCGGTTCTTTCAGATGGTGATTCCTTTTTCGGGGATCTGTGAATAGAAGCCTCTTTCAAGGATCCTCTCTGATTGTCTGAGGTTTGCGATTGATAGAATCTGTTGTAATCTGATTCCTCTTGATGTTCGTGTTGAGCTTGATGGCTCGAGATCTTTTGGCTGCTTTCCATGAGTAAGTTTTGAGCTGTTCCCCTTGACTCATCTGGAAGTCCCCTTAAGGATGGAGAGTGATCTGGGACTAATTCCTCATTGGAATTGCGAGTAGGCTCAATGTATTTCCTGGATTCTATGGGATTGAAATAATGGGAATAATGTTCATTTTGAGTAGAGTTTTGAGACTGATTCCTCTGCAATTCTACTTGAGAAGCTTCTGGTTCTTTTTCGTCCGGTTGGCCGCTAGGCGAATTGCTTTGTTTTTGACTTACTGTAGATCTTTCACTTTTGACATTTACACTGGTTCTTTCATTATTGATAAATTTGGAAGAAGATTCAGGTTCTCTGATAAAGGTCGAGGGTGACATACTGGCTCCTGATTTTTCATTGGACTTGTTTCTGCTTTCCGAATCAAGAACTTTTTTGTTAGGAGAGATAATATTCGTACTTAGTTTCTTAATACTAATTCTCTCTCCGCTTCCTGCACTATTTCTTCCACTTGATAAAGGATAACTTTGTTGAGGATTGGCTGCCTCTTCCTTTTCTGGCTGCTTATCTAATTCATATCTTTCTTCTTTAGTTTCTTCATGATGTAAGTCTTCATGTTCTTTATCAGGTTCGCTGAAATGGGAATCAGAACCAACTCTTAAAGCTGTATTTGCCTTAGGAGATCCAAAATCTGTTTTCTCAGATTCAACTCTCTCAAGTAAAGGAATCTTCTTATTTGGAGATCCACTTCCAGCTGAAGAACTTCTTTCTCTTACTGGGAATCTAAAGTCTGTCACAGGTCCCATTTTGGGACTTCCAGATAATTTTGTGGGTGATTTTTGAGCTGGTTCACCTTCACTCTTTTGATCAGAATTTTGCGAAGATGCAGAGTTTTCTTTTTTAGCTTTTAGTGGAGCAGACCCTCTAGCTGAGATATAAGAGATTTCATTTTCTTCTTCGTTTTCAGGGATTTGAGGCATGGTCTCCTTAAACATTTCCCTTCTTCTTTCTTCGTATCTTGCTTGTCCTTCCTCGTCTTCATCCTCATAATAAATCTCAAACTCGTCCAAAGGAATATCCGTACCAGGAAGAGTAGCTTTATGTCCATCTATTAGTCGGTCATTATCTCTATAATTCCTATAGTTATCTCCATATTGATCCTCTATAACTTCATCATCATTTACATATTCCATTCCTCCAGGATGCCTTATCATTTCTAGATTTCTCTCAACTTCCTCTTCACTGGCGCCCTCCTGAATTATAATAACACCGCTTCTTCTATTAATATCACCAATAAAGCTTCCCCTCGAAGGTTGATCATTATTTGCTGTCTTTTCTGAACTACCTACAAGAATTCTTGGACTTTCCTGGAACTTAGAGGAACCTCTACCCTCTCTTTGACTTTCTGGACATTGGATTTGATCCTGTGGCTCACCTTCACTTAGGTTGTCCTTCTCGCTTTTTAGGATTTCTTGTGGTAAATTCCACTCCATATTATCCTTGCAAGGTTCCTCATAATTTTCGTGATCTTCTCTTGATCTGTCCATTTTTCTACTATCTCTTTGCTTAATATCTGGCGATTCAGAATAGAATTCTTCCTTTCGGAAAGAGGCACTATGCTTGCTTTCTTCTTGAGCAGAGAGCCTTCCTCGCGATTCATTCTTACTATTGCTATTTCTTGTCAAGGAGGCACCTTCGAAAGGATTTGAAGCAGCCACTTGATGCTTATTCTCAGAGAATTTTGAGTCAGACTGCTTTTCAGCTACTAGGCTAATATTAACGCTATCCGATTTGGGAACTGGCAAGGGCTGTGGACTAGGTGAGTCTCTCATTTGAGTCTTTTTGAGTTCACGAACACTATCACGTTCTGGAGTTATAGGGAAAGAAATTTTTTTATTTTCATATTGCTTTGGAGAAAGCCTCTGGTCTAGGGTTGGCTCAAAACGATATCTATCTATGACTGGACTGATATAGAACTGAGTAGGAGAAAGGTTATTGTGTTGTTGGGGACTTTTTATGAGACTGAGGGGATTTTCATGACTAACATTCAGTGATGGCTGTCCACTATCATGGACCAGTATGTGATTTTTGTATTTTTGTAGTTTATTTTGGGCTGCACTTCCAATTTTGTTAGGAGAATAACCAAAATTCTGAATATCCTTTAGAGAAGAGCCTGGACTGTATGTTTTCTGGGGATTTGGATCCATAAATGTCATATTACTCTGCGAAGAACGGGCAAAGGAACCAGTGTTGGCCCTTCCTGAGACTATTCTCTCGGCTATTTCTTCATACTCAGGATCCTGAATTTCCTCATATTTCGCATTATTTTCTTCTAACTTTTGAAGATACTCATATAGTCTGTTTATTCTCTGGGGCTCTTGATTAGTTCCTACTCCTTCTGTTTGCCTGATTAAATTGGTTTGGTTTCCCCTTGCATAGTCATCCTTCTTCTCTGAATCGAAAATAATCTTGGTTATATTTTCATTTCCTTTGAAATCGCTCTGTCCCACAAAGTTCGAAAACTCAGAGCTTGCCAATATACTACTATCCTCTATTTTATCCTTGCCTTCTGAATTATTAGCTTTAAGCAAGGCTCTAGAATTGGAAAATACGATTTTCTTTTTTCTGGTATTTTCCTTCATAGGACTGATCATTTGCTCAGGGCTACTTGAGTCAGCATTTCTCAAGTATGGATTCAAATTTTTTCTGACAGATGAATCAGGAAACATATTAAGGTCAATAGGTTTTAGGTTGGCTGCTCCTTTTTGACCACTTTCTGTGTCTATTCTACTTGATTTATCACTCTTTGAATTTAGTTCTTGCATTTTGGAGCGTATTTCAAGGAGCTGTTAAATTTAAAGTTGTAGAGTTATACGCTTACCTCGTGGTTAATTTTTTGAAAACCAATATTCCAATCATTTTCGTTAATCTTCCCATCATGATTCTAATTCTTTAAGGATGCAAAGAGGGTATTTTTACGGTGTCCATGAATTTAAAAAATCTCTCAATTTTCGCAGTGTCAGTTTCAATATTCTTTGAAACCATTAGTCTTATAAACTCATCCATTAGGATCCATCCATCATTATTGTTGTCAAATTGAATAAAAGCGATCTTCATTTGCTTGTATTTTGTTATGATTTCTTTCTGAATCTTGAAATTTTACGATTATACACGTTTATTTACTGTCCAGATTTCCTCTAAATTCTTGAATTCAGAAATCAAGGTTCTCTTCAAGTCAACATTGTTACTTGTCATTTTTCGTGCGGGAGATTGATGCCTAATTCAAGCTTGGTTATCTTAGATCTTTTAAATAAAAAATTTAAATGTTTGTTTCAACAGAGATCAAACTAAATTCAAAATTTGAGAGTTTTTAGGAAACGAGTTTTATTTTAGCCATAATATGTAGATCTACTATACATTTACTTTTTCTCAATTTTTCCCTCTCCAATCAATATAGGAACTTCAGCAGCTAACCAAGGACCAAGCTAAAGTTTAAACATTGCCTTTTTTTTTCTTACTGCAAGTGCAAGAGCATGGGCAATTCCAAATTTGGGTGAATTCTTACTCCAAAGGGGTGCGAAGTGGACATCAAGACAGATTTTTCCTCCTCTATTGCATTTACGTATTGAAAAAAAACTACAATACCTGTACATCTTAACAGTCTTTCCGTCAAGTTCTGGAAGTTCAAGTTCGATAGGAGTCAAGGGATAGGTAGCAGGAATCTATACTCTGATTCATTCGTTTACAAGATTACTTCAAATTGAAGATCAAACTCATATTTCACATGCTCATGAATGTACCAGCATTTGCCATGCCATCTATTGAAATGACACTTTTATAGAGTTTAAGTACTTTGTTCCGTCTGCGTTAGATTCTATTTTGAACCAGTCATTATCCTCGGCTTTATTGATTTCGACGTATTTTATCAAAGCAAGCAATTCCTCCTTCAATCTATCGATCCATTGTTTATCTCTAAGTGATGTCAAGTTAATTGGAAGGGAAATACCTTGGACCTGCATTAACAGTAAGGAGAGGGATCTTCTCGACAGTGGATTTAAGAGAGGGTTCCATATCTAAGTTCGCAATAAAAAGATAAATTGAAATAGTCGATAAAAAAGAACTTTTCGTTACAACAACAAAACAGTAGAATCAAAAGAAACATGAACAGAAGAAGAATATATAAAATATAACTAACCCTATTATACCTGTTTTCTTTTCTCAAACAGCCTAAGAGAATTAAGAAAATTTATTTTCATCTTTACTTGAGATATTTTATCTTTGACACAATTTGATTTGCAGATTTGGCATCATTAGCTTCATATTCGATTATTTTATGTGTTCCATCTTCTCTGCGAGTTTCTATCGCAAAGTGGCTACCGTAAATTATTTTCGCATCAATCACATCTTTAATCAATCTTTCTCGATGCTTTGGTGCCATTTTCGAATAAAACACACTTCCAAAAACCTTAGTGATATCTAGAATATGAGTCTAATCACCCAGACAATTTACCAATATTTTGATCTTGTAATCTTTTATAAAGATTGTATATTTTAAAACCATCTATTCCTAAATATCTCTTATGCCTTTTTCCTTTATTTTTCAGCTTGATGACCTCAAATTCCTAAAATTTCAAGTTAAGTCTCAAGGCTATATTACCTCAAAGTGACTGGCAGTAACCTCATTATAAAGAATGATTTCATTCTCCTCATAACGAAGATGCTCATGAAGGGTGTTGATATCAATATCTCCAAATAAGCCATTCTTGGCACTTTTTGACTCTTCAATTGGATCATCAGCAAATTTCTTCTTTAGGACCTCAAGCTCTAATAATCCTGATGTGGTTAAGTTCTTCAATGGAATATGAGCATCCAGAATTTCTCTAGGATCATATTTTCGCTATTGTATTCAATTTATTTCAACTGAGAGTACCTCAATATCAGATTTATACAGTCTAAACTCATAATATTTCTCATTAATCTTTTTGATTCTTGTGGAAAGAAGAGGATAGAGATCCTTAACCAAATTATTCGGGTCGACTCCCAGACTTGTTCTGAAATTGTCTTCTCTAATATGAATTCGCACCAATATCTTGTTTCTTTGTGTCACATATCTCTCAATAATGTTATTCTTTTTTTCACTTTCTTCAGGCGGAGTAAACTGAGCATTTTCAACAAAAGCCTAATTCTTAATTTGGATATCTCAGTTCTTACTATTCCTCTACTCAGTCCAAGACTTGCAAAGACTCTATTCTTTTCTAACGAAGGAATCGAAAAATCTGGAAGATAATCATCTTCATCATCAAGCATTCTTAGTTCATACGCTAAAAATCTTAAATCCCTGATTACCAAGACTTACCATCAATATATCCTGGATATTTCATGAGTGAGTGATCTACACTCTCATCCTCCATATAACAATCGATAATTTGTCGAATAACTTCGGCCACAGTTAAATTAACACTGATTGGAATCTCGAGGAATCGCGGAGTATTGAAAAAGTAAACTTTGAAAATTTTAGCATTCTTTTTTTTCGCTATATTCATAGCTGTATTGAAGCCATAACCCCTGTTCTAGCTCGTCAGATGTAATGGAAAAGTATTATACGCTTTTCATGCTGCTAAGATTAGAAGTTAGAAATGATTTCATGTTGAGTAATTGTGAATGCGATTTTGTAACATTCACCTCTGTAAGTTTCGTGAAAAATGCCTTGTGATTTTCTTCTGGATAATCAGATTCATCTAAATTATCGAGATTTGAAATTGTATGCGTGTGCACTAGGACTCTATCTGAGGAAGCAGCTCTCCTAGAATTTATACTCAATGCTCTACGTAGTTGTTTCTTGATAGCGTTGCTTGTTCTTCTCTTAAACAAGTTTTCCACATCTTTTATGATATCTTCTAAAGTTTCATTTTCTTTCCTGCTATGCTCAATGATTTTTTGAAGTGCAGGTGTCTGCATGCGCGATAAATTATGAGAAGGTGGCGGCGTATCATTCAAAATTTTTTCATAATCTAATATTCTCTCATACGAATTTGCCGAAGGGTTCTTTATATGTCTGAACTCCATTAATTCATTGAGAACATCATTATCTCTCTTGTCACTATTAGTATCACCACGGGAATTGTGTATCATCCCGTTAATTTCCTTAACGTCTGAGAAGTTCATTGATCAGGTTTTGAAAATACAGGTTAATTAATAAAATCTCAATTTGAGGGATTTTTGATAACGAACAGGCTACAAAACTAGCCTCTAATTTCCCAGATCTGATAAATTCTGGCCTGTAATACTTGAGATTATATCCTTCAATAGAAATATCTCCAAATTTAAGCTGACTTCTTGGTTTTATATTGATATTTTAGCTAGTATATGGACAAAAATAGAGTCCTCAATAACTGAAATAAATTTCTTATCAGATCTCCTGAAAAACAAATTATTACATTTGTTCATGTAAAAGAAAAGATTTGAGAAGGAAGAGTCATAAACTGGCCCTTTCGATATTTGAATCTCTGAGTCTCTTAGTAAATCTTCAAAGCCCATCGCAATTAATTAATAAATTTAGAATTTCTCAATCCTAGCTAAGTCATGAACGTTAAAGGTAATGAGCTTATTTTAGTCCTAATTTGCAAGGTGGTGGTATCGCTTATGTCAGTGATTTTCACTCTGATGAGATGAGAACTTTCAGAGGAGGTTTTCTTGGAGAATCTAAAATTTTATTGATTAGGTCTTAGACACACTGTCACTGAGCCCACTAAATTGATCTATGACTCCTACAACTCCGTCAGAAACTATCACGATAAGATGAGTTATGAAAGAGTAAGGATTTTTTGAAATAGTGACTAAAATTCAAAGGGTTTCATCTCCCACTCCAGATCTCCCTCTAACCAATACATTAACTTCCATTTCATGTACGGAGGCTTCAGAAAGTATGTCATCGAGAGACATATCTACCAAAACTGGTACAGAAGAAATATTAGAAACTGGTGGTTCCCTGTCTTGTTCTCCTACACTTGTAAGACTTTTTGACATCGAAATAATCATTTCTAGTGGGAGGTATCACCATGAGAATGTACGACAACGGTGCTTACGACTACTTCTACTTCTCTGATTAAAAGAGAGCAGAATATTTTCATCTCGTAATGAAAATCTATGGGAACGTGTCTATGAGAATATTCAATCATTGACCTCAGAGACATAACAAAATTTTCAATAGCTTAGGCCTAGCATGTCACCTGTCCTCACAAATCATTCTGATATCGACAACTATAAATTTGAACCCAGTTTAAGAATTTTGTATTGGGTTCATTTTGCCTCTAAACAAAGTTCTCGCTCTTTTCACTGTCGATTAGAACCCAAAAGAAAGTTGTGAATATTGCGAGACTGGAATGGTTCAATAAAAAAGTAAGATTTAGCCGAGTAGGTTAAAAATGTCAGGATCAATAGCGCAAGTTTATGTTGTAGATATGAAGTCTTTTAGATGAGATTTTTTTCATATCTGAGTTAAAGTGTTAGTGTTATTTCTTAGCAAAGTGGTTTAATAAATTTAACGAATATATATTTCAAATCGATACGATGAACTATTTGTACTCGAGATCAAAGAAGCACGATCGATCACTCTCACTTGATGTTGGAAACGATCTGGTTTCTGGAGTTAACTTATCTCATCTTGCCAACTTTTCAGAAATCAAAAATCCCAACCTCTCTAGAATGACTCCGCAACACCATGGTGTCCACCATGATTCCCGATACATATTCGAAGAGCATATTTTGAATTCTAATGATAATTCACCTCTCAAGCCAGTTAAATCCCTCAAGCTGTTAACCTGCTTCTCCCAGCCTAATTCTGCAATGAAGACCAAAACAGATTCAAAACCCAAAAAGCTTGAAAAGACTCCTAGTGTGGTTTATTTTAATCCTATGAGTGATGTTGAGCAGCCAGTGAGTAGAGCCATTCAAATTGCTTATGATCTCCAGATGGAAAGAGAAAAGGAATTACAGCTCGCAAAAGTTCAGCTTGAAAAGGAAGTAAAATGGTTAAAGCTTCTTTCAGAAATGATGGAAAAGAGAATATCGGTGCATCAACAAGGTTTGGAGTCCAAGCAGAAAAATATTAACTTTTTGAACATACTAACAGAAAATGGTCCGATTGATCCTGATGATTGTTTTTATGTCGAAAATAACAAAAGAAAAGAACTGATAAATACCCTAACAAGACTCAATCGAGCTTTAATTTATGATTACAAGACCTATCAATCTCTAGGTGACAAGAGATATGATAGCAACGAGTCAAATGTTGAAACAAATATTTCATCAATTAGTGCCCAGTCTTCTTCTGACAATCTCCAAATGTTCTTAGACGAGAAAAACTTGATGATTCATAAAATGGAGACTGCTGAGGAGAAATTAAATCAAGCCAGAGAAACTCAGCACATGATTGAGGAAGACTTTAACTCAAGAGTTGTTTCTACAACAGAGTGCATCTTTCTCCAGGAAGAAACTGAAAACATCATCGAAGGACTCAAAATGAAATACCACCAATGGTTTGACGCTGTCCAACAGGAAATTGAAATCTGTGAGCAATTAGAGAAGATTGAAAAGGATATTGAAAGTAAGGAAAACAACCTAGCCAAAGCTTTCAAGGAATATAACGAAAACCAAATGAAATTTGATATCGTTCAGGATCAATACAGGGAAATGAATAGAATATTAGAAAATATCGACGAAACCTGCAAATCATTGCTTCAAGAAATTTGCAAGCCCGAAATGTCAATGGCCGAAAAGCTCCGAGATGCTTTCAGAAGAATTCCAATCACTAATGAGGAAGTTTTCTCCAGGCTAGAAAGCTTCTTTAGCGTGTTTGATCTCAATACTGGCACTGATTACGTTAATAACCCAGAGCTCTGCAGTCTAGTCATCAACTACCAAATTGATGTCTTAGACGAAGCTCTCTTCATTCTGAAAGCGAAAAAGGATATTTCCAATTTAGAATCAACTTTACTGAAGCTTCATTCAAAGAGTCCTGACAGTGACCAAAGAACAGAGTCTCCAATCGTGATCAAGTCTCTCCAAGGAGAACTTGTCAATAAGAAACTTGCCTTAACACAAAGAGCAGCTCACTTCGACACTAAGAAGAAGAAAAGTCTTAAGCAACTAAGCGATCACGAAGAGATATACAATATTCTTAGTCCTCATTCCGAGCAATCATTCTTTGAAGTTAATAAAAGAATCACCGCAATATTAGATCCTTCCTCCAACCAAAAGGTCGAGCAAATTCTATTAATCCTTTTAAACAGTGCTAAAGACACATATAACTCCTACTACGGTTTCAAAGATTCCAGATCTAAAGTACTTGAGAAAGTCAACCAACTTAATGATGACTTAACAACCCAAAACGAAAAACTGGAAACTGCTAAAGCTCAACTTGAAGCAGCTCAGCAAGAATTAGAAATTTTGAAGAAAGACGAAGAGGCTCTAAAGAAAAAACAAGCCGAAATCAAAGAAAACTTTGAATCAAACTACGTCAAAACTCCTTCTAAAACACCAAGAAAAGGGGACGGCGAACAAGAGGCTCCTAAGTTGCATTCTAGAGCACCTTCGACTGCCAGTCTTCAATCTCTAACACCTCGCAAGGAAGGAAAGCAATTCAACGCCTTTAATAAACTGAAAAGAGAGATTATGAATGCTTTTGATACCATTAAAAGAGCTGAGGCAACAAGAGCTCTGAATACTCAAACTATGGAAGAAGACCTAAAGCCAAACTTTGAAAAGGCTAGACATCAGGTTGCTGAATACAACAGCAAACTTGCCTTCTTAAACAAGGAGATGATAAACCTCATTGAGAAAGAACTTGAGTACTTCAAGAACTTTGATAAGCAAATTTATGAGTTGCTTCAAAACTCATCATCAGAAGAAGAGCTCTCCATCCTAAATAAAGTCTATGTACAGATCCAAGAATACCTTCGACATCTCTCAGACCTAATGTGCACAATTATCGAAAAGTCTGTTCTTGAGGACAAACCTGAAAAGACCTTCTCCATTCAAAGATCTGAAGTCTATCAGCTTATTCACAATCACCTGGATAGACTTCATATCCTGTGTGAGGTCGATGGCAGAAGATTAAATGAATTCGAGCTTGAATTGAGCTCCAAGAAGGACCTCAAGGAAAAGGAACAGAAACTTGCCTATATTCAGGATCAAATTCAAAAATCTAAGCATTTTTATGAGGTCACGGATCAACTTTTGAAGAGCCAGGTTGATAAAGAAAATTGCTCTTTTACTTCTAATTACATGAGTAATAATTCCTTCCACATTCAATCCAGCGGAAAAAAGAAGCTCTTGACAAGCAAATCATCTTCAAGACTTCAGCCCGTCAAAGAAAATTATCAAAGTAATATGTTACTACCAAGTCTCAAACTCAATTTTGAAATCCAGACTCCTAAGCCACTCTCAGACTCTCGCACAAATATTTCAGGACTAGAAGCCAGTTCTACAAGAAGATCTTTGTTAAAAACACACAGTACTGCTACCTTATCCACCCCACACAATACCTCAATTATCAAAACAACCGTAACTGATAGATCTTGTTTGATCCAGAATACTGAAAGTCTTGCAAGCCAAAATTCCCACCCAAACAAAGAACGAATTCCTAAATACCTGTCCATCGAGACGTCTGTATATAGGCAGGCAATAAAGGAGCTTGAATCTGGAATATTTGTTCTCAAGAAATTTGCTACAGGATCTGCTTTTTATGGGCCTAAAGCAAGTGAGCGTAATCAAAAGAATTCTTCTAGCCAGGATCTTAAAGGGTTTGGTAAAAGAAACATTCGCCTGAATATCCAAGGCAAATGTTTAGAGATAATCAAACCTAATAATAATCCAAATATTAGAATAATTCCAGAATACACTTATGAGTGGAAGAATATTAAGAAGGTCTTCATTCCAGCTAAGACTCTGGACTATATTAAGAAATATCCTCAGAATGATAAAGACGGAAAAGAATTCTTAGCATTCTCTATTGATGTCCAAGACAAGGGCAGAATTGATTTCCTTGTCTTAAATAGTTTCCACATTGTCCTCTTATGGAATGTTGTGAACAACCTCAGTTTGCATGGAAATCTTGGCTTAAATTAAATACAATAATACTTAGTATCTCGTTTCAATATTTTTCAATTGTTTAACATTTGATATTCTCATTTATATATGTCTATTGCTTATGACCTGCTAAATATATGTTTTGATAACTAAAATGTGAAATATTCCCTGTTATTTCTGAAGTGATTAATAAAATTTATTAAAAGATATTAAACATATCTCTGATCAACCCATCTATGTTAAAGATAAGGAACCTCCTGAGGACATCTAATCTCTTTTCTCAATATTCTAGATCATTCTCTAGTGATACTAACAATTTATTCAAATCATTACAGGAAGCTGATCCTGATATCTACAAAATCATCCAAAAAGAAGCAAAAAGACAAAAAGAATCTATTTGCTTGATCGCCTCTGAAAATTTCACCTCAAAGGCCGTTCGTGAAGCTCTTGGCAGCGTTTTGTCCAATAAATACTCAGAAGGTTATCCAGGAGCCCGTTACTACGGTGGAAATTGGTATATTGATGAAGCTGAGTCTCTCTGTCAAAAGAGAGCTCTTGAA
>Ga0065720_1019644_pt1 | contig 21947 bp, 19 predicted proteins | sample Thericmetagenome_FD_59107 | JGI IMG/M metagenome (GOLD analysis project Ga0065720, IMG submission 59107) | Thermophilic microbial communities from the Joint Bioenergy Institute, California, USA of rice/straw/compost enrichment - eDNA_2 v2... | ecosystem: Engineered > Solid waste > Grass >...
TATTACCTTCTGTATCTTTTCCAGGCATTTAATTTTGTTGCATAAAAGTACACAAAGTCCTAGAATCTTTAATTTTCTCAAGCTAGTGATTGTTAAGCTAATTATAACAAGTCCTCATACTTAAGTATATTCAAAATACAGACTTAAACATACTAACATGCAGAGATTTACTCCTCAGCAATAGGCGAAAGCTTCACATCGTTCATAATCTGTGCCAAGCTCTTTCCTTTCTTCTTCTTTGGCACAACTTCCTTCTCCTTATCCACATCGTACATAATCTTGAAGCTTCCTGTACCAATTTTCATAGCATCTCCCAAGATAATACAATCAGAAACACCCTTTACCTGCTCACTCCTGCTCAAAATTGCTGAGTCAAAGAGAATATCTGTAGTCTTTTCGAAGGAAGCCATAGTCAAAGTACTGTCTTTCATCTTGACAATACCAAATCTGGTAATACCTAGAACCATTCCTTTATAAGTCATAATATCAGCAAGCATTCCAATATGTCTGTGATCCACATTCATACCATGCTCTTTCATGATATATCTGATTTCATCATCGATAACTCTTCTGGCGGCTTCAATACCAAGGACTTTCTCAGTTTCTATAACGTGGTTTGTCTTGGTCCTTGTGCCATCAACACCTGGAATATTCATAACTTGACGAAGGCCATATCCTTCGACCAGAAGGTTGTATGTAGTTTTGTTATCCTTTCTGTTTTCCTTGTTGATAACAGCACGATTAATAGAGGGAATTCCCTTGATAATAATTTGAGGAAGCTTCTTCTTAAGAGTCTGCATAACAAAGAACAAGCTATCAGGAGCAGTATCATAGGGCTCGACTCTGAATTTCTGGTTATTGATAATTGAAATATGTTGCTCTTTGACTTTCAAACGAGGGGTCTTGACAATGCATTCCTTGATGTGCTGAATATCAATATCGAGCTTTAGAGCTTCTATGGCTTCCATATTCAGTCTGAATGAGAGGTAGCACCCCTCAGGGGAATACACTTCCTTGATGTGTTTGCAGACATCACCAAGGGTAGTTTTTTCAATTTTTCCTTTGATGATTCTTGCAGCAAATTCTGAGGTGTTATTTAAGAGGGTTGCAGTAATGATAGGGGTACTGATATTATGGGCAGCGTTGATAATTTCCTTGATTCTTGGAACACCCAATGTGATGTTCATACTGGCAACACCGGCGAAATGGAAAGTTTTCAGGGTCATCTGTGTTCCAGGCTCACCAATACTTTGGGCAGTAACAGCTCCAACGGCCTCACCGGGCTGGATCATGGCCTTTGAGTATCTTTCCCAGACACGATTGAAGAAGTAGTCAGCTTGGCTTTGGGTCAAGTGGAGAATATTGTCAACAATTCTTTGTTGGGTTTCGACTTCTTCTGTCTGTATAATGTTTTTGACTTCTTCTTCGTTATCTCCTGGAACAAGGCCATGTCTTATTCTAAGATCTCGTATATCACCAGCAAGTTTATTAATATAGTTATTTAAATCATCCTTAAATCTTACACTGACGACATCATCATGAATAATTTCGGCCTTCTTTCTGCTTTCGTAGACCTGAAGAATCTCGTATGGGTATAGGGTTCTCTCCTGGCCGGGCCTGAAGGGCTTGACTCCCTTGACGAATTTCAATAATCTATCAAAGTTGATTGGCTTCTGACCGTCTTCCATCATCATGGGGTCCATGGCATCATCTCCGTAGATAAATTGGACAATCTGTCCATCACTTGTTCTGACAGTGTAATCATAATTAACAGTAAGATCTTCCAAGGCCTTCATAAGTCTTCTCTGCATGTAACCAGTATCGGCAGTCTTGACTGCAGTATCAATAAGACCTTCTCTTCCTCCCATTGTGTGGAAGAAGAATTCGGGACCAATAAGTCCAGTGTAGAAACTATTCTTGACGAATCCTTTTGAGATAGGATGTCTGGAATTCACTTCGAAATGGGGGAGAGTTCTATTTGTGAATCCATAGGGAATTCTCTGACCACTGACGACCTGTTGGCCGACACAAGCAATCATCTGGCACAAGTTAATGTTAGATCCCTTGGATCCTGAAGCAGCCATGATAAGGGGAGGGTTGTAGGGTGGAAGCTTCTCTCTGCAAATTTCTCCGACTTTATCTCTGACTTTGGACAAAATACCGTTCAGCTTGCTTTCTAAAGTCTGTTCAGCATTGCAACCTGGTAAGAGAGCAATAGTTCCATTGTTATATTTTTCGATTTCGATGTCACATTGGGCATAGGCTTCAGCAATCTTTTCGTCATTTGACTTGATAAGATGAGGAGAAGGAGCAACATCACTAACTCCAAAGGACATACCATAGTTGGTAATCCACCTGGCAGAAAGCTTGGCAAATTTATTCATACATTTTGCAGCTTGTTCTCTTGAGTTATCCTTGATAATAGAGTAAAAGAGACCTCCCTTAGTACCACCTCCCAAAATAGACTTTCCGAGAGTACCTGCAAGGTGCTCAGAATTGTAGAACAGGACCCAACCATCCTTTGGGTCAGTGTATTCGCCTTGGCCTGAATAGTTCTTTTCTTTCATGTTGACATTAACCAGAATTCTGTTCTTTTTATTGGGAGAGAGAATAGTACTGATGATTTGCTTTCCTGTCCAGAGTTCCACAGGCTTCAAGATGCTTGGGGGTGGCAAGTCTATATGCTCATCTGCATCAGCTAAATATGCAACGATCTGGCAGAAGTTCGCTCTGTCAAAGAATCTGTCTCTTTGGGAAATCAGGTAAGCTGTAGTAAGGAAATCCTGAGTCAAGGCAATAATTGGTTCTCCATTCTTAGGAGTAAGAAGATTTTGGTGGACACCCATGAGATATAAGGCTTCTGCCCTGGCTTCTTCTGTTTGGGGAAGATGGATATTCATTTCATCACCATCGAAATCAGCGTTATATGGGGTACAAACACATTCATTGAATCTAAGGGTTCTCCAGGGGAGGACTTTGGCTCTGTGGGCCATGATAGAAAGTCTGTGGAGGGAGGGTTGTCTGTTGAAAAGGACGACATCATTATCAAGAAGATGTCTCTCGACAATATCACCGATCTTGAGATTCTCTGCTCTGACTTTTCTGTTACCGAAAGCGAGGTTAATTTTAGCTCCATCTTGGTATTCAATGTAGTTAGCACCTGGATAGTTTTCAGGACCGTTGATGACCAACTTCTTCATTTTCTGAATATTATATTTATTGACTCTTTCAGGATAAGTAAGAATCTTGGCCATGTGCATAGGAACTATAACTTGATCAATACCAATGTTGGGATCTGGAGAAATGACAGTTCTTCCTGAGAAGTTAACTCTTTTTCCTGAGAGATTTCCTCTAAATCTACCATGTTTGCCCTTAAGTCTTTGACAAAGGGCTCTTATAGACTTCTTTCCCAATAAATCTAGGGGAAGACCTGGGGTATCACTGTTAATATATTGGGCATGAGCTGCCTGGAGGAGGTACCAATGTTCATAGATCTTTGGCAGTTCGACACCAGATTCTATTTCTTTGAGAATAAGTTCATTAATATTAATGATTTCTGATATTTTAATTGTCAGATCATCTTCGTTAGTTATTCCTGGGCCAACTTGGACCATGGGTCTGATACTGACTGGAGGGACAAGAACATGGGTAACCAAGAAATCTTTCGGCTTGAATTTCTTGGGATCAAGTCCTAGTAAATATACATCTTCGTCATGGATTTTTGAGAATAACTGGTAGGTTGTTAGTGGGTTTATTTCTTCTTGCTTTCTCTTTAGGAAGGCCTCTTCGATCGCTGGATTGGTATGGAGAGCCTTTTCTATCTCTTCTGGGAATTTAAGTTCATCATCCTTGGATTTTTTGGCATAGACATGAAGTATCTTAGCAGCTTTACCGGGCATTTTCTTGACAGTTCCGTTGAAGGCTCCACAATAATTACAGTTTTTCACTTTTTTACATTCTGCTATGATCTTTTTGAAAATGGCCATTCTAGTCAATCTGTCAAGGTTTTTTCTTTTCATTCTGCGGAGGAAGGCTTCACGTTCAGGCTGATCGAGGAGGACTCTTGAACAACTTTTACAGATACACTGAAGAATATTTAGAGTATGCTTGAAATAACCAATATGAAATAGTGGAAGAGCTAGCTTGACGTACCCATAATGTCCTGGGCAGTCTTCTATTCTCCTGAAACAAGTTTTACAGGTGTTCTTCTTGTCTCCAGGACCTAGTCTAAGATCTAGGGGACCAAATTCATGTATGCTGTGATCTTCTCTATTGTAAAGAATACGTTCATGGACTGGGATGGAGGAAATGTCGATAACTTCCTGGTTTGTGAGGACAGTGAACTCTAGGCCACCGACCTTCTTGTAAAACTCAGAAAATTCAATATATGGACTTTCTTGCAGATTTGGCTGATTGTTGTCTGCCATCTCACATACTAGATAAATTTATTAAGATATTTGGAATGAGAAAAGATTATTTGAAGTGGAAAGGACCAATTAAAATTCAGAGCTGAGAGGTTATCAGAAGTTAAGAGGAAGACGCTTAAGATGAAATTGGATAGCTAGAGCACATCAATTAGCAGAATTTAGATTTACTTCCTTCTACTACATACACATAAGCCAGGATATAGAAGTAAGATATTGAAACATGCTAAACACAGAAATACTGAGTTTGAATGATTAACACTAATTATGAATAACATGATTTTCTTTGGTTGAAGGATCTTCATCTAACCCCTCAGTATCAATCAAAATCTTCTTCTTTGTTCTTCCCTTCTTGAAATTTGTTGTTTGGGAAGGGCTCTCACTCTTCTTATAGCTCTTTGTACCATCATCAATGTACCTGTTGCTTCCAGCCTTTGCTGGCTTCACATTACTCATGGTATTATGGCTATGCTAAACATATTATTTCTACAAACTATTACTTACATCATCTAAAACACCATAATCCTCTTCCTGGGTCTTTTGGACAGTTTCATCGGTAGAATAAGCCAAAGTGTTAGAATATTTCGTATGGTCATCTTGAGGCTCAATAAACTCTTGGAAAATATCGCTCTCCCTTATGCTAGGATTTTTGGCCAATGACTAGAAATTAGAGTTCTACTTTGGGGAAGTACTACAGAGAGAATTTCTTGAATAAGGCTACCAGCTTGTGAAAGTCTACTCTCATTCTTTTCACTTATATCGCTGGTCATTTTTAAGACATCGTTTAGGCATTTAGGAACATTTTCCTTGAACTGGCTTTTTATCTTTGGGATTATTTTATGAAGAGATGGGCTTACCAGCTCAGCAAAGCTCTGGACTTCAACAAGACTTTTATTTGTGTGGCCGGTTCTTGTTTGGATTTTAAATTTGGCTTCTGTTGATTGCTTGTCTCCTATAGAAACAGTGAAGGATGGGCTGTAGTTGTTAGTTTCTTCTTCCTTTTTAGTGATGGTGCTTGGGGGATGGTAGGGAAGATCATAATAGCTTCTTTCTTCATTTTGCATGCAAATATCCAAGTGAGCAACAAACAAATTCTTCTTGATTAGCTTCTTACAGAACTAAAGAATTAGATAATGAGTAGCAAAATTATTACTTTGCAGGAGATGTCACATGCATTCTTGACAATCTTTTGATATTTCTTGAGCTTGTCGAATTTCTTTTCAAGGTTAAAGCATCTAGTATCAGCTCTTTCTAAGGCAATAGAAAGGTTCTTGTTGGTCTCAAGCAAGGCAAAATCTGCATCTTCAAAGGTCTTAAGCCTCTGTAACAAAGATATACTTTCTCATAATAAGAAAATTACTTTGTAAGTTATTAATTGTGAATTCATCTTCTGATTGCTTTTCCTTGTACTTTCTCTCAAGATCTCTTATATTTCTTTCATACTCTTTCTTCTCCTCATAAAACTGTGCTAAATCATTTTCCATCTTCTCTCTCAATTCTGCGATTTGCTTCTTTAACTCTTCATTTTCCTCAGTCAATTCTTTATATTTCTCAGACTCGATCTCAACACTTTCATCCACCTTATTCTTAGTAGATCTAATTGGAGACAGCTCAATCATCTTTTTGATATCCTCCAATGCTCTAATAGAGGATCTATGTGAGTTTCTCTCATTTTGTAATTCTTTCTTAAGATCTCCAACTGTTTTACTCAGAGTCTTCAATTGCATATCGGTGAATTGTAATTGCTGGGATTGGACAGCGAACTTCTTGTCATGTTCAGCAGATATTTCATTTTTCTCTCTTTCAAGATTTCTGTTCTGCTCCTTGAGTTGGTTAATCTAACTTTTAGCTCAAAATACTGGAAATAGTACCTGCTGCTTCATCTCAATTTCTCTTTCTTGGAATGACTTGGTCATATCTGCCATCTTGGCTTCAAACTGGGCTTTTTGAGATTCCTTTTCTTCCTTGAGATTCCTTAATTTTTCTTCAAGGATACTAGCTTCAGCCTTGTATTTGGCCCTATTAGTTTATTCTTATAGATAAGGTAATCTACTTTTCAGCTTCGAGCTCTTTGAATTTGTTGATATAATCCTGTGATTTCACTTCAAAGTCTTCTTTCATTGAGGCGATCAAAGATTCCAAATTCTTGACCTTTTCTTGATTGATACTAACAAATGAAATGCCTTTTTCAATGAATATACATGTCAGAGTGTTGGTTAGAAGTTGCGCTATCTTCGACAAAGATTTCAGTCATGTTTATTAACTTTTTGATCATATTATCCAAAAGTATCATCTTGGAATAGACATCGTTATACTCAAGCTAATTTGTGAGCACAACATAACTAAAGATATACCTCAAGTTCGTTCTTTAGTGCCAAGAATTCACTAATGAAACCTCCAAATTTCTTGTATTCTCTATTATGAAGCTTAGTCTCAATATCTTCAATTCTGTCTTCAAATAGGGCTGCTAGTTTGGACTAAAACCTTAGATCCCAAGAAGGAAGTTCATACCTTAATAATTTCAAGATATTGCTCCTTGATGAGAGCAGTCTTCTCTTCCAAAGAAGATAAGAGTTTTTCTTCATATTCCTTAATATTATCTCCAATGGCTCTCTTTCTAAACAGAGCTAGAATCTCTGCCCTAGTCTAATAGAATAAGATTTGTCGAGAATTATTGATACGCTCTTTCCCATTTCTTCGAGCTCTTTTTCTGTGTAAATTTTTTTGTCAAGTTGAATTTTAAGCTCATGTTCATACTTCTCGCTTAACTCCCTGGAAATTTTGTCACATTCGATCTTGCAGACAGCAACCCAAGAATTATCAATATTCAAACTATCTCCTTCATTTAAGGCATTACATAATAGTCTGTTGGAATTAAGTTTAAAACTAGCTATTATTACCTGCAAAGGACCAAAAACCCTTGACCATTTAATGGCTTTCCCTTGAAGATTTTAGCCTTGACTCTGGAATAGATCTTCTTTCTGAGATTATTCACTTGTTCCAGGAATTCAGGTCTGAACTTTTCTGGTTCAATTTCAGTCAAATTCTAAAGTTTATGCATATATCTCATGCAGCATACTTGAATGTCTTTTTCAGATTCTGTAGGTCTGACCATCATAAAGCAGTCTCTGTCCTTGAAGAAGTTGGTCAAGAGACGTCTATCAGTCAATTGACAATATATTCAATTTTACCTTATTCTGTTCTTTGATTCAATACACTCTGATAATCCTTTCTGTGGTTTCAAGGCATTTTCTAAATATTCCTATTGCTATTATTTAGAGTTCAAACTCGTACTTTTGATGTGATAGGATTTCCAGACGGGTCAACAAGTTTCAGGGCAAAATCTCTCAAGACCCATAAGAAAGAAGGGAAACTTTCCAGAAGATCCTCAAATTCTTTCTCATTGGTCTTCTGAAGATGCTTGCTCAGATTCACCTATACATTGATTCAAAATTTTGAATTTCTATACCACCAAAGACAAATTGCTGATTGCCTTTTCGTCAATAGCTCCTACACTATTGTAAATAAAATAAGAGGACAGGAGCATAGCAAGCATAAAGACTTTAGTATCATAGTTATCCACCTGATCAGTAGCTCCAATACCCTCAGTGTCCATTACGATCACTGAAAGCTTGTCATCCTCACTCTTATTATTCTCAATTTCGATAACTTGGGGCCAAATCCATATTCCCTACTTGATTATGCGATAATAACTATTCAAACCTTTGTACAAGGGTTGACAGTGTGCCCAACTTGAAATCCTGTATTTTTGTTTAATACAACCTTGTTTAGCAGATAACTCTTGCCCGTTCTGTTCTTTCCAACAACAGTCACAACACCAATCTTTTCTGTCTTAAGCTTTTCAAGGAACTTTTGAGCCTGGGGACTCACCTGGAATCCTATGGGTTCATCATAAGGGATTTTATATTTAAACCTTTCTCCTCATCATAGGAGACTAATTGGATTGGCTGATCGTGCTCAGAGTTAAAAGTGAAAGTGATACTCTTGGAAACTGAAGGGCTAACGATTTCAAACTTCTCCTGGGAGCTGCTTCTTTGCATTATGTTGTGTTATAGCTTAAATAGATTTTAAAATTTAAATTCTAGCTAGTGAAAACGAACTTTCAAATTTTTATATCTCATCTCAAAAGTCCTCCAGAATTTCTATCTTATCTCTGTCTCAATCCTTTAATTTCACTGTCTATTAGTCCTCTATAATAATCAGGAAAGATATTGTTATGGATTATAAAATAAATTCAAGTTTACTTTAAAGTAATTTAGCAGCACCACTTTCCTGAGAGTTCAAGATGACAAAGAATCCAATAATTCCTCCAGCCAGGGCCATCAATCCCAATGATAGGAAAGGCCTGTAGAACAACCAGGCCAAGGCAATAATAATGAAGCCAATGACAATTCCCACAAGCAAGCAAACAACGAACAGAACAATCCCAACAACATCGGCGAGGAACTTGATAAAGGAGAGGAGAGTAATAACGGGACTGAACAACAAGTAAAGGCCAATGCTCAAGAGCAATATACCCGAAACCCTGGCTAGCCCAGTGATAATACTGTTAGTAGACAATTCAGCATCAATTACTTCCTTCTTCGTCATATTTGAGGTGTATACCCATTCAACAGTGTCAGAGGTTTTCATCACGAAGTTCACACATTGACAGCAGGAGCATCCACAGACAATATTGCAGCAACCATCGAGTCCTGCAGTGCATGAATGAAGACAACCATTCTCATCTTCTTTGATTCTCTTCTTGATATCATAAGGAGTAAAGGTGGTACCGGTCTGAGAAGCAATGATGGCAACATGGTCGCAGGGAACATATGTGTAGACAATACGAATATCTCCGACTGTGAGGACACCTTTTTGTTGGACAATATAGATCATATTATCTTCGATATAAGTGGTGGGGTGCCAGTCTAGTTCCTTGATAGCTGCACAGGCAGCGGGAGGTAAGTTAGCAAGGGTACTCTCAGGGATCTTGAACTCGGATGACCAATTTTCAAGTTTTTCGATTTGAGTTTTAGCTAAGGTGCGCTTGCCAAGGAGAATATTTTCAGCAATGAATGTTTGGTTATTGGTAATGAATTTGCAGTTTAAGTTGTCGTTTCTGTGCTGTTGAATGTAGAAGTTCTGACTATCAATGCGCTCTTGGCTCCAAACAGGTCTGTAGTGGTAGGTAGTTTCTGTTGTTGAACCACCACCAAACTGATCTTTCTTTTCTTTTGTCTCTTTCCTTTCCTGTATTTGATAGACTTCAATGGTTCTTCTGAATTTAGCTGAGTTCAAGGCATTAATGCCAAATTGGTCATCAGTCAAAGGCTCAGGATTCTCGATCGTTCCTGTACAGTGGACAAGCTGACCTTCTAGGGTTTCGTCAACAATGTCAGGACTGGCCTGGGCACAAATTTTTTCAACCTTTTGGATAATTTTCTTTTGTTCAACATTTCGTCTTTCGTTGAACCAAAGTACGGGGATCATGAAAACAATCAGCAATACTCCAATCAAACATGAGATAAATGACTCCTTGATGCTGTCTCCAAAGGATTTTGATGATGTAGTGGTATAACTTTGAGCAGATTCAGTTTGAATCAGACTAGAATCAATCAATGTCTCAGATTTTGGGGTCATTTCAATTTCCTTGTGGATCTTGAGGTTCTTGCGGCCTTTGAGTACCTTTGCATCCGTTAGGGAAATCAAGCTCAGGCCCAAAAGAGCTAATAGGAAAATGGTAATTTGTTTCATTTTATTAACCTGAATATACAAATAACGAATGAAAAACGATCTAGCAAAAAATTGTTTCTTTGTGTATGAGAATTCAATACTGATTTTAGAGATAAATTAGGTGCTCAGTCATTTTAACAAACGACTTTGAGGCCATACATCAGGAGCTTCAAATATCTTCGTACAAGCCAATATACTTAGTTTCAAAAAGACTTCCACGAGATATTATATATATAGATTATTATCATAATACAGTAGAGAACTCGAGACATTGGTATTAAGTAGGGTTATTTAGGCTGACCTCCCTGGCCATTCGCACTGAAGGCTTGCATTTCTCTCTCGGTCTGAAGAAGCAAAAATTCTAATTGCTTCTTTCTTTGATTTAAAATCTTGATCCTGTCTAAATCGGTTTGAGTACCAGTTTGGCCATTAGTGGGCTGATAGTTTTCTGCGAGGGTATTTAATAGAATATCGATATTCATATCAATATTGCCATTTAAAGTATTTGTATTCTGAGGCTGAACTCCCATGGAATATATTCCGTTAACACTGGGTGCTACATCATAGTTGTTCACTGGAAAATGCACTCCCTGGAAAGGGTTAGTATAAAGGTTCGTATTAGCATTTATGGCACCCACAGAGTTAAATTTATAAGGACCTTTGGAGATGTTATCAGGATAGGAAATGAAATCAGTAGGATCTGAGATAAAGTGCTGCTGGGGATGATTAGAATTGGGTGTTGGCGTTGTAATGAGAGAATTAGGTGTTTGTGTTGTAATGAGAGAATTATTATCGTTAGAAGTGCCAAATGTGACAACATGTAGATGTGGTAATGCTTTGCCTCCTTTCCGATTGCTAGGACTGGGCTCAGGAGATATATGGCCCTCTCTGGACAGAGGACTTTCTTGCATTTCGCTTCTATTAGCGGGCGATTTGTAGCCTAAAAGTCTTTTCTTGATATGAGAATGGAACCTATTCTTGACCATGCCTTCCGTTCTGCCTGGGAGGAATGTAGAGATCTTGGACCATTTGTGACCCATTTGCTCGTACAATTTTATAAGGAGTTGGTCTTCTTCTTCGGTCCAGTCCCCTTTCTTAATATTCGGTTTCAACTTATTTAAGTATCGATCTCTTATTTGCTTTCCGGTCCTTCCTTGCATCATTGAGGCAATTAGAGCCCAACTTTGTCCATACTTTGATACGAGCTCTATAACTTTGGCATCTTCATGAGGCTGCCATGCTCTTCTTCGTTGGCCTCTGATTTTTCCTTGGTGATTGGCATTATCTCCATTATGTTTTGTTTGAGGCTGATTGTTTTGCTTAGTCTTCTTGATTTTCTTAGAATGTGAGCTTATATCTGACTTGTCATCGATGTCCTCGTAATCCTCATCTACAGAAGCATCCCTCCTTTCTCTGAGCGCTAATTTAGTCACTAAAATCATAGCAAATAATAGTACCATCAATGTCAAAGGATTCAGTCGGGCACTCCTCTGGTGTATGACTAGCTTCATAGGTGTAGGGGGATGTTACCTTGAAATCATTGTCCAGTGGTAAGCCAGGCTCGTCATAATCAATCCATTCTTGATTGTTGGAGACATTGTCACTCAGATCACTGACTCCGTTTTGGTGCTGATTCTCTTTGTTTTCTTCTACATCCATGTCCTTTGTCTTTATATGTAATTTTCTCTTAGGATTAGGCTGCATATTACGACTGTGAAATGATGAAACAGATAAGTCGTCTCTATCTCTGTCAGCTGTGCAGCAGCCAAGAGCGAAGGGAAATTTCAAATCGAAGAATGTGAAACCTGAATCCTGATTGTTCTCTTTATTCATGCACTTTCAGCATTAAATTAAATAATCAATAAAACAATAAATGCATTTTAGACTTATTATTCTTAACTATTAACCTCAAAACGCATGGAGAAACTAACATTAGGGGGTTTGTTACCTAAGCCTCCAACACATTCTCAATTTTCGATGATAAACTACACTAGAAAAGTTTCTAAAATAATCGTTCTTGTTTTATATATGAGACATCCTAGTCTCTTAAACGTTATCTACAAAAGGGGGCAAATCTATCTAAACATAGTTTGTGGAGTTCTGAGTTCAAGAGAGAAATTTTGTATTTGTGAAAATAAATGACTTCCTTTTGATGACTAAACAGGAAAGGAAAGAGCCCAAGTGGCATCGTTCCAATGAAAGTAGATTGAAGATACTATTCTCAAATAATTATACAAAAGAGATTATCGGGATTTAAAAACCGACCAATTTTCTGTAATGCAATCCAGCTTTTCTGCATGATACAACGACGAGGAGATTTTTATCAAGGAAAACCATTATAATTATACAACTCGATACTCATGAAACGATATATCTCAGGGTAGTTTTATTATTTATCTCCTCCTTTATATTTGTTGGGGCCTATTGGTAAGGTTAGCGCGCTTTAGTTATCATTACTTGAACCTAACTCATCACCGGCTCCTTCAATATCCTTCATGACATCTGCAAGCGACTTTTCAAGGTCATCGATTCTTTTTCCTACCTGAGTGAAAAAAAGAGGTAGCTATGTTACCCATTTCGTCAATTCTATTGACAATTGAAGAAGACATTTCTTCAAATCTGTCCTGCATTTGCTTGAGGAGACTTTGAACAAAAGCATTTAGCTCTTTCTCACCAGAGTCGTCTTTTCTGTGCTCGCTCATGTTTGAATTTTTATCTCTTCTTTGATATTAATTTATTTACTAATCTCAGAATTTTGCTAGCTAACAGAAGATAGCTCTACATTGTCAAGGACCAAAAATAAAATTGTCACATCTCAAGATATATTTCTGTATTGTCCTTTGATCATTAACTCACGTTGCAGCATATAAGGTAGCAATAATTTCTTTAAAATAATATACTTGTCTAGGTGACCCGCAAAGAAAGATCGTTTATCCTCCAAATAAGATTGCTAAGATCCTAGAGTATATTTATAAGTTATTTGAGTTTAGGGTCTAAACAGATCTCTATCGTCTTACTTTTTTAAATTTATTTAGCTAATTTCGAGTAACTTCTTCGACATTTATTTGAAGGAGATGGAGTTTCCTTTTTACATATCTAAAGTCCTTTCACCAGACGAGGAAGGTTTCGTGATCCTCGATGCTGCTTCCATGAATCAAAAGTCAGGAACTAAAAATACCCCAGCTTATATAAATACATATGGACAAACCAAATTAGATCCCTCAAGGGACTATCTAGTTTCAATTTTGGACCAGATGGGTGAGGCAAGTTCCAAAGTAAGCTCATACGAATATGCGTATAATTGATAGGCCCAAGGTTTGAAAAGTATCATTACAACATACTCCAGATTTATAGCAAGTGGGGATAACAGAATTTATCTAAAAGTTGAGGGCAAAAAAGTATACGGGTTATTGAAAGTGGGCAAAAAGAACTTGTTTTATTATGATACATCTGGAAAGCCTAAAGAACTTAGGCCACTGTGTGTCTTGGATTTCTATGTACATGAGTCTGTTCAAAGAATGGGAATAGGAAGAGTATAATTTCGCTTACCAAAATTTCTAATTGCCTCTAGGAGTTGTTCGAAAAAATGCTGGAAGTTGAAAATGTACAGCCCGAAAAATTAGCGTATAGAAATTCAAAATTTCTCTAATAGCCTAGATATGATCGACCCTCCCCCAAACTAATTGCCTTCTTGAAAAAGCACTATAACCTAGTCAACTACATTCCTCAAAACAACAATTTTGTTATCTTTAATGAATACTGGGAGGTAAAAAACCCAAACCTTCAGTCTTAACAAGTAGCCAAGCAAGCCTCGCGAGAGATATAAGACTAAAACAAAGGAGAAAGTTCAATTACCACCTGAAGATATTATACAGCCAGCCCAGCACAATCAGGTCGTCCAGCAGCAAAGCCAACAAGCCCATCCTATGAACTATCCTCCAAAGAAAACTGAATTTAGAGGAACCACTCAAACAGTACAAGATCTTTATGGAGTTATAACAAATAGGAATTCTCTAATGTGGGAAAAAAGATTCTTGAAGGAGACACCAGCTATTATACAAGCAGTAATAGTAAAAAGAAGGCACAATAATTTAATAGGTCCTCAACACAAGGACAGTCTTGACAAGGAATTAAATAGGAAGACCTGGAATAATCAAAGCACTGGGAATTTAAGTGGTCAAGATAGAAGTTATTCTTATGATCCCTACAAGCAGCCCACCAACTCAATTACTATGACACAAGGTTCAGGAATGAACAAAAATATTCCAAGTAATAGTAATACAGCATACAATACAAATAAAGTACCTTCCAATCCCAAGAAAAATAAAGAAGAAATTGGGCTTTTGGATATTCAGTAAATAAAATTCAGGTTGAATTATAACAATAGACATAAGCTCAAGACCACTGAGGAACAGATTGCTAAGGTTCAAGAGAAGATAAATCAACTAACAAAGGAAAGGGATATGTTGAATCCTAACTATTTAAATCAAAATCTTGCCAATCACTTTAAGGAGAGAGATCATGGTAGTAGAACTCCTTGGGCAAGCTATGGAGTAAGGCTTTGCCGTTTTTTATTTATAACATTCTAGATGAACTTTACTGCTAATACTTCATCTCAAGCTTATGGAAAGCATTATTATTACTATAATGGTTACCCATACAAATAGAAAGAATATCCCTTTTCTAGTATAATTAATTGACTCTTTTATCGTTGTAATATTGATATGTATTTATTTGAATGAACTCTCTTTCAAGTTCCAAATGACTAAATGTCTTAAAATAAGATTTACTTTGAGCGACAGAAAATAAATATATTTCAGGATAATACATATCAAAGAACCATTTTTTGGGATAATTGAAATGATTTGCTTGATATCTTTGTGATTACTCTTTCTTTTCTTCTTTTGATTTCTTAAGGGCTACAAATTCCAGAGGCTTCTGGCAGAGGACAAGCTTTCCAAATTCCTTAACAAAAGGTTCTTGGCTCATTAGATCTTGGAACCATTTTGTAGTATATGGGATAACCTCTCTAAACTTTTCGTCCCAAAGAAATCTGAATGGAACAGATAGATAAGTTGCGATATTTATGTCTGCAATGGTCACTTTATCTCCTATCATATATTTGTTCTCTTTCAAATGTGCCTCAAGAATTTCTAGAAGAGGCCTTAATTTCTTTTCAGCATCTTTCAAAGATTCTGTCGCTCCTTGCCAACCCAGAAATGGACCAACCATAGACATTAATGTAGGTTGAAGCTCCCTGCTAGACCAATCAAGCCAATCATCTATTTGTGTTTCTTCTGCGATATTGGTCCCATAAAGGCCCTTTGATTTATCCACTCTTGCAACATATCTCAAAATAGCACCACTCTCATAAAGATACTTCCCCTCAGAAATCTCTAGAATTGGAAACTTTGCGTTAGGATTTTTCTTGAGGAACTCTGGAGTTTTCAAATCTAAGTAATTTGGAAAAAGAGGTTAAATATATTTACCATCATGTCCTATTGCAATTCTTTCCAATGGAATCTCTGCATAATTAGCTGCGACATGGATCTTCCTTGTGTCCAAGACATAATGTGGAGAATATAGTTTCTAATTACTAAGGATTTTATGAGAATACCTTACATGCATTCTTTTTTTTTTTTATGAAATTTTGCTTAAATAAATATTTAAAAGATTTTTTCTTGTGAGACAGAAAATTGAGTTCTTGATGACAAAAATGTAAGTTAGAAGTGTATAATACAAGATTGAAAGCTAAACACAAACCTGATGAAAAGTAAAGAGGACACTAATTCTGGAAATATCACTTGCGTGATCTAAAATTCATTAGTAAAGCCATTAATTCCAAGCTTTCTGTGGGTATGATCATAGATCGCAACAATTCCCATAATAATCCCCTCACATAGGAGAATAACAAACATCATTGTCATGAACTCGAAAGAGTACACAATCAATAAACATGTTAGAAAAATGGCACAGGATCCGCCAAAAACTTTCCAGTCATTTTGTACTGGCAGATATTTTCCTAATTTGAAAGTAAAAAGCCCAGCTGTAGCTCCAGTCTGTATAATAAGAAGTTGTAAAGCTTTAGCAACTCCCCAGTATAACAAATGGAACAAATTGAAAGAACAGAGAATATGTAAAAGTAGAAAGAATATCAGGAAAAGTTTCACAACCCGAGATGAAAGGCATATCCTTTCATTGTGAGTGTCGAGTTTCTGTAGACAACTCCAACAAAAACTATTCGCACATTTTCGACATGTCATATGAGAACACCCTCCATCTTTTTGAATACTGACTCCACACTGGGGACACTCCTTCGTAAAGAATATTTCCCACAGCTGATTTGTGATTAGATTATAATTCGCTTTGCCAAGTATTGAAAGATATGAACTCTGTTCATAGCTGAGCTGGGACTTATCAATCCACTTCATGCCGCATTTCAGGCACTCCAGTTTATCATCACAAGGAGTTATGATATTAATAATTCCTGCATAATTACATCCCTTCTGAGGACATTTGCGAATATCTGGTGCTTCTTTTAAATATGCCTGTAGCAAAGCGTCATTTATCATGGAACGCTGGTCTTCTGAGAGCTGATCTACAACATCAGAAATTTGAAAGGGCTGCTTGCATTCATCATTCATACAATTGATTTTTTTCTTCATTTGGTAAGACATTTCTTGAACCTCGCTCAGGATCCAAGAAGTCAGGCAATAACTACACTGTTTGCAAGAACAGCGAAGTTCTATCGGCTTGACCTTCTCAAAAGAAGTCATACAGATTAAACATTCAGACATTTCTTTTTAGAAGAAATGATAAAATTTTATTTAAGAAAATTGTAAAATAAGAAATTTAGTACAAAATAGCTTAGGTTTAGAATAATTTAAGGTTTTTCTTTTAAACTTCTTGACAACAAGCTTCCTACAGTCAGAATTCAAAGGAAATGGTTAAGTCTCCTTCAGGTGTAATGACATAGAAAAGACTCAAATACCAACAAGGTTTATAGACATTTATATACCTGTAACTTGAAAAATCCATCAGGCTGTTAATCTAGGATATTTGATAGAATGTTAGCTCCACAAGCTTATAGATCATAATCTGGGAGATATTGAGAGAATCCTGGAATGAGCTCTCCAATTACAGGATTATAAGCATTATAGTATACCTTCTTCTCTGAGGGTTCATACCTCATAATCCAGAAATGCTCAGTCCTTATAACAGAATCATAGTGGCTCATATTCTCATGAATTAACTGGCAATCACGGCCCCAGGTTCCCCAACCACCATTACCCAAGAAATAGGTGCCCTTGGGATCAGGGACTCCATTTCTTAGAGGCTTTGTCTTCTTGAAAATGTGCTCATGATTCTCAAAAACAACAATGAAATTATATTGATCGAAGATCGGGTTCCATAATTTTACTCTGTAGTGGTATGCATCGTCATAAACACGGAGATTAGCACAAGCACTATAGGTGGGATAGTGATAATCAGCTATCTTGTAATAATCCTTATAAGTTTCTAAGACATTTCTCAGCCACTTTTCCTGTTCTCCTACATATCCCGTCACCAGACCAGAATCCAAAGCAAGAAACAACATCTTACCAAAGGTATGATAATGATAACTTTTTCTCTCTTCTAAAGTAGGGACTCTAGCAAGCAAGGTTCCGTTAGGTCCAACTGGAGAATGTTGTGGGAAGTAGACCATATAATAGGGACCTTGAGGAGTGGTCTTGACTGATCTTCCTGAAAGACTGTCAACTCCAACATCATGGTTTCCTACTGCAAAGACCAGGGGAATAAGGCGCTTTGCATCCTCATTTGCCTTTTCGAATGGCTTCAAGAAATAATCCCAAGCGAACCAGCAAGTACACATAGCATTATCATATGCAATATCTCCACCAAAAACAAATACATCAGGAGCGTGACCATTGGCGGCTAAGGTCATATTCCAAGCAAGCTCAGTATCACCATTGTCACCCCCTGATGCAATTACTATTGGCTCTGTGCTGTTTGCATCTGGGAATGTCTTGTATCTGGTTTCGTAGATTGTTTCGTTTCCATAGAGAATGGCAATGCTATACATAGTGTTTGGAATGAGATTGCTCAAGTAAGCAGAATGCACCTTTCTTTCTCCTACTTTATCCGTACCTTCGATCTCGATGGCAGTTGTATTCACTGAGTATCTCATTTCCTTGCTGAAAATATAGTTTAACTCAACATCATATTTGATAGTGAGGATATCATAAGCTACATTGGTGTGGGCATTAATAATTACACTTGTAGCAGTGTCTTCAGGGAGGGTTGCATAGACATGGCAGGGTTTTCCAACTGGGCAAAATTCGTTAAGCTGGAACCATCTCAGGATAGAAGTACTGATGGATGCCTCACCAAATACAGGGCCCACATACTCATGGAAAGAACTGACACAGAATCCATGTAGGAAAGTAGGGAGAAATATTGAAATAAAGATTATGAAGATCAAAAGCTTCTTATAGTACTTTCGATGAGCTATAAGATCTTGGTTATAGATAATATCTCCGCCAGTGTAGTCATGGGCGAGCTCTATCTCTCTTCTTTCCTTTTTTTCTTGCATCACGTACTTGTAAGAAAGTGTACTTAGCAAGAATAGCACAGCAATAGGAGTAGAGAAATATATCTTATACATCGTAAAAGAGGTTATTATATTTCCAATGAAGAACCATCCCATCCAGGCAGAAAAAGTGGACAATTTTAGCCATATATTTCTCTCTCTAACTTTTAGGAAAGCCAATTTCAATTTATCTCTAAAGTGCTCCTTCTTCTCAAGGGTATCAGGGATTGACTTGTCTGAATCTAAACTGGAATAAGCAGTAGTCTCAGGCTGGGGACTCAAATATTCACTTTTTGTCACCATTTTTGCTCTACTTATAACCCTAGCAATGCAAGAGAGCGAAAACCAGAATCCTGCTACAGCCCATATTCCAATAAATGTCAGGAACCAAAGGTATTCGGTATAATTGAAGAAAGCTCCTTCCAGAATTGGGACAAACTCGAACATATGAGAAAATCTGAATTTGAAATTTTTAGATTTTAGAAATTCTCTATATAGCACAATAAAAAATCCCTTCAAAAAATTCTGGATAACCTGATCAATTTTACGCTAGCTTAGGATTTTATAACTTCTGAAGCCTAAACAGGCAATATGAGATGAAAGGACTGTTTTGTCCTTAAGTCCTATATTTTGCAATCTGTTACGTTAATTTTATTTATTATTTGCTAATTCAGAAATGAGTAAGGCCAAAACACAAGAAGTCAACAAACAGCCCACTAAAATTGTTAACTTTGTGCATAAGGATCTCATCCACTCAGACACCGTTAAGAAAGAAATGAAATACTCTGACAGAAATGTTATGAAGCATTTCCAGCTTAATCCTCATAATGGTTTGAACAGTTTCAACTCCTCTAATAATGACTAGTATATATCCTCCCTGAGAAGCCTAACTACGTTGATCCTCGCAAGAAGACCGTCGAAGTCCTTTCAGGAAAGATCCAGGGAACCTACACAGAAGATCCAGTCGGTAAATGAGCATTAAGTTGAAATTTAACTTGCCTAGAGGAAGCCTTTTCCAACCAAAAATTAGAAAAGGTTCTGAGATCAACTCAGCTCGTCCCTAGACAGAAATTTATCGCCCCTATGACAGCTAACCAGGAAATAGGGTGGTTTGCAACTTCAATGGTAATAATTAGAACCAGTTTTCTAGAGTTATGATTTTTGAAATTGTGTTTGAATAGTGTATTAATTTTGTTAGGGGAGACCCCAATCTGCTAAGGACCACAAGCTTTCTTCTTGTGAAATTACTCACTGGGCATCTGAATTCTATGCCTTGAAGAAAATTAATCCCTTCAAGATCAGATAAAGTAGGAATACTTTGGCTCTTGTACTTGTACTCTGTATACTTAGTTTTATGATAATTCCTATATCAAAGAAATCCCTTCGTTTTATTATTTTAATTGGTTTTATTGAGTAAAATGTCGATCGTTTTGGCCGAAAAGCAGCAATCAGAGAAAAATTTAAATGCCAAAACTGGCTCCTCTCTCAGCATTCGAGAACTTCTGAAGATCCCTCCTGACTTAAGAACCTTCCAACATTGTAGAGATATCATTACACACGTCAAAGTAATAGATCTGAACCTATTTCTTACTCAAATAGGACGTCAAATTCCTTGAGAGATATATGGACAGTGAGCAAATCTACGATCTTGCCAAGGAATTCAGGCTTCAGTCATTTGAGCCAAATACTATTGTCTTTAGGCAGGTAAAATAGATTCAAAATGGAATCTAAACATTACCAGGGTGAATTCGCGGATGCATTCTACATTATCCTGAGTGGAGCGGTTAAAGTGTATATAAATACTCCTTCTGAAGTCAAGCATTTTCAAAATTTGGTACAGATCAAAGGTGGTATTGTTGATATTTGTAGAAAGAAATTATGCAATTACAGAAAGGGGATGCTTTTGGAGAACTAGCTTTGATCTATGACTCTGTGAGGTCTGCCACAATCATTACAACAGACTATACAGATTTGATTGTCCTTGATAAGGATAATTTCAGAAAACATATTAGAGTAAACAGGACAGAAATGAGAATAATCTATCTAGACTGTACAAACATCTCATATATCCCAGATCATGGATTTCTACAAGAACTTTGCAGCATTCCAATCGTTGACTCCCAATCAAATTGCCAATTATGCTGGAAAATCTCTGTTACATAAGTTCCCAAGCAATACTGCTATAATAAGACAAGGAGAGATCCCCACTGATATTTTCTTTATCAGTTCAGGCAGGGCCAAAGTATCAGGTTTAAAATTCAATTAATTTTCTAGGTTGTGAGGAGAATCAAATTCAAAGTAGACCCCTATTCTAGAAAGCTTCTCTTAAATGATCCTGAAGAACCCACTGCGGTAGATATCGAAATGGGAAATTACAAGACTATGTTAATAGAAATCGATGAATTGAGTAGAAGGATTATTTCCAATTTTTACATTCTTAGGCAATGGGGATAGTTTTTGTGACTACGCAGTTCTACATAAAGAACCGATGCACCACTCAATTATTACATCAATACCTTGTGAACTTATCACCCTCCCAGTCTATGAAGTTAACCAACTTCCAGAGACCGTGATCAAGGAATATAAGTCAATTTGCAAGCCTTATCCTGATGACACAGAATTGAGAAGAGTGTATCTGGATATGTTACGCTGGGAAAAGTGGAAGAAGAGGCTCGTGCATAATATCAAAATAGAAAAGTATTACCAGAAGAGGTTTGTGATACAAATATTGAGTTAATTTCCTTAGAGGCTATGATAAAGAACTCAGAAAGCCTGTGATGAAACTCAAGCCTATTGAGAAGCTATCACTTCAAACTGAGCAGGACAACACAAATGAATTACTAGAAATTCTAGCTAGTAGTAGTTCTGCAAAAGCCTCCAACAGATATCTCAGGAATCTGAAGTTCGAAGATGCTTTCGAATCCTTGGACTCATTCACCAACAGATCAAGATTGAAGAATAAAAAGTCCACTATAATCGAGCCTCTAAGGTTCTCGATGGATAAATCCACAACTCAGCAGCAACAACAACAATTCTCAACAGATAAATCCCTCTCTCAAAGAAAACAATCATTTTCTTTTAAAACTGAAATTTCTCCAAGGAAGTTTGATTTCGTCGTCCCCAAGCACAGTGCCAGAGCCAAACCGAAAGTTCCAGAAATCAATCTTGGAGTAACTGAGGATAAAAGCATGACTGTT
>Ga0065720_1003423_pt1 | contig 21942 bp, 18 predicted proteins | sample Thericmetagenome_FD_59107 | JGI IMG/M metagenome (GOLD analysis project Ga0065720, IMG submission 59107) | Thermophilic microbial communities from the Joint Bioenergy Institute, California, USA of rice/straw/compost enrichment - eDNA_2 v2... | ecosystem: Engineered > Solid waste > Grass >...
CGATGATCGCTGAGCCGATGTTCGACGTCAGGATCAGGATGGCGTTGCGGAAGTCGACCGTACGCCCCTGCCCGTCGGTGAGGCGCCCGTCGTCGAGCACCTGCAGGAGGATGTCGAAGACCTCGGGATGCGCCTTCTCGACCTCGTCGAGCAGGATCACCGAGTACGGCCGCCGCCGCACGGCTTCGGTCAGCTGGCCGCCCTCCTCGTAGCCGACGTAGCCGGGGGGTGCGCCGACGAGCCGGGCCACCGCGTGCTTCTCCCCGTACTCCGACATGTCGATGCGTACCATCGCTCGCTCGTCGTCGAAGAGGAACTCCGCCAGCGCCTTGGCCAGCTCGGTCTTGCCCACCCCGGTCGGGCCGAGGAAGAGGAAGCTCCCGGTAGGACGGTCCGGGTCGGCGATCCCGGCCCGCACCCGGCGTACGGCATCGGAGACGGCCGCCACTGCCTCGGGCTGACCGACCACGCGCTGGCTCAGCGACTCCTCCATCCGTAGCAGCTTCGCGGTCTCGCCCTCCATCAGGCGACCGGCCGGGATGCCGGTCCAAGCGGAGACGACCTCGGCGATGTCGTCCGGGCCCACCTCCTCCTTGAGCATCGCGCCGTCGTGCTGGACCGAGACCAGCTCGCGTTCGGCGGCGGCGAGTTCCCGCTCCAGCTCGGGGATGCGGCCGTAGCGTAGCTCCGAGGCCCGCTCCAGGTCGGCGTCCCGCTCGGCCCGCTCCGCCTCGCGCCGCAGCGCCTCGAGGCGCTCCTTGGCGGCGGAGATACGCGAGATGTGCTCCTTCTCCGTGCGCCAGCGAGCGCCCAGCGCGGCCAGTTGCTCGCGGCGGTCGGCGAGTTCCCGGCGCAGCGCGGCCAGCCGCTCGGCACTGGCCGGGTCGGGCTCCTTCGCCAGGGCCATCTCCTCGATCTCCAGCCGGCGCACGGCCCGCTCCACCTCGTCCACCTCGACCGGCCGGGAGTCGATCTCCATCCGCAGCCGGGAGGCGGCCTCGTCGACCAGGTCGATGGCCTTGTCAGGCAGGAACCGGTCGGCGATGTACCGGTCGGAGAGGGTGGCCGCGGCGACCAGGGCGGAGTCGGTGATCCGCACGCCGTGGTGCACCTCGTAGCGCTCCTTGAGCCCGCGCAGGATGCCGATGGTGTCGGCCACGCTCGGCTCGCCCACGAACACCGGCTGGAACCGCCGCTCCAGCGCCGGGTCCTTCTCGATGTGCTCGCGGTACTCGTCCAGCGTGGTGGCCCCGACCATGCGCAGCTCACCCCGGGCCAGCATCGGCTTGAGCATGTTCCCGGCGTCCATGGACCCCTCGCCCTTGCCGGCCCCCACGACGGTGTGCAGCTCATCGATGAAGGTGATGATCTGCCCGTTGCTGGCCTGGATCTCCTCGAGCACGCTCTTGAGGCGCTCCTCGAACTGACCCCGGTACTGCGCTCCGGCGACCATGGCGGCCAGGTCCAGGCTCACCAGCCGCTTGCCGCGCAGGCTCTCGGGCACGTCGCCGGCGACGATGCGCTGGGCCAGGCCCTCGACGATGGCGGTCTTGCCGACGCCGGGTTCGCCGATCAGGACGGGGTTGTTCTTCGTGCGGCGGGACAGCACCTGGACGACCCGCCGAATCTCGGCGTCCCGGCCGATGACCGGGTCGAGCTTGCCGTCGCGCGCCCGGGCCGTGAGGTCCACGCCGTACCGCTCGAGCGCCTGGTAGGTCTGCTCGGGGTCGGCGCTGGTGATGCGCCGGTTGCCACCCCGAACGGTGGGGAACGCGGCGACCAGGCTCTCCTCGGTGGCGCCGGCCTCCTTGAGTTGACGGGCCACGGCCCCGCCGACCCGGGCCAGCCCGGCCAGCAGGTGCTCGGTCGAGATGTACTCGTCGCCCAGGGATCGCGCGACCTGCTCGGCGGCGCCGAGGGTGTTGACGAACTCCCGCGACAGCGTGGGCTCGGCCACACTCGGCCCGGAGGCCCGCGGCAGCGTCTCGACGGCCCGCGCCGCCGCCCGCCGGACCTCCGCCGGGTTCGCCCCGACGGCCCGGAGCAGCGCGGTGGCGGTGGAGCCCCCGGTGTCGAGCAGGGCCAGCAGCAGGTGCCATGGCTCGACCATGGCGTGGCCGCTCTTGGTGGCGATCGCGACCGCGGAGGTGATGACCTCCCGGCTCTTGGTGGTCAGACGCTCGGCGTTCATGTCTCCCTGCACTCTGTCTGCTTCGTCCCCCGTGGGACCGGCCTGCCCGCCCGGCCGGAGCGGTCGGCCCCGTCCCGTGAGGGCTGGTCGGCCGGGTCTCCGGTGGACCGCCGACACCGCGGTCCACCCGCCTGAGCCCAGCCGTCGGACGGGAGCCCGGTGGCCGGCCCGGAGTTGAGTCTACGTCACTCAACCTCGGTCGGCTAATGATCAAGAACGCCCGTACGCACCCCCTCGCGGACGGCGTACCGCGTCCCTAGACTGATGTCGCGCTACCAGGCGAGATGGACGGGAGTGGGACGGCGTGACGGTGCATCCAGCGACGTTCCGCGGCTTCGCGAACCCGGTCGATCCGACGCCCGCTGAGCTGCGGGCTTGGGCCTACAACCCCGGTTCGGTGCCGCCCCAGTCGATGCCGCCCGAGTGGGACCTGCTGGTCGCGGGGGACCCGCTCGTGAACACGCTCATGGATCTCGCGCTGGATCGCACCTGTCCGGCGCGGCGGTTCGCGCTGCACTGCCTGTACATCTACGCCGCGGACGCGATCCGGACGAAGTTCCGCGCCCACCCGAAGCGGCGGCTGCGGCGTCTGGTGGAGAAGGCCGAGGAGCAGGGCGACGAGCTGCTGGTCCTCTGGGCGCACAACACCCGCATGCTGCTCGCGATGCCGGAGTTGTTCGACTACCGCGACTGGTGCGAGGGCGGGCTGGTCCGCAATCCTCGCCGGCTCCGCGCCCCGGTGGCGGCCCCGGCGGCCCCGGCTCTGCCGGCCCCGACGCCGGCGGCGAGTGCACCCGAGCGGCGCCTGCCGCGGGCCTGACCCCGCGACCACGGGACACCTGTACCCGCCGCGTTGGCGGATAGGCGGTAGCGTGCCCTACGAGGACTCCTCTGGCCACTGGCTAAGGGATCCTTGGTCCACGACGTTCCCACCTCGGACCGCGTCCGGGGTTGTGTCGATCCCCGACCGCCCATCGTTGGAAGGACAGATTCACCGATGTCGTATGCCGTGCCGACACCACCGCCCAAGGTTCGCCCGGCCGCCGTCCGCGTCGCGGTCTGGCTGATGTGGTCCGTCGTGGCCCTGAACGTCATCAGCATCGCGCTGAGCTTCGTCCCGATGCCTGAGGTGGAGCGCGCGCTCGACGAGTTCTACGCGCAGCACCCGGAGCTGCGTAACGACGCCGCCATGGCGGTCGGGGAGTTCGTGTCGCTGAGCGTCACGGTCCTCCTGGCGATCGCGTTCGCGGTCCTCGCGATCTTCGTCGCCCGGGGAAGCCAGCCGGCGCGGATCACGACGTGGGTGGTCGGCGGCATCGTGGCGCTGTGCCAGGCCTGCGGGCTCGCCTCGTCGCTGGCCACGCCAGCGCTGCTGGAGAGCATCTCCTCGGCCGGTGACACCGGCACCGAGCTGGCGGTGGAGGAGGCCCAGCTCATCACGCGAGCCACTCCGGTGTGGTACACCGTCGCCTCCAGCACGATCCTGGTGCTGAGCCTGGTCGCGATCATCGTCGTGATCATCCTGCTGGCCGTGCCCCAGTCCAATGAGTACTTCCGCAAGGAGGAGGAGGTCTGGGTTCCCCCCACCGGGTCCGGCGGTGGCTACCCGCAGTACCCCCCGCCGGCGACCCCGAAGAACCCCGACGCTCCTCCGACGCCCCCGATTCAGTCGTAAGCCGGAAAAATAGGAACATTCCCCCCATAATGGGGGGCGATGCTCGATCGACCACCGGACCCGATAAAGCCGGTTGCCCCGGTGCCGGTCCCGCGTCAGCGGCCACTGGCGGTCGCGGCCGCGGGGCTGGCGCTCGGGGGCAGCGGCGGCGTCGGTCTCCTCGCCTCCGTCGCGCTGCTCGCCGGGGCGGGTCCGGTGGTCGATGCTTTTGTGGCCCGGGCCGTCGTCCTCGGGGTGGACCCGGTCGATGCGGGTGCGATCGCCCGGGCGGTCCGCACCGCGCTGCTGAGCAGTGGCTCGGGCACGCTGGCCCTGGCCGTGTTGAGCATGGTGCTCGCCTGGGGCGTCATGGCCCGCTACGAGGCGGCGCGGATGGGCGCGCTCGTCGTCGCCGCGGTCTCGCTCGCGTGCGGAGTCGTCCGGACGTCGGTGACCGCCTTCGGTAACGGCGTCGATTGGTCACTGGCTGCGGGGCGGCCCGATCCGGCGACGGCCGCTGCGGTCGCCGAGGCCTTCGGGGACACGATGCCCAGCTGGCTGGTCGGGCTCGGCGGAGGACTTACCGATCTTCAGTCATTCGGCTACATTGCGGTGATCGTCCTGTTGGTCGTCCCCGCCTCCCGGGAGTACTTCCGCACTCGGCTCGAGTCGACCGCTGGTTTCCCGGTTCGTTGGCGCTCGGCCGGTTCCAGCAGGCGTACCAAGGCCGTTCCACCCTGAGCATCTGCGAGGCCGCCGTGAGCAGGACCGCGCTCGTGACTGGAGCCACCGCCGGAATTGGGGCCGCGTTTGCCCGCCGTCTCGCCGCCGACGGATACGACCTGGTGCTCGTGGCCCGCGACGGACAACGCCTGGCGGCGACGGCGGCCGAGCTCCAGGCCACGCATGGCCGATCGGTGGAGACGATCATGGCCGACCTGTCCACCCCGGACGGACAGCAGCGGGTGGCCGATCGGGCGGCCGATGGGGATCGTCCGATCGACCTGCTTGTCAACAACGCGGGGCGCAGCCTCAACACCCCGTTGCTGCGCTCCCGGGCCGAGGACGAGCTCGACCTGTTGCAGCTCAACGTGGTGGCGGTGATGCGGCTGACCCGTGCCGTGCTGCCCGGCATGGTCGACCGACGGTCCGGATCCGTGATCAACGTTTCGTCGGTGGCGGGATTCGGGGTGCCGATGCCTGGATCGACCTACTCTGCCTCGAAGGCGTGGGTGACCAACTTCACCGAATCTGTCGCCCTTTCGGTGGCGCCGTTCGGGGTTCGGGTCATGGCGCTGTGTCCGGGCTATGTTCGTACCGAGTTCCACCAACGGGCGGGCATCAACATGTCCAAGACGCCGAACTTCCTGTGGCTCGACGCGGACCGGCTGGTCGCCGACGCGCTGCGGGATCTGCGTCGCGGCAAGGTGGTCAGCGTGCCCGATTGGAAGTACAAGGTGGGCGCCTTTGCGCTGCGCCATTTCCCGCGTCGGTTCGTGGCGCGGGTCGTGCGGGACACCAGGGGACACGCGTGACGACGTAACTCCTTTCGGGCACCGGTAAACGGTGGTCGGTCGGCCGGCCAAGGTTGTCGGCTGGCTCAATCGGCGCCGGCATCGTCCGTCGCGGCGCAATCGCCCCGCGCCACGCGACACCCGTACGGCTGATTAGCCGCAAAACGCCGAACGAGGCGGCTGGGCCAAAACGCGGGCCAAACGAGATGGCCGCGCCAAACAAGGCGGTGGCGCCAAACAACACGATGGGGCCCAACAACACGATGGGGCCAAACACGGTGGGATCAAACACCGTAGGGCCGAACGGCACCGCAAATGCTGGACCGGTGAGCACGGCGGCCGGAGGCCAGCGGTGGCGGGGCCGGGCGGCCGCAGGGCGGAATCAGCCCAACCGAACCGGCGAACATTGGTCTCGTTCGGTCTGAAACTTCACAGCGACCCTTGATCCGGATTCCCGAACAGGCAAGATAGGCTAATCGGCATGTCGGAGCGGGACGACCTGCGTAAACTCATCCATGACCGGGTAGTGGTCTGGGGCCGGGTCACGCTGTCGTCCGCAGCGGAGGCGGACACCCTCGTCGACCTCCGTCGGCTGCCTCAGCACCACGCTGGAGCTCCGTTGAACGGCCAGGTCACATCGGACCTTGGTGACGGGTGGGACTCCACCGCGGTCGGGCGGTCGACGCAGGGTATCGACCCGGTGACCGCAACGCTCCACAAGGCTCGCCAGCGGGCAGGGCGCTGGACGCCTTCGTGGTCCGTAAGGAGGGAAAGGCACATGGTCTTCAACGTCGGAGCTACCCGCTCGACGAGGCAGGGCGTCGAGCGGCCGCCGTTGAAGACGCGTCCACGATCGGTGGGAGCGCTCTCACTGCCCGTGGGCGCGTCCCGGGGGGCGGGAACGGACGTTGTCGGAACAACGGTGGCGGTCGATCGAGGCGCGGGCGCGGCGGTTCGAGCGGCTGGGCTGAAGTTCCGGTCAGCGTTCAGCCTCGCCGGTCCGGGCCTGCGGGCCTGACCCTTCAGTCAGGAAAAACTGTCGGTTCGACCTACACTGATATGTGGTCGGATCGATGCTAGTGGTGGAAGGATGTAACACGTGCGTACTGCGCTGGCCGAACTGATTCTGCCGCAGACCTCNCCCCTNAGCGGNGAGGTCTACGACAAGCACGACGCNGACCGTCTNGCCGGTGTCCTCAAGGCGCTGGCCGACCCGGCTCGTCTGCGTCTGCTCAGCCTGATCCAGGCCTCCCCTGAGGGCGAGGCGTGCGTCTGCGACCTGACCGCTCCNATCGGTCTGTCGCAGCCGACTGTGAGCCACCACCTGCGTATCCTCACCGAGTCCGGCTTGCTGGAGCGGGAGAAGCGCGGCGTGTGGGCCTACTACCGCATTGTTCCGTCGGCGATTCAGCAGGTCGCCGACCTCCTCACCCCGCCGCGCAAGCGCGCCACCAAGCGCGCCGGGCGCTAAGTCGCCAGTCGCTCACGCCGGTCCGTCCGGTTCACCGTTCCCTGTTGCCCGGGCGGGCGGCGTGAGCGACTCCCGGTGGGTCGGGGGTGCGCGCAGATCCTGCCTGTCGGCGCACCCATCCGGTCCCGTGCACAACTGCAGAGGTCCCCTTCCTGGCGGTCGTACGCCAGCGAGGGGACCACTCCCCCGCTGATGGACGTAGAACAGAACATCGATGAGTTCAGCCGTTGTCGAGGCCCTGTGTGAGGTCGGACGGGCCGCAGTCGCGGCCGGGCTGGTGGTCGGCAGCGGGGGCAACCTTTCCGCCCGCCTTCCCGGCGGGCGGACGTGTTGGGTAACCCGATCGGGTTCGTGGTTCGACCGCCTCACCCCGGACGACTTCGTCGAGGTCTCCCTCGAGGGCCCGCTCAAGCCGCCGGACCGTGACGCCACGGCCGGTCCGCGGCCCAGCACCGAGGTGCAGCTCCACATCGCGACCTACCGCGCGCGTCCCGACGTCAACGCGATCGTCCACCTGCACCCGCAGGTCGCCGTGCTGCTGGACGCCCTGGGCGAACCCATCCGGCTCATCACCAGCGACCACAAGTACTACCTGGGCCGCGTCGCCCGGGTGCCGTTCTATCCCCCGGGCACCACCGAACTGGCCGAGGCCGCCGCCGCCGCGGTCGCCGATGGCACCAACTGCGTGATCCTCGCCCACCACGGCTGCTCGGTGCTCGGCCCCGACGTCGCCATGGCGCACCGGCGGGCGAGCAACCTCGAGGAGGCGGCTCGGCTCACGTACCGTGCTCTGCTGCTCACCGGAGGGTTACCCGGTCGGGCGATCCCCGAATGCCCGTGGGAGCCCACGGCTGGGGGACCCGTCTAAGCCGCCCAGGCCACGCTCCAGGCCCGTTCCGGCCGGCTCCAAGGGCGCGGCCGCCCGGAGCCACGGGTGCGTCCGTACGAAGACCGTGCCGCACCTCGGCGCCGGTGGCCGTATCTATGGTCGCGCTCCCACCTGTCGAGGTCCGCCGCCCGGACACCCGTTGACCGTCCACAGTCAACGCTCGGTGGGCGAGCCGTCGACACCACGTGGTCGAGGGATTTACTCCGGTACCCGTTCCACGAGCGCGGGCCTGCGAGCGGGCCGCCGGAATCTGCCGTGCACTCCGTGCCCACCGCCCCGCGCAGCGCCCGAATTACGCCTGGAGGCGGGGCCCGAATTACGCCTGGTGGCGGGGCCCGAATTACGCCTGGTGGCGGGGCACCTACGCCCGGTGGCGGCGCACCGCGTCGTCGCTCACTTCGGTGGCCAGGCTCCGGCGCCGCGCCCGCCAGCCCCGGTACATCTCGACGAGGATCGGGCTCACCGACAACAGGATGATCAGGGCCACCGCCGGCAGGATGTACTTGTCGATGTTGGGCACGTTGCTCAGCCGCGCGGCGAGCGCGTACCCCAACAACACGATGCCGTCACACCAGAGGATCGCGCCGACGACGTTGTAGACGAAGAACTGCCGGGCCGGCATCTTCAGTACCCCGGCCACGGGGTTCAGAAAAGTTCTCACGATCGGAATGAACCGCGCCAGAATCACGGCCTTGGCCGGGCCGAACTTGGCGAAGTAGTACTCCGCCTTCGCCACGTACTCAGGCTTGAACAGGCGCGAGTTCGGCCGGTCGAACATCTTCCGGCCGTACTTGGCGCCGAGCCAGTGCCCGAGCTGGGCGCCGGCGATCGCGCACAGGGGTGTGCCGATGAGCAGGCCCCAGAGGCTGAGCCGCTCCATCTCCTCCAAGCCGGGGATCTTCGACACGAACTCGGAGGCCGCGACGCCGGCGATGAACAGCAGCGAGTCGCCCGGGAAGAAGAAGCCGACCAGGAGGCCCGTCTCGGCGAAGATGATCGCCAGAATGCCGATCAGGCCGACGGCGGGGATGAGCGTCGTGGGATCGAGCCACCCCAGTGGCCCGGCGCTGAGGGTATCCACGGCGAGCCAGAGTACCGGTCCGTGGCTTGTCGGTCCTGCAGAGTCACACGGTGCCCACAGTTAGAGACGGGGGTCTACCGGCTCCGACTCGCAGGCGAGGATCGCGAACACCGCCTCGTGCACGCGCCAGAGCGGCTCTCCCGCGACCAGCCGGTCCAGCGCGGCCAGCCCGAGGGCATGCTCTCGCAGCGCCAGGGCTCGCTTGCGGTGCAGCGTCCGCCCGCGCAGGCGCGCCAACTGCTCCGGCTCGGTGTAGTCCGGCCCGTAGATGATCCGCAGATACTCCCGGCCCCGGCACTTGATGCCCGGCTGCACCAGCGCGGCGCCGGTGACTCCGGCGTACGGCTTGACCACCATGCCCTCCCCACCTCCGGAGAGGACGGTGGGGAGGGCTGCGCGCTCGGTCCGCTCCTCGCTGTCGCCGCCCGGGCCCTCGGTCAGAGCCAGCCACCACCGGGTCGCCTCGGCCACCTGGGTCTCGTCGGCCAGGTCGACGATCCGGCGGTCCGTGCGGGCCAGGAAGGCGGGCTCGGCGTCGACCAGTCGGTCGACGACCCCGAAATGCCAACCCCGGTCCCGGTGGGCGTAGTGGCGGGCGGTGCCCGGCCCGCCCGCGCCACCCGAGGCGAGCACCGCGAACGGGGCGACGCGGATCCCGTCCAGCCCTTCGGTTGGCCAGCAGTAACGCCGGTACGCCTCGGCGAAGGCGTCGGCTCGCGCCAGCCGCGCGGCCGTGCGATCGCGCAGCGGACCGACGTCGAGGCCCCGCGCCACCGCGGCGTCGAGCACGCGCAGCGCAACGGGAAGGGCGGCGCGGGCGGCCGCGGCCACGCTGGCGTACTGCTCCCGGATGAGGTCGAGCGCCTTGGCCGACCACGGCAGCAGTTCGGTGTCCAGCAGCACCCAGTCGGCCGCCAGCTCGTCGAAGACGCCGGCCGAGGCCAGGGCCGAACGCAGCCGGCTCAGCACCGCCGCCGTCAGCGCCGGATCGTTGAAGAACGGCCGCCCCGTCCGCGTCCAGCACGCGCCACCCGAGGCCGCCCCGGGGCCGGCCGAGCCCACTCCCCGGCCGACGTCCCGGCGCACCAGGGCGACCATGCGGGACCCCATGTGCTTGGCCTCGCAGACGACCCGCCTCACCCCGGCCCGGCGGTAGTCGGCGAACGCCTCCGTGGGGTACTCCAGGTATCCCTCCATAGTGGAGGTTGAGCAGGGCGCCATGGTCGGGGGCAGCCAGATCAGGTCGGCCGGGTCGATGGCGAACCGGCCCATCACCTCCAGCGCCGCCGCGGCGTTCTCGGCCGGCACCAGCACCCGGCCGTACCCGGTGTCGATCCACCGGCGCCCGGTCACGTCCTCGATGCGCAGCAGCCCGGCCGCGGCCGCTCGGGCCGACCCGGGGGCGGCGGCCGGCTCAGGTTCCACGGTGGACGGTGCGGCCACCGACCCGGGCCGGGGGTGGTCGGCGTGGTCGGCGCCCTCGGCCCGTCCCGACGCCGGCTGCGACGGCGTGGGCGCGGCCCCCTCACCGAGCGGCCGGACCGGGTCGTACCAGACCCGCTCGGCCGGCACCGAGACCAGCTCGCGACTGGGCCAGCGCAGCGCGGTGAGCGAGCCGCCGAAGACCACGCCGGTGTCGATGCAGATGGTGTTGTTGATCCACTCCGGCCGGGGCACCGGGGTGTGTCCATACACGACGGTCGCCTGGCCGCGGTAGTCGATGGCCCACGGGTAGCGCACCGGCAGGCCGTACTCGTCCGTCTCCCCGGTGGTCTCGCCGTAGAGGGCGAACGCTCGCACCCGGCCCGACGCCCGTCCGTGGTAGGCCTCCTTGAGCCCGGCGTGGGCCACCACGAGCCGCCCGCCGTCGAGCACGTAATGGGCGACCAGGCCGCTCAGGAACTGCTGGGCCTGCCGCGTGAACTCCGAGCCAGCCGCCTCGAGCTGGGCCAGCGACTCGGCCAGGCCGTGGGCGACCTTGACCCGCCGGCCGGACAGCGCGCGGACCAGCTTGTCCTCGTGGTTGCCCATGACGCACAGGGCGTGCCCGGCGCCGACCATGCCCATGACGAGCCGGAGGACCCCGGGCGTGTCGGGGCCCCGGTCGACCAGGTCGCCGAGGAAGACGACGGTGCGGCCCTCCGGGTGGACGGCGTCGACGGCCCGACCCAGCTCGTCCCGGTCGATGGTGTAGCCCAGCCGCTCCAGCAGGAGCTCCAGCTCGGCCCGGCAGCCGTGCACGTCGCCGATGATGTCGAACGGCCCGGTCAGGTCGCGGCGGTCGTTGTAGAGCCGGTCGTACGCGATGCGGACGTTGGCGATCTCCTCCGGTCCGTGCAGGGTGTGCACGGCCCGGAAGCCCTCCTTGGCCAGGTTGCCGAGGCTGCGCCGAAGATCCCGGTGCTGGCGGGCCACCACGTCCCGGCCGAACGTCCGGTCGGGACGCTCCTGGGTGCGGCGCCAGCACTCCTCGACGCTGACGTCGAGCACGATCGCCACCGGGAGCACGTCGTGTTCGCGCGCGATCCGGACCAGCGCGGCGCGGGCGTGCGGCTGCACGTTGGTCGCGTCGACGACGGTGAGCCGACCGGCCCGCAGCCGCAGGCCGGCGACGTGGTGCAGCACCGCGAACGCGTCGGCCGAGGCCGACTGGTCGTTCTCGTCGTCGGCCACCATGGCCCGGAACGCGTCGGAGGAGAGCACCTGCGTGGCCGCGAAGTGCGTGCGGGCGAAGGTGGACTTGCCGGAGCCGGTGATGCCGATGAGCACCACCAGGCACATCTCCGGCAGCCGGATCTCCCGAACGGTCGGTGGCGTCATGCGTCCCTCCCCGGTGCCGGTGTGGGCTGGGCGGCCCGCCGGGTGAACACGGCGAGCTGGGTCGGGCAGCCGAGCTCGGGATCGGCCTCGCCCACCCCGGTGACCCGGACGGCGTAGCCGTACCGGAGGGCGACCTGCTCGCACCAGGCCGAGAACTCGGCCCGGGTCCACTCGAACCGGTGGTCGTGGTGGCGCATCCGCGCGACCCCGGTCTCCGGCCCGGAAAGTCCGTAGTGGACGTTGTACTCCACGTTGGGGGTGGTGACGACCACAGTGGATGGTCGGGCGTGGCCGAAGACCGCCGCCGCGAGCGCCGGCAGCCGGGGTGGATCGATGTGTTCGACCACCTCCATGAGCACGGCCGCGTCGAACCCGACGAGGCGGTCGTCGGCGTACGTGAGCGCCGACTGCAGCAGGCTCACCCGGCCGCGCTGGCGCTCGGGTACCCGCTCCAGGCACAGGAGCCGCTCGGCCTGCCGCAGCGCCTGCGGGCTGATGTCGACTCCGACGATGCGGGTGAACCGCTGGTCCGCCAGCAGGTCGGCCAGCAGCGCGCCGGATCCGCAGCCCAGGTCCAGCACCCGGGCCGCCCCACAGCCGCGCAGCTCGGCCAGGACCGCGCGGCGGCGCTGCTCGGCCAGGGGCGCCCGGACGACGGCCGCCGGGAGTTCGGCCTCCTCGTCGGTGACCGCGGCCGGACCCTCGACGGTGTCCGCGTCGGCGAGGTCCTCCGCTGCCTGCAGGGCGTCCAGCCGGGCCGACGCCTCCCGGGCCAGGGCCCGGCGGTGAGCCAGGTTCCGGTGGGTGATGAGGCCGCGCTCGGGGTGACCGGCGAGCCAGCCGCCGCCGGCCCGGATCAGCTTGTCGACCTCGGCCGGGGACACCCAGTAGTGCTTCGCGTCGTCGAAGACGGGCAGCAGGACGTAGAGCTGGTTCAAGGCGTCGGCCAGCCGCAGCGTCCCGGTGAGGGTGACGTCCACGTAGAGGCTGTCGCCCCACTCCGGGCGGGTGGGGTCCAGCGGCACGGGTGTGGCCTGCACCCGCCAGCCCAGCGGCTCGAGCAGGCGCGCCGCGAGCCCGGCCCCGCCCCGGCAGCGCAGCGCCGGGATCCGTACGGTCAGCGGAATCGCGGTCCCGGCCAGCTCCCGGCGCTCGCGGGATTCGCCCCGCATGGCACTGCGGAACGCCCGGTTCAGTGCGGTGGCGAGCAGGCTCGAGGCGGCGTACGGGCGGTCGTTGACGAAGCGCCCCAGCGTGAACCCCTCGGGGTCGCGGCCGACGCGGCCCAGGCGGGACGGGTCGATCTCGACCACCAGCGCGGCCGTGCACCGCTGCGCCGTCGCCTCCGGAAAGAAGACGTACGTGCGGCCGTGCGGCAACTCGAACTCGTGCACCCGGTCGGGGTGCTTGACCAGCAGGTACCCCAGGTCGGTGGCGGGTTCGTGGGTGGTCGTGACCGTCAGCAGCACCGCCTCATGGTGCCAGCGAGGACGACCAGGAGCGTCCCGAGTTATCTCGGCTGGCGGTCCGGCCGCCGGCGGCGTCGGGCCGGTGGGCCTACTCGCGACTGTCGATGCGGCCGGTCAGCGGTAGTCCTCGTCCTCCAGCTCGACGATGCGGGCCTGCTCGATGGCGTCCCACTCGCTCACGTCGTCGCTCAGGCGGATCACCGGCTCACCGTTCTCGGTCGGGACGGCCGCGCGGGACTGCTCAACGACGTCCTCGGGCGCGGCCTCGAGGTCGCGCTCGTCCGGATCGAGGTGCTCGCGTGCCACCACGTCGTCGTCGGGCGTGGTCATGGTTGGCCTCCCACGATCGTCTGCCGGCTGCCGGCGGCCCATCCGGGCTACCGCGGATCGACGGCGGCGCCCATCCGGTCGCCGCTGCTCCACGGTAGTCGCCGCCATCCTCACGGTAGCGGCTCGCCGGTGGCCCCGCGCGCCGATCGTGACGGCGGCCACGCCGGGCCGGGTGCTCGCCCGGATCGCGGCTGCGGGATACTTCGCGATGGGACAGCGCGGTCCGCGCCCGACCCCGACCCCCGAGTCAAGGAGCCGTTCGATGCCCATTGCGACCGCCGAGATCTACGCGGAGATGATCTCCCGCGCCAAGGCGGGGGGATTCGCCTACCCGGCCATCAATGTCACGTCCTCGCAGACGCTGAACGCTGCCCTGCGCGGGTTCGCGGATGCCGGCAGCGACGGCATCATCCAGATATCGACCGGGGGCGCCGAGTACCTGTCCGGCCCGACGATCAAGGACATGGTGACCGGATCGGTGGCGTTCGCCGCGTACGCCCACGAAGTGGCCAAGAAGTACCCGGTCAACATCGCCCTGCACACCGACCACTGCCCGAAGGAGAAGCTCGACGGCTTCGTCCGGCCGCTGCTGGCGATCTCCAAGGAGCGGGTCGCCCGCGGTGAGGAGCCGCTGTTCCAGTCGCACATGTGGGACGGGTCGGCCGTGCCGCTGGCTGAGAACCTGGCCATCGCCGAGTCGCTGCTGGCCGAGTGCAGCCAGGCCAAGGCGATCCTCGAGATCGAGGTGGGCGTGGTCGGCGGTGAGGAGGACGGCATCGTCGGGGCGATCGACGAGAAGCTGTACTCCACGGTCGAGGACGCCCTGGCCACCGCGGCCGCCCTGGGCTTGGGCGAGAAGGGCACGTACATCGCCGCGTTCACCTTCGGCAACGTGCACGGTGTCTACAAGCCCGGCAACGTGAAGCTGCGTCCGGAGATCCTCAAGGACATCCAGGAGGCGGTGGGCGCCAAGTACGGCGTGACCAAGCCGTTCAACATGGTGTTCCACGGCGGCTCCGGCTCGCTGCTGGAGGAGATCCGGGCGGCGGTCGACTACGGCGTCGTGAAGATGAACATCGACACGGACACCCAGTACGCCTTCACCCGGCCGGTGGCCGCGCACATGTTCAAGAACTACGACGGCGTGCTCAAGGTGGACGGCGAGGTCGGCAACAAGAAGGCGTACGACCCGCGCACCTGGGGCAAGCTCGCCGAGGAGAGCATGGCCAAGCGCGTCGTGCAGGCCTGCGAGGACCTCCGCTCCGCCGGCACGTCCCTCGCCTCCGCCTGATTCCCTTCCCGCCCGGGTCTCTTGCCGTTGATCTAGGGCTTAGGGTCGTGAGTTGATCTTCAACCACGGCTCTAAGCCCTAGATCACGTGCATCTTGGGCCGCCCGGTGGACCGGGCCTGCTGCGCGCATCAGCGGGTGCCGTCGCGGAGGGCGTCGGCCAGCGCGGCCCGGATCGTCCGGACCACATAGTCGGGGCGCCGGTATATGTCGACGTCGGTGAAGTAGCGCAGTCGCCAGTTCCGGGTGGCCAGGTAGTTGTGCCGAGCGCGGTCGCTGCGCATTCGCTCGCGGTCGAGGTGGGACGCGCCGTCGTACTCGGCCGCCACCCGCAGGCGTTCGTCGGCGAGGTCGAGCCGGTAGAGCGTGCGTCCGTACCGGTCGAGCACCGGCACCTGGGGCACCAGGCTGGAGATCCGGGCGTCGCGCAGGATCAGTCGCAGGTGGGTCTCCTGGGCGCACTCCGCCCGCCCGTCCGCGAGCGGCACCAGGGCCGACGCCTGCCGGAATCCCTTGAGCCGCCGGTGGCGTCCGACCTCGTCGGCCAGTTCGGTGGGCGTACATGTGTTGCTCGCCAGCGCGGCATCGAGCACGGCGAGGGCGTCCGGCCGGGCCAGGATGCGGGCGAGATCGATCGCCGTACGCGCGGGCGTGGTGCACCGGACGCCTCGGACGGCGAACGGTGCGATGGGCACGACCGATTGATGCACGGTGATCCCTCGTCGCTGAGGGAACGCTTGGCCCGCGGGCACGACGACGTGCACCGTGTCGGCCGCGACTACCCCGAAGCCCAGTAGCGCGGCCGCGGTGTGGAAGCCGATCACGGCGTGCGGTGGGGCGACGGCGAGTGCGGCCCGGGCGAGGTCCTCGAGGTCGGGCGGCGTGTCGCCGAGCAGGTACAGACCACGCTGCGGACGCGCGATGCGGGAGCGGCGGGCTCGCCAACGGGCGGCACTCATCGACATCGGTAGCTCCGATGTCGGCACGAGGATTCCCTTGCTGCGCAAGGTGGTAGGGAACTGTTGGAGCTGCCGGTACAGGGTCACGGTGTCGACCGTGATCGGTGGGCTGGCCTTCCGCCAGGGAGATCACGCAATCTGTGGATAACCCGGGTTGCTCCCCTGTGGATAACCCTGGAGTTTCGCCGACGTCGATCCGCTCCGATCCATCGCTCCATCGCGTTGATCTAGGGCTTAGAGTCGCGTTTGAAGATCAACTCACGACCCTAAGCCCTAGATCAACGGGAAGGGGGGCGGCGCTAGGCCAGGGCCGGCGGGAGGATGGGGCGCCAGGCGGGGGTGAACGGGGTGGGCGTGAAGTCGTAGCGCACCCGACCGGGGGCGAGTGCCACGAGGGCCTCTGAGCCCGAGCCGTAGATGCGGCCGGCGTACTCCTCCATACCGGGTTGGCGGCCGTCGATCTCGGTGTACAGCAGCAGGGCCCGGGGGTCGTCGGGCGGCAGACCATCCCCACGCATCAGCTCCAGCCACGGTCCCCAGGCGGCGAGCGTGCTGGACAGCGCATCCGGTCCGGCCGTCGGCTGCGCTCCGGCGAGGCCGGTGACGGCGTCTGCCCGGGTCAGCGGCGGGTCGGGCAGCGCGGCCAGCAGGGGGGCGAAGTGCGGGACCAGCGGATCCTCGGTCGCGTCGACCCCGACATTGACGATGATGTGATCGCCGGGGGCCAGCTCGCGCCGGACGAGCAAGACCCCGTCCCAGCTCAGCACGACCACCGAGGAGACCGTGCCGATCACCAGGTGGAAGCCGTCGTAGCCCGCGAAGGACGCCGGCAGCGAGTCGGTCAGCGCGGCCAGGGGCAGCATCCCGCGGGACGGGCGGGACGGGTCCGGCGGCAGCCGAACCCCGTTGAGGACGGCCGCCACCGCCGGACGCGTGGGGTCGACGGCGAGCCACGTGCCGCCGGCCAGGCGATCACGTCCGCCCACAAGGGACGGATAGGCGGGCCAGTGCGCCGCCGGCGGGTCCCAGGGCCGGTCGAGGAACTCGTCCCGTACGGCGGCCATGAGCAGGGGCCACGGCGCATCCGGCCGTACCCGCAGGAGCACCGTGCACATGATCGCAACGGTACCCGCATCGTCGTCCGTCCGGCGGAGGCCGCTGCCGCCGCCGAGGTGATCCTGGGGGTGATCCGCTCTCCCCGGGAGCGCGGCCCGGACGCGATTCCGGTCCGGCCGGCCCGGGGCGGGCCGATGATGGTGGCGTGCGCGACTACGAATGGGTCGGCGACCTGGAGGCGTACTGCCTGACCGCCGTCGTCGGGCTGGACCCGGACGAGACCGTCCGTCGGCTCGGCGGCGATCCCGCCGGACCGACGTCGTGGCGCACGTTCGACGAGTGCTTCTGGACGGCCAACGGTCCACAGTGGGCGCAAATAGGCACAGTGGACGGTGGCGTGCTCGTGGCCGAGCACAACGGCTGGCGAGCCGAGGAGATCGTCGAGCCGCTCTCCCGCGGGGCCCGGGTCGCCTGCTTCTACCGCAACGTCCAGGCCGTGATGCACTTCGTCTACGCCGTGAACGGGCAGGTCCAGGCCGAGTTCGATCCGTTGCTGGAACGCTCGCCCCGCGGCGGGGCGAACCCGCGGTGTCTGGACGGCCTGCTGGAGGATCTGCCGTTCGGGTTGTTCGCCGCCGAGGCGTCGGCCCTGCGGCTGGTGGAGCGGGTGACCGGCGTCCGGATCACCCGGTCCTGGCTTGACTCGCCCCAGCGGGCGGTCGCCCTGCCGCCGCTCCCGGCGATCGCCCCCTGACCCGTCGGGTGTCCTGGTGTCAGGAAGGACGCCTTCCTGACGCGGGACGACGGGCATCGGCTCGCGAGGCGGCGGGCATCCGCTCGCGAGGCGGCGGGCATCGGCTACAGGCCGTCGGCGACGGCGGCGGCGACGCGTAGCCAGGCCCGCCGGCTCTCCGCCGACACGGCGGTGTAGTCGACCGGTCCCCCGGAGTCCAGGTGCCGGTCGTACGGGACGCGCAGCACCACCCGGCACCGCTGCTCGAAGTGGCGCTCGATCGCCCGGGGGTCGGCGTCCTGGCGGTGCAGGGGCATGGTCACCACGGCCACGGCCCGGCGCACCAGCTCCCGGCGGCCGGTCTGCTCCAGGTGGTCCAGCAGCCGTGCCGCCGTCTCCGCCGAGTCGTTGCGGGCGGACATGGTGACCACGAGCTGGTCGGTGGCGTCGACGGCCGCCTGCCAGTTGTCGGCCCGCACGTTGTTCCCAGTATCGACGAGCAGCAGTTTGTAGAAGCGTCCCACCACCGCCCGGATCTCCCGGAACGCCGTGCCGGTCAGCATCTCGCCGGCGGTGGCCGCCTCGTCGGAGGCGAGCACGTCGAAGGCCGCCCCGTCCTGCGGGCGTACGTAGGCGGCCAGCTCGCCGATGCGGCCCTCGGTGCCGGTGAACCGGTGCAGGTCGCGCAGCAGGTCCCGGACCGTACGCCCGTGGAGGTCGGTCTGCGCCCGCATGCCCAGCGTGCCCTGCGTCTCGTTGTTGTCCCAGGCGAGCACGAAGCCGCCCCGGGTCTGCCCGAAGGTCAGGCCGAGCATCAGCGTGGCCACGGTCTTGCCGGCGCCGCCCTTGGGATTGACGATCGTCACCTGACGGAGGCCGCCGAACGACCGGCGCACCGCGGTGATGTCGGCCCGGGTCTGCCGTTCCCGCCGGCCGGGGCGCAGCCGTACCAGTCCGAACGTGCTGCGGCGGGCGGCCGCCCGCACCCCGGTGGTGGCGACCCATTCGCGGGGGCGGACCACCCGGCGCGCGGCCAGGTCGTGGGCGGTCGGCGTGGCGTACTGCAGCGGCACTTCGATATCGACATACGGGTGCCCAGCGGCCGGGTGCTCAGCAGACCGGTGCCCGGCGGACTGGTGAGGGGCGGGCTGGTGCCCGTTCGGGGCGGACGGCGGGCGGTACGGGTGGGGCTGGCCGGGCGGGGGCAGGCGTTCGGTGATCCGTTCGTCCTCCGCCAGGGGCGGCGAATCGACGCCTGCCGGGGCCTGGCCGGGGCCGGCCGTGGGCGGGGCCCCGGGGGGCGTGACCTCCCAGCGGGTCCAGGCCGGGCGCGGCGCCGAGGCCGGCCGGGAGGCTGAATAGATCGCCGGACTCGGGTCGGCGTCCGGGGTTGGGCCAGCGGCGGGGACCGGGCCGGGGGCGGCGACGGGTCCGGCCGCCGGGGCGGGGTTGGCTGCCGGGGCGGGGTTGGCCACCGGGGCGGGGCGGTTTGTCGGGCTCGGACGGGGTGTCGGGGCCGGGCGCGGGGAAGGAGCGGCCGTCGGGCTCGGGCCGGCCGCCGGAGTCGCCGGCGGCGCGGGGTCGGGGCGGGTGCGGCGGACCGGCGGTGTGCTCCACGGCGAGTGCGGTGGGTACGCCGGCTCGGCCGGGCTCTCCGGTGGCTCCGGCTCGGCCGGACGGTCGGTGTGCTCCGGCTCCGCCGCGCTGTGGGTCTGCTCCGGCTCCACGTCAAGGTCACCTCCGCCCGCGCTCCCGCGACCAGGGCCGCCGCCGCTGGCCGGCCACCAACCCGGACAGCGTTGCACATTCAGGCCAGGCCGCGCACCACGGCGAGCACGTGACCGGCTACGGACCGTACGTCGCCCAGGCCCCCGGCTCGGTCCACCACGACCGCTTGCGGGTGATCGGCCCGACTACTCCATCATCGACGGATCGAACTGCCCCCGCCATCGGCGTGACGCTCATGGCCCGCCCCCGGGCCCGCCGCACCTCCACCCGGACGTCGGCGGTGCGCAGCAGGCGGCGGCGCAGTTGCGGCACCGCCACGGCCACCTCGACCTGGCCGTCGTCGCTGGCCGCGCGCGGAACCAGCGGCAGACCATCCACATCAGACGATCCCGCGTTGGCGATCGCGGCCGCGAGCACGATCTCCGATCCGTCACTGAGGACGGTGTCGTCGACCTCGATGCGCGCCTGCAGTGGCGCCGGTGCACTTCCGTCGAACCCACCGAGCAGCACCGAGTGCAGCGTGACCGAGCCCTCGGTGCGCAGCAGGTCCCAGCGACGCACCCGGCCATCCAGTGTCGCCATCGCGACATCGGCCGGGGCCGTGGGCAGGCCGAGTGCGGTGCACAGCGGGGGCACCGCCGGCGCGAGCGGCAGCACCGCCAGGGGCGGCAGGTCCGGCACGGTCCGGTTGGCCGGCAGGTCGTCGGGGCGTTGCGACGGCGGGGGCGCGAGCAGCCGGACCGCCCGACGGACGACCGCGCGTACCTCGGCATCCGTGGCCGCCGCCACCACGAGCCGCGCCTCGCCGGCCACCACCCGCTTGACCACCACGTCGATGTCGGCGTCGCTACCCGCAGTGACCAGTTCGGCCGTCGCCCCGGCCTCCCGGAGCGCGTCGGCGCAGGCGAGCACCGGCACGCGCGCTGGCCCGCCGTCCCCGCAGGCGCAGCCGTCGCCCGAGCCGCAGCCGTGTCGGTCGGGGTCGCGTAGCGTCAGGATTACCACCGGTGACAACGGTCTGGCTCCTTCCGACGACAGGGGTGAAGGTTCGGGCGGTCGAGTCGGTGTGTGGGTGAACAGTTGTTAGCCTGTCATCCCGGAAGCCGGGCACCGACGCCATCCCCAGTACCAGCCGTCGGTCGACGGCCCTGCGAGCGCCCTTGGAGGCGGGTCATGCCAGCGATCGTGCTCATCGGAGCCCAGTGGGGCGACGAGGGCAAAGGCAAGGTGACGGACCTGCTTGGCGAGCGGGTCCAGTACGTCGTGCGTTACCAGGGCGGCAACAACGCCGGCCACACGGTGGTCCTGCCCGACGGTCGCAAGTTCGCCCTGCACCTGCTCCCCTCCGGCGTGCTCACCCCGGGCTGCGTGCCGGTCATCGGCAACGGCGTGGTCATCGACCCCAAGGTGCTGCTCGCCGAGATCGACGGCCTGACCGCCCGGGGTGTCTCCTGCGACCGCCTGCTGATCTCGGCCGACGCGCACCTGATCATGCCGCATCACCGGGCCCTGGACCGGGTGGTCGAGCGGTACCTGGGCTCGGCCCGTATCGGCACCACCGGCCGCGGCATCGGCCCGGCCTACGGGGACAAGGTGGCCCGCGTCGGCATCCGGGTGCAGGACCTGCTCGACCCGGGCATCCTGCGCCAGAAGCTCGAGCTGGCGCTGCGCGAGAAGAACCAGGTGCTGGTCAAGGTCTACAACCGCAAGGCGATCGACGTCGGCGCGGTGGTCGAGGAGTACCTGACCTACGGCGAGCGGCTGCGTCCCTACATCGCCGACACCCGGCTGGAGTTGGCTCGGGCCCTGGACCGGGGCGCGACCGTGCTGCTGGAGGGGGCGCAGGGCACGCTGCTCGACGTCGACCACGGCTCGTACCCCTTCGTCACCTCCTCCAACCCGACAGCCGGTGGGGCCTGCGTCGGCTCGGGCATCCCGCCCACCCGGATCTCCCAGGTCATCGGGGTCATCAAGGCGTACACGACCCGGGTCGGGGCCGGCCCGTTCCCGACCGAGCTCTTCGACGAGAACGGCACGCATCTGTCCACAGTGGGTGCCGAGTTCGGCACCACCACCGGCCGGGCCCGCCGCACCGGCTGGTTCGACGCGGTCGTGGCCCGGTACGCCGTGCGGGTCAACGGCATCACCGACCTGTTCGTGACCAAGCTCGATGTGTTGTCGGGCCTGGAGAAGGTGCCGATCTGCGTGGCGTACGAAGTGGACGGTGAGCGGGTCGACGAGATGCCGATGACCCAGACCGCGCTGCACCACGCCAAGCCCATCTACGAGGAGCTGCCCGGCTGGCTGGACGACCTGTCCAAGTGCCGGTCGGTCGAGGACCTGCCGGACAACGCGCGTCGGTACGTCGAGCGCATCGAGGAACTCTCCGGCGCCCGGGTCAGCGTCGTGGGGGTCGGTCCCGGCCGCGACGAGAACGTCATCCTGCACCCGCTGCTGGCCGATTAGCCCGTACGGCGCCCGCTCGCCTGGTGTCAGGAAGGACGCCTTGTTGACGCTTGGTGCGCAATAAGGCGTCCTTCCTGACATTGGGGTCCCCCGAGCGTCCGGTGTCGAGCCCTGCCAGTCCTGAAGGCCGCGGGCATGGCAAAGGCCCGGAGCCAACGGCTCCGGGCCTTTGCGGTTTTGGGTGTTTGTGGTTTGGGGTGGGTGTCAGTAGCGCAGGTCGGTGGCGAGGTCGGCGTGGGGGCCGGTGCCGTGGAGGGCGTTGATGATGTCGCCGGCCTGCTTTTCGTGCTTG
>Ga0065720_1001873_pt1 | contig 21853 bp, 20 predicted proteins | sample Thericmetagenome_FD_59107 | JGI IMG/M metagenome (GOLD analysis project Ga0065720, IMG submission 59107) | Thermophilic microbial communities from the Joint Bioenergy Institute, California, USA of rice/straw/compost enrichment - eDNA_2 v2... | ecosystem: Engineered > Solid waste > Grass >...
AGGCCCACCCGCCCACGGAGATCCGCAGCGCGGTGGCCCGCACGCTCGTGCTCGACGCCTTCACCCGCATGCCGTACCAGGAGTGGCGGGCGGCGAGCATCGGCGAGGCGAAGGCGCTCGGGCTGCCCGCCGACCTCGTCACGCTCGGCCTGGAGCTCCTCGCCACGGACGGCGCGGCGGCCCGGCACGCCTTCGCCGAGATGGGCGGGGACGGGGCCGGGCTCGGCCAGGCCGACAAGATGCGGCGGTTCCTCGAGTACGCCAGGTGGAGCGGTCACGGGGACGACATCGCAGACGCCTTCGGGCGGGTGATCGAGGCCGGGCGGGGGTGCACGCCGAGGAGCCAGGGCGGCACAGCCTTGCCGCCGGGGCCTTCGCCCTGGACGCGATCAAGGCGGCGGGCGCCTTCGGCGACACAATCCCGTCACGCGCCCGGGACTCGATGGCGAACCTCGCCAAGTCGTACATCCACGAACTGGCCTCGGGGGCCCGTTTCGACAAGGCCGTGCACCGCGAGTCCGGCATGGCGGTCCCGGAGAACTGGGTGTCGATCCCTGGCGTTACGCCCGCCTTCTTCCTCAGCCCTGGGGACACATATCGATTCCTGCGCACCTTCGTCGGAGACAAGAGGCTCGCGGACGACTTCGACGCGGCGGCCGGAAAGTTTCGTAACGAGACACTGCTGGCCACGGCCCGACTTGACGCGCAAGGAAAGACCAGGCATTTCGATGACGCCGCGGGCATGCTCGGGGATCTGGCGGGAGTGCAATTCCGTGCGACCATCGATGTACGCGGCGAGAGTGATGCGACCGGCGACCTCGTCCGTGACATCGCCAAGAACACCGCATCATTGGGAATCGACCAGATCCCGGTGGCGAACGGCCTCAAGGCCGTCTGGGACGTGACCAAGGCCTACATCATAAGTACCCAATTGGACAGCTTGGCGGAGAGCTTCGGAAGTCAGGTGGAGCAGGTGAACGAGGCTCGGTCCAACTTTGTACTTCGCCAGAAATATGACCTGGCCAACATCCTGCATCGCGCCGGCTTCCCGGCGAGTGAGCCTCCCGCGGAACTCATCAGCAGCAAGACCGGCGCCCTGAAAACCTATGACGAGCTGCTGCAAGAGGCGAAGAAGGAGGCGGAGCGCAGCGGCGGTACATGGCAGCAGGTGTTTCGGCAGAAACTGACCCCCTACGAACGCTGGCTCGACCAGAACGAGAGACTTGACGCCAAGGTGGAGGACTCCGCAGATGCATTGACCAGCAGAAAGGCCGAGGAGGAGATCAATATCTGGAGATATTGACGTTATCGCTCCAGGCAATCGGTCACCGCATGCAGGCGCCAGGTCGGCGCTTCCGGGGCGACGTACACGGTCACCTTGATCCCAAGGTCCTTCTTCACACCGTGGATGAACCGCCCGTCCTCGGCGTCCGACTGGCTGGGGTCATAATCCAGCTCGTATCCGAGGTCCCGGGCGAGGGCGTTCTCCATCAGGCTCTCGGCCTTGTCCAGATGCGCCACCAGAGGTTCGTCAACTCGTTCGTAGTCCGCAGTGGCCCGCATGACCCTCATGAACCTGCCCTCGCCACAGGGAACGTCCCGGTCAGCGCGCTGTGTGATCTGGAGCTTCTTCAATGGGTTCTTGAAGACATCGTTCGTCTCCAAGCGGCGCACGTCCTTCTGCAGCTCTGCCGCCGCCTCGTTGAACGAAGGTTCGGGGGAAGAGCATGCCGCAGCCAACGCCGCCAGCGCCGAAATGATGGCCAGCGATCGGGCGACGCGCATACCCACCTCACACCGTGATCACTTACATGGCCTCACCAATCTTTGCTCACCAGGCTCTCTCGCTGCCACGTCCTTGCCGCGGCAGCCGACGAACTCCGTATTACGGACGAGCCGGCAACCGATATCGGGCATGCCGCTACCGGTGAAAAGCGTCACCGAAACGCGCCACCGGGCTCGTGCCCGGTGGCGCGCCCATCAGCCACGGGAGGCGAGGTATGCGGGCCAGCTCCGGTACGCGGTGATGTCGGGGGCGTCGGCGAGGGCGTACGGCTCGCAGAGGAAGCCGTGCACCCGGCGGCCGTCGTCGAGTTCGACGGTGCCGAGGCCCAGCGGCGGCGGGATGCTCACCAGGAGACGGCCGAGCGCCTCGGGCGTCACGCGGTGCAGCTCCACCTCGATGCGCTCCCCCGGCGGCCGCCTGATCATGCCGGGGCGGTCGCCGAGGTCGTGCAGCCGGTAGACGGGGGCGGTGTACGCGAGGCCGTGCCGTACCGCGCCCAGGGCGGCGAGCTGCGGGTGCAGCGGGTGGCCGGTGCGGTGGGCGCCGACGACGGCGAGCAGGGTGAGGTCGCCGGGGCCGGGCGGGACGGGTTCGCCGAGGAAGGCGGCGGCGAGGCCGGCGAGCAGACCGTCGGTGCCCGCGGGGGCCATGAGCGTGACGCCGTGCGGCCTGCCCGCGGGCGTCCTCCCGGCCGGTACGGCGACCGCCGCCAGGTCGAGCAGGTTGCAGAAGTTGGTGTACCGGCCGAGGTCGGCGTTGCGCCCGACCGGGTCGGCGGCCATCTCGGCCTGGGTGTAGGTGGTCGGCACGGTCGGTACGGCGAGCACGTCGATGCCCCGCCACACCCGGGCGGTCTCCGCGCGCAGCTCGGCGAGCCGGTGCAGGCCGCGGAAGACGTCCACCCCGGTGATCCGCCGCCCGGGTTCGAGCACCCGCCGGGTCACCGGATGCACCTGGTCGGGGTGGGCGTCGAGGAAGTCCCCGACGGCGGCGAGCCGCTCGGCGAGCCACGGCCCCTCGTACAGCAGGCTCCCGGCGGCGAGGAACGGCTCCATATCGACCGGGACGATCTCGTGCCCGAGCCGGGCGAGCCGCTCGGCCGCCGCCGCGAAGCCGTCGGCGGCGCCCTCGTCGCCGAGGAAGCCGGGCCGCGCGGGGACGCCGATCCGCAGCCCCCGCCCGGGCGCGACGGGGTCGGGCGCGGGCAGCTCCCGCGACCAGGGGTCCCCGGGATCCGGCCCGGCCATCACGGCGAGCGCCGCCGCCCCGCCGGTGACCGTGGGTGCGAACACGCTCGCGCAGTCGAGCGAGGCGCACGCGGGCACGATCCCGGTCGTGGGCACCAGCCCGCGCGACGGCTTGAGCCCGACGGTCCCGGTCATCGCGGCGGGCACCCGCCCCGACCCGGCCGTGTCGGTGCCGACCGCGAAGTCGACGAGCCCGGCCGCGACCGCGACGGCCGACCCCGAGCTCGACCCGCCGGGGATGAGCCCGGGCGCGTCCGGCGGCTCGCACACGCCGTACGGGGTGCGCATGCCGGACAGCCCGGTGGCGAACTGGTCGAGGTTGGTCTTGCCGACGAGCAGCGCGCCCGCCGCGCGCAGCCGCTCCACCAGCGGCGCCGTACGCTCGGGGCGGTAGGCGAAGCCGGGGCAGGCGGCCGTGGTGGGCAGCCCGGCCACGTCGATGTTGTCCTTCACCGCGAACAGCACGCCGTACAGGGGCGCGTCCGGGTCGAGCCGGTCGAGGTCGGCGAGCACCTCCTCCTCCGGGCGCACGGTGATCCAGACGCCGTCGTCGCCCCGTTCCTTGATCCTCCGGTACGTCTCGGCGACGCGCTCCGCCGCCTCCTCCCGGCTCGCCCGCGCCACCGCGGCCCCGGCGGCGCGGGCGTCACGTGCCTGCGTCACCGGCGTCACGCTCCGAGGGCCTTCAGCAGCGCCGACGACGGCGCGATCGCGCCGAACACGCCGCCCTGCATGGTCACCATCTTCAGGGCCGCCTCGTAGTTGCCCTTGTCGGTGGCGCCGGTGCAGTCGGTGAGCAGCAGGCATTCGTAGCCCCGGTCGTTCGCCTCGCGCATCGTGGTGTGCACGCACACGTCCGTGGTGATGCCGGTGATGATCAGGTGGGTGATCCCCCGGGTGCGCAGCAGCAGGTCGAGGTCGGTGGCGTAGAAGGCGCCCTTGCCCGGCTTGTCGACGATGAGCTCGCCGTCGATGGGCGCGACCTCGGGGACGATCTCCCAGCCGGGCTCGCCGCGCACGAGGATGCGCCCGCACGGCCCGGCGTCGCCGATCCCGGCGCCGATCCGCTTGGAGCGCCACAGCTTGTTCGGCGGGCAGTCGGACAGGTCGGGCCGGTGGCCCTCGCGGGTGTGGATCACCGTGAAGCCGCGCTCGCGCACCGCGGCGAGCACGGCGGCGGTGGGCTCCAGCCCGGCCCGGGTGAGGGAGAGGTCGTAGCCCATCATGTCGACGTAGCCGCCGGGGCCGCAGAAGTCGACCTGCCAGTCGATGCAGAGCAGCGCGGTGGTGGCGGGGTCGATCTTCCCGTCGTACGGCCAGGCGTACGGCTCGGCGTCAACTGTCGCAAACATCATGACACTTTCCTTTCGGTGGCCGGCGGAAGGAGGGCGTCGGCGACGGCCGCGGCCTCGCCGACCGCCCCGAAGATCCCGCCCGACATCTCGATCGTGGACAGCGCGTTCGCGGTGAGGGCGGGATCGGCGCTCGCGCAGGCGTCGGCGACGAGCAGGCACTCGTAGCCCCGGTCGTTCGCCGCCCGCATCGTGGAGTGCACGCCGAGCTCCAGGCAGCACCCGGCGAGCAGGAGCAGGTCCCGGCGGGCGTCCCGCAGCACCGCGTCGAGCCCGCTGCCGTGGAACCCGCTCCACCCGGCGGCCTGGATCACCAGGTCCGGCGACGCCGCCGCGACCGGGTCGGCCGCGGCGCCGCCGGTCCCGGCGGCGAGCCGGTGGGCCGGGCCGCCCCGGGCCGCCCCGGCGCCCGCCGCCGCGTCCCGCGCCTCTCCCCCGCCGCCCGCGGCGAGCTGCGCGAACCTCTCTCCCCCGAGCCCCGGCGCCGCTCCCTGGGAGGCCCGCGGCGGGACGCCGCGCGGGGCCCGGACCCGTACGGCGAGCACGAGGCCGCCCGCGCGGCGGACGACGTCGGCGAGGAGGGCGATGCGCGCACCGGCCTCGCCCGCCCCGGCGGTGCCCCTGGTGCGGGCTTCGGAGTGCGGGGCCCCGGGGTGCGGGCAGCCCACCACGAGCAGGGCGAGCCGCTCGGGGCGGAGCCCGCCGTCCCAGGGCCACGGGTAGGGGGTGGTTCCGGCCACGACGGCCGTGGTCCCGCCGCTCATGACTTCGGCAGGCTGCCGACGACGCCGGACACGAAGTAGTCCATCTTCTCGATCTCCTCGTAGTCCGGCACGTGGCCGTCGAGGACGCGGACCTCGCCCTTCTGGTCCAGGACCGGCCCGGCGAACGGCGAGCTCTTGGTGAGCCTCTCCCGGGCCTGCTCGATCAGCTTCTTGGTCTCCTCGTCGACGGCCGGGCCGTACGGGGACTGGACGAACGGGTTCTCGCCGGTCCGGTAGCCGACCCGGAAGTTGCCGTTGTACTTGGAGCCGGTGAAGCCGCCCGAGCGGGCCGTCTTCACCATGTCGATGTAGAGCGGGCCCCAGTTCCACTGCGAGCCGGTGAGCCAGCCCTTCGGCGCGATCGCCGAGGCGTCGGCGTGGTAGCCGACGGTGTACCTGCCCGCCGCCTCGGTGGTCTTGATGACGGTCGCGGTGCAGTCCTGGTGCTGGGTGATCACGTCGACGCCCTGCTTGAGCAGGTTCGCGGCGGCCTCGGCCTGCTTCGCCGGGTCGCACCAGGACGAGGTGCTCACCGTGAACGTCTGCACCTTCGGGTTCACCGACCGCGCCCCGAGGTGGAAGGCGTTGATGTTGTTGAGCGTCTGGCTGATCGGGAACGCGTAGACGAAGCCGAGCTTGTTGCTCTTCGTGGCCCGGCCGGCGGCGATCCCGGCGAGGTAGACCGGCTCGTACACGGTGCCGAAGTAGGTCCCGGCGTTCTTCGGCGGCGTCCCGGTGATCAGGTTGCCCTGCTGGAACACCGCCACGTCCGGGTGCTCGGCCGCGACCTTGAGCGCGGCGTCGAGGTGGCCGTACGACGTGGCGAAGATGATCTTCGCACCCTTGGCGATCATCGAGTTCATCACCCGGGCCGCGTTGTCGTCCTCGGGCACGTTCTCCGCGGTGAGCACCTTGAGGTCGGGGAACGCCTTGGCGACCGCCTGGCTCCCCTCGTACGCGGCCTGGTTGTAGCCGTAGTCGTCCCGCGGGCCGACGAAGATGAAGCCGACCGCGGTGGCGTCCTTGCCGGGGGCGGCGGCCTCCGCCCCGGACGGGGCGGCGGCGGTGGTGCCGGCGGTGTTCGCCGAGCAGGCGGCGGCGAGCAGCACGGCCGCGCCGATGATGAGGATCTTGCGCATGGTGGGGTGGCTCTCCTAGCGGGAGGAAGCGGACTGGAACACTCGGCGCAGCTCCGCGGGGGCCGCGCGCAGCGTGCGCCTGCCGAGCACGGCGAGGATCACGAGCGTGATCACGAACGGCAGGACGTCGAGGGCGAACTGGTTGAGCGCGTAGCCGCGCGCCTGGAGGGCGGGGGCGAGCGCGAGCGCGGCCCCGAACAGGTACGAGCCGGCCATCACCCGCAGCGGCCGCCACGCCGCGAAGATCACGAGAGAGACGGCGATGAAACCGCGCCCGGCGGTCATCCCCTCGAACCAGGCGTGCGCGTACGCGGTGGCGAGCTGCGCCCCGCCGACCCCGGCGAGCGCGCCGCCCGCGACCACGGCGAGGCCCCGGATCAGGCCCGGCCGGTGGCCGTGCACGACGAGGGCGTCCGCGCGCTCCCCCGCGGTGCGCAGCAGCAGGCCGCCCTTGGTGGCGCGCAGCCACCACCACAGCGCGGGGGCGGCGGCGAAGGCGAGGTAGGTGACCGGGCCGTGCCGGAACAGCACCTCGCCGGCGACGGGCAGGTCGGCCAGCACGGGCACCGGCACCGGGGCGAACCCGGGCGCGGACTCGCCGACGTACGCCGCGCCGTACAGGCTGGTGAGGCCGAGGCCGAGGAACATGAGCGTCAGCCCGGTGGCGAACTGGTCGGCGTCCCGCCACACCACGAGCAGGGCGTGCACCGCGGCGAGCAGCGCGCCCGCCGCCGCCCCGGCGAGCAGCCCCAGCCACGGGCTGCCGGTCTCGGCGGCCACCGCGTACCCGCCGAGCGCGCCGAGCAGCATGCACCCCTCGGTGCCGAGGTTCACCACCCCGGCGCGTTCCGACACCGTCTCGCCGAGGGCGGCGAACATGATCGCGGTTCCGCCGCGCACGCCGCCCGCGAGCACGTCAACCAGCAGCATTGCGCGGCCTCCTCGCGGTCCATCCCAGTACGGCGAGCAGCACCAGCCCCATCAGCACGTTCACGGTCGCGGCGGGCAGCCCGCCGTCGAGCTGAAGGCTGTCGCCGCCCACGACGATCGCGGCGAGCAGGAACGCGCCACCGGCCGCGGGCAGCGGGCGGTGCCGGGCGAGCCAGGCGGCGAGGAACGCGATGTAGCCGAAGTTCGCCGTCACGCCCGGCCGGAGCTTGAACTCGACCCCGGCGAGCTGCACCACCCCGGCGAGCCCGGCGAGCGCGCCGCCGAGCAGCATCGCCGCGAGCAGCAGCCGCGTCACCGGCAGCCGCGCCCGGCGGGCCGCCTCCGGGTTGCCGCCGGTCACACCCAGCCGGAACCCGAACGCGGTGCCGCGCAGCACCAGCCACACGACCGCGGCCGCGACCAGGGCGATCACGATGCCGGCGTGCACCGCCGTGGTGCCGAGCAGCGGCAGCCGGGCCGCCACCTCCAGCGGCCGGGTGGCGGGCTGCCCGGAACCGTCCGGGTCCTTCCACGGCTCGTAGATCAGGTAGAGCATGAGGTCGAGCGCGACGTAGTTGAGCAGCAGCGTCGTGATCGCCTCGTTCACCCCGACGGCCAGCCGCATCGCCGCCGCGATCCCGGCCCACAGCGCACCGCCGAGCGCACCGGCGACGAGCATCGCCACCAGCGCGACCGGCCCGGCCGAGTCGATCGCGAGCCCGACCCCGGCGGCGCACACCGCGCCGATGATGATCTGGCCTTCGCCGCCGACGTTCGCGAGCCCGGCCCGCGCCGGGACCACCACCGCCATCGCGCCGAGGATGAGCGGCGCGGCCTTGTTCGCGATCTGCTCGACGCTCGCCGGGGTGAGCAGCGAGGCCACCATGTCGGCGAGCGCCGCGATCGGATCGGCCCCCCGCACCAGCACGAGCGCACTGAAGATCACCACCGCGCCGGCGAGCGCCCCGGCCCAGCGCCCCACCGCGCCGAGCACGGTGCCCGGCCGCGGAAGCGCCGCCGGAGGGACCGCGCCCGCCGCGCGTGGCCGGGCACCGGTCGCGCCGCCCGTGCGCGCCGCGGCGGCCGTCCCGTCAGGCGGGTTCATCGCGCCGGACGCCATGCCGCGCGCGCCCCCGCCCGCGTCCGCCGGGTCCGGGGCCGCCGCGCCGTCGTCGACGTCCGCCCGGTGGCCGGGCGACACGGAAGAGGACGCGGAAGAGGACGCGGAGGCGACCGCACCGGCACCGGCCGCGCCGTCGGCCGTCGCGGCGGCGGCCGTACCCGTGACCGCGGCACCGCCTGAGCCGGCCGGACTCGTGGCCACCGTTCGCTCGGTCGCCGCGACGCGGGTCGCGCCCGCGCCACTCCCGACCGCCATGTCCTCAGCCGTCGCGGCGGCCGTACCGGTGACGGCACCGTTGCCCGCGGCCTCGGCCGCCGTGGCGGGAGCCGTGCCCTCGGCCGCTCTGGTGGCGGCCGTCCCCGCGACCACGTCTCCGGCGCCTGTGCCTTCGGCCGCCGTGCGCTGGGGGATCGGGTCGCCGCNCCGCCTCGNCGCGGCGCTCATGCNGNCCCTCCGAGCATGAGGGCGCCGAGCCGNCCGCGGTCCGCCTCGGCGGCGGGCACGATGCCGACGACGCGGCCGTCGCGCATCACCGCGATGCGGTCGCTGATCTCCAGCAGCTCGTCGAGGTCCTCGGAGACGACCAGGACGCCCGCGCCCGCGTTCCGGCGCTCCAGCAGCAGCTCCCTGGTCCGCCGGGTGGTGGCGACGTCGAGGCCGCGGCTGGGATAGGCGGCGACGACGAGCGCGGCGTCCTCCCTGCCCAGCGCGCGGGTGAGCATGACCCGCTGGATGTTGCCGCCGGACAGCTCCGCGACCCGGCGGTGCGGCGCCGCCATGCGCAGCCCGACCCGCGCGTCGAGCGCGTCCCGGGCCGCGGCGACCCGCCGCCAGTCCACGTTGAGCCGGCGTCGCGGCAGCTCGGGCAGGCCGAGGGCGATGTGCCCGGTGACGTCGAGGCCCTCGACGACGGCGTCCGCCACCGGGTCCTCGGGCACCTCGGCGACCGCCGCGCGCAGCGGCTCGGTGCCCGCCACCGTCACCGTGCCGGACGCGACCGGGCGCAGCCCGCAGGCGACCTCGCACAGCTCCCGCTGCCCGCTGCCCGCCACCCCGGCGACGCCGACGATCTCGCCGGGCCGTACCTCGAGGTCGACGTCGCGCAGCCGCAGCACGCCGCTCTCGCCGTACGCGCTCACCCCGGCGAGGCGCAGCGCGGCCGGGCCCGCCTCCTCGGGCGGCGCGGGCCGCTCGCCCGGCAGCGGCGGTACGGCCCGGCCCACCATCGCCTCGACGAGCTCCTCGTCCGAGTACGCGGCGGGGTCGGCCCCGCCGAGCACGACCCGGCCGCCGCGCAGCACGGTCACCCGGTCGGCGACGGCGCGGACCTCGTTGAGCTTGTGGGTGACGATGACGACGCCGTAGCCCTTGGCGGCGAGGCGGCGGACCACCGCGAACAGTGCGGCGACCTCCTGCGGCGCGAGCACGCTCGTCGGCTCGTCGAGGATCACCACGCGGGAGCCGGTGAGCAGCACCTTGAGGATCTCGGCCCGCTGCCGCTCCCCGATCGACAGGTGGCCGACCCGGGCGCGCGGATCGACGGCGAGGCCGTACTCCTCGGCGGCCTCGGCGATCCGGCGGCTCAGCCGCTCCAGGCGGGGCCTGCCGGGCAGGGCGAGGGCCACGTTCTCGGCGACGGTGAGGGCGGGGACGAGGCGCAGGTCCTGGAAGACCATGCCGATGCCGAGGCGGCGGGCCTGGGCGGGCCCGGTCACGCGGACCGGCTCGCCGGCCACGCGCACCTCGCCGGAGTCGGGGCGGTGCAGGCCGTACACGAGCTTGAGCAGCGTGCTCTTGCCCGCGCCGTTCTCGCCGACGAGGGCGTGCACCTCGCCGGCGTGCACGTCGAAGTCGACCCCGTCGTTGGCGAGCACGTCGCCGAAGCGGCGGGTGAGCCCGCGTACGGCGAGCAGCGGCCGCCCGGTGGTCTCAGCGGAGGGGGTGGTCGCGGTCAGCGTCATGGCGCCTGCCTCGGTTGAGGGCCATCTGGGTGATCGCGTGGGCGGCGCGCCGCTCCACGACGTCCATCGACTCCCCGACGTGGCGCCGCATCGCGGTGAGCGCGTCGTCGAGCCGGCCGGCGAGCACCGCCTCGACGATCTCCAGGTGCTGGAGGATCGTGAGCGTTATCCGGTCGGCGGTGAGGAAGTCGTACATGCGCACCTGGCGGATGCGCGCGTTCACGGAGGCGAGCGTGCTGGTGAGGACCTCGTTGCCGGAGGCCCGGCTCATCGTGACGTGGAAGTCCTCGTCGACCAGCACGAACTGGGGATCGGGCTCGGGCTGGTCGTCCCGCATCGCCCGCCACTGGTCGCGCAGCGGCTCCAGGATCGCCGGGTCGTGCCCGCGCACCCCCGGCTCCATCGCCCGGGCGATGCCGCGCAGCTCCAGGGTGACCCGCAGCTCGTACAGATCGCGCAGATCACGCAGATCCGGCTGGGCCACGAGGTAGCCGCCGTCCGGCCCGCGTTCGACCAGCCCGTCGGCGTGCAGCCGGACCAGCGCCTCACGCACCGGCGTACGGGACACCCCGAGCAGCGCGGCGAGCCGCTCCTCGGCGAGCCGGGACCGCAGCGGGAACTCGCCGAGCATGATCCGGCGCCGCAGCTCCCCGTACACCTGGTCCCGCCGCAGCTTGGCGGGCGTATGCGGCGGTGTGTCCGACGTTGTATACAGCCCCGTATCCATGCCCCGAAGCTAGGAACGGAACGTTTCCCACCAAGTCGGACAAAGTTAATTCAGCGCGTCATTCTTCTCACCAACCGCCCGGCGCGGAGTGAGGACGAGGGGCGTCAACGCGACCAGCGGCGACCACCCGGAGCGTCACCGGCGTCACCACCGACCACCCCGGCACTTGATGCGAGTGGAGGTACGCTCCGGACACGAACCGAATGGCTGACAAGATTCCGTCTGATCCGCCATCGTGGACAGCCTCGGCACTCGTCGCCGAAAGGAACACGACATGAAGGCGCTCATCGCGCGGGTCTGGCGGATGCTCGCGGGTTCCCTCCAGTGGAGGATCCTCTGGCTCAAGCACGCCAAGTTCGTGGTCGGTGTGACCGGCGTGGTCCGTGACCCCGAGGGGAACGTACTGCTGCTGCGCCACCGGTTCTGGCCACAGCACCGCCCGTGGGGCCTTCCCACGGGCTACGCCAACAAGGGCGAATCGTTCGAGGAGACCGTCGTCCGCGAAGTGGCCGAAGAGACCGGCTTGACGGTCAAGGTCGGCCGGCTCGTGCTCCTCAAGAGTGGCTACCAGCTCCGGGTGGAGGTGGCCTACGAGGCCCAGGTCATCGGAGACCGGGAACCCACGGTCGACGGATTCGAGGTTCTCGAAGCACGGTGGTTCTCACCGGACGATCTCCCCCAAGGGCTCCTGGAGCCACACCGCCGCTTGATCGAACAGACCGCCGGCTGAACTCATGGCCGCCCCTCACGAGCCACCATCGGCCTGCGGCGGCCCCACGCCGAGGTGAGACTCGCCCTGCGGTCGTAGACGAACCCGAGATTCTTTCCAGGTTAGGGCGTCTACCGGGTGTCGAAGGGCGACGGGACCGGTTTCGCATTCAAGCAGACGCATGACGGTCGGTTGGCTACCGTGACCGGCGTCACTATGAGTGGCAGTCGCGTCACGCTACGGCAGCCACCCTGCGCACGCAGAAAGGTAATGCGCGATGACTGAAGCTCTCCCGTGGGGTTTGACCCACTTGAGCCCTTTCCCATCCTCCCCTGGGCCGCACTACACCCTCACCGGTCTGAACCCTGAGACGCAGCAGGCCATATACGTCGGCCCCGAAGGCCAGCCGATCAAGGCCGGAAAGCACGGCACCAACAAGGAGACCAAGACCGTGCAGAAGACAGGCGGCGATGGAGCGAACCCACGTCCGTCGGACGAGACCACGATGATTGACTACAGCGACGACTGAGCATGAATGACGGCGTGGTCTTGGTCCTCACCTGTCTAGAGGACGCCTCGGCGGACATGGTGATCGAGCACTTGATCACGCGGGGAGCGGCGGTGGCCCGTTTCGACCCCGGGGNCGACNTCCCCGGACGGGCCNCCCTCTCTGCGGAGGTCAATAGAGATCCGATACGCGGATACCNGATCACCGAGTCCAGGCACGTCGATTTACAGCGGGTACGGGCTGTCTACTATCGGCGTCCCACTCCCTACCGGTCTGAGGGCTCAAGGCAAGCGGTCCGGTTCGCAGCGCAAGAAGCCCGATTCGGGCTCGGCGGCATCCTGGCCTCGTTGCCGTGCCGGTACGTGTCCCACCCGTGGGCACTAATTGCAGCCGAGCACAAACCGCTGCAGCTCACCCTGGCCCGGCGGGCCGGGTTCACCGTCCCCCCGACGCTGATAACCAACCGCGTAGAAGACGTCCGCGAGTTCGCCGCCGAACATGGGCCGATCGTGTACAAACCGCTACGCGGCGGCGCCTACACCGGGCCTGACGGCGAACTGTGCACCATATGGACGACGCCAGCAGACCCCGCGGAACTCGACGACACCATCGCTTACACGGCCCACCTCTTCCAATGCCGTGTGGACAAGGCGGCCGACCTGCGCGTCACGGTCGTAGGCCGACAGGTGTTCTGCGTCCGTATCGACTCGGATCTACTCGACTGGCGTGCCGACTACGACCGCCTTACCTACACCGTGGTCGATCCGCCGCCGGACCTCTCAGAACGTTGCTTTGCCTACCTCGACGAGCTGCGAATACCGTTCGGCGCGTTCGATTTCGCGGTGACCCGAGACGACGAACCGGTGTTCTTGGAGTGCAACCCCAACGGTCAGTGGGGATGGCTCGAAGACGAAACCGGATTGCCCATCTCGCGCGCCATCGCCGACCTGCTGCTGGAGGACGTCACGTGACCGCTTCGGATACCGCTTCGCGGCTGCGCCGGTCATTGGCCGAGCTCATCGCGCCCTCGCCGTGGGCGCAGGCCGTGGCCGCCGTGCCGCGGGAGATGTTCCTCGGCCGCGCGGTGTACCGCATGCCCGGGTACGGCGACCGGTGGGAGGTCGTGCGCCGTGCGGACATGGCCGAAGCCGAGTGGCTCGCCCTGGTCTATCAGGACGAGACGTGGGTGACGCAGGTCGGCGGCATCGCGGCCGACGAGGCCGCCGAGACGGTCGTGTCCGGGGCGCCCACCTCCTCCTCCACACTGCCGAGCCTGGTCGTGCGGATGCTGGAGGCCGCGGAGATCTCCCCCGGCGACCGGGTGCTGGAGATCGGCACCGGAACCGGGTATTCGACCGCGCTGATGTGCCACCGGCTCGGCGACAGGCTGGTGACCTCGATCGAGTACGACCCCGTCGTGGCGGCCCGTGCCCGATCCGCACTCGCCCAGGCCGGTTACGCGCCCACGCTGGTGGTGGGAGACGGGCTTAGCTGCTACCAGCAGGACGGCGAGTATGACCGGTTGATCGCCACCTGCGCGGTTCGGGTCATCCCCATGCCGTGGGTATGGCAGGTCCGCGACGGTGGCACGATCACCACCCCGCTGTGGGGGTGGATGGGCGCCACCGTGTTCGCGCACCTGACCCTCGACGAGGAGGGCACCGCCGGCGGGCGTTTCCTCGACGACCGGCTCGAATTCATGGCCGCCCGGCCACACCTGCCCCCGCCGCTGACATCCACCATGCTCCCGCGAGGCGAGCCACGCGAGAGCGGGATCGACCCCAATCTCCTCGACGACCCGACCGGGTTGTTCGTCGCCCAACTCTCCGCACCGTCAGCGCAGCGGTTCGGCGTCGGCGATCAGACGATCCTGATCGACGTCGCCACCGGCTCCCAGGCGAGCACGGCGAAGGCCGCCGCCGGTGGATGGGTGGTGCGCCAGCACGGGCCGCTGAAGCTGTGGGATGCGGTGGAGGAGGCGGTGGAGGTCTGGCAGAAGGCGGGTGCGCCCGACCGGTCGGCGTTCGGGTTGACGGTGAAGCAGAACGGCGAGCAGCGGGTGTGGCTGGGCACCCCCGACGGCCCGTCCTGGGCGCTGCCCGCATGAAGGCCGCTCGCCGTGAATGCGGTATGGCTTCTCGCCCGCGCTTCCCCCGCCAGGCCTACCGCCAGTTCCGGCAGCGGTGACGATGGCCGCACGTACTCGCGCTGCGGTTGGCCTGGGACACGTAGTGGACGGTTCATCAAGCGGGCGGTGGCTCAGCCGGTCAGAGGAACGCACTCGTCATGCGTAGGCCCTGGGGCGACCCTCAGGTATGCCCAGGTAGCGACCGCCTCCACGGCGAGGTGCGATTGCGGGGCGGCTCCGCGGGCCGCCGGGCGGATGTGACAGCCGTCGCCAGCGGGTGACCGGGTCCGCGAAGCCGCCCTGCAGGCGTCGATACGACTACAGGTCTTCCGCGAGGGCGTCCCAGAAGGCCATCTCGTACGTCTGCATGGCGCGGGCCATGCGCAGGGCCATGGCCGGGTCCTCGCCCGCGTCCAGCCCGGCCTGGATGGCGGCGGTGGCCTGCTCCTCGAAGCCCGGCGGGGTCTTGCTGAAGAAGCGGAAGAAGGCGACCGCGTCCTCGGCCAGGTCGTAGCGGTTGACCAGGGCGTCGCCGGCGCGGGCGCAGTAGGCGCCCCAGACGCCGAGGTTGGCGAGCATGGCGAGGGTGATGCCGCTCAGCGTGCCGTTGATGGCGCTCCAGGCGACGAACGCCGGGTAGGCCTGGGCCATGGGGCGGGGCTCGTAGCGCCGCAGGTACTCCTCGTCGGCGCCGACGGCCTCGCCGTACGCGGTGAGCAGGCGTTGCGCCTGGATCTCGCCGCCGCTGAGCGACAGGAACATCTCGCCCGCGGGCGGGTCGGGGAAGCGGGCCGCGAGCGCGGCGAAACTGCGCTGGTCGCTGCGGAGGATCCAGTGCTGCTCGCCGGCGAGCCACCGCAGCCGGTCACGCGGCACCCGACCGTCCTCGAGCAGGTCGAGGAACGGGTTCGGCACGACGTAGATCTCCTTGGCGGCGGCGTCGATCAGCTCCCTCGCCTTCGGTTTGGGCATAGTCGTCCAACCGTCCTTTCACCCGGCTTGTCTGAGATCAATGACTATCCCTGACGAATGATGTTGAATCACCGATTCGGTGAGAGGTTCGTCTCGCCGTACGGCAGCCGCACGGCATGCGCCGGGGCGGTGAACGTTTCACGTCACCTCTGATCCGGCGGCCGGTCCGGCGGCACGGCCGTCGGCGGGGTGCGCGCGACCGGAGCCGGTCTCGCAGGAGCGGGAACCCACGATGCGGCGCCAGCGTTCGCTGAGTGAAGCCACCCTGAGGAGGGATCGTGTTCCGCAAGCTGCTGGCCGCGTTCGGCGCGGGGGTCGAGGTCGATACGGTGCTGCACGGCACTCAGGTACGGCCGGGCGAGACCCTCCATGGCGAGGTGCGGTTCCGCGGCGGCTCCTCCGACCACCGGGTGGACGCGATCACGATCGACTTCACCGCCCTCGTGGAGATCGAGTACGGCGACAACGAGACCCGCCGTACCTTCAGCTTCCTGCGCGCGCCGGTGTCCGGCCCGTTCGAGCTGAAGGCGGGCCAGGCCCACTCGCTGCCGTTCGCGATCCGGGTGCCGTGGGAGACGCCGGTGAGCGCGATCGCCGGGCGGCCGCTGCCGGGCATGCGGCTCGGCGTCGCCACCGAGCTCGCGCTCAAGGGCGCCCTGGACAAGGGCGACCTCGACCCGCTTTTCGTCAGCCCGCTGCCCGAGCAGGAGTACCTGCTCGCCGCGCTCGACCGCATGGGCTTCCGGTTCAAGGGCGCCGACCTGGAGGCGGGCACCCTGCCCGGGTCCACGATGCCCTTCTACCAGGAGATCGAGTACCACGCGGGCCCCGAGTGGCGCCGCCACTTCAACGAGCTCGAACTCACCTTCATCGCCGGGCCGTCCTCGATGGACGTGCTGCTGGAGGCCGACACCCGCGGCGGCTTCCTCACCTCCAGCCGGGACGTGTACAACCGGTTCCGCGTCAACTACGGCGACCATCCCGGCGCCGTCGAGCGGGCGCTGCGCGACGGCCTCCGCGCCATGGCCCGCCGCCGCGGCTGGTTCTTCTGACGGCCGGCTCGGGGCCGTCCTGCTAGGCGTGTCCGGCACCTGCCGCACGACCGAAACGCACCGCGTCAAGGGCGGGCGGGGGCGGGACACGCCATCGCCTCCCCGTCGGCGTGGGCAGCCCGAACCCGACCGCCTTGCCGGGCACGCCCGCGCTCAGCACCGTGGTCGGGTACACGCGGCAGCATCCCCGCGTCAGCTCTCGGACCAACGGCAGGCCCCGGCCGCTCTCCGCGAAGGCGTCGGCGCAGGTCACGCCCGCCGCTCCACCGTCTTCCGGCGCTCGATCCCCTCGCCCCCGGGCGCGGCGTCCGCTGGTCTCGTGCTCCTCGCCCGCGGGTTCCGCGTCCTGCCGCCCGTCAGACGGGCAGGCGTCACGCCGACGGCGCGCGCCGAGTTCCGTGCGACGGTGCAGCAGTACGGGGAGCCAGCCGAGGTCCGGATCGCCGTCCACGAGCTCGCACCACACCGGCACGCCTGCCAGCACGCAGATTCTCAGCTCGTACGGCGGGCGGGCGTGCCTCTCGCTGTTCGCGGCGACCTCGGCGACGACGAGTTCCGCATCGCCGATGTCCTCCTCCGGCAGGCCGGATCCGGTCAGCGCCTCCCGCAGCAGTTGGCGGGCGAGGCGCGCGGCCGTACCTGACGGCAGGTCCCTGACGAGCAGCTGCACGCTCTTTCCCTGCCGGGCCGCCGACGACCCGGCGTCCCCGGGCGCGCCGCCGTCCTCGACGTACAGGAAAACGTTCTCTGCCGACCACATGTAAACGCTCCGTTCCGGATCGATGACTGCGGTCAGCAGAAAAGCGGCACCGCCTGAATCCGGAGAAGGTCGCCGACCGATCGCTTCCGTTCCCGGCCGTCGTGGCGAACCTCGCCGTTATCCCAGTGCCGCACCCTCGCCACCACCACGCCTGGGAAATACACGTCGAATCAGGACAAGACCCTCTTTATGCCGCCGTCAGGCAGGTGGACCGGCGCACCGGGCAGATGCCCCTTGACCTCGATGGATCTCCTTGCCTCCGGCTCCGCCGGCAGGCCCCAGGCAAGGGCGCGAAATACGCACCATTCAGCCACCAAATCCCAGACTGNAGCCCTATCTCCCTAATGGCCCGCCATGCCACCGCGAAACTGGTCGTTAACCTGTCGTTTCCGCGTTCAACTGGCGATTATCCCTGCGCGGGCGTAAAACCATTCGTGATCGAGCGACGGACGGGAGGGAGAACGATGGGCAGGACACGCCCCGGCCAGGCAAGGACGGAGCTGGCACGCGCCCGCATCCGCCTGGGCCTGAGCCAGCACGACGCCGCCGAGGCGGTCGGCGTCTCCCCCACCACTTGGGGCAGATGGGAACGCGGCGGGCAGAACCTCCGCCCCGCGTATCGGGCGCGCATCGCCCGGCTCTTCGCCGTGGATCCGCTCACCGTCGAGCAATGGCTCGATGGCACCGACGCCGCCCGGCGATCGACGGGCACGGCACTGTTCCCCGTGGCGGACTTCGAGGAGCAACTTTCGCCGTCTACGGTGGACTCATTCGACCACCTCTGGAGAGCGGACTTGGACCCGGCTAGACGAGACATGCTGGCGGCACTACCGTTCGTGCCCGCCGCGCTCGGTGAATGGCTGACAGCCTGGAGCTTCGATCCCCCTCTCACGTTGCCGATCGGCAGGCGGGCGGACGGGCGGGTGGAATCCGCCGACGTCGCGCGGATCAGGGAGGCGCACGCGGCGTTCGTGCGGATGGACCATCAATTCGGGTCAGGCCTCATCCGCCCCGCAGTGGTGGACTACCTGAACACGGCAGTGGCCCCGTTGCTGCGCCGCGACTGCGACGACCGGGTCCGTTCGGACCTCATGTCGGCCGCTAGCGAGATGGTGCTCATGGCGGGCTGGTCAGCCTTCGATCTGGGCCGCCACGGGCAGGCACAGCGCTATTTCGGCCAGGCCCTGCAGTTGGCCAAGGCCGCAGGCGATCCGCTGGCCGCCGTAGATGTGATTACGACCATGACCCTGCAAGCGCTCCACCTGCGTGAGCCGGTCTGGGCCGGGCGGCTCGCCCAGGCCGCGGTGGAGACGGCCCGCCAGGCGCAGGCGACGCCGCGCGTGATGGCGATGCTGCTGACGCGGCAGGCGTGGGCGATCGCGTTGCAGGTGAATGCCGCCGAGGGGCGGGACGCCCATGCCGCTCGGCAGGTGGGCCGACTGCTGAACGAGGCGCAGGACGCGTACGCCAAAGGGAGCCACGATCGGGATCCGTCCTGGCTTGACTGGTACGAGGAGACCGAACCGGTCGCCGAGGCCGGGCGTTGCTGGTATCTGCTCGGCGAGCACCGGCGATCGGCCGACTGTGTGGAACGCTGCCTCGCCGTCTATACCGAGCGCCGCTTCCGCACCGCCCAGTTCACGCACGTGAGCGCCGCCGAGGCGTACCTCGGCATGGGCGAACTGGAGCAGGCCGTCGAAGCCGCGCGGGCCGCCATCCCGATGGCGAGAAGGCTCACGTCCGCTCGCGCGATCGAGCGTCTGCACATCTTCGGCGATCGGCTCACCCCGTACGACGACACCGTGCAGGTACGGGAGTTCCGTGACTATCTGAACCGGCACCTCGCCGCGTGAGGCGCCTTTCGCCGGACTCGTGCACGGGGTGTACCACCCGTGCCGCTACTCGATGAGCTCCTCGGCCAGCAGGTCCATGAGGAGGCCGTCGTGCCAGGTGCCGTCGGGGGCGCGCTCATAGCGGCGCATGACGCCGACCGGGCGGAAGCCGACCTTGCTGTAGCAGCGGATGGCGGCGTGGTTGTCGGCGGCCGGGTCGATGGTGATGCGGTGGTGGCCGTGGTCGTGGACGATGTGGCGGGCCAAGGTGCGGACGGCGTCGGTGCCCAGCCCCTTTCCGTGGTACGCCGGGTCGAGGTAGAGGTCCATGCCGGCGTGCCGGTACATGGGGTCGTCCTCTTCGTACCACTGGATCGCGCCGACGACCCGGCCCTCGTACTCGATCACCAGCGTCTCGGTGCCGGGGTCCGCGACGTCCTCGGCGACCTGGGCCGCCATGTCGCCCGGCCCGCCCCAGCGCTCGTACACCTCGGGGGTGGAGCGGATGCGGGCGAGTTCGGGGATGTCGCCGGGTTCGCTCGATCGCAGGGACACGAGCGCGCCGCGCAGGAGTTTCGCCATGTGCCGACCCTAAACCGTCCGTGGTCGGCCGTGCCGCGCCCGCCCGGCTCTCCGGCCGGGCGGGGACGGCCATGGCGATCAGGACTCGGCGTCCTTCGCCTCGTTCTTCTCGTTCTTCTTCGCCGGATCGTGCCGGTAGTACTCGACGTACTCCGGCTCCAGCGGCGTGTTGCCGAGGATGAGGTCGGCGGACTTCTCCGCCAGCATCATCGTCGGCGCGTAGATGTTCCCGTTGGTGATGTACGGCATGGCCGACGCGTCCACCACGCGGACGCCCTCCAGGCCGTGCACCTTCATCGTCTTCGGGTCGAGGACCGACATGTCGTCCACGCCCATGCGGCAGGTGCACGAGGGGTGGAGGGCGGTCTCGGCGTCGCGGGCCACCCAGTCGAGGATCTCCTCGTCGGTCTCCACACCCGGACCGGGCGAGAGTTCGCCGCCGTTGAGGTCGTCGAACGCCGGCTGGTTCATGATGTGGCGGGTGTGCCGGATCGCCTCGACCCATTCCCGCCGGTCCTGGTCCGTGGACAGGTAGTTGAACCGGAGCGCCGGCTTCACCCGGGGGTCGGCCGAGCGGATCTTCACCGAGCCGCGGGCGTCGGAGTACATGGGGCCGACGTGGACCTGGTACCCGTGCCCCTCGGCCGGCCGCGACCCGTCGTACCGGACCGCGATCGGCAGGAAGTGGAACATGAGGTTGGGGTAGAGGACATCATCATTTGAGCGGATAAATCCCCCCGCCTCAAAGTGATTCGTCGACCCCGGCCCCGAGCGGCCGAACAGCCACTGCGCGCCGATGAACGGCCGCCGCCACATCGCCAGGTTCGGCGCCATCGACACCGGCTGCTTGCACGAGTACTGGACGTACACCTCCAGGTGGTCCTGGAGGTTCTGCCCCACCCCGGGCAGGTGCTGCACGACCGGGATGTCCAGATCCTTCAGATCCCGGGCGTCGCCCACCCCGGAGAGCTGGAGCAGCTGCGGCGAGCTGATCGCGCCGGCGCAGAGGATCACCTCGCCCGCCCGGATCACCTCGCCGTCGCACTCGACCCCGATCGCCCGGGTCCCGTCGAACAGGATCCGGGACACGAAGGCCCGGGTGCGCACGGTGAGGTTGCGCCGCCGCATCGCCGGATAGAGGTAGGCGCGGGCCGCGCTCCACCGCCGCCCGTGCCGGATGTTCCGGTCGAAGGTGGAGAACCCCTCCTGCCGGTAGCCGTTGACGTCGTCGACGACCTGGTGCCCGGCCTGCTGCACCGCCTTGAAGAACGCCTCGAACAGCGGCCCCTCGGCCGGGCCGCGCTCCAGCACGAGCGGGCCGTTGTGCCCGCGGAACGGCGCGTCCCGCTCCGACACCGGAGCGGTGCAGTTCTCCATCTTCTTGAAGTACGGCAGGGCAGTGCGCGAAGTCCCAGGTCTCCATCCCGGGATCGGACGCCCAGCGCTGGTAGTCCATCGGATTACCGCGCTGGAAGATCATGCCGTTGATGCTGCTCGACCCGCCGAGCACCTTGCCGCGAGCGTGGTAGATGCGCCTGCCGTGCATGTACGGCTCGGGCTCGGTCTCGTACTTCCAGTCGTAGAACCTGCTCCCGATCGGGAACATCAGCGCGGCCGGCATGTGGATGAACACATCCCACCGGTAGTCGGGCCGGCCCGCTTCGAGCACGAGGACCCGGATGCCCGGGTCCTCGGTCAACCTCTCCGCCAGCGCCGACCCGGCCGAACCGCCGCCGACAATGACGAAGTCGTACATCTTGCCGCCACCGCTCACTTGGGCAGCCATGCCTTCCACTTGTCCGGGTTGGCCTCAACCCACTTCTTGGCCGCCTCCTCCGGCGACATCCCGTTGTTGGTGATGTCGTTGGCCACCGAGTTCTGATCCTCGTTGGTCCACCGGAAGTTCTTCACCAGCTCGAACGCCTTGCCACCGGTGTCCGCGAACCGCTTGGACACGATCTTGTCCAGCTCATACACCGGATAGTCACACGCCACCTTCTTCGGATCGGCGTCACACCCCTCGGTGTACTCCGGCAGCTTCACCCGCACCAGCTCGACCTGCGAGAACAACCACTGCGGCTCGTAGAAATACATCAGCAGCGGCTTCTTCTGCGCCGTCGCCTGCTGCGCCGCCTTGATCAACGCCGCCTCACTACCGGCGTAGACCACCTTGAAGTTCAGCTTCAGATTCTTCACCAACGCCTCATCGTTGGTGACATACGACGGATCCCCGTCCAGCAGCTGACCCTTGTCCCCCGACTCGGAGGTCTTGAACAGATCC
>Ga0065720_1019648_pt1 | contig 21836 bp, 19 predicted proteins | sample Thericmetagenome_FD_59107 | JGI IMG/M metagenome (GOLD analysis project Ga0065720, IMG submission 59107) | Thermophilic microbial communities from the Joint Bioenergy Institute, California, USA of rice/straw/compost enrichment - eDNA_2 v2... | ecosystem: Engineered > Solid waste > Grass >...
TGCGCCGGGCGCCGGCTCAGTGCTCGTGGCCTTCGACCCGGCACAGCGCCTGCGAGAGCAGGGCCCGGGCCGTGGCGTAGTCGAGGCGGCGGCGAAAGCGCCCGTCGGCGCGCACGCCCTTGAACGCCGTGAGCAAGACGTCCTCGGTGCGCTCGCGCCACTCCCACAGCAGCTCGTTGGCGGCGGCGATCAGCTGCTCCTCGGAGCCCGGCTTGAGGTCGGCGACCGAGACGCGGGTCAGCATCCGCGACGTCTGCTTGATGCGCTCGCGCGACACCTCCGCGGCGGGGCAGAAGCGGATCGTCGGGCGCTTCGTGTCGTCGATCGCCCGCAGGCCGATCTGGCCGTCGCGGTCGTTGAAGCGAAGCCGCCGGGCGCACGCCGTGGGCTCGGGCTCGGCGCCGAGCTCGGAGTAGCGGCCGAGGTACTCGCCGGCGCGCCAGACCTCGAAGTCGTCGCTCGCCTGCGGGCCCCACATGACCAGGGCCGTCGGCATGTCGGTGTCGTCGAACATCGAGATCGGCAGGGAGATGAACACCTCGAGGCGCTCGCGCAGAAGCCCGGTCGTGATGTAGGACTCCGGGATGATCATCGCCACGTAGCGGCAGGCGGCCAGCGCCTCCTCGACGGCGACCAGATACAGGGACGGATAGCCGCGGAAGTCCTCGCGCGCGACCTCGATCCCCTTGCGGTTGGCCTGATGCAGGGAGAGGTAGGGCGGGTTGGTGATCGTCATCTCATACCCCTGGGGAAAGCTGCGCAGCGAGTCGCACTGCGTCACGTCCGGCAGCGAGCCGTCGATGTCGTAGAGGTCCCAGGCGACATCGATGCCGGCCTCGGCGACGAGCCTGGGGATCTGGCCGACACCGGCGAACGGCTCAAGAAGCGGAGGCTGCGGCTGAGCGCCCTCATACCAGCGGCGAAAGCCTTCGAAGACGAAGGGATTGCCCTGCGTGTAGAAGACGCCGCGAGCGAGCTTGTGTGCTTCGGCCGGTTGCACCCAGCGAAGCTCGGCCGCGCTGGGCGATCGGCGCCGGCTTTTCGCAGCTCACGACGCGAGCGCGGGCAAAGCTGGGCCCGGCGCGCGCAGCGCGCCCTACATTGGCGGCGATGGCGGCGAGGCAGCGGATAACCCGCCCGCGCTGACCCTTTGCCTCACAGGGTCCCGCGGGCCAGACAAAGGAGGTTTTCCGTTGCTCTTTCACCATGCCCGCGAGATCGATCACGTGCGCTTCGGCGTCGTGCGCCAGGAGCGCCTCAGCCGACTGCTCGGCCCCGAGCCGACCGAGTGTCTGCGCAGCGGCGAGCTCTGCCCGATCGACGACTGGCACGAGCAGGCCCTCTACATGGAGCCGGCCTACGACTGGCTGGCCGAGCGGATCGGCTTCTACCCGCTCTTTCTCGCCGTCGGCGATCACGAGGACGCGCTGCGGATCACCGGCTACGCGGATCAGTTTCGCCGCAAGCACCGCCCGGCCGGCGTGCGCAACCGGGCGCTCTTCTCGTTTGCCGATCTGCCCGAGCCGCTCGCCTTCCAGGACTACGACGCCTGGCACTTCCCGCTCGGCGGGACGATGGAGATCGGCACCCACCGCCGCGAGGTGATCGTCCCGCCCTACTGGGAGCGGGCGATCCTGAAAGCCTCCTGGCGCCGCTCGGACTGGCTGCGGCGGGCGCGGCGCGCGCCGGGGTCGGTGCAGGCCGCGGTCCCCGAGCTCGACCTGCGGGCCGCCGATCGGATCTGGTGCCGCAACCAGGCGACGCGCGGGCGGCTGATCGCCATGGGCTTTGCCCCCGAGCGCGTCGAGGTGCGCCGCCTGCGCGTTGAGCCCTGGTGGTAGCCCAGCCGCTCGCCGGCAGCACCCGGCCCCGGGCCCCTAGACCCGCAGCCGGCTGACCAGATCGTCGCGCAGGTCGTCGAGCAGCTCGGGATCGACCGAGTCGAGGTCGTCCATCTCGACGGCCTCCATGGCCTCGGAGTGGCGACGCTCGAAGTCGGCTACCTCCTCGGGGTGGGCGAGCTCGAGCTCCTCGAGCAGCTCGCCGATATCCATCTGCTCGCGGCGGTCGACGATCCCGTGCCGGTCGAGAAGCCCTTCCTGATCTCCGCGTCCCATCGCCGCCAGGCTAGGGCGCCGCTGCTGCGGTTTCCGGGTTCTCCGCTCGGCTGCTCGCCGGCGGCCGGCGCGCTTGCCGCCGGCTCCAGGAGCGATAGCCGGCCGCCGGCGGATACCCGCGCCTAACGTCGGCGCGATGGGCACCGAGGACCTTCTCGAGGGGCTGGCCGCGGCCCGCGCGCGGGCGCGCCGCTCGCCCCATCTGGCGCTGAGCCCGGACATGCCGGCGCTGCGGCTGCTCGGCTCGGCGGCCAAGCGGATCGACGAGCGCGGGGAGGAGATGCTCGCGCGGGTCGAGGCCGCGATGCGCCCGGGGTGGGAGCGCTGGGGCGTGCTCGGGCCGATGATCTTCCCGTTGCCGACTCCCGGCGTCGCCGCCCTTGATCCGCCGCGCCCGCTGATCGCGCTCGAGCGCCCAAGGGGCAAGGCCTACAGCGTCTTTGCCGGGGTGCGGATCAGGCTCCTACCCAAGACGCATCTGTGCTTGCGATTCCACGCCGAGCACTCCGGCGGCCAGAGCGTCCTGGCCGACGGCCGCGCGCTGTCTTCGACCCTCAACGTGGTCAATCGCAAGCTGCGCGAGCGCCAGGCGCGGCATCAGAAGAGGACTGCGGGGGCGTTCACCGAGCCCTACCTGCAGCTCGAGGGCGAGTGGGTCGCCGATCGCCTGCTCGAGCTGACCGAGCTCTTGCCGCACGGGCTGCGCAGCGACCTGCGCCGCGGCGGCTTTCACGCCTAGCCGCCGATGGACTCGAGCACGCCCTTGAACTCGCGCACCAGATGCCCGGGCCCGGCGAGAACGCGCGGCTGCAGCCCGTTCGGCGCCGGCGGCAAAAGCTCGGTCGCAAGCCCGGCCTCCCGGCAGATCGCCATCCCGGCGGCGATGTCCCACTGCTTGAGGGGCACCTCGTAGTAGGTGTTTCAATCCTCACCCGAGCCGAAGCTCGGGTGCAACCCATGCAGCGAATCTAGTGTGCTGTCGGTCACAAGGCGCGCTTTGAGCAGGCGGCGTGGGTCTCGCCTTTGCCTTCCCTGGCGCCCCGGCAGGCCTTGGCTCAGGGCGCCTGCAGGCGGGCGTTGGAGTTGACCTCGAGCGACTTGACCGCGAGACGCCCGCAGAAGGTGGCGTTCGAGTTCATCGTCGCCTCGGTCAGCGGGGCATAGACGTCCATGTCCACCGCGCAGGACTCGGGCAGCTGCGTGTTCGAGTTGAGGTGGATCTTGGTCGTGCGGAAGTGCGAGCCGACGAAGAGCATGCGCAGCTTGGTCTTCGGGTCGAAGCCGTCGGGCGAGGTCATCGCCGAGTCGGCGTTCTCGACCGCCGAGTTGGAGTTGAAGGTCAGCTGCGCGGTGCCCGAGCCCAGATTGCAGTTCTCCGGCGAGTCGAAGAAGATCGTCACCTCATCGCCCTTCTCGACGTAAATCCGCGTGTTCGAGCTGAGCAGGATGCGGCAGAAGGAGTAGGTGCCCTCGGGGATCGTGTAGGTGCTGTTCGAGTTGAGCTGCAGGGTGCGGGTCACGGGGTTCCAGGCCCCGCCCTGGACCGGCAGCTGGGCGTTGTCGTTGACGATGTTGGCGTTGCCCTGATCGACCGGCGGCAGATAGAGCGGAGCCTGCGAGCGCGGACCGCAGTGATGCGTGGCGTTATTCTTCTTGGAGAAGATGCCGCCGTGCACCAGCCGGCCGCAGATCTCGGCGTTCGCCGACATCGTGACGTTGGTGTGGGCGTGCACGTCGCCGAGGATCCTGGCGTTGGAGTTCATGTTGATCCAGCTCGCCGAGAGGATGTCGCCCGACCCGAAGGCGTTCTCGTAGGGGCCCGGGGACAGAAAGCCCGCGGTCACGAAGCGATGGCGGTCCATCTCGACCTGGCAGCGCTGCTTGCGGCCCGAGCAGTCCTCGCTCCAGCCGAGGAAGGAGGAGCCGTTTAGCGACTGGCGCTGCAGGGTGACCTCGGTGCCGGCCGGGAAGACCTCTCTGCAGTCGCCGGGGCAGTTGATCCCGGGCCCGACGACGCGGCCCTCGCCGTCGCCGCTGACCGCGACGTACAGGGTGAAGTCCTGCGGGCCGGCGGGCGGGTCGTCCTCGCCCGGCTCACCGGGGTTCTCATCGCCCGGCTCGCCCGGCTCCTCGCCGGGGTCCTCACCCGGATCCTCCCCGCCAGATCCATCCTCCTCGCCCGGGTCCTCCTCACCGGGCTCCTCATCGCCGGGCTCACCCGGGTCGTCGCCGGGGCCCTCGTCGCCGGGGCCCGGCTCATCACCCGGATCCTCATCACCGATGCCGGGCTCGACGTCGAGCAGCTCGCGCGATGCCAGGCACTCGCGCGCCTGCGGCTCGCTCGGCGCCGCGCAGTAGCTCACCGTGGCGTCCGAGGCCTCCTCGACCACCCACTCCGAATCGGAGAGCTCGAGTAGTCCGAGCTGGTCGTTGCGGGCGCAGAAGACGGTCGTCGTCTTCGACTGCACACACAGCGAGGCCATCTGGGTGTCCTCGACGGTCACCGAGAAGTCGTAGTCGCCGGTCGAGGGATGATCGCCGCCCTCGTAGCTGTGGAAGTTGAAGGTCGGGTTGGAGTGCTCGAGGCGCTCGGCCAGCAGCTCCTCGCCGGCGGGCCCGATCGGGTAGGAGCGGTCGTGCATCAGATGCTGGCCGCGCAGGTCGTTGAGGGCGATCCCCATGTGCTGCTGTGCGCGCGAGTCGTGGGCGCGGTCGGCCTCATCGGCGAAGGCCAGCTCCCAGGCCAAGATCACCAGCAGGGCGACGATCAAGATCACGGCCAGGATCTCGATCATGGTCAAACCATGCTGATCATTGAGCTTCGATCGAGATCGCAATAGGGCCACTGCAGCCTGATCGTGGCTTGTGCAAAGAGTGCGCACGCGTTTTCCGGCGTCCGCTTTCCGCGGGCCGCTCTCGGCCGGCCGCGCACCGCACGGCACGCGGCTTGCGCGGGCGCGCAAAGCGGCCGCGCAGCGTCCCCGCGGCCGAGGCGAAAGGCCGGGCAGGGGCGGGGCCGGGGCTAGCGTGGCCACATGGCATCGGGCAATCGCGACGAGCTCGTCTGGCAGGGACATCCCAGCTGGCGGGGGATGGTCCCGTGGCTGGCCAAGGGCCTGGCGATCTCCCTGCTCGTCTCCGGCGTCCTACACGGGCGCTCAGGACCCGGCCACCGCGAGCTACTCGCCGCCGATCAGGCGCATCGTGGCCTCCGGATCGACGCGCAGGCGGCGCCTCAGGAGCTCCAGCGCCAGCGTGAGTGAGAGCGAGAACGCCCCGCCGCGCTCCCGTTCGACCGCCGCCAGCGCGGCCTCGACGTCGGCCGCGGACCGGCGGTCGACCCGCAGCGGCGCGACGTCGGCGATGAACAGACGCTCCTGGCGGCGGACCTGGAGCCCGGCGACGCTGGCGTCGACAAGCGAGACGCCGAAGAACTCCGGCTTCCCGCCCCGCTCGAGCACGCGCACGTATCCGGTGAGCGTGGTGCTCGCGACCGCCTGGGGCTCGATCCCGGTCTCCTCGACAAGCTCGCGTTCCATGGCGCGACGAACCAGCTCCTCCAGCTCAGGCGAGTCGAGGCTCTCCAGATCGGACCAGTCCACCGACCCGGATCCCGACGCGGTGATGCGATTAGGGCTCTGCGCCGAGCGTGACGTCTGCGTCGCCAGGATGAGGTGGCCGTCCCGCGAGAAGGCGAGGGTCGAGACGCCGATGTGATTCGAGCAGCGGCTCGCGGCGAGATCGGCGATCGTGTTGTTGCTCGAGAAAAGGTCGCGGCCGCGCAGAATCGGCTGGTCCTGGCCCCGGTAGCGGATCTCGCGCGTGGCGATCTCGTTGGTGCACAGGCTCGCGAAGTACTCGGTGCGCTGCACAGCGACCGGGTGGCCGGCGCGCACAACCGCCGGCGTCAGGTCGGAGGCGAGGCGCACCTTGCGGTCGTTGAAGAGCACGGCGCCGGTGCGAAAGTGCTCGCGCAGCACGAACGCCGCGCACGTCTTTTCCGGGCCGCTGAGCCGGTACGGCACCGACTCGACCGCGAGGGGGGTCCGGCTGGCGACGAGCAGCGCGTTGAGCTCGTCCGAGAGCAGCACGTGCTGCCCGTCGAGCTCGACGAGCTCGAATCCGGCATAGCGATCGGAGGGGCGCAGGCCCTCCGTGGCCCGAGTGCCAAGATCGAGCGCGTGCAGGTTGGCTCCCTGCTCAGCGACCTCGCGCGAGTCGTGGACGAAGGTGGCGACCCCGAGCGCCGTGGAGACGACCGCAATCGCGATCCCCGCCAGGTCGGCGGGCGGCGCGGCGATCGCGGTGACGATGCCGATCACGAAGCCGACCGCTCCCGCCAGGTACGGCCAGCGCGCGCCGAGCAGGAACGTATGGAGCTGGAGCTTGCCCTTCAGCCGAGCACGCACATAGGGAGCGTAATTGTGCGCGGGGACCTACCGGCGCAGTCGCTCGGTCGGGGCTCAACGGGGGCCCCGATGTGCGTCGGGAACGGGCCGCTCAGTAACCCAGCGCGAACTTGGCGTCCTCGGACATCATCTCCGGGGACCAAGGCGGGTCGAAGACCATCTTGGGATAGACGTTCTTCACCCCTTCGAGCTCGCCGACGAACTCGCGCATCTGCTCGGTCACCTGCGGGCCGATCGGGCACGCCGGCGTCGTCAGCGTGAAGGTGATGTAGACGTCGCCGTCCTCGATCTCCACGTCGTAGACGAGGCCGAGTGAGACGAAGTCCAGGCCGAGCTCGGGGTCGATGACCTCCTCGAGGGCCTCGTAGACGGCTTCCTCGTCAACCATCCAGTCAATCGTAGCGGTGGGGCCTCGCCGGAACCGGCGCGTGGCCCGGGCCCCGGACCTAGCATCGCGGCATGAGCCCGGTCCGGCCCATCGGCGCGGTCGCGCTGGCCCTCGCCGCCGCGGCGGCCCTGCTCGCGCCCGCGGGCGCCGAGGCCGCCGAGCGCGTCCTGCGCGCCGACGGCGTCCCCTCCCGCCCGTGCACGGACCTGCAGCGCCCCGGCGCCCCCGGCATGGCCCGGGCGGGCGCCCGCGCCGGGGGCGTCGCCCTGGTCACGGCGCGGCTCGCCGCGCCCCGCTGGGAGCTCGCCGTCTTCGAGGGCTCCGGCAGGCTCGTGGCCGCCTCGCTCGCCGGCGGCGACGAGCAGGTGGCGCAGGGGTTTGCGACCGCCGCGGGCGAGCTGGTCGTGCAGGCCTGCCGCGGCCCGGGCTCTCCGCCGCGGGCCGAGCTCAGCGTCCGGGTCGGCGAGCTCTCCGGTGTCCCGCAGCAGCGGCTCCAGCTCGCCCGCGTGCGCACGGACGGGCCGGCGGACGACGAGCTGCTCGCGGGAGCGGGCCTCGACCTGACCGAGCACGGCGGCCCGGGGTTCGTCGACGTCGTCCTCCACTCCCCCGGGGACGCGAGCCGCCTCGCGGCGCTGGGCTTTGCCTACGAGGTGCTCGATCCCGACCTGGCCGCGACGGCGCTGGCCGACCGCCGCGCCGAGCTGGGCGCGGCTGCGCGCGGCGGCCCGGGCGAGCCGTCCCTGCCGAGCGGGCGCGCGGGCACCTACCGGCGCCTCTTCGAGTACAGCGCGGAGATGCAGGCGCTCGCCGAGCGGCGGCCGCGCCTCGTGCGCTACTTCACCCTCCCCCACGAGACCTTCGAGGGCCGCGTCATCGAGGGGATCGAGATCGCGCCGCGCGTGCGCCGCCGCGACGGGCGGCCCGCGTTCCTGATGATGGGCGCCCACCACGCGCGCGAGTGGCCGTCGGCCGAGCACACCATGGAGTTCGCCTACGAACTCGTGCGCGGCTGGGCGCAGCGGCGCAAGCCCGTGCGCCGGCTGCTGCGCCGCGCCCGCGCGATCCTCGTCCCCGTGGTGAACCCGGACGGCTTCAACCTCTCGCGCGAGGCGGGCGAGGCGCTCGGGGCGGCGGGCGGCCGCGGCGGCCTGGAGGAGACCGTCAACCTCCTGATCCCGTTCGAGTACCACCGCAAGAACTGCCGCTACACCCCGCCGTTCGAGGCGGACGGCGGCAGCTGCGACCAGCTCCTCTCCACCGGCCTCGCCCAGTTCGGCGTCGACATCAACCGCAACTACGGGGGCTTCTGGGGCGGCCCCGGGGCGAGCGCCCCCGACTCGCTGCCGCTGGGCGCGCTCGCGCAGGACTACCGCGGCCCGGGCCCGTTCTCAGAGCCGGAGAGCCAGGCCATCCGCCGGCTCGTCTCCAGCAGGCAGGTGGTGACCCTGATCACCAACCACACCTACTCGAACCTGGTCCTGCGCCCGCCGGGGCTCGAGCAGCAGGGCCCCGCGCGCGACGAGCGGCTGCTCAAGCGCCTGGGGGACGCGATGGCCGCGGAGAACGGGTACGTCAGCCAGCGCGCCTACGAGCTCTACGACACCACCGGGACCACCGAGGACTGGAGCTACTACGCGACGGGCGGCCTGGGCTACACGTTCGAGATCGGGCCGGCGAACTTCCACCCGCCGTTCGCCGAGGGGGTCGTCGCCGAGTACCTGGGCCTCACCGGGGCGGCGGGCCCGGGCGGCGGCAACCGCGCCGCCAAGGCGCTGCGCAGCACGGCCAAGCGGCGCCATCACGCGGTGATCGCGGGACGCGCCCCGCGGGGCAGCCTGCTGCGCTTGCGCAAGAGCTTCCTCACGGCCACCTCGCCGGTCCTCGACGGCGCCGGGAACGAGGGCGAGCCGACCACCTTCCGCGACCGGCTGCGCGTGGGGCGCGACGGGCGGTTCAGCTGGCACGTGAACCCCTCCACCCGGCCGATCGCCGAGCGCCCCGAGCGGTGGCGGCTCACCTGCCACGCCCGGCCCGGCGGCCCGGCGCTCGCCTCCCGCCGCGTGCTCGTCGGGCGCGGCGAGCGCGTCCGCGTGGACCTGCGGCGCGCCTGCCGGCGCTAGGCGCGGTCAATAGCCTTCGGAGCGGATGCTCCCGCTCTTCGTGCTGCTCTTCATCGTCCTGCCGATCCTGGAGCTCTACGTGATCATCCAGGTCGGGCAGGCGATCGGCCTCGTCCCCACCCTGGCGCTGCTCGTTCTGGACAGCTTCCTCGGCGCGGCGCTCGCGCGCTCACAGGGCCGGGCCGTCTGGCGGCGGTTCAACCAGGCGCTCGCCGAGGGCCGGATCCCGGCGCGCGAGACCTTCGACGGCGCGATGGTGATCCTGGGCGGGGCGCTCATGATCAGCCCGGGATTCGTGACCGACGCGTTCGCGCTGCTTTTGCTCTTCCCGCCGACCCGCGCCGCGCTGCGGCGCATGCTGACGGCCACCCTCGCGCGGCGCGGGCGCATCGTCTTCACGGTCGGCAGCTTCGGGCCGCGCCCGGGCGACCGTTTCCCGCCGCCCGGCGACGCAGGCTTCCCTCCCCGCGAGCGCGGCTATGACTACGAGGGAACCGCGCGGGAGATCCGCGATGACGAAGAATTGCCCCCTGGAGGTGAACGTGGCTGATCCGATCGCCCTCGAGCTCGCGCCCGGCGCGCGCGTGATCTGGGACCTGGACGCCGTCCGGCGGATGGCGCCGGCCGGCGCGAGCGAGCCGGAGTCGCTGTGGACGCTCGAGGGCGAGCTGGAGGACTTCGAGCTGCTGCGCGTCCTCTCCGCGGCGTTCGAGGACGGGCGCGCGGTCCTGTTCGCGGCGGCGCGGCCCGAGGGGGCCGCCGGGCACGGCGAGGAGGTGACCGCGGCGGCGGTCGTCGGCAAGCGCGGCCCGCAGGAGGTCTCGGAGCCCCTGGTCTCGACCGAGTACGCCGCCGACGGCTCGCCCCGGCGCGTCACGCTCGAGCTCTGGCTCGAGGACGAGGACTACCCGCTGCGGGGCGCCGGCGAGGCGACCGCGGTGGCCACGCAGACCGACGACGAGGGCGTCGAGCGCGCCGGGGCCGCCCTGCGCATGCGGCTGGACGGGAAGAACGGCGCGGGCGCCTACGAGATCGCTCGCAACCTGTAGGCCGATGACGATCCGCGCGGTCATCTCCGACTTCGGCGGCGTGCTCACGACGCCGCTCATGAACTCGTTCGCGGCCGTCCAGGACCACACCGGGATCGCGCCGGAGGTACTCGGCCGGGCGATGCAGGCGGTGGCCGAGCGCGAGGGCAAGCACCCGCTGTTCGAACTCGAGAAGGGCAACGTGACCGAGGCCGAGTTCTTGAGCACGCTCGCCGCCGAGCTGCGCGACCTCCTCGACCACGAGCCCGAGCTGCACCGCTTCCGCGACGTCTACTTCGAGGCGCTCGACCCCAACCACGAGATGGTCGGGCTGATGCGCGAGGTCAAGGGTCGCGGCTACCGCACGGCGCTGCTCACCAACAACGTCCGCGAGTGGGAGCCGCTGTGGCGCTCGATGCTGCCGGTGGACGAGATCTTCGAGCTCGTGGTCGACTCGGCGTTCGTCGGGATGCGCAAGCCCGAGCGCGGCATCTACGAGCTCACGCTCGAGCGCCTGCGCGCGCACGACCCTGGCGAGCTCGGCGGCCTCGACTTCGGGGAGTGCCTGTTCGTGGACGACGTCGACGTGAACGTCGAGGCCGCGCGCGAGCTCGGCATGCAGGTCGTGCACTTCCGCGAGACCGAGCAGGCGGTAGCCGAGGTGCGCGCGGCCCTCGGCCTGTAGCGGAGGGGCGATGCGTGCGAGCAGGGCGCTGGCGGTCACGGCCCTCGCGGCCGTGGCGGTCGCGGCGTTCCTCCTGCTGCGCGACTCGGGCCCGGCCGACCCCCGCGGCGCGACGGTCGAGCGGATCGAGATCGAAAGCGAAGCGGTCGGGCGCACGCAGCCGGTGAGCGTGGTCGTCCCGCCCGGGATCCCGGACCGCGGGCGGCCCGCGCTCGTGTTCCTGCACGCGCGCGGCCGCGACGACGAGAGCGAGTTGGACGACGCCTTCTTCGCGGCGCTCGCCGGCCTGGGCGAGCGCGCGCTGGTGGTGGCGTTCCCCGACGGCGGGGGCTCCTCGTACTGGCACGACCGCGACAGCGGCGCCTGGGGGACGTACGTGACCGAGGAGGTGATCGGCGAGCTCGTCCGGCGGTTCGAGGTCGACCCGGGCCGGATCGCCGTCGGCGGGATCTCGATGGGCGGCTTCGGGGCCTTCGACCTGGCGCGCCTGCACCCCGGCAGGTTCTGCGCGGCCGGGGGCCACTCCCCTGCGCTGTGGGCGAGCGCGGGCGAGACTGCCGAGGACGCGTTCGACGACTCAGACGACTTCGCGCGCCACGACGTCGTGGGCGCAGCCCGGACCGACCCCGGCGCCTTCGCCGGGACCCGGCTTTGGCTCGACATCGGGGAGGACGACCCGTTCGTGCCCGGCGCGGACGCCTTCCTGGAGGCGCTCGGCTCAGGCGGCGTCGAGGTCACCGCGCGGCGCTGGCCCGGGGAGCACGACGACGCGTACTGGGACCAGCACTGGGACGAGTACCTGCGCTTCTACGCGCGCGCCCTCGCGCGGTGCGGGCGCTGAGCGGCCCGGCGCCGCGTCCCGGCCGCGGGCGCGACTAATTGTCGGAGCCCGCGCGGTCCCAGATGTAGAGCTCGACCGCCTCGAGCGCGAGCTCCATCTGCCGCTCCGGGGAGAGCCAGTCGAGCACCGTGTCGAGCGCGCGCTCCTCGGTGACGCCGCGGTCCACCGCTTCCTCCCCGCGGAAGCCGGCGGCGAGCTTGAGCGCCTCGCGGCGGTACTCGCCGAGCGCGGGGAACGCGCGCATGAGGAAGTCGCGGTTCGGGACCGGGTGACCGACGTTCATCGACGCGTGCCAGGCGGCGAGCATCGAGATGTCGTGGTCGTCGAGCTCGGCGATCGCGCGCGCGTAGTGCGCCTCGAGCTCGTCCTCGGGGATCTCGTCGACCCAGGCGCGGACGGCCTCGCCGAGGAGCTGGCGGCGCGCCTCGCGGCCGATCGAGTCGGCGATTGCCCTGATGGCGTCGGCTGGATCGATGAAGCAGAGGGACATTCCGGTACCTGGTCGGCGATAGTCGACGACGGGGGCGAAGATAAATGCGCGGTCGGACGCCAAGTTGTGCGTGGGGGCGGTGGTGCTGCGCGGTCGCGGGCCGCGGCGCGGGCGGCTTGGCGTCAGGGTTGGTCGCCGGGGGCCGACCTATGCTGACGACGATGGCGTGCGCGGGTTCCCATGAGCCTTGAGCTGATCGTCGGCCCGCCGAACTCGGGGCGCGCCGGCGCGGTCCTGGAGCGCGTGCGCGCCGCGGTCGACCGCGACCCGGTGCTGGTGGTCCCGGCCGCCGACGACGCCACCCGCTTCGAGCAGGACCTCTGCCGCGACGGGGGCGCCGTGGGGGTCACGATCCGCACCTTCGCCGCCCTGGTGGAGGACGTGGTGGCCCTGACCGGGGCGTCGCCGCCCCCCACCCTCTCGCGCCCGCAGCGGCTCGCCGTGGTCCGCGCGGCCGTGGCCGCGACCCCGCTGCGCGCGCTCGCGCGCTCCGCCCACGCGCCCGGCTTCGCGATCGCGCTCGACGACCTGATCGCCGAGCTGCAGGCGGCGCTCGTCTCGCCCGACGAGCTGCGCGCCGCGGCCGCGGGCGTCGAGGGGGGCGGCGCGCACGAGCGCGAGCTCGCCGAGCTGTACGCGGCGTACGTGCGGCTGCGCGACGGCGCCGGGCGCACCGACGCGGGCGGGATCGCGCTCGCCGCGGCCGCGGCGCTGCGGGCACACCCGGACGCCTGGGGCTCGCGGCCCGTGTTCTTCTACGGGTTCGACGACCTCACCGCGGTCCAGCTCGAACTCGTGCGCCTGCTCGCCGCGCGCACGGAGGTCACCTTCGCGCTCACCTTCGAGGACCGCCGGGCGCTGGCGGCCCGCGCCCGCCTCTACAGCGAGCTGCGCGAGGACCCCGGCGCCGACGCGATCCACGAGCTCGAGCGCGCCGCGCCCCACACGTCCAAGGCGTCGCTTCGGCACCTCGACCGGCACCTGTTCGAGACCGACGCCCCGCAGGCGCCCGCGGACGACGACGGCATCCGCCTGCTCGAGTGCGCCGGCGAGCGCGGCGAGGCGGAGGCGGTCGGCCTCGAGGTAGCGCGCCTGCTCGCCGAGGGCGCGCGGCCCGACGAGATCGTCGTCGCGCTCCGCCATCCCACCGCCGACGGGCCGCTGTTCGCGGCGGTGCTGCGGGGGATGGGGGTCCCGGTCGCGCTCGAGGCGAGCGTCCCGCTCGACCGCACGGCGGTGGGCCGCGGGCTCGTCACGCTCTGCCGGGCGGCGTCCGAGGAGGGCACGCCCGCGGACCTGATCGCCCATCTGCGCGCCGACCCGTCCACCCCGCCCGGCCTCGTCGACTGGGCCGAGCGCGGCCTGTACCGCGGCCGCTACGAGACCGTCGCCGACGTCTACGCCGGCTGGGAGGCGCCGCCCCGGCACCTGGCGAGGGTGCTCGAGGCGGGCGACGCAGCCGAGCGCCTGCGCGCGCTGGCAGCCACCGCTCGCGAGCTCGCGGAGGCGCCGCACCGCGAGCGCGCGCCCCTCGTCGGCGAGCGCTCGGGGAGCACGCCCCTCGACCCGATCGAGCTGCGCGCCGGCATCGCCGCCGCGGAGCTGCTCGAGGAGCTCGCCGTGATCGGCGCTCTGCCCGGGTGCGAGCAGCCCGACCTCGCCGACGCCGCCGAGGCCATCGCCTCCACCACCGTGCCCGCCTGGCGGGGCTCCACCGAGGGCCGGGTGCGGATCACGAGCCCCTACCGCCTGCGCGCGAGCCGCGCGCGCTACCTGTTCTGCTGCTCGCTGCAGGAGGGCAGCTTCCCCAACCTGGCCTCCACCGACCCGCTGATCGGCGAGCAGCGCCGGGCGGACCTCGGCATCCCCGCTTTGCGGCGCGCCGGGGTCGCGGACGAGGAGCGTTACCTCTTCCACGTCTGCGTCTCGCGGCCGACCGAGCGCCTCTACCTCACGTGGCGCGCCAGCGACGACGAGGGCCAGCCCGCGCCGCGCTCGCCGTTCATCGACGAGGTCCTCGACCTGCTCGAGCCCGGCGCGGAGAAGCGCCTCAAGCGCACGCGCGGGCTCGCCCACCCCGTGCCCGAGCCCCACGAGGCGCCCGACGCGCGCTCGCTGGCGCGGGCGCTCGCGCTGCGCTGCGGGACCGACACCGGCGCGGCGCGCGACGCGCTCGCCGCCCTCGACGTCGACCTGGAGACGGCCGGCGCCGTGCTCGAGCTGCTCACCGGCCTCCCCGACCCCGAGGACATGCCGGGACCGCTCTCGAACCCGGTAGTGCTCAGGGACCTCGCTTCGCGCCGCCTGCTCAGCGCGGGCTCGCTGGAGGGCTGGATCCAGTGCTCCTACCGCTGGTTCGTGGAGCACGAGCTGGAGCCCGAGCGGCTCGAGCCGCCGGCCGACCCCCTGTGGCTGGGCGGGATCGTCCACGAGGCGCTGAGCAGGCTGTACGCCGACCCGCCGGGCGCCGACTCGCTGCCCCGCCCGGGCGACGTGGGCCGCTGGAAGCGCCGCTTCGGCGAGCTGCTCGACGAGCTCGTCGCCGACCCCGAGCGCGGGGCGACCACTCCCGCGCGCAAGCTGCTCGCGGAGCGCGCCCGCCGCCAGGTCGAGGCGTTCCTCGAGACCGAGGCGCAGCGCGACACCGACCTGCGCCCGCGGCGCGACCTGCTCGAGGTCGGCTTCGGGTTCGAGGGCGAGGACGGTGAGGGCGCCGGGCCCCTGGACCTGGGCGAGTTCGCCCTGCGCGGCCGCATCGACCGCATCGACGTCGCCCCCGACGGGCGCACCGCGGTCCTCCACGACTACAAGACGGCGACGAAGGTGACGGGCCGCTCGGCGCTCCTCAGGGAGGGCAGGCTCCAGATCCAGCTCTACGCGCTCGCCGCCCAGGAGCAGCTCGGCCTGCGCCCGATCGCCGCCATCTACCACCCGCTCGGCGCGGGGCGCAGCAGGGACCGCCGCCCGCGCGGCGTCCTGCTCAAGGACGAGACGGCGCGGATCGGCTTCGACACCGTGCGGGGGGACCCCGTCGACGAGGAGACCTTCGCCGAAGAGCTCGCGAAGGCGCGCGAGCTCGCCCGCGAGCGCGGCGCCGAGATGCGCGACGGCGGGATCAAGCGCGACCCGATCGGCGGCGAGTGCCCCTTCTACTGCACCTACCAGCCGATCTGCCGGCTCGAGCGGGCCATCGGCCTCGAGGACGCGAACGGCGGCAACGGGGAGGGCGCGTGAGCCCCGCACCTCCCCCGCCCACCCCCGAGCAGGCGGCCGCGATCCGGATGCGCGACCGCGACGTCTTCTGCGAGGCGGGCGCGGGCAGCGGCAAGACCCGGGTGCTCGTCGGCCGCTACGTGGGCGCGCTGCTCGAGGACGAGGTCCCGATGGACAGGATCCTCGCCTTCACGTTCACCGAGCGCGCGGCCGCCGAGCTCCGCCACCGGGTCCGCGCCGAGCTCACTCGCGCTGCGGCGGCCGCCAGGGACGCGGGCGAGGCGGAGCGCGCCCACTGGATCCGCGGGCTGGCGCGCGAGACCGACCGCGCCTGGGTGACCACGATCCACGGGTTCTGCCGCCGCCTGCTCGCCGCCCACCCCGTCGCGGCGGGCCTCGACCCGCGCTTCCGGGTGCTCGACGCGGGCGAGGCGGAGCGGATGCGCGAGCGCGCCGCGCACGACGCGATCGACGCGCTCGCGGAGGCAGGCGACGACGCCGTCGCCCGGGCCGCGGCGGCCTACAAGCCGGACGGGCTCGCGCGCATGGCGCTCGTCGCGCACGAGCGGCTGCGCAACCAGGGGATGAACCCGCCCCGCCTGCCCGAGGTCGGCGACCCGACCCGCTCCGGCGACGACGAAGCGGAGCCCCTCAGCCCCGCCGAGCGCAGCGCGGCGCTCGATGCGCGCGACGCGCTCGAGCGGGTGCTGGAGGCGCTCAGCGAGCGCTACGAGGAGCTCAAGGCCGCGCGCTCGGGCCTCGACTTCCTCGACCTGGAGCTGCGCGCGCTCGCCCTCCTGCGCGAGTCGGAGGGGATCGCGGCGCGCTGGCGGGGCCGCTTCCGCCACGTGCTCGTCGACGAGTTCCAGGACACGAACCGGGTCCAGCTCGCCCTGATCGAGTGCCTGCGCGACGCCGACACGCGCCTGTTCGTGGTCGGCGACGAGCACCAGTCGGTCTACAGGTTCCGCAACGCCGACCTGGAGGTCTTCCGCGAGGCGCGCCGCCGCGCCGAGCGCGACCCCCGCACCGAGGTGCTCTCGCTGCGCGGGAACTTCCGCTCTGCCCCCGAGGTGCTCGCCGCCGCGAACGCCGTCGGCCGCACGCTGATCGACCGCTTCCCCGAGCTGCGCGCCGGCGCCCCGCCCGCCGGCGGGCCGCGCGCGGAGCTTCTGCTCAGCTTCGAGGAGGGCAGCGGCAAGGCCCACCGCAAGTGGAACGACGTCGCCGAGGAGCTCGCCCCGCCGCCGACCGCCAAGCCGCGCGTGGTCGCCGAGGCGCGCGCGCTGGCCGAGCGGCTGCGCGAGATCGTCGACGCGGGCGAGGCGCGGCCGGGCGAGATCGTGGTGCTGCTGCGCGCCTTCACCCACGTCGACGCGTACGACGAGGCCCTGCGCCGCTACGGCCTCGACCCCTACGTGGTCGGGGGCCGCGGCTACTGGTCGCAGCAGCAGGTGGAGGACCTGCTGCGCCTGCTCGGCGTCGTCGCCAACCCGCTCGACGACGAGCTCCTCTTCGGGGCGCTCGCGAGCCCGGCGTGCGGGGTCTCGCCCGACACGCTCTGGCTGCTGCGGCGCGCCACCGGGCCCAGGCGCCACGTCTGGCCCACGCTCGCCGCCGAGTTCGGGGGCGGCGAGCCGCGCGAGGGCGTCGACGCCGACGCGATCGCGGCGATCGGCGCCGAGGACGCGGAGCGGCTGCGCTCCTTCTGCACGACGCTCGCCGGGCTGCGCGCAGAGGCCCCGCTGCTGCCCCTCGACGGGCTCGTCGAGCGGACGATGAACGCCTTCCGCTACGACCTGGCGCTGCTCACGCGCAAGCAGGGCGCCGGGCGGATGGCGAACGTGCGCAAGCTGATGCGCCTCGCCGCGGAGTTCGAGCGCAACGAGGGCCGCGATCTGCGCGGCTTCCTCGAGCAGGCCGCCGCCGCCACCCGGCGCGACGAGCGCGAGGGCCTCGCGCCCGTCCAGCCCGAGGACCACGACGGCGTGCGGATCATGACCGTGCACGGGGCGAAGGGCCTCGAGTTCCCGGTGGTCGCCGTCCCCGACCTCGGCCGGTCGCTGAGCGCCGGGCACCGCGCCGGCGATCTGCGGATCGGGCGCCTGGGCGACGACGGCCGCGGGAAGCTGGGCCTGCGGCTCAGGTTCCCGGCCTCCGATCCGCTCGGCGTGTGGGAGCTCGACGAGCTCGAGCGCGAGGAGCGCGAGGCCGAGGCCGAGGAGGTCTGCCGGCTGATCTACGTCGCGGCGACGCGCGCGGAGCGCCGGCTGATCCTGAGCGGCACGTACCTGCCCAAGGACCTCGAGCCGCTGGATGAGCCCGATCCCCGGGACAGCGCGATCCGCCGCCTGCTGCCCGCGCTGCGCGAGCTCGGCTGGGACGGCCACGAGGGGGAGATCCCGCTGACCCCGCCCGAGCCCGTGGGCGCCCACCTGCGGGGCGAGGCCGCGGCGCTTTCGGTCAGGGTCAGCTCGCCCTCGCCCGAGCGCGCCCGCGAGCTCGCGCGCGAGTCGGCGGAGGCGGGATCCGCGCCGCCCCCGCTCGAGCCGCGGCGGCCCCCGATCGTCCCGCCGGGCCGCTCCCCGGTCCCGCTCGGGCACCTCTCGTACTCCGCGCTCGACGCGTACAAGCGCTGCGGCTACCGCTTCTACGTGGAGCGCGTGCTCGGCCTGCGCCAGACGGTCCCGGCGGCGGGCGGCCCCCTCGCGCCGGAGGGCGAGGCTGCGGAGGACGAGCCCGCCGAGCGCGCCGCCGACGAGCTCCACGCCCCCACCCCGGGCGACGACGCCGGGGCCCGGGCGCGCGGCCTCGGCAACGCCGTGCACGCCGCGCTCGAGTGGAGCGCGCGCCGGGGCTGGGCGCGGCCGGACGCCGGCCTGATCGAGGGCCTGCTGCGCCGCGAAGGCGTCGACGACGAAGCCACCCGCGAGCGCGCCTCCGCGCTCGTCGAGGGCTGGCTGGGCAGCGAGCTGTGCGCGGGGACGCGCTCCCTGCGGCTGCGCCCCGAGGCGCCGTTCGTGCTCCCGCTGGGCGGCACCGTCCTGCGCGGCAGCATCGACCTGCTCGCCGTCGACGGCGGCCGGCCGCACGTGATCGACTTCAAGACCGACCGCGTGGGGGCGGGCGGCGTCGCCGAGCTCGGCGAGCGCTACGCCGAGCAGCGCGCGGTCTACGCCCTCGCGGCCGCCGCCGCATACCCCGAGGCGAGCTCGATCCGCGCCACGCACGTGTTCTTGGAGCGGCCCGCGGAGCCGGTCGGCGAGGAGTTCGACGCCGACGCCCTCGCGCTCGCCCGCAGGCGGCTCGAGGCGCTCGTCGAGCGCATCCGCGCGGGCCACTTCGAGGTGACCGACGAGCCGTTCGCCGCCCTGTGCCTGGGCTGCCCCGCCGCCGCCCGCCTCTGCCCGCACCCCGCCTGGAGGCCGCGCCGCCCGAGCGCCGCGGCCGCGGCATGAGCGAGGCGCTCTTCGCGTACGGGTCGCTGGTCAGTGCGCGCAGCCTGCGCGCGACCCTGGGCGCCGACCCGGCGTCCACCGTGCCCGCGACGCTGCGCGGCTGGCGGCGGAGCTGGTCCGTGGCGCGCGACAACCGCCGGGCCGAGAAGCGCTTCGCGCCGCCCGCGGGCGGCGAGCCCTTCGCCTGGTGTTTGCTGCTCAACCTCGAACGCGACCCCGGCGTGCCGCCGGCCGAGCGGCCGAACGGGCTGCTCGTGGAGGTCGGCGCGGCCGAGCTGCGCCGGCTGGACGCGCGCGAGCTGCGCTACCGGCGCGTCGAGGTGGGCGCCGACGTGGAGGCTCCCGGGGCCACGTTCGACCGCGTCCACGCCTACGTCGCGCGGCCCGAGCACCTCGCGGCCGCGCCGCCGGAGGGCGCGGTCGTCCTCGCCCCCTACCTGGCCGAGGTCGAGCGCGCCTTCGCCGAGCTCGGCGAGGGGGAGCTCGACCGCTTCCGGCGCAGCACCCCTCCCCCGCCCGCGCCGGTCGTCGAGGCGCGGCTCGCCCATGCGGCCGGGCTGCCTGCACGGAACCCGCGCGCCTGGTGAGCGCTCAGCGCACGTTCCAGCGCCGCGCCCACTCGCCGATCTCGCGGATCGCGGGACCGAGCTCCTCGCCCTTCTTCGTGAGGCCGTAGGAGACGCGGGGCGGGTTGCCCGGGTGGACGGTGCGCTCGACGAGGCCCTCGGCCTCGAGCTCCTGCAGCCGCTGGGAGAGGAGGCGGTCGGAGATCCCCGGCACGGCGCGCGTGATCTCGGAGAAGTAGTGCGGGCCCTCGACCAGCGTCCAGAGGATGGCGCCGGCCCAGCGACGGCCGATCAGCTCGACCGCGGCGTGAAAGTCCGGGCAGACCGTGTTCGGCGCACGGGTCGTCGCGGTGTGCGACTCAACCTCCACTCCGTTCAGAGTAACGAAGGGCGCAGCCCGGCCCGGGCCCCGGCTCAGACCGCGCAGGGTCCGGTGTCGGCGCCCGGCTCGAGCGGGCCGCCCAGGATGCGGGCGACGACGCGGTTGGGCACGCCGAGGCCGGTGTTCTCCCGGTCGGTGGAGGCGGCGAACACCGTCGCCAGCACGCGCCCGTCGCGGTCCACCACGGGCCCTCCCGAGTTGCCGCCCTCCACCTTCCCGCGGAACGGCGTCATCAGCCGCTGCACGGGCCCGCGGCCGTAGGAGTCCTGGCTCGCGACCCGGCCGGTCTGGCCGAGGCGAGCCGGCCGCAGGGTCAGCGGCCCGCCCCCCGGGTAGCCGATCACCGCCCCGCTCGTCCCGCGCCGCGGGTTGCGGGCGAGCCGCAGAGGCGTCGCGCGCAGCTCGGGAGCGCTCAGCACGGCGATGTCGTTGCGGGGCTGGTAGGCGAGAACCTCCACCTCGTACTCCGTGCCGTCGGCGGTGACGACGACGGTGTCGTCCTGCCCGGCGACGACGTGCGCGTTCGTGACCACGATCCCCAGCGCGGCGACCCAGCCCGAGCCCTCGACCCCGAGCCCGCAGGCGTTGCCCCGGACACGCACGACGCTCGCGCTCGCCGCCTGCACGTCGGGGTCCTCGGCCGCCGCCCGGACGGGCGGCGCGACGTCGGCGTCGGGCCCGCGCAGCGTCGGCGTCGGGTTGATCCGACGCAGCACGTTGAGCAGGGGGCCCGACGGCGGGAAGCGCTCGTTGAGCGCGGCGAGGATCGTCGATCGCTGGACCGCCTGGCGCAGGCTGCGGTTGTCCTGTCCGGGGACGTGCAGGGCGACCGCGCCGAACACCCAGGCGATCGCGAGCGCGAGCGCGACGAACAGGACCACGCCCCCGCAGCGGTCCGCCAGGCGCCCGCCGGGCACGGACGCGAGGCGCGCGGACAGGCCCTTGCCGGCCCCCTCCAGGGCGACCGCGAGAAACAGGCCCAGCAACACACCGCCCGCCGCGGCGACGGCGGGCGCGTACGGCGACTCCGCGCCGCCCTCGAGCAGCGTGGGTGCCAGGCGCGCGCCGAGCGCCACGCCGCCCACGAACCCGGCGAGCGGCATCGTGGCCGCGACCAGGCCGCGCTCCCAGCCGATCACCGCGAGGGCGAGCGCGCCGACGATGATGCCGACGTCGAGGGGCGTCACCGCGGGGACCCGGCACGCGCGCCGACGCGCGCGGCGGCGGAGCTGTGGGGAGATGGCGCGCTCATGGCCGCTGTCTATTGATGGTTACGCACTTGCGCGCTCCGGGCGGCGAAGGGTCTACCTTTCGGGTCGTGATCGTCCGATTCCGACCTCGCTGGGCGAGCAACGCTAGCGCACGCCCAGGTACCGGTTGAGCAACTCCCGGGCGTCCAGGCGGCGGCGCAGGCTCGTCGCGCGCACGCTGCCGGTGGGCATGGCAGCGGCGCTCGCGTTCGCGGGCGGCGCGGTGGTGGGCGCGGGATCCGAGGAAGCCGGCGGGGCCGAGCGGTTCGCGCGCGCCTGGAGCGCGCAGGACTTCGAGGCGATGCACGCCGAGCTCACGCCGGGCGCGCGCGACCGCTACCCGCTCGAGCGCTTCCGGCGCGCCTACGTGGAGGCGCAGGCGACCGCCACCGCGGTGCGCGTCACGACCGGCGAGGTCGAGCGCGTGGACGACAGGCACGCCGCGATCGACGTGGCCGTCGACACGCACGCCTTCGGGCGGCTGGAGGGCCGCCTGGACCTGCCCCTCGACGACGAGGGCCGGATCGCCTGGGAGCCGCACCACGTCTTCTTCGGCCTGCAGAAGGGCGAGAGCCTGGGGCGCGTCACCAGCACGGGCAAGCGGGGCAAGCTGCTCGCCCGCGACGGGACGCCCCTCGCCGAGGGCCCGGCGACCGCGCGCACCTCGCCGCTGGGCGCCGCGGCGCTCGCGATCGCGGGCTCGGTCGGCTCGCCGTCGCGCAAGCAGGAGAAGCAGCTGTACGCGCGCGGGTTCCCGCCGGGCGCGCCCACGGGGACGTCGGGCCTCGAGCTCGCCTTCGACGAGCGCCTCGCCGGCCAGCCCGGCGGGCAGCTCCTCGCCGTCCCGAGCGACGGCACGCTCGCCGACGGCCGGATCCTCGCGAGC